>WNFT01006682.1_pt1 | contig 11651 bp, 7 predicted proteins | sample 5400191 | NCBI WGS metagenome assembly WNFT01 (sample SAMN13153359, study PRJNA577476) | soil metagenome | isolation source: 80 cm saprolite under Madrone tree | place: USA:California | collected 2016-06-14
GTTGTCGCCGAGCCACCAGAGCGCCATGCGCGCTGCAGATGGCCCGCGGATGACTCTGGCGGGCCAGCCGACGGCCACCGTCAACCCTTCCCGGGGACGGAGCGGCCGCGTGGTCCTGAAGGTGAGAAAAGCGTCCGCGTGCTCTTCCGTGTAGTCGGAGCCGGAAGCGCCGGACGGACCCGTGTAGGCCATGGATCGGATCTGGTCCGGCGGGATCTCGACCGGCGAGGATACGATCGCCTCCGCCTGGCGTATCGGGACGTCCCAGTCGTTGCCGGTGACATTCCAGTACAGCTCCTCGTGGCCGTCCACGTCGATGAGCGCGCGCCGCACGCGATAGCTGATGATCACGGTCCTGGTCGCGTCCACCGCCCCGGGTACCCAGGCCTTCACGCGGATGGCGCGCCCGTACCGCGCCACCTCCGCGTGGAGCGGAGTGACGTTCCCGTCGAAGACGTGGACATCGTCCACGCGCAGGGCAAACTCGAGACCACGGCGCTCATAGCGCACGGGGATCGTGCGGAAAAACCCCTGGTGGGCGCCGCGGAAGTCGACGGTGATGGCTTCCCGCACGCGGAGCGTGGCGTCCGCTCCGACCTCGAGCGTGACGGCGAAGCGGTCGATCACGAACGAGCGCGGCTGGGCCCTCGCCGATCCGGCCAGCGCCGTCAGCAGCGCGGCGGCGAGGAGCGCGCGGCGGATTCGCCTAGCCTCCGAAGGAGACCTTGGGCACCTGACGCTCGTCCGGGCGGTCCAGCTCGAAGTACGCGTGCGGCTTGAACTGAAAGAACCCTGCAACCAGATTCGACGGGAATTCCTGGATCGCGGTGTTGAGATCACGGATGACCGCGTTGAAGTAGCGGCGGGCGTTCTGGACCGCCTCCTCGATCTCGCCGAGGGAGGCCTGGAGCGACTGGAAGTTGGCGGTCGCCTTCAGGTCGGGATAGGACTCGGCCAGCGCGAAGAGGCCGCGCAGGGCCTGGCTGAGCTGTCCTTCGGCCTGGGCGCGGGAGTCGGGCGTCTGGGCCGCCACCGCCGCGCTGCGGGCCTTTACGACGGCGTCGAGGGTGTCCCGCTCGTGCGCCGCGTAGCCCTTGACCGACTCCACGAGGTTCGGCACGAGATCGGTGCGACGCTTGAGCTGCACGTCCACGTCCGACCACGCCGATTGCGATCGCTGCGTCAGCGAGACCAGGCGGTTGTAGCTGACGATGATGAAGACGACGATCGCACCGACCGCGGCCAGGAAGATCATGAAGGGTATACCCATGCGCGCTCCTCCTGATCCATCATAGGGGTGCGCCGAAGCCAAAGACAAGAAAGAAGCCCGCGGCCACCGTCCGTGGCCGGTTCTCGAGCACCCGCGGCCGGTTCCGGTCACGCAGCGCGTGTGGCCAGTTACCCCAAGACCCGCCGCCCCACCCACAGGATCATCCCGTTGACGGCGAGGGTGGCGAAAGAGGCCAACGCGTACGTGGCGCCTATCTTCGCGCGTCCGAGCAGCGCGCCCACCACCAGGAAGAAGACGGCGAAGGCGAAGGAGCCCATGACCCCGCCGCGCAGAACGCGGACACAGGCCGCGGGCCCCTCCGACCGCTGGGCGAACACCGCGAGGACCAGGAGAAAGACGGGGATCGGCGAGAGCAGTCCGCTCAGCATCGGGCCGAGGTGACGCGCGGCCGCGGTCAGCAGCAGCACCACCGCGGTCGCGGATGCCATGCGAAGCGGCAGGTCCCAGGCCGGCGGCCTCACCCTGCTTACGGCGGCTTTCGTCGTCGGCAAAAGGGCCGCGACGAGGCCGAGAGAAACGCAGACGAGAGCGAAGGCGGCGGACAGCGATGCGGGAACGGCGCTGAGCGCTCCCAGGCAGACGCCGAACGCCGCCAGACCGGCCGCCGCGCTGCCCGCCCAGCCGAGGTGTCGCGCCGTCCGGCCATAGACGAGACAGAAGACCGCCATCGCCGTCAGACCGAGCAACGTGCCCGTCGCCGCCGATGCGGCAAAGTCGGGTCCCTGCTCGATCGCCAGGAAGATCGAGACGGGCGCGGACGTCAGGGGAAAGCCGGCGAGCCAGCCGCCGACGCCGTGCCCCCAGCGGCGGACGACCAGTGTCGCCGCGGCGATGAGCAGCGGGGTCACGACCAGCTTGAGGGCGAAGATCTCTACTGGCACGGCGGCATCGCCGGGCGGACCCTAGCACGCACGTCCCGAGAGCGTCAACGACGTCAGGCGAGACGCGCGACGGCCCACCGGGTTATCGTATCGGGCATGACCACATGGGACATGTTCGACCAGCGGCTGCTGACGAAGCGTCGCGGCGTCGTCGAGGGTTTCCTCGACCTCCTCCGGCACAACACCGTGAGTCAAAACCCCACGGGTGTGCGGGCGGGCGGAGAATGGCTGGCCACACAGATGAGCCGGCGCGGCCTCGAGGCCCGCGTGCTCGAGACGGGCGGCGCGCCCGCCGTCTTCGGCGAGCGGCGCGTCCCCGGCGCCACACGGACCGTCCTGATCTACTGCCACTACGACACCAAGCCTGCCCCCGCCAGAGACTGGTTCCAGCCCTCGCCCTTCGAGCCCGTCTTCCGCCAGGTCGGCGATGCCGACGACGCGCCGTTCGTTTCGTTCGACCGTGTGCCCACCGAGACGCTCACGGACTGGCGCGTCTGTGCCCGGGGCGCCGCTGACGACAAAGGACCCATCTGGAGCCACCTGGAAGCCCTGGCCCTGCTCGACGAGCTCGACCTGCCTCCGAAGGTGAATCTCAAGTTCATCTTCGACGGCGAGGAGGAGATCGGCAGCCCCTTTTTCGGGCCTTTCACGGAGAAGCACAGGGATCTGCTGGCCGCCGACCTCGTGCTGGTCACGGACGGCCCGAAGCATGGCAGCGGCAGGCCGACCATCACCTTCGGCGCGCGAGGGGTGCTCAAGTTCGAGCTGACGCTGGAGTCGGCGCGGCGCGACGTCCACTCGGGCAACTTCGCCGCGCCCAACCCGAACTGGCGGCTGGCCGGGCTCCTCTCGAGCATGGCGGCGCCGGACGGCACGCCGCTCATCGAAGGCTTCGAGGACGGCGTCGCGCCGCCGACCCAGGCCGAGCGGGATCTGATGGCGCGCTATCCGCTGGATCTTCCCGGGCTCGAGCGCGAGCTCGGCGTCACCCTGCCCCAGGACTATCTCGAGAGGATCATGTTCCACCCGACCCTCACCATACGAGGGCTGCAGAGCGGGTTCGTGGGCGCGGAGGCCAACACCATCATTCCGCACAAGACAACGGTCGCCATCGACATCCGCATGGTCAAGAACCAGAAGATCCAGAGCGTGTACAGGCGCGTCATCGAACACATCCGGGCGCAGGGCTTCGAAGTCGTCGAAGGGACGGAAGCGCCCCTTCCCGATCACCTGCGCGGGCGCGCGGTGCGCGTGTCGGACAGGGGCGGCTACGACCCGGCCAAGACGCCGGCCGACCTGCCCATTTGCCGGGAAGTGGTGGAGGCGGTCGAGCGCGCCCACGGGGGACAGGCGGCCGTGGTCACGCCGACGGCGGGAGGCAGCGTGCCGATCTGGGCCTTCACCGACATACTGCAGCTTCCGACCTTGCTCGTCCCGTACGCGAATGCCAACAATCGCCAGCACAGCCCCAACGAGCACCTCCGGCTCGATCACCTCTTCCAGGGCGTGAGGACAACAGCAGGTCTCTTGCGCGAACTCGGGTAGGCCGTGGAGAAGGGTCCAGATGCGAGGCGGCGACCGAAGCGCTGCTCGCGAGGCGTAGTCTCTCTACGTTTGAGCGAGCAGCCGAGGGAGCCCCAACATGTAACTACGTCTGGGTCGCAGATGGGCCCTTATCGGCGGCCTGCCGGTTTATCGGGGGAGCCACCAGGAACGGCCATCCTGCTGGATCAAAGCGTCGGCGGCGGCCGGTCCCCAGGTGCCGGCGGCGTAGTTGGGGAAGTCGCGCGGCGGCAGCGACGCCCAGACGTCCACGATGGGTGTCGCGATGCGCCAGGACTCCTCGACCATGTCCGCCCGGTGGAAGAGCGTGGAGTCGCCCACCATGCTGTCGTGGAGCAGCCGCTCGTATCCCGTGGCCGCGCTCGTCTCGCCGAACTGCTTGTAGCTGAACTCGAGCTTGACGGTGTTGAGCTCCATGCTCGGCCCCGGATGCTTGGCCTTCATGCGGATCTCGATTCCCTCGTCGGGCTGGATGTGGAGCACAAGGCGGTTGGGCTCGACCTGCTCCTCGCGCTCGTCGAAGAGGAGCAGCGGCGGGCGCCGGAACTGGATCATGATCTCGGTATCGCGCCGGGCAAGCCGCTTGCCCGAGCGGAGATAGAACGGCACCCCCGCCCAGCGCCAGTTCTCCACCTGGAGCCGGAGCGCCGCGTACGTCTCGGTGTTGGACGACGGAGAGACCTTCGGCTCGCTCCGGTAGCCCGGCACGGGTTGGCCGTCGATCACGCCCGGCCCGTATTGACCGCGCACGGCCTGCTTGAGCACGTCCTCGGGCTTCATCGAGCGGACCGCCTTCAGCACCTTGACTTTCTCGTCGCGGACGGCGTCGGCGTGAAACGATGTCGGCGGCTCCATGGCCACGAGCGTCAGGAGCTGGAACATGTGGTTCTGGATCATGTCGCGGACCACGCCCGCGGTCTCGTAGTAGTTGCCGCGATCCTCGACGCCGACGGTCTCGGCGACCATGATCTGGACGTGGTCCACGTACCGGCGGTTCCACACCGGCTCGAAGAGCCCGTTGGCGAAACGGAAGACCATGATGTTCTGGACGGTCTCCTTGCCCAGGTAGTGATCGATGCGATAGATCTGGCTCTCGTCGAGCACGCGGGCGAGCTCGGCATTGAGCGCGCGCGCCGAGTCCAGGTCGCGGCCGAAAGGCTTCTCGACGACGACCCGGCGCCAGCCGCCCCCTTCCGGCCGCGCAAGCCCGGCTTCGCCCAACCGCTTCACGATCTCGCCGAAGAAATTCGGCGGCGTGGCGAGGTAGAAGAGGACATTGCCCTCCGTGCCGTGGGCCTTCTCGACCTCCTCCAGCAACGCCTTGAGCTTCGTGTACGTCTCCGGGTCCGTGAACTCGCCGGCCTGGTAGTAGAGCGCGCTCCGGAGCTCCTCCCAGAGCGTCTCCTCCACGGCGCGCGTCGCGAACTCGCGAATGTCCTTGGACTGCTCCTCGCGGAACTGCTCGTGACTCTTTTCCTTCCGCGTCACGCCGACGATGGCGAGCTGGCGCGGCAGGAGCCCGGAGGCTTTGAGGTTGTAGAGCGCGGGCAGGAGCTTGCGCTTCGTCAGGTCCCCCGCCGCGCCGAAGATGACGATGGTGCACGGGGGCGAGGGCCTGAGCCCGGTCGACTTGGGCACGACGCTAGCGCCCATGCTCGCAGTCTAGGTGCGCGGCGAGCGGCGTGTCAAGCAAGGTTCCCGCGCGTGCCGGACGCCACGTGCGCCGCACCCAGGAGCCCGGCCCGCGCGTCGAGGGCCGCCCTCACGGGAATCGAGGCAAGCAGGGGCTCCATGCGCCCCTTGGCGCGGAAGGCCGCCATGAAGCGGCCGTCGGCAAGCTTCGATTTGATCTTCGGCGCGATCCCTCCACCCACGACGAGCCCGCCCAGCGCAAGAGTCTCGAGCGCGAGGTTGCCCGCCTGGGCGCCATAAATCGAGACGAAGAGATCGAGGGCCTCCGCGCAGACCGGGTCACGGCCCGCCAGCCCCACCTCGCCGATGACCGCGCCGGGGTCCTCGCGCTGGAGGCGGGCCCGCAGCCAGTCCGGCGCGGCATGCCCCGCGCGAGCCTGGAGGAAGTGGTAGATGTTTGCGAGGCCCGGGCCCGACAGTATGCGCTCCCAGCTCACGTGGCCGAACTCAGCCCGCAAGTATCGCAGGAGATCTACCTGGAGCTCGTCGGCCGGCGCGAAGTCTGCGTGCCCGCCCTCCGAAGGCACGACGCGGTAGCCCTGTCCATCCGTGACGACGAGGGCCTGGCCGAGGCCGGTCCCCGCGGCGATCAGCGCCAGATTGCCTCCGGGCTTGGCCGCGCCGGGCTGGAGAGCGAGGAACTGCTCCGCCGGCAGGGTGAGGACGCCGTGGGCCGCTGCCTCCAGATCGTTGATGAGCTTGACGGGCGCGCCCGCGGCCGCTGAGAGGCGGCGCTCGTCGACGACCCAGGGCAGGTTCGTCGCGACGCAACGCCCATCCACCACGGGGCCCGCGACGCCCACGCACCCCCCGCCCACCTTGAGTCGTGGCGCGCCGAGGAGGAAGGCCTCCACCGCGCTCTCGAGGCTCTCGAGCTCGTGGCTGGGCAGGGTCGCTTCGCGGACAATCGTCATCGCGCCCGTCTCGAAAACGGCAAGCAGGGTCTTGGTGCCTCCGACGTCTCCCGCGAGGATCATGGCGCCCCCGCTGGCTACTCCCCGCTCTGCTGGAGCAGCTTGGCCACGAGTCCCGTCCAGCCGGTCTGGTGGCTGGCGCCGATGCCGGCGCCGTTGTCGCCGTTGAAGTACTCGTAGAAGAGGATCAGGTCACGCCAGTGCGGGTCACTCTGGAAGATCTCCGTCCCGCCGTAGACGGGGCGGCGGCCGTCCGGTCCCGGCAGGAAGATGCGCGCGAGCCGGCACGACAACTCCGTCGCAACCTCCCAGAGATTCATTTGCTGGTCGGAGCCCGACGGGCACGCGACCTTGAGATCGTCGCCAAGGAAGTAATGGAACTTCTGGAGCGACTCGACCAGGAGAAAGTTGACCGGGAACCACAACGGCCCCCGCCAGTTCGAGTTGCCGCCGAAGAGGCCCGTCGTCGACTCCGCGGGCTCGTAGCCCACGCGGTGGTCCTCGCCGTTGACCCGTAGGACGTACGGGTGATCCTTGTGGTAGCGGGAAAGGGCGCGGACACCGTGGGGCGACAGGAACTCGTTCTCGTCCAGCATGTAGCGGAGCACCCTGGGCAGCTGCTCGCGGGTCACGATCGACAGCATGAAGCGGCGTCCGCCGCCCGGCTTGTCCACCTGGGTGATGTGCTCGCGGAACTCGGGGTTGTTCTCGATGAACCACCGGGCCCTGCGTTTGAAGCCCTCGAGGTGGTCGCTCAGGTCGGAGTCCCAGGTCTCCACCGCGAAGAGCGGGATCAGCCCCACGAGCGAGCGCACCTTCATCCGCTCCCGACGGCCGTCCGGCAGCGCGAGGACGTCGTAGTAGAAGCCATCCTCGTCGTCCCAGAGGCTCATGTCCTCCCCGCCGACATGGTGGGTGGCGTAGGCGATGTAGACGAAGTGCTCGAAGAACTTGCTGGCGACGTCCTCGTAGGCCGGATCTTCCCGCGCCAGCTCGAGCGCCATCGCCAGCATGTTGAGGCAGTACATGCCCATCCAGCTCGTGCCGTCGGACTGCTCGATGTAGCCGCCGGTCGGCAGCGGCGCCGAGCGGTCGAACACGCCGATGTTGTCGAGGCCCAGGAAGCCGCCCTCGAACACGTTGTTCCCGGACGGGTCCTTGCGGTTGACCCACCAGGTGAAGTTGATGAGATGCTTGTGGAACACCTTTTCCAGGAACTGGCGGTCGGCCACGCCGCGGATGCGCCGGTCGATCTTGTAGACGCGCCAGGCCGCCCACGCGTGCACCGGCGGGTTGACGTCGCCGAGCGCCCACTCGTAGGCCGGGAGCTGGCCGTTCGGGTGCATGTACCACTCGCGCAGGAAGAGGACGATCTGCGCCTTGGCGAACTCGGGATCGACGAGGGCCAGCGGGATCATGTGAAACGCCAGGTCCCACGCCGCGTACCAGGGGTACTCCCACGTGTCCGGCATCGAGATGACGTCCTCGTTGTAGAGGTGCGTCCACTCGTGATTGCGTCCCTTGCGGCGCTCCGGCGGCGGCGGCGGCTCTGTCGGATCGCCCGCGAGCCAACGCTTGACGTCGTAGTGGTAGAACTGCTTGCTCCAGAGCATGCCGCCCAAGGCCTGGCGCATCACCAAGCGTCCCTCGGCCGACAGCGTGCGCGGGATGACGAGGCCGTAGAAGTCGTCGGCCTCGCGGAGGCGGAGCGCCATCGTCGCGTCGAAGTCCCCGAGGAACGGACCGGGCCCCGAGCCCGACGCATCGTTGCTCAGCCTGAGCCTGAGCGTGGTGCTTTCGCCCGGCTTGAGCGTCAGCGGGTAGTGCGCGGCGGCCTTGGTGCCCTCGCGGGCAGGATTCACTGTGTCGTGCCGCCCCCCGACGATGTAGTCGTTGATGCCGTCCTTCGGGAAGCGCGAACGCCCGGGGACGCCGAAGACGCGCGGGTAGTTCGTCTCGTTGTCGACGAAGAGGATTTCTGGCCTGCCCTCCGCCGCGAGGCGGTAGTACCCGAGGGTCGTGTGCTCGGCCGCGATCACCGCCGCTCCCGCGACGCCGCCGGGCGCGCTCAGGCGGGGCTTGGGCGCTCCGAAGTCCCAGTCCCAGGTGTTGCGGAACCACAGGGTCGGCAGCAGGTGGAGCGCGGCCGGCTCCGGCCCGCGGTTGACCGCGGTGACGCGCACCAGGATGTCGTCCGTGGCGGCCTTGGCATACTCGACGGTGACGTCGAAGTAGCGATTCTCCGCGAATACCCCCGTGTCGAGCAGCTCGAACTCCGGCTGGGTTCTGCCACGCCTCGCGTTCTCTTGCACCAGCCACTCGTAGGGGAATGCCGCCTGCGGATACTTGTAAAGGAACTTCATGTAGGAATGTGTCGGCGTCGAGTCGAGGAAGAAGTAGTATTCCTTGACGTCCTCGCCGTGATTGCCCTGTGGTCCGCAGAGGCCGAAGAGGCGCTCCTTGAGGATGGGGTCGTGCCCATTCCACAGCGCCAGCGCGAAGCAGAGCCGCTGGTGGTTGTCCGAGATGCCTCCGATACCGTCCTCGCCCCAGCGATAGGCACGGGAGCGGGCGTGGTCATGGGGGAAGTACTCCCACGCGGTGCCGCCTGGACTGTAGTCTTCCCGGACCGTGCCCCACTGGCGCGCGGAGAGGTACGGCCCCCAGCGCCGCCAGTGGGCGCTGCGCTGCTCCGCCTCGGCCAGCCTCTGCTGCTCAGGAAGCATCGCCACCTAGAGGCCCTCCTGTACGCGAGCGGTTCGCACGCTGCCTACCTCGCGCGCCCTGGCGGCACGCCGGTGAGCTCCGTCCACGCCCGCAGCGTCTCCGCAACCGTCCAGGCCTGGGCGGGACAGCCACCGGGAGCGAAAGGCGCGTCACCGTCGAAAACCTCGCCGAGGGTGCCCACGCCGTAGGCCCCGAGATGCCGTCCGAGCGGTTCGAGGAGGGCGAGCGCCGCGTCCCTGTCCCCGAACACCTTGAAGTGCGCCAGCGCGAACGGCCCCAGGAGCCATCCCCATACCGTGCCCTGGTGATAGGCGGCGTCCCGCTCGCGCGGCCCGCCGCGATAGCGCCCCTTGTAGTCGGGATGGCGCGGATCGAGGCTGCGGAGCCCGAAGGAGGTCAGCAGGTGTCGCGCGCAGATCTCGACGACGTTTCGCTGGCGCTCCGCCGACAGGGGGCTTGAGGGCAGCGAGACCGCGAAGATCTGGTTGGGCCTCACCGACGCATCGTTTCCCGACGATCCGTCGAGCACGTCGAAGCAGCCGCCCCCGGTCTCGTTCCAGAATCGGCCGAAGCCCGTCGCGACCCTTGCCGCCTCCGTCTCCCATTCGGCGGGCGGCCGCTTGAGCTTTCGCGCGAACAGCGCCATGGCCCTCAACGCGTTGTGCCAGAGCGCGTTGATCTCGACGGGCTTGCCGATGCGCGGCGTCACCACCCAGTCGCCCACCTTGGCGTCCATCCAGGTCAGCTGGACGCCCGCCTCGCCCGCGTGCAGGAGGCCATCGTCCGGATCCTGTCCTATGCCGTAACGAGTCCCCTTCCGGTGCCAGCCGATGATGTCGGCGAGCGCCGGGTACATCTGGGCCAAGAAAGCGTCGTCCCCGGTGGCGGCGTGATAAGAACGGACCGCCTCAATGTACCAGAGAGCGGCGTCGACGGTATTGTACTCCGGCGTGGTCGCTCCATCGGGAAAGCGGTTGGGCAGCATGCCGCGGTCGATGAAGCGCGCGAAAGTCGCTAGCACGCGCTTGGCGTCCCCGGGCCTGCCCATGGCCAGGGCCAGGCCCGGCAGCGAGATCATCGTGTCGCGCCCCCAGTCCTTCGAGTCGCCCGGCGCGACCGACGCGTGGAATGTGCCGGCGTGGAGATGGTCGTCGCTGTGATCGAGGCCCCGCAAGGCTTCATGGCGGAGCTCGTAGCCGCGGTACCACTCCTGGGCCGGCTCTGCTTTGGCGCTGTCGCACAAGAGCCTCAGCGGTCGGGCGCCCTCGAACGCCGTCACCACGAGCCCGCCGGATACGGCGTCGACCTGCATCCGCCATCCGTCGGCCCGTGTCGTGGCGTGGTAGTCGCAGTAATTCACCAGGGCCTTGATGTCGAGCGCGGCCGGGTCGAAGCCGCGGAGCAGCCGGTACTGGACGTACGTCGTATTGGCCCCCTGCTCCATCCACACGCGCTTCTCGAGGAGCGCATCGGCAATGGCGTACGTCCACACGGGCACATCCGACTCCAGGGAGAAGCGCTCGATAAACCGATTCCCCTCGGGCGTGACGGCGCCGCTCTGCCAGCGATTGGCGCCGAGCTCCCAGACGGCGCCACCGTAGGTGAGCGTCTCCTCGAGCTTGGCGGCCAGCAGGGTGCGGCCGAGAGGCGGCTTGAGAGCGGCCACGAGGAGGCCGTGGTAGCGCCGGGCGAGTGAGCCCGCGAGCGTGCCGGAAGCAAAGCCGCCGATCCCGTTGGTGCAGAGCCACTCGCGCGACTCGGCGAGGGCGAAGTCACCGGTGATGTCGCGACCGAACGCGAGCACTTCAACCGCTCAGCACTTCTTGTCGGTGCAGGAGGCCGGCTGCGTCGTGGCGTCCGCCGTCGACGGCGGCACCTGCGGATCCTTCAGGTTCCATCCGCCGCCGAGGGCCTTGTAGAGCTGCACGTACGCGGTCAGGCGCCCCAGCCGGATCTGCGCCTGGGCGTTCTGCGCGGGGTAGAGCCGCTGCTGAGCCTCCAGGACCTCGTAATAGCTGGACAGCCCGTAGAGGTACCGGTCGTTCGAGATCTGGACGGATTTCTCGAGCGCCTTGACCGACCGGATCTGCTCGATTTCGGAGCTCGCAAGCTTGTCGAGCGCTGCGAGGCTCGACGACACCTCCTGGAAGGCCTGGATCACCGCCTGCTCGTACCGCCACTTCTCCTCTTCCCACGCGGCGACGCTCGCGCGGTAGTTCTGGATGTTCTTGCCGCCCTCGAAGATGGGGCCCACTATCATCCCTCCCGCCTGCCAGATGGTCGACGTGCCCGCGGTGAGCGCCGAGAGCGCCGGGCTCGCCTTGCCGATGAGACCGGTCAGGCTCAGTTGCGGGAAGAAGTTGGCCTTGGCGACGCCGATCTTCGCGTTGGCCGCCACGAGATCCTGCTCGGCCCGGCGGAGATCCGGGCGCCGCTCGAGCAGGGCCGAAGGCAGGCCGGCAGGGACCGTCGGCATGACGGCCTGGTCGAAGAGCGGCGTGCCGCGGGGGATCGGGCCTGGGTTCCTGCCGAGGAGCGTGCTCAGCTGGTTCTCCTTGGCGGTGATCTGGCTCTGCAGATCCG
>WNFT01004934.1_pt1 | contig 11650 bp, 10 predicted proteins | sample 5400191 | NCBI WGS metagenome assembly WNFT01 (sample SAMN13153359, study PRJNA577476) | soil metagenome | isolation source: 80 cm saprolite under Madrone tree | place: USA:California | collected 2016-06-14
TCCCGGTGCCAAATATATCGAATATCCCGACGGCGATCATGCATTTTGGTCAGGCGACGTAGAGGCATTGCTCGGCGACATAGAAGAGTTCATCACCGGGCATCGCGAGACTAAATCGAGCGATCTGGAGCGCATCCTGGCGACCGTGTTGTTCACAGATGTCGTCGACTCAACTCGCCGCGCTGCCGAAATGGGTGATCAGAACTGGCGTCGATTGCTGGACAGTCACGATCAGCTGGCGCGCCAGACGGTTGAAAGACACCGTGGCAATCTGATCAAGAACACCGGTGACGGCATTCTCGCCACCTTCGATGGACCCGGTCGCGCCGTACGTTGCGCGCTGGCATTTTCGGCCGCAGCCAAACAGATTGGCTTGCCGCTGCGTTCGGGTCTGCATACCGGAGAAATCGAGGTCAGGGGCCGCGATATCGGTGGCATCGCAGTCCACGCGGCGGCCCGGGTAATGGCAAATTCCGGGCCCGAGGAAGTCCTCGTATCCCGCGTAGTCTCGGATCTCGTAGCGGGGGCAGGACTGAAGTTCGACGAACGGGGAGCATATGAGCTCAAGGGCCTCCCCGGTCGATGGGATTTGTTTGCAGCCAGTGCGTAAAGAGATGAGTTTCACCTGGGCTTAACGGCGACAGCCTTGCGTCTGCTCGTGGCGCCAAAAAACCGGACGTGCCTTTAAGTTCGCATTTGGACCCAGACGAATGATCCCAGACTACGAATCGAGTGAAAGGGGTTCGAACCTCTTCGGGCGCGCCATAAAGTATTTGGGCGGCACCAATGTGCCAAGAGCTGCCTTTCAGGTCGCAAGCCAACCTTGATATCAATAGATTGCCCGCATGAAGATGATCGGGTTCCTCTCGTTCGGGCACTGGACGCCCTCGTCGCAATCGCAGACACGCTCGGCCGCCGATACGCTCCTGCTCTAGCAATGCACAAGCAGGAAGAGCCCCTGCACGCCGAATTTGTCCGCAAGGGCGCCGCCCGAGAGCAGAAAGCTCGCAAAGACGAGCGCATATAGATCGACAACCCATTGCCGGCCGGCGAGATTTGTTCCGAGCGCGTCCTGCATCCGCACGAGCGGAAGATTGACGATCGACGTGTCAAGCAGGATTACAAAGAACGCCAAGCTTGCCGCAAGCAACGTCGCGCGTCGAACGCCAAGGCGATGCCTGGCGTCCGCTTGTTCCGCACCAGACGTCGCCGCCAATTGCGACATGACCTTCCCCTCAATGCAGCAGAAGATCTCGGACCTTGGCGACGCCAGCCTTCGCGCACGCTTCGTCCTTGTCGCCTCCGGGCGATCCACCAACGCCGATACCGCCAATGATCTCGTCACCTACCTTGAAGGCGACTCCGCCGGGCAAAACGGCCACGTTGGACGTGTTCGCGAGCGCCTGCGCCGCGAGAGGGGGAAATTTCGAAAGCATGGCCAACAACTCGCTTGTCACGTCCACGTGGAAGATCGGCCCCAACGTGATAATCGTGTAAGCTTTTCGAAAGCTGCTCTCCCTGGTATGGATCGTGGCGTGGTCGCCTCGCAGTACGACCTGGGGAGTACCGGCTACATCCACAACGGTCGCCGTCACGTCGTAGCCGTTCGCTTTGCAACTGTTTATCGCTTCCGTCGCCGCCGCCACTGCCACGCTCAGGGGTAGGCTGCGCCCGCTCAAGGATACCTGCGCTTGCGCAGGTGCCAGAGACAAGAAAGCGGTCGCGCCCGTGAGTAGTGCAGAGAAAGTCATACGCATTGATGGCCTCATCTTTCTTTAGTTGATCGAGTGTTCTCTGGCCGCTGGCCCAACGCTCAGTTGCTCGAGATGCGCATGCTTGGTCGCGATACACCAGCAAACGGGCGAAGTGAGGTTGGTCAACGAGGTCAAAAAAGGCCTAGCCCGTCCATCCATTCATAGGCACGGAAGAAGCTAGCTTCCTGTTATCTGAGCCACTGCCAGCGATATAATCTGCGGCAAGTGGTCGCTAACCACTTTTTGTTGTGGCCGACGAATCTTTCAGAGGGCCGGTATCGGCCAAAATGATTGCTGGAATCTCGCTGCTTACGCTCTGCTGACAAATTCAGACGGTAATCATGCCTATCGCAGCCTTCGTCCGATTGCGATTGTGTCTCGGCTTCGAATATTCACCCCTTCCGGCGTCGAACCGTGACCCCAGTCAGGGCCTTATTTTCGACAATGCCTCAGATGGTTGGGTGCAACGCGGAGGGGTCAACCTTGGACGCCGATTGGGGGGCAAACAAGTCGACTCAACTCGCCGCGCTGCCGAAATGGGTGATCAGGACTCGCGTCGATTGCTGGACAGTCACGATCAGCTAGCGCGCCAGATGGTTGAAAGACAGCGCGGCGGCCTGATCAAGAACACTGGTGACGGCATTCTCGCTACCTTCGATGGACCCGGTCGCGCCGTACGTTGCGCGCTGGCATTTTCGGCCGCAGCCAAACAGATTGGCTTGCCGCTGCGTTCGGGTCTGCATACTGGAGAAATCGAGGTCAGGGGCCGCGATCGCACAACCCAATCCGCAGCCCATGTTTCCAAATCCACTGAAGGCCTGCACCTGAAATCCCGCAATGGGGCGTACCGTACCCCAAAGCCGACATGTCCCCATCGAGATGCCCACCGGTCAATTCGCCTGCTTTGCGGCAGCCTCAATCACTCGAGCTACCGCGGCCGGCTGGGAGGCAAAGACAGCGTGGCTTGCGCTCACTTCGGTAACCTTGGCGCCCGAGCGTTGATACATCCAGCGCTGAAGCTGAGGGCTCACTACATGATCCTGAGTGGTCAGGATGGCGTAGCTAGGTTTGGTTCGCCATGCCGCCACAGAGACAGGTGCTCCCAAAGCTTTCTCGGCGAGCTGCTGCTGCGAGTCCGCCAGGAATTGAGCATCCGATGCCGAGAGATCCGCGGCATAAGTCTCATGAAATCTGGCTGGCGGGATGAAGAAATACTTGTCCGGAGTGGCCCGATTGGTGGCCTTCCGCATGGCATCGTTTGGCGCGGCAAACAAACTTCGACAGAAGCTGAGCGCTGGCTTCCCCTGCGTCGGGTTGCAGGGCGGCCACATAGACTAGCGCACTGACCTTCGGGTCAGCACTGCATCCGTGATCACGGAGCCGCCATAGCTATGACCGACAAGCACAACAGGTCCCTCCTGCTGATCAATGGCGCGCTTGGTGGCCTCGATGTCCTCTGTGAGGCCAGTGAGCGGCTCTTGCACGATAGTCACATGGAAACCGTCCTTGGTGAGGATGTCGTGGACGGCCCGCCAGCCTGAGCCATCCACCAGTGCGCCATGGACAATGACAATATCTTTCGCAGCCAGCTGTGGCTCTGCGTGAGCCATCGTGCCACTCATGGCGATCATGAGGGCAATGGCAAAGCTCTTTCGTAGTGTGGACATGATTGACTCCAAGCTTGGGGCTGAACCGGGATGCGCAAGGTAGGCCTGCTGCGGCGTTTCACCGGAGACTCTCTTCAGCAAGAGGCTCACCTTTCTCGCTCCATTAGACCTTTTGGACCGCCTGATAAATGTTCGTCGTGCAGTAATCAGTATTCCTCAATGCGAAACAATGAATGGACCTCACTGGCGCGATTAACGTCCCTGTGCTGACGATTGACGCGCATTCCGGTGCGGGCAACCTCCAGGAATATGCAGATACGATTCCAATCCATCGACTTCAATTTCCGCACAACAAATCCGCGATAATCCTCGTTGATGCGCAGACTTTAACGTTTCATATCGGACTTGTGCAAAACAAGGAGGTAGTCGTGGTCACGCAAGTCACACATTACATCAATGGCAAGCAAGTCTCTGGCCGCAATGGGCGGACGTCGTCTGTATTCAATCCCGCGACAGGTGAGCAGACAGGGTTGGTGCCGATCGCGAACGCCGCGGATGTCGCGGATGCTGTCGCTGCGGCAACAAAGGCTGCGCCGGGTTGGGCGGCGACGACGCCCTTGCGGCGAGCCAGGATACTCAACCGATTCCTCAGGATTCTCGAGGAACGTATCGACGAACTCGCTGCTGTCATCGTCGCCGAACACGGAAAGGTCCATTCGGACGCCGTCGGTGAAATTCAGCGTGGTATGGAAGTTGTCGAATTCGCGACCGCCGCTCCACAGCTGTTGAAGGGCGAGCTTACCGAGAACGTCGGAACTCGCGTTGACAGCTACTCTACGCGTCAGCCTCTCGGCGTAGTCGCCGGCATTACCCCCTTCAATTTCCCCGCGATGGTGCCGATGTGGATGTTTCCTGTCGCGCTTGCTTGTGGAAACGCCTTTATCTTGAAGCCCTCCGAACGAGATCCATCGGCGTCAGTGATCGTCGCGGAGTGGCTAAAGGAAGCAGGCCTTCCTGATGGCGTATTCGGGGTGGTCCATGGCGACAAGGAAACCGTCGACGCGCTGCTACATCACCCCGACATCTCGGCGATCAGTTTCGTGGGATCTACACCTATAGCGAGGTACATCTATGAAACGTCGGCGACGACAGGAAAGCGCTGTCAGGCGCTGGGCGGTGCCAAGAACCACATGATCATCATGCCCGATGCCGACATGGACCAGGCAGTCGATGCTCTAATGGGCGCTGCTTTTGGTTCCGCTGGTGAACGTTGCATGGCGATTTCAGTCGCGGTCCCGGTGGGCGAAACGACCGCGAATAGGTTGATCTCCGCCTTGGCGCCGAAGATTCGCGGCCTCAAAATCGGACCGGGCACGGATCCGGAAGCGGAAATGGGCCCGCTCGTCACGAAGCAGCATTTGGACAAGGTCCGCGGCTACATCGACGCAGGTGTCGCGGAGGGTGCACAATTGCTCGTTGACGGTCGTGGCTTCAAAATGCAGGGCTACCAGGACGGCTACTTCATCGGCGGGTCGCTGTTTGATCATGTCACTGCGAACATGAAGATCTACAAAGAGGAGATCTTTGGGCCCGTCCTGTCTGTCACCCGTGCGCCCGACTACGACACCGCCGCACGGATGATCAACGAGCACGAGTTCGGTAATGGCACATCGATCTTCACACGCGATGGCGATGCGGCTCGGGAATTTGCGCACAAAATCAAGATCGGTATGGTCGGAATCAACGTTCCGATCCCCGTGCCGATGGCATTCCATTCTTTCGGTGGATGGAAAGCGTCGATCTTTGGCGACCACTACATGCACGGTCCGGAAGGCGTTCGCTTCTATACCCGGTTGAAGACGATCACGAGCCGCTGGCCGACCGGCATTCGAGCTGGTGCCGAGTTCGTAATGCCTACCATGTCTTGATCGCAAAAACTGGCCCGCTGCGCACCCAAGCAGCGGGCACGATTTGCAGTAGGCGACATCCTTTAGGTCACACGGAGAATGATGATGCCACTTTTGAGCTTCGATCTAATTCAAGGGCGTTCGGAAAAGCAGATCGATATGATATTGGATGCCACACATGAGGTCTTGGTCAAATCATTCAACGTGCCCGAGCGCGACCGCTATCAAATCGTCAGAGAGCATGCGCTATCCAGAATGATCGTCGAGGATACCGGTCTCGGTATTGTGCGAACTCCGAATATGTTGGTCCTTCAAGTCACGACCCGCCCCCGCAGTCGGGTTATGAAGCAAGCATTCTATAGATCGCTGGTCGAGAAGTTGGAGGCTGCATGCGATATTGCACCAAGCGACGTCCTCGTCACTTTCGTGACGAATGCCGACGAGGATTGGTCGTTTGGGTTCGGACGCGCTCAATTCCTCACCGGCGAGCTATAGCTAGGGAGTGAACTCATTGGCGCCCAGCCATAGTCTCACCGATCGAGAAATTCCGTTGGTCGAAACCTAGATTGCTTCAAGCCGCTTGAGCTTGGCTTCGTCCCACGAAATCCCGCTGCCGGTCTTCTCGGAAGTGAGAACCATTCCGTCGCGAATTTTCAGCGGCTCCTCGATAATCGCATCTGCCCAATCAACGTACTCAAGCCAATGGGCGGTGGGCGTTGCGCAAAGGAGGTGCGTGCTGATTTCAGGCATCAGATGCGACGACATTTCGATGCCGTGGGCTGCGGCTACGCCGGCTGCGTGCAGCCAACCGGTTACGCCACCTATCCTCGCTACGTCGACCATCACGTAATCGCTCGCCTGCACACTAATGGCGCGTAGCAAGCCTTCCGGGCCGTTGAAGTTCTCGCCGATCTGGATCGGGACCCTCAGTTCGCGCGCTATTGCCGCGCTTGCCACATAATCATCGTGAGCAATCGGCTCTTCGAGCCAATAGATTCCTTCCTTCTCCAGCTCCCTTCCGCGACGAATTGCCTCCGCGCTTGTCAGTGCCTGATTGTAATCCACCATGATCTCAACATCGTCGCGGGGAATGCTGCTACGAACAGCGTTCAAAGCGGCCAGGTCCTCGGAAAGAGACGGGTATCCCAGCCGGAGCTTAACGGCTCCAAGACCGCTCTCCAGCAGAGTCTTGGTTTCTTCCGCAAGGCGATCCAGGTCCATCAGCCCGAGGCCGCGGCTGTCATAAGCCAAAAGCGGCTTCGGGCGGGATCCGAGCAGCGAGGAAAGCGGAACGCCGTGCATCCGTGCCATCGCGTCCCACATCGCCATGTCCAGCAGGGAGAGCGCCATCCGAACGGAGCCCGCCACCCCAAGCAGAGCAAACTGACGTGAAAGTATCTGTGCCACGTCAAAGGGCGTAACACACTTACCCTTCAACAGATCGATCGCTTCCGACAGATGCGATGATATGGCAACCGCACCTGACGGCCGGTAGCAAAACGCATAGGCCCTGCCGGTTATACCGTCTTCGTTGAGCAAATCGACAAGCAGCAGCGGTACAGCCCTAACGATCGCCGCACTCGTTCCCAGCGTAAATTTCAGCGGGACCATCATACCGCGGGTGGTCAACGAGCGAATTCGCTGCCCTCCTGCACTCTGGCCGTTGGTCATCTTGATCTTTCAACACTCTTCAGGAAACTGGGCGGACGAGCGTGTCGTAACACAAATCCAGCGATGCCGCTCTCGCTGTGCATCGCTCGATAGCTCGATTCCATGCGCAGCCTATCGGGTTCAGGGCGTCCAGGCTGCGCTGAGCGCCCACGACTGCCCAGGCTCAGGCTCGCGCCTTCTCCGCAACCTGCTTCGAAGGCTCTTCGCCGTGAATTCGTCCGGAAATGCTCATGTTGTCGGCTGGATGCTCGAACAAAAGAACATTGATGATCTTTGGATCAGATCCGATGGACGCGTGAGTGACCTGGACGATGTCACGGATCAACTGTGTTTTGCGGGCCTTCGTAAGGCCGGCTGCGATGTGACACTCAATATACGGCATGGTTACCTCCGATTTTACTTCAAACGGGCAATCAGACCTTTGTCGTTGGCGTTGCCTTCAACGAATTCAGGCAAATGTTGCCCGTGTTCCACGAAGTTGATGCCTCGCCCCTCCCTGATAACGAAAAAGACATTGTCGGCAGTTTCGCCGGTCGCCTCGCTGACAACGCGTAGCAGTCCGGCGGAGAGAGCGCGCTTCTGTTCGTCCGAGCGACCATAGCGCATGTCGCAAGAAATCATTGACATCTGGAGCCTCCTAAGTTGGCGTGAACGATTATTGAATTCCGGGATGCGAGGCCGGATAGACGGCCTTTGGATTAACCTTTCCAAGGAGGCCCATTAAATCGGCGATGGGCCGCTCGTCGATCTTCACGACTGCTTCGATGACGTCGTGGCGCAGTGCCGCATCAGCAAAGGGCTCGCTAAGCCAATTGAACTTCTCAACCGTGCGCTCCCACGACATCGGATTACCGAGACCGCCCTCGTATCCCACCTGCTCACGATCGAAGGTGCGATCGTCTTTGGTCTTGATGGTAATACGCGTATTCAGTTCGTGCGGGTACTTCGCGGTGAAGGCGTCGTCCGGACGAATGACCACCTTGCTCAGCAGGGTCTGCGCATCGGCGGCCTGGACACGCGACTGTTCCAGCTGATCCGGCCCGACCTCGTCGTCCAGAAGTGCTGCAGCAATCAAGTACTTCAGATTGTAATCTGCCTGCTCCTTCGTCTGCGGTCTATCCTTGGGGCCAAACCCGCCGCCGCCCGCGATGTCAAATCCCGATTGGAAGATGTCGCAACGGACGGTCTCGATGTCAGCTGCTGCCAGGCCATTGTCGCGCTTCAACTTGAGCACGGCTTCCAGAACCGGCTGACCGTGAATCAATGAGCAAAACTTCTTCATGATCGTACTCTTGATGATCTCAAGAGAGTCGTTCGACCAATCAACGTCGATCTTTTGGTCGAACATCCGCAGCAAACCGTTTGGACCCTCGAACAGTCCGGACGGACCGGTGAAACCTCGCTTGGCAAGCGACGCGGAATAGACGGCTCGCATGCCAGTCATTCCCGGAGAAAAGCCCTTCCACTGCGATACCGGTTCGACGTGGACGCAGGTGAGAGAAATGTTGTCGACGGTCGCGATCGAGATCGCGTGCGCGATCTGCTCGTCGGTCAGTCCGAACAGCTTTCCTGCTCCTGCGGCCGCAGAGATTGCAAGCTGAATGGCATGGTTGAATCCCTTTGCCATCACGGGCACTACGGCGGTGAACCGGCACTGGATCTCATAGGCGACCGCAAGGGCAAGCATGAAGTCCTCGCCAGACGCCTTGGCGTGATCCGCAGCAGCCAGGATGGCGCCGAAATTGTCGCTGGGATGACACAGTCCCCCTGGCGACATGTAGCTGTCGAGTAGGTCGACATATCTAACCAGCCCGGAGTTAAACAAGGCAGCCTGATCCGGCGCCGTCTTACCGCCGCCGATCAACGTGCACGATCCGGCGGACCGATACTCCGCAAACTGTTCGCGCAACGCTGCGAACGGCGCCCCCGGAAGCGCAGAGATCGCGCATCCCAAGCTATCCAGAATGTTCCGTTTGTAGAGCTTGCGCGCGTCGGGCTTCAGCGACATCGAAACAGCTCGGTCGGCAAAGCCAGCGATCGCATTTACCGTAGATGGGGATGTCGAATTTTTCATCAGCATGTGAGCGTCCTTGGCCGAATCCAATGCGATTGATCTGGTTTTTGTCGCACGAGGGACGGTGCCCCCATCGATTGGGACCGTGCCCCCATCGATTGCGATCATCAAACGAATAGATTCGAGAGGGCAATCTGTGCTGCAGATTGCTCGACTTGGCGTGGAAATCGCCTGATTACGGAACCGACATCACGTGACAAAATCGAGTGAGGTGTAGTCGTCCAAGAGCCGACGCCATCAATTCTGGCGATTGGGCGATCAATTATCGTTGCCACTCAAGTAGGGCTGCGCACCGGATCCGCATACCAAGACATCTGTAACGACCGAAAGCGCATCGTTCGCGTCTGCTGAAAAGACAAAATGAATGTCAATTTACCGATTGGACGGCGGCTCGAAATGTCGCGCCCAGCGAAGATCTCGGAGTTCGGACAGGAAGAAATAAGCCTTGCTTTCGTCGGGCCGGCGGCGGCCCCTTGTCCAGATCCAAGCCTAGCGCGACCTAATCCGCTCTGTATTCGATCCTACTTTTTAATTCGCATGATCGCGCCCTGGTCAGTGAGCGGCATGGAGAAACCGCTCGGAGAGCCAACCCCGCTGCAAGCTATTCGGCGGCTACATGCAATTCGGTTTCCGGTCGTACAAACTGAAGGAAGGCCGAGAGCGCACTGGACACGTAGGCGTCCGTGCGCCGAATGAACACAGTCTGCACTTCGGCAAATTCGGGGGCCAGTTCGTGCACCGCGACCTGGCCGTCCCGCCAAGCCGCGGCAACTACACCCTTGGGCAACAATGTGATCCCAACGCCTGCAGCCACACAGCCCAGAATCGCTTCGATCGAGCCGAATTCCAGGGGCTGTGCGGCGAGTATTCCAGCCTTGTTCAACAGATTGTCCAGCCTTATTCGATATGAGCAACCAACGCGAAAGACGATGGTTTTCAGTTCGTTGATCGACGCAAGATCTTCAATGCCCCGAATTGAGCGTGGAGTCACCAAGACAAGTTCTTCGCGAAACACGCTCTCCTGTTGTAGATCTGGATGGTCGACCGGCCCCGCAACAAACGCGCCCTCAAGTCTGCATTCAACAACGTCCTCGATGAGACTGCAGGTCGTTCCGGTTGTGACCACGGGCCGGACCTTTGGGTAGGCTTTCGTAAAGCTTGCGAGTACTGACGGGAGCCGAAGCGCCGCGGTTGTTTCCAGGGTGCCGACTTCCAGCACACCGCCCGGAACGCCGTCATCCCTTGCAGCGGCCTTGGCGTCGCTAAGCAGCCTGGATATGCGTGCCGAAAAGGGGAGCATGCGGCGCGCAGCAGGAGTGAGCTTCACGCCGCGTGCATGCCGCTGGAATAGAAGGACACCAAGCTCGAGCTCCAACGCCCTCACTCGCGCAGTGACATTGGATTGCACAGTGTTCAGCTCAGCCGCCGCTCGATTCATGCTGCCGTGCCGGGCAACTGCCTCAAAGACCTTCAGATCGGTTGCGTCCATGACAGGTCCTATCTTCAAAAGTGAGGGGTTCGGCACTAACGCGCCTGAACCAATGATTATCATGTGATCGAAACTGCGCGTTTTACAAGACTGAATCCAAGTCCCTTTTGTCCAATTTCGAGCGGCGGGCTGGATAAGCTACGACAAGGTATCTCCAGAATTAATACCGCTATCGCCAAGACAGATATCGGCGCGACGGTTCCGGCTGGCAAGTGCGGGTAAAGAGACCCCGTTGCTGAAGATTCCCGCATCCCGCCAAATGGAAGCTACCGTCGGATGAAAGGGGGGACGACAGCCGTCGAGCCGAAAAATCCCCCTCCCCGTACGACGTTCTAACCACAATGAACTGATGGACGAAGATTGCAGAAGTCACTCAACCTGACCAATAGCCCATCACGACGTCGTTAGTCTCAAAAGGAAGCGACGAAGTCATTGCCGACGAAACCAGCATGAGGTTGATGCAGGCTTCGAGGTAGCCTCCTGGTCACATCTGCATCAAAGCCCAGGAGCTTCGCTGTTGTTCGACGTAGAGCGTCGAGCACCGTCAGCCCGCGCATTCGGTAGCTTCTGCGATCCTGGTGCGTACCTGGCAAGGCTCTCCGCGGCCTCATCAATGACGCGGCGCACGACGTCGCCGGCATGGGGAAGATCGTGAATCATGCCTATGGACTCTCCCACCGTCACGTTCGCTATATCGTAGTCACCAACGCGCGACGCCGCCTCAACCTTTGCCAATTCGTCAGTCCGTAGGGCCTTTAGCTTCTCTTCTTGGCCATGCCACTTTTCGATGAATTCATTCTTCAGAAGCCGCCCAGTGTATCCTTCCGGCCACGCCTTTTGCCTTACGATATCGTACACGCTGGTTCGTATCGTCTCGTCGCCCGAAGCTGCCACCACCTTGGCCTTTGCGTTGGGATGGATGAGTGCCTCCTGTGTCGCCCAAAAGCGGCTGCCCATGAGGACCCCCTCCGCGCCCAGCATGAGAGCTGCAGCAAGACCGCGCCCATCCGCGATACCGCCGGCAGCAACTACAATGACATCGGGGGCATGTTTGCTCAGAGCGTCCACCACGGTCGGCACGAACGGCAACGTCGACCGGGCTGTTTGGCCGTGGCCGCCCGCTTTCGTGCCTTGAGCAACGACAACGT
>WNFT01004936.1_pt1 | contig 11649 bp, 14 predicted proteins | sample 5400191 | NCBI WGS metagenome assembly WNFT01 (sample SAMN13153359, study PRJNA577476) | soil metagenome | isolation source: 80 cm saprolite under Madrone tree | place: USA:California | collected 2016-06-14
CCTTTCATGTGATAAATTTCCCAACCCGCGAAATGCGGGCCGCTAACTTTCCATCGTTTGCGCGCGCCATCCGAAGTCAGGATGAACGCGCCCTTTCTTGTGCCGACTAAAACTCTGACTCTGCTCACGGTTTTCTCCTGTTTTTGTTTGCTCGAGCGTTATTCTCTGCGATTCGCGCTTTAAGCAGCTTCTTCACCAATGCGACCGGCATCGGTTTGTCTGGAGAGAAGCGAAGCGTGCCTTTGCTGGTTTGAAAATTCCTTAGCTCGTTCTGAAACTTTTTCAACGTCTTGGAACTCATCGGGTAGAACGAGCAATGGTTTGACCAGGCGGCGAACCCAACAAGCAGGCGCCCATTCAGACGCAACGCGGGAATTGCGTAACTGATACATTCCTCCGCGTTTGGCGCGACGGCCTGAATCGTTTGCCGAATCTCTTGAAGGGCGTCTCGATGATCGGCATTAACACAGGCGAGGTACTCGTCGATGGTTTGCGGTTTTCGATTGATTGGCTCCATGGCTCCCGAAAAGAATCATTTCCCGCCGTAAGCAGCCTTCAATTTTGGAATTTCGATCTTCTGCATTTGAAGCATCGCTTTCATGACTCGTTCCGCTTTTTCGGGATCCTTGTCGTGCAACATGTCGATCAACACGGTTGGGGTGACTTGCCACGAAAGACCAAATTTGTCCTTGAGCCAGCCGCAAGCCGATTCCTCGCCACCGTCTGCGGTGAGTTTCCCCCACAAATAATCCACTTCCTCTTGCGTTTCGCAGTTTATGACGAAGGAGATGGATTCATTGAATTTGAAAAGCGGCCCGCCGTTAAGAGCGACGAACTTCTGGCCTTCGATTTCGAATTCAATCGTCAGCACTGATCCGACGGGACGTCCCGTTTTTTCCGCTGCTTCTTCTGTGTAGCGGAAAATTCTGCCGGTCTTCGAATTTTTGAAGAGCGACGTGTAAAAGTTCACGGCGTCTTCGGCCTGATCATCAAACCACAAGAATGGAGTAATTTTTTGCATCGGAACTCTGTCGCTTCGATCTGGACTCTCAGCCAGCAGAATTTGGCGTTTCAAGGAAACACCCTACAATGAGCCCGATGCTAATCGACACTCATGCACACCTCGATTTTCCCGATTTCGCAAATGATCTCGAGGATGTGCTCCGTCGCGCTGAGGAAGTTGAGGTAAGACGCGTCATCACCATCGGCACATCAATCGAGAGCAGCCGGCGTGCGATCGAGCTCGCGGAAAATTATCCGTCTGTTTACGCCGCGATTGGCGTTCATCCAAGTCAGGTTGACGAGGCGGAGGACGATGTGATTACGCCGCTGCGCGAACTAGCACAGAACCCGCGAGTCGTAGCCATTGGCGAAACCGGCTTGGACTACCATCATTTGGCGAGTGAAAGAGTAGCCAGGGAAGAGCAGGTGCAGGTTATGAGTGCTCTGCGAAGTGAGACCGATGAAGAAATCGAAGCGCAAATTCGCGACGGCGCGTACAAATCGAAACAGGCGAGTATGTTCCAGCAGCAATTGGATTTGGCAGTCGAGCTTGGACTCAATGTCGTCATTCACCAACGCGACGCGTGGGCGGACACGCTGGAAGTCCTGCGCCCTTACACGGGCAAGGTGCGCGGTGTTTTTCATTGCTTCGGCGGTTCTCTCGATCAGGCGAATGAAGTTCTCGATCTCGACCACCTCGTTTCGTTCACGGGAATTGTCACTTTCAAAAACGGCGTAGCGGTACGACAGGTCGCGGCAGAAATCCCGCTCTGGAAATTTATGGTCGAAACCGATTGCCCATATCTGGCGCCGGTTCCGTTTCGCGGAAAGCGCTGCGAACCCGCGCATACGCGCATCGTAGCTGAAGCCATCGCTGCGGCTCGAGGCGTTGCACTCAACGAAATTGCTGAAGCAACGACCGAAACCGCAGAGCAGTTCTTTAGGTTTAATCGCGCATGAAGATCAATCACGGCAGGGCGCGACCGCCGGGAACTCGCGCGAAGGCGGACGGCTCGACGATTCGTCCCTACCTCCTGCTCGCTCTATTCCTCGCATCCTGCGCGGCGCCCGACACCCAGCATCACATCGTCATCAGTGCGCGGGATCAAAAGTTAGCCCTTCTGGATCGCGGCACCCTATTGGCTACTTATCCAGTCTCCACGTCCAAGTTTGGTCTCGGCGATCGCCCTGGCAGCAGATTTACGCCGCTGGGACAACTGCAGATTGCGGAGAAAGTCGGTGACAACGCTCCACCGGGCACGGTATTCAAAGACCGGCGGCGGACTGGCGAAACTGTCCTCGCCAACTCGCCTGGTCGCGACCCTATCGTGACGCGGATTCTATGGTTGCGGGGACTCGAATCGCAAAATGCGAACGCATTTGCTCGGGACATTTACATTCACGGCACGCCGGAGGAGTGGAGAATCGGTTCACCCGCAAGTTATGGCTGCATCCGGATGCGTTCCAGCGACATCGTCCAATTGTACAACATCGTAGGAATCGGCGCAGCAGTGACTATCGTAAACACGCCGCTCGTCAGCGCAGTTCCCGGTATGGTTTCAGGTCATTCAATGGGACCGGAAAACACGGCGCCGTTTGTGATGCGGTAAACCGCGGCGCTTGCCAATTTCATTAACACTGCGGGCTTCAGCCCGATAGAGATCAGACGGAGTAACCACGTAACTGTTTTAACGGTTTACTGCATTCGGATAAGCAGGCGCAGCTCGCGAACCAACGCGAATTGCCGCTTCATTTCCAAAAACGCCATCGGCTTGGCATCCACGCGCACAACGAAGCGCTTTCCATCACGACGCGCGTCAGCAACAAAAGCCTAGACTTTGTCGATGCAGTTCGGTAAAAGGGCTCTCATTAGCACAACCCCATGAACAAGAAGCATCCTACTCAATCCGGTTTCTTTAATTTGCGGATTTTGGTCACACTCTTTCTTTTTGCAGTTGCGGCCTGCGCTCTGCTTAACCGACCACTATTAGCAATTCTCCGTTCTGAAACGTCGACAAACGTTTCGCCGAGAATGCTCACTTTTGCGGAACGCGTGGCGTATCAGCGAGCCATTGAGGAAGTCTATTGGCGTCATCGGATCTGGCAGGAACGCCCCGATCCGAAGCCACCGCTCGATGCGGTAATGTCTCGAGCGCAATTGGAAAAGAAAGTCGCTGATTATCTGCGCAAATCCCAGGCACTGGAGGATTACTGGCAACGACCGATCACAGCTGAGCAGTTACAGGGCGAAATGTATCGGATGGTACAAAGCACCAAACAGCCGGCGGTGCTGCGCGAGCTTTTTGAAGCGCTTGCGGATGATCCCTTTGTCATCGCGGAATGTTTGGCCAAACCGGTATTAACAGATCGTTTGATTGCCGGCTCGTTGATACGAGACGAAACTCGGTGGTCTGCATCTTCGCCGATCGAGCGCTTGCGTACGTTTTCCGTGGTAACAACGTTAGCACAGGGAGCCTACACTCTCCCGAAAATTGGCAAGACCGAGGATCGTCAGTGTACAGACAATACGTGGAGAGCCAGCAGCATCCCAATGCGCCCGATGGCCGGTACCAGCATACGGCAGTCTGGACCGGCAACGACATGATCGTTTGGGGCGGAGGTAGTAATGCCGGTGTGTTTAACACCGGAGGGAGGTATAGCCCATCACCGATAGTTGGACGGCCACCAGTACGACGGGCGCGCCCGATGCTCGAGAATTTCACACGGCAGTGTGGACTGGTACTGAAATGATCGTTTGGGCGGAACTAACCCGTTCATTCCCCCCCGGGTTGTTTAACACTGGCGGCAGATATGATCCGAGCACCGACAGTTGGACAGCTACGAACATTACCGGCGCACCCGATGCTCGAGACGGGCACACTGCGGTTTGGAGCGGGCGCCCAAATGGTCGTCTGGGGCGGATATAACGGCACCGTCGATTTGAACACCGGCGGCAGATACAATCCTGCTAATGACACCTTGGCGGCCACCACTGTGACTGCCGCGCCCGATGTTAGAAGCCAGCACACGGCGGTGTGGACTGGCAGTGAAATGATCGTCTGGGGCGGAGAAGGCAGCGGCCTTGTCCCTCTTAACACCGGCGGAAGATACTGCGCGGTTGCACAGAGTCCGACACCTACGCCTACGGTCACAGCAACAGCTACACCCACTGCGTCGCCCTCGTGCTCACCCGGCGACGGCGGACCGTGGGTAACAGGTAACCCGTATCCCAGACGGACCACCGATTCTGGCTTCGCCTAGACTTCCGCCCACTTCTATGTGTTTAGTGGAATCCAGGCGATATCGAACTTCGTGAACCGCATGGAAATCGCTACAGGAACCTGGGAACGCCGCGCGCCGATGCCGTCCAACGCTATAGCGCCTACTTGTGCGCTCAGGGAAGCCACGGGTGTTGTTTACTGCGGCTTCGGATCTTTGAATCAGAGCTTCGCAGAGTACAACATAGCCAACGATAGCTGGACGTCGCTTGCGCAAGTCCCCACAATTGACAGCTACGGGTCTGTGTTGGGCGCCTTCAATGGCAAAGTATTTCTCGTCGGCGGCACTTTCTCCCTCACAAACGCAGTCTGGGTCTATGACGTCGCCACGAATAGATGGTCGGCCGGGACTTCAGCGCCAAGCGAGGTCTCGTTCCCGGGCTACCGGCAAATCGGACAGTTCCTTTACGTAGTGGGCGGCTGGGATTCCAATTCGCCGGCGACGAATAAGACGACAACCTGGCGTCTGGACATGAGCTCCGCACCCGGTGTGTGGGAAAATGGACCGATATTCACTCGGGCCCGGGCAGACTTCGGCCTTGCCTACGATCCGGGCACCGACTCGTTGTACGGGCTCGGTGGAGACGCTAACGGTGGGGACTTTTTCGAGTCCACCACCCAGGTTGATCAGCTACGGTTGGCCGACTGACCTGGCGGGACATGGATAGCGTCACCACCGAACCTGCCCTTGCCCGAACGTCAGGGTAATCAGGGTGGCTTCTATGGAGCAGGGGAGATCTGGAGTGTAGGAGGTCTCAACGGACAAACGTCCCAGTTCCTCGCTGAGGTACTACATCGTCCTAACGACTGTTCTGGTGCCGGCCCAACGCCAACACCTACGCCGACGTTCACGCCGACAGCAACAGCCACTGCGACAGGTACGACAACTGCAACAGCTACACCCACTGCAACAGCGACACCTACATTTACCCCGACGCCAACCGCTACATTGCCACCATCCCCGACACCTACTGCAACGACTACAGCTACACCCATGGCGAGACGTACACCGACACCACGGCCTCGCCCTAGTCTGGCACCGCGCCCGTAGCTCGTGGCGCTGTGATCCGTGTTTAGCGATGCGGTCGGCAACGCGATACAAACACACGAGCACAAGGGCGATTTCAAAGCGTCACGAGTGCAGAAGTGGTCACGCTGCGTGTGCAAAATATCAACGGCGACGGCCAGCTACATGGGGACGTTCCGTTTGGTTTCCTAACGGCCGATGTCAACAGCAATCGCATCGTTGACAGACCGGAGCTGCAACAGATTCAGACCGACCGAAGCCAACCAGTCACCGCGAGCAACTTCCGCGATGACATCAATCTGAGCGGAATAGTGAATAGGCTGGACCTGCAGTCGGTGCAGACTAACAGGGGCCACTCGATTCCGTAACTGCGACTCGCCCCCAGCTGCGCATTTTGTCGGTTAGGGTGAAAGAGGTTTGCTTCTGGGCGCGACGTTCGCTTTTCCCTACAGGGCGAAATGGGGATTTAGATCGTAAAAGGAATGGATTTGCTTATTCGCGAATCTGGCCCTCGCCGCGGATGACGTACTTGTAAGTCGTTAGCTCTTCGAGTGCCATCGGCCCACGCGCATGAAGTTTGTCAGTGCTGATACCAATTTCCGTGCCGAAGCCAAATTCGCCGCCATCAGTAAACCGCGTCGATGCGTTCCAGTAAACCGTGGCGGAATCGACCTCGTTGAGGAATTTCTCAGCCCGCGCGGCGTCGCGGGTGATGATGACATCGCTATGATGAGAGCCACATTTTTCCACGTGCGCGATCGCGTCTTCGATGTTGTCTACGGTGCGGGCAGCGAGGATGAGATCGAGATATTCCGTTGTCCAGTCTTCCTCGCGCGCGGAATGGAGCGGCTGATAGTTGAGAGCCGAGAGATGACGGAGGCTGTCGGGATCAGCGCGTATTTCCACTTTCTTTCCGGCCAGTAGAGGTGCGATTTTTTTAAAAAAGGGAGCCGCGATTTGACGGTGCACAAGTACAGTCTCAATCGCGTTACATACGCCCGGACGTTGCGTCTTTGCGTTAACGACTATTCGGACCGCCATATCGAGATCGGCTTCCCTATCCACATATGCGATGCAGAGCCCGACATAGTGTTTGATCACCGGCATCCGCGCATAATTAACAACCGTTTCGATCAAGGCCCGGCCGCCGCGCGGGACTATGAGATCGATGTACTGATCCATCCCGGCCATGTGCCGCACCGCATCGCGATCAGTTTTTGGAATCATCAAAATGCTGTCTTCGGGCAACCCGGCGCTGACTGCGCCGGCACGGAGCGCTTCGGCAATGGCGATGTTGGAGCGAATCGATTCCGAGCCGCCGCGCAGGATGACTGCGTTTCCCGTCTTTGTGCACAGCACCGCAGCGTCGCTCGTGACATTCGGGCGCGACTCGTAGATGATTCCGATCACCCCAATGGGGACGCGCACCTTTGAAATGTGCAAGCCATTGGGACGAATCCATTCGGCGATGACTTTTCCGACCGGATCCTCGAGCGCAGCGACCTGACGAATGTCGTCCGCCATCGCCTGAATGCGTTTTCCATCGAGTTTAAGCCGGTCGATGATCGGTAACGAAAGCTGGTCCGTTGTCGCTTTCTCGACGTCCTTGCCATTGGCTTGCAGGATTGTGTTGGCGCTGGCGCAAAGTTGATCTGCCATGGCGAGCAACCCGGCGTTCTTCCTCTCAGTGCTCATTTGCGCGAGCGCACGTGCGGCCACGCGAGCCCGTCTTCCGCAGCTGAGAATCTCGTTTCTTAGATCGTCCGTATCCATATCAACGCAGGTGAAGAGTAATCACGCCAACTTCCCACTCTCGCTGCTCAAAGCGAGCTTGCGTCAGACTTTTCAGCCCGCACAGGAAACAGTGTTCCGACTCGCTCGCCCGCCACGATCCGCGGAATCATTCCGGCGCGGCGGCCGTTTGCAATCACTGTTGGGATGCCGGCTGCGATCGCCAGTTTTACTGCCTCGAGTTTGGTGACCATACCCCCCACCGAGAATCTGCTTTTTTCCTTGCGAACGAAACGAGCTGCGTCTGCGACATCAACAATGATCGGAATCCGTTTGCCTGCATGATTCATCAGTCCGTCAACGCTTGTAAGCAGGATGAGTAATTCGGCTTCTGCCAGCACCGCGACCTCGGCAGAGAGAAGGTCGTTGTCCCCAAAGCGCAGCTCCTCCACTGCCACCGAATCGTTTTCGTTAACGACTGGCACGACGTTCTTGCAGTCGAGCAGACGTCGTAGTGTGTTTTTCGCATTTTGATGGCGGGTGCGACTGTCCAGGTCGCTGTGCGTGAGCAAAAGCTGCGCAACGTTGAGTTGATGTTTTGCGAACATCGAGGCATAGAGATGCATCATCTTTGATTGACCCACCGCGGCGCATGCCTGTCCGGTCGTCAAGTCCAGTGGACGCTCCTTCAGTCCGACAACGCGCATCCCGGCTGCGACCGCACCACTGGAGACGATGATGCATTCGCATCCGTCACTAACGAGTTGCGCCACATCGGTAGTGAGACGGCGAAATTGTTTGTCATCGAGTGCGTTGGCGCGCGGCCGGGTAAGAATGCCGGAGCCGAACTTGAGGAGAATGCGCCTGGGTTTCCTGTCCATGCGGAGCTGCTACACAAACCGGAAAACGAAGCCGCGCAAAGGCAATTTCCATCACGCTGTGCTTCCGCGCTTGTGATCAAGCGGGCAACGTGATAGAAGGCACAAGCACGCTAGCGAGTTCAGAGAGTGGTGATCGCTACAGTCTCGATAGCTTTACTGATCGTTCAGAACCGTTTGCGGTTGGTCACATGACGCTGTGATTCGCGTTTACGATGAAGCAGGCAACGTGATACAAACGCACGAGCACAAGGGCGATTTCAAAGAACCCCAGCCCGCCAAAACCCTATGGTCTCGGCGGAGGAGTTGGGCGCGGCCTTGGTGTGGGCGCTATTCTCGGCGTCGGCGAGGGCCTAGCCGTTGATGTTGGTGTAGGAGAAGCTGTACCCGTAGCTGTAGGTGTTGGTGTGCCACCCACCTGCACTTCAAACGAGCCGATGTCAATCAGGCTGCCGCTTACGCGAGGAAACCCGGGGCCGCGCTGGTCAAAGGAAGGTGGCGGAGCAAAGCTCGGGTCGCCTGCATCAATGGCCGGGCTTCCAGGCAAAAGGGCATGCGTAAAAGTCGGTCCACCGTTGTCTTGTAGCGGACCCAGCATCGGATCGGTGTTAATCTGATCGCCGGGTCCGATCAGGATACCTGCGCCGTCATCGCTACTCAGGTTGTAGCCGAGTGAGGTACCCCTGCCGCCGTTGAAGAAAATATTTTCGCCCGAACTCCCCGCGTTCAGGATGGTGCTGCCGATCTCGAATTCCGCGGTGCCTGCGTCATAGATACCACCACCGTTACCAGTGGCCGAGTTATCGCTGATGGTGCTGTTAGTGATTGTGAGTCGCGCTGACGTGCCGACGTCGGCGGCATTGGCGATGGCGCCGCCGTTACCGGTGGCAGAGTTGCCGCTAAAGGTGCTGTTGCCGACGATCACAGAAGCGAGGGCGAGGGCTGATCCCGCTGCCCCATTTATGATACCACCACCGTCGTTAGCAGTTGCCGAGTTGTCACTAATGGTGCTGTTGGTGATGATCAAGTTCGCAGTCCCGTCTAAGGCGGAATTTGCGATGCCGCCGCCGCTGAAGCCGGCCTCATTGCCGCTGATCGTGCAATTATCCACCGTCAGGGTGCCGTTGGAGTTAAAAATGCCGCCTCCGAAGTCCGCCGAGTTCCCGCCGACGTTGCAGTTGCTTAGCCTCAGCGTGGCGGAATCTCCTCCTTCGTTAAAAACGCCACCCCCATTATTGCCCGGAGCACTGCCGTTTGTGATGCTGAAACCGAAGATGCTGACGCCCGATGTCAAGTTATCAAATACGCGGAAAGTGGCGTTGCCGTCGATAGATAGACTTCCAGCACCGGGGCCGTTGATGGTGATAGCGTGAGTAATCTGCAACTCGCCGCTAGTCAGCAGGATAGTGCCGAAGATGCCAGTGGCGTCAATGATGTCACCGTCAACCGCGGCGGCGAGCGCATCGCGCAACGAGCCCGGGCCGCTGTCATCAATGTTTGTGACTACGATGATGTTAGCTGGGACCGCGTAGCCCCTTTCATTGATCCTTTGCTCGGGCTGCCGAGCTTGCCTGCTTTTTGTTTTCGTAGTGTTTCGCTGCGCCAGCGCGAGTGGGATCACGCACACAGCCACCCCTAGCAGAAGCATGTAAGACGTGCTTCGGATAAGGTATGATTTAATGTCTGAATTGATTCGCTCTTTCATTTTGCCGATTGTGTAGATCGTGAAGGGTCGCCAAAGCAAATCCGCTTCGCTGGAAACTTGGCTAGTCCGATATGCCGCGATTTTTGCACAGGATGCGTATTTTGTCTAGTCGGGCACCGCCTAATTTTCATGTAGGTTCTCGTCTGATACGCATGATGCCGTGATTCGCGTTTACGATGCGGCGGGTAACGTCATTTGGATGCACGTCTTTCTAAACTTGTTCAGTTCGTAGGTCGATACAAACCGCCCTTTCCAATTCCAGAAACGCAGTCAGCTTTTTATCGGCACGCACAATGAACCGCTTTCCATCGTCGCGAGGCGCGTCAGCAATCCAGATCGTGCGCCCTTCAGAATTAAGGGCTGTTACGCAGCCCCAACTCCAACCGGTTTTGCTGAGACGGTCGGCGATCATTTCCCAGGGTTTCGCTCGGCGCGCAAAGGAGATTCTCAGAAAACGTGAGTAATCGCTGGTCAAAGACTTTTCCACTTGCCCTCTCTTGAGCTTCATTGCTAAAACCTAGCGTCACTCAAATGAGTGTTCCCGCCTTTGCAATCTTGATCTCATGCTTGGCATCAGCCGCGTTGGCTAACGACTTCAAAACCAAAGAAGGTAAAGAATACAAAAACGCCACGCTGTTCTGCGTAGAACCCGACGGGATTGTTATCAAGACCAAGTCGGGAATTTCAAAGGTCTATTTCAGCGAATTGCCACAAGAAGTGCAGGAACGCTTTCATCACGGCTCACAGTGGTCTGCGCAACACCCGGCTCGGGCGAATGAGGAAATTAGAATCACTCAGCAACAGAAGATCGAAGAAGATCAGAAGCGTGAAGATGAAGCACCAGGGAATCTGGAGATAGAGGAGCAACAGCAACGAGCCGTTCTCGCAAAGGCGACACTGAACCAGAGGACCAACCAATTCCTCGACTTACGCTTTTACTTCAAGACGTAACACTTTTACAAGCGGTTACAGCAGTTGCTCAACAACTCGATTTATCAGTCAATGTCGTATCTTTCGGGCTTCACATATATTGCGTGCACAGAGAGTTCCCGGGCTGGAAAAGATGTGTGCACTGCTGTAAAGGCAGCCGAGTGGATTGAAGTATTTGAGATTCACCGCTGCCACGCCTTTAAGGAAGTCTAACGTCACATTGCTGTAGCCGCGGACGGCGATCGGGGCTGTTCCGATGCATCGCGCACGTGCGATCCGTTTCGTCCTCGCCAACTCGCCTGGTCGCGACCCCATCGTGACGCGGATTCTATGGTTACGTGGACGCGAATCGCAAAATGCGAACGCATTTGCTCGGGACATTTACATCCACGGCACACCGGAGGAACGGCTGATCGGGACGCCAGCAAGCTACGGATGTGTTCGAATGCGCTCAACCGACGTCGTCCAATTGTCCAACATCGTTGGAGTCGGCGCGGCGGTCACGATCGTGGACGCGCCGCTCGTCAGCGCAGTTCCCAGTGTGGTTTCAGGTCATTCAATGGGACCGGAAAACACGGCGCCGTTTTGTGATGCGCTAGGCAACAGCTTGCCGCATCGAATAAACCGTTAAGACGGTTTCGGCTACGCAGTTGCCTTGGTCCGCCACCGGGCTGAAGCCACGGCGTTAATTAGACATCATTACTCACGGCAGTTTGCCGAGATGTTTTCTGGCTGGGTTGCGCGAGAGCAAATCCATGTCCGCGTCGACCATGATGCGAACCAGCTCGTGGAAGCGCACTTTCGGTTCCCAACCGAGAATCTTCTTCGCTTTTGACGCATCACCGAGTAGCAGATCGACCTCGGCCGGGCGCTCGTAGCGCGGGTCGTGTTTTACGAATTGCTTCCAATCTAGATCGGCGTGCGCGAAAGCCGCCTCGACGAACTCGCGCACAGTGTGCGTTTCGCCTGTGGAGAGCACGAAGTCGTCGCCCTCGCCGAGCTGCACAATTCGCCACATCCCTTCGACGTACTCCGGCGCGTATCCCCAGTCGCGTTTTGCGTCCAGATTGCCGAGGAATAATTCCTTTTGCGCGCCCT
>WNFT01012229.1_pt1 | contig 11649 bp, 8 predicted proteins | sample 5400191 | NCBI WGS metagenome assembly WNFT01 (sample SAMN13153359, study PRJNA577476) | soil metagenome | isolation source: 80 cm saprolite under Madrone tree | place: USA:California | collected 2016-06-14
TTTCCGCATATCGTCGAAGGGGGCGGCTACACCACGCAAATCATCATTTTCGGCGACACGCCTGGACTCGGCACATCCGGTAAAGTCCGTTACTTCTCACAATCCGGTGCTCCCCTGACTGTTCCGCTGAATTGACAGGCCGCTAAAAACGGAATTCATCGTGCTGCAAAAATAGGTCTGCCAGTCTGCACCTGGCCGGCCCATTTTAGCTACCGGGAGGGCTCTCTCATGAGGCAACGAACAGTCACTCGCCGCGAACTATTGAAAACTGGCCTGGTTGCGACTGCAGCGGGACTGGCGCGACCGTTGCTCGCAGGTCCTGTGACTTGCGCCAAATTGACTGATATACAAAAAGTGGTCATCTTCATTCAGGAAAACCGTTCCTTTGACCACTATTTCGGAAGCTACCGCGGAGTGCGCGGGTTCGCCGATCACAGCCGGGCGTTCTTCCAGCCTGATCCCGCGAATTTAGCGGATCCTCCGGTTGGCAGACTGTTGCCCTTCCATCTGGACACTTCCAGAACGAATGCCGCCTGCACTCACGACATCACTCACGCCTGGGTGCCTCAGCATCAGAGTTGGAATCACGGCGCGATGAATGGGTTTGTCACTTCGCGCCTCTCGGATGCCAATAACGCGGTCTTGACCATGGGCTATTACACGCGCGGAGATCTTCCTTTTTACTATGCACTGGCTGACGCATTTACAATCTGCGACAACTATTTCTGCTCGGTGATTGGACCGACTGATCCAAACCGCCTCTACTCTATGGCGGCTTCGGTTGATCCCGACGGGAGATACGGCGGACCATTGCTGGAGACGCTGACTACGAACCGGCAAACGTTTTTTGGGCGTCTGACGTATACGACGATGCCGGAACAGCTGCAGGCGCGGGGCATCACGTGGAAGGTCTACTCGTCCCCCGACTCGAGCCTGGAGAACAACGTGCTCTGGTACTTTAAGAACTTTCAAAATCCTGCCTCGCCGCTGTATCAGAACGCGTTTCTGCCCTCCTATCCGGCTTCATTTGTCACCGATGCTCTGGCGGGAACTCTGCCCCAGGTGTCATGGGTGTTGGCGCCAATGGTGGACAGCGAGCACCCGCCTGCTCCTTCACTCTTCGGTGAAAACGACATGTCCACCATTCTGAACGCCTTGACCGCAAATCCGGCGCAGTGGGCCGGGACAGTCCTGTTTGCCACGTACGACGAGAACGGCGGATTCTTTGACCATGTCCCGCCCGTCACAGCCCCGCCCGGCACTCCCGGGGAATACATCACCGCGCCGGCGGTCCCGGACCCGAACGTCGTCGGCAATCCACCGATCCTTGGGCCGATTGGATTGGGTTTTCGAGTCCCGTTGCTTATCATTTCTCCGTTGAGCCGGGGCGGGCTGGTCTCATCGCATCTCTTCGATCACACTTCGGTGCTGCGATTCCTCGAAACACGGTTTGGCGCCGAGGTCCCGAACCTGAGCGCCTGGCGGCGCTCGGTCGTCGGCGATCTCACCAGCGCATTTAACTTCGCAGGACCCGACCGGACGATTCCCAGTTTGCCTTCCACGCTTCCACCAACAGTGGAGACGCTGGCGGAGTGCACGGTGACGCTGGCCGGTACAACGCCATATCCGGTCCCAAACCCGCAGAACTTCCCGCGGCAGGAGAGAGGGAGGGGGGCACGACCAAGCGGACCATGCTAAGGTGTGGGTTCCCAGCCGCGGAGCGGCTATAATCCGCTCAACGTGAGGAGGTTCCCATGCGTAACGCTGTGTTGTCGATTGTCATGAGTTCGGTCATCCTCTCGGCGCAGACCTCGCCGCTCTCGCCGGAATCGCGAGCACAATTCCACGGCCAAATGAGTGAACCCGTGGAACCTTTCCGCATCATTGGCAACATCTACTACGTTGGTGCGAGAAACATTGCCTCGTATCTCATCACCACGCCCCAGGGCCACATCATGATCGACACCGGGACGAGGGAGATGCACTCGGTGATTCGCGCCAACCTCGACAAGCTTGGGTTCAAGCTGCAGGACATCAAAATCCTCCTGTCGGGACATGCGCATTTTGACCATGTGCAGGGCCACGCGGCCATGAAGAAGGCAACCGGTGCAAAGGTCATGGCGATCGGAGAGGACGCGGCAGCGCTCGCGGCCGGCGCCGACAAGTCGCCGCTTGGAGATGAAGGCTGGGACCCTGTTGCCGTCGATCGCGTATTGAAGGATGGGGACACCGTCACCTTGGGAGGCACCACGTTGCGTGCCGTCTGGACGCCCGGGCATACGCCGGGCTGCACCACATGGACGACCACGGTCCAGGACAGGGGCAAGCCCTACTCCGTCGTCTTCCAGGCCTGCGGCGGACCGAACGCCGGAGTCAAGCTGGTGGGAAATACGAAATTTCCGACATTGATCGAAGACACGTTGCGGTCGTTTCGCGTCCAGAAGACGCTCAAGCCGGATATCTATCTTCCAATGCACCCGGAAAGTCTGTTTGCCGGCAAGGTTGAACGGATCAAAGCAGGCGAGATCCCTAATCCCCTGTTGAACCCGGAAGCCTACACGAAATTGATTGCCGATACGGAGGCGAGTTTTCAAAAGAGGATCGAGGAAGAACGGGCAAAGACATCGCTTAAGTAAATGGCGCTGCCGGCGGCTTGGTCGTTGTACAGCAACACAGACATTTTGAAATTGGACGAATCCTGCATCTCAAATCCGAAATCCGAAACCTTGAATTGGACTGGCGATCGACACGGAACCACTTCGTCAGTCCAATTCAAGATTTCGGATTTGAGATGCAGGATTCGTCCAATTTCAAGATCTCCTCCTGCCCAGGTAATCATCGCCGCAGTTTGAAATTGACCTCTACATCGATCTCGACGGGAACGGGCTCGCCTCTGAAGGTGCCGGGCTCGAAACGCCATTCCCTCATCGCACGGAGAGCGTTTTGATCCAGTTCGGGATTCAGGCTTCGCAAAATCCGGGGGCGCCGTGACGCCTTCACCCACTCGGAAGACGCCTTCCATCGCGGCACCGCCCGCCGGCATCGGCGTCGCCAAAGCAGTTTGCGGGGAGTTGCCGCGGGAAGAAACTGTCTCAGGTAGAACTGCTTCCTGCGTCTGCTGCTGGCCCATCAATGGAAACGACGTGAATGCCAGGAAACCCGTGACCGCCACAACCGCAGCCATCGAAGCATACGACCACATGAGCCGCAGCGTTGAGATCGGGCAATCGATCAGCAGAGAGCGCAGGCGTCTGATCAGATGACTCTTGTAAAGAAACAACGGCGCCGGTACCAGCGAACTGTCTGGATCAGCACCCGCCATCGCAAGCAGGACATCGATGTATGGATCGGGCGCTGCAGTCAATCGGATGACCTCAGAGTCCACGATCTGTTCGCGCGCCAGTTTCGTCTGGCTGAGCAGCCACCATACCGCGGGATGGAACCACAGGCAGGCGCCAATCAGTTCTTCAATCACTGTGATAAGCCAGTCCTTTCGCTTCACGTGCAGAAGTTCGTGGCACACGATGGCACACTGCGCATCCGGTTTCAGTGTGAGGAATGATTCCGGCAGCAGAATGACCGGACGAAATAATCCGAACGTGACGGGCCCTGTATTGCTCGTAGAGATACAAAAGATGCCGTCGCGATGTGTGAGCGTTCGCGCCCATCGCACGGGTTCCGGCAGACACCGCAGCGGCGTTGCCGCAGTTCTGTAGCGGCGGATCCGATAAAGTCCGGCAAGGAACCAGCAAAGTCTCGCCACGATTCCAGCAAGCAGGATCCACCCAACAATCAGGCTCCAGGGGATCGCGGCACGGCCCGCCGGTGTGCTGTGGGCGACATTCGCTGAATCCGCCGGCTCCGGATGCGGCGGGGTTGCGCTGGAGACAACGGGATAATGCCACGGCTGAATCAACGGGAGGACGAGCGCCGCCAGCAACAGCGCGTAGCACCAGGCCAGATGCGAGCGCGGATGATGAATTCGAAAGATTGACGGCAGAACGGCACCAACGAGAGCAAAGGCGGAAACCTGTGCCGCCCAGGACAGAAAGTTCTGCAGAGATAGTTCCGGAATCATCACTTCCTCCGCCGCTTCTTCAGTAGATCGCTGATCTCATCGAGTTCCTTCTGACTGATCTTCTTTCTTTCGGCCAGGTGCACAAGCAGCGGTTTTGCAGAGCCATCGAAAACGCGTTTCACAAAATCATGAACCATGTTCCCAACCACCTGGCCCTGTGGCTCCGCCGGGCTATACACGTAAGCTCGATCCCGCGTCGTCTTCGTCAGCCGGCCCTTCTGCTCGAGAATCCCCATCATCGTCATGACGGTCGTATAAGCAATCTTGCGGCTCTTCAGCAGCTCCTCGTAAACCTCGCGCACGGTCGCCGTGCCGAGCTGCCAGACAATCTTCATGATCTCGAGCTCCTGATCGGTAAGTACGGATTTCCTGGCTTTCAATTCCGGCTCCTTATCTGAGGTTGAAATTGACCTCGACGTTCAACGCGACGGCCACGGGCTTGCCGTTCATGCGGGCCGGTTGAAACCTCCATTGAAGAACTGCGGCTATAGCTTTCTCATCCAGCCCGAAGCCGATTCCACGCGCGACGCGGACGACCTGAACCGATCCGTCTTCGCGGACGATGGTATCGAGAATGACTCTTCCCTGGAACCGCGCTTTTCGCGCCTCGTCCGAGTACTCGGGAATAATCTGCGTCAGCAGAACAGGACGCGAGACTTCTCCGCCGATGTGAAATGGTGGGCTGGTGTATCCGAAGTTCCCGCCGGGCCCTACCCCCGGGCCCCTGTCTGGGCCAATACCGTGATCGTTACCGGTTCCGATGCCGTTCCCGTTTCCCGGACCTGAGGACAGCGGGCCCGGAATGCCATCTGGATCACCGATGTTCAGGAGATTCAACTGCGGCAGCAACGCAAGCTGCGGAGCGACAATCGAGGGCTCCACGATCAACGTCGGGTCGACGGCCTTCGGGGGTTCGGGATCCGGCGGCACGAATTGCCTATCCGTTGCTTTCGGGAGTTTGCCCTTCGATGGCGGGGCCGGTTGATGCCTGCCGCCGCCGCCCCCGCCTCGCGATTCATCAGGCGCAGGAAGCATTAGCCGTTGAGGCGCGTACAGCGCAATGTTGATGACGCCCTTCGGAATTTGTTTCCGTGCCGGCGCCCAGGGAATCAGCACCAGCGCGGCGGCAAGGGCGGCATGGACGAGCACGGACAGCAGGCGCGGCACACCGGCCTGGTGTCTCGACCATACTTCCGGGACCTCGACGGGTACCGCCGTGAGCTCGATCGGTGCCCGCGGGTTTCTTTCCTCCCGCCAGAGCTCGGCCAACTGATGAACGAGGGACAAAAACCACGGCCTCGACTCGGATAACGCGGTCATTGTTTCAAACGGTCTCATCATCCTTCCTCCCGGTCTCCTCCATTCCCGTTAGTACTAATACATTAGTATTAGTAAGAACGTAGAGTCAAGAAAAAGAGAGGGTCCAAATTATGCTGCCGTCGATAGCCGCGGAGCGGCGACAGAATGTAGCCCCGGGCGCGAGCCCGGGGTTTTCTTTCGAAACGATCTCAGCCCCGGAGCGAAAGAGTCCTCGCAATCTTTCGCCCGGGGCTACGTTCCAAAACGACACCTACCCCGGGCTTGCGCCCGGGGCTACACTCTTTCGCCGCTCCGCGGCTGAATATGGATGGTCGAATGACTTCGCCGGCCGAGGTCGAAATGGAATGCGACGGCGACTACCAGTTGGCCGAGGCGGCCGCCGGCGCCGCGGGATGTTGCAGTTTTACTTCGCGTACCAGTCGCGAACTCTGACTTCCACTCCAGAACCCTTCAGCGCATCTTCGAATTGCTTCAGGTCCGATCCCATGTAGTGGTAGGGATACGCGATCTTCGGCTTGAACGCCTTGACGCACTCGGCTGCCTCGGACGGAGGCATCGTGTACGGCAGGTTCATCGGTATGAACGCGACGTCGATGTTCTTGAGCGCCTTCATCTCCGGGACGCACTCCGTGTCGCCCGCGAAGTACAGACGCTTGCCGCCAACCGTCACGACGTAACCGTTGCCGCGCCCCTTCGTGTGGAACAACTGGCCGGCGGACGGCCCGCGTTGCAGGTTGTACATCGGCACGGCTTCGATCGAGACGCCATTGATTGTCTTCGTCTCACCGTTTGCTATCACGGTCGCCCCCTTGAGCTGCGCGGCGGCGGCCGACGGCGCCACTACGGTGGCATTCGGCTTCGAAGCCTTCCCGACCGTTGCCGGATCGAGATGGTCGCCGTGAATATCGGTGACGAGGACGATGTCGGCCTTCGGCAGGGCGGTATAGTCGCCGCCCATCGCCGTCGGATCGACGGTGATCACCTGGTTGCCATACCGGACCTGGACGGCCGCGTGCATGATTGGCTGAATCGTAATCGGTCCGCCGCTGCCCTGGATGGTATCCGGGGGTACGGCGGCGTATAGCGAGACGGCGGTGGCAAGCGCGAGCGCGGCGCACCAGCAAAGTCGAGTCCTCTGTGACATGTGAGATCTCCTTAAATAATGGTCAAATAATCGTCAGTCGAACCGATTGTAGTATATTGTGCCCGGCTATCAGCTAATGGATTAACGAAACTGTTTGGGGGGCAAAAGCCTGAGGTGTCTCACGGCTTTTGGGGGGAGGCGAACGATGGAACGCATATCCAGAGGGAGGGGGCTCCCCGGACGCGTTGGGTTCAGTGTGCTCGTGGGCATTTTAGTTTCTGCGCTTACCTGGACTGCCGTATGGGCACAATCTACGGCCCAGGTCAGTGGTACGGTAAAAGATCAAACCGGGGCCGTATTGCCCGGAGTAGACGTGACGGCCACGCAAACCGACACGGGTTTGAAGCGAAGCGCCGTGACGGATGAAACGGGGTCTTACATATTGCCGAATCTGCCCGTTGGTCCATATCGGCTGGAAGCGGCATTGCCGGGCTTTCGCACGTATGTGCAAACCGGAATCGTGCTGCAGGTCGGGAGCAGTTCCGTCATCAACGCGATCCTTGGAGTGGGTCAGGTTTCCGAAACGGTCGAGGTTCAGGCCAACGCTGCTCTGGTGGAAACGCGGAACACGGGTGTCGGCCAGGTGATCGACAATGTCCGCGTGCTGGAGTTACCGCTCAATGGACGTCAGGCAGTCGAACTGATCATTCTTTCAGGCGCAGCCATCGGCGGAGGGGCCCAGGCCACGAACCGGAATTATCCGACGCAATCCATTTCCGTGGCGGGCGGGTTGAACAATGGCCTGACGTATCTGCTGGACGGAGGCACGCACAACGATCCATTCAACAACCTGAATCTGCCGCTGCCTTTCCCGGATGCCCTTCAGGAATTCAAAGTGGAAACCAGCGCCGTGCCGGCGCAGTACGGCCAGCACTCCGCGGGCGCAATCAACGCGGTGACCCGGACGGGCACCAACAATTTTCACGGCGACCTTTTTGAATTTGTCCGCAACGGCGTCTTCAACGCCAAAGATCCGTTCGCTCTCAAGAGGGACAATCTGAAGCGTAACCAGTTTGGCGGAGTACTGGGCGGGCCGATCGTCCAGAACAAACTCTTTTTCTTCGGCGGTTACCAGGGCATGTACGAACGCTCAGAACCGACCGACCAGAGGTCCTTCATTCCAACGGCAGCGATGGTCGCCGGCGACTTTAGCGCGGTAACTTCCCCGGCGTGCGTTTCGGGCAACCGGCAGATCACCTTGAGAGCCCCATTCGTTAATAATCGGGTCGATCCTTCTCTTATCGCCGGGCCGGCTCTGAACATGGCAAAGCGGCTTCCCACCACGACGGATCCGTGCGGCGAGGCCCGGTACGGCCGAAGGACCAACAGCGACGAGCGTATTTTCGTTGGTAAAGTGGACTACACGCGGAGCGAGAAACACTCGGTGTTCGGCCGCTTTCAGTCCGCTCACCTCGTGCAACCGACCAACTACGATGGTGTGAACCTGCTGACAACCACCGAAGCGGATTATGCGCGGCGAGCCGATTCGTTTGTCCTGGGAGATACCTATTTGATCGGCGCGAACACAGTCAGTTCCTTCCGTGGAACGCTGCTTCGAACAGTGAACGTGAAGACCTTTCCGGACCTGTTCACGTTGTCTGACCTTGGAGTAAAAAACATTTATTACGGGCCGGGCCTGACAAAAATTCCGGGCATCAGCGTGACGAATGCATTCGCCATCCACTCCGATCCCGGAATGCCCGGCAACACGAATTCAACGGTGTTCCAGTTTTCTGAGGATCTCAGTTTGATCCGCGGCGCTCACCAGATCGGTTTCGGAGCGAACTTTATCCGTTCGATGCTGAACAACAAGAAGAGCTCCCCCGCCAGGCCTCGCTTGACCTTCGACGGTTCATATACCGGGTTGTCGCTGGCGGATTTTATGGTTGGAAGGCCCGTCACCTACGGCCAGGGCAATCTGAACTCGTTCTACTACCGCCAGAGTTACCTCGGTGCCTATATTCAAGACACCTGGAAGGCGAACTCGAAGTTGACGGTTAACGGCGGCGTGCGATGGGAGCCCTTCCAGGCCCCGACGAACAAGCGCGCCAGGTATTTGTATTTCGACAAAGCGTGGTTCGACCAGGGCCTGGAAAGTACGGTGTACACGAATGCTCCGGCCGGACTCCTGTTTCCCGGGGACGCCGCAGTTCCAAAATCGGCCAGCAACTCCATCGGTCCATCCCACTGGGGGCGTATCGCGCCGCGCGTGGGGCTGGCATGGGATGTGAACGGGAACGGGCTCATGACGGTTCGCGCGGCATATGGAATCTATACGGACTATCCGCACTTCTACGAATACGGCGGATACAGCGACCAGCCGCCCTGGGGCTATGAAGTGACTTTAGACAGTCCCGGCCCCTTTGATGATCCGTGGCAGGGTTATCCCGGAGGAAATCCATTCCCGGTTTCTCTGAGCGCCGGCATCCCATTTCCGCGTTTCGGGACTTACGTCACGATCCCGCGCGACCTCAAAATGCCGTACATCAATCAATGGAACCTCAGCCTCCAGAGACAGGTTGGAGCCGACTGGCTGTTTGCTGCGAACTATCTCGGCAGTAACGTCATTCACAATCTGATTAACTCCGAAGGCAACCCGGCCGTCTTTTTGGGAACAGGCTCATGCGCAATCAATGGCGTCAGCTATACAACGTGTTCGGCCTCATCCAACACGCAACAGCGGCGCAGATTGATTCTGCAAAATCCCGCTCAAGGACAGTTTTTCGGGAACATCGTCATAGCGGATGACAACGGCACGCGCACCTATAATGCGCTGTTGCTTTCGGTTATGCACCGGCGCAGTAAGGGTGTGACCATCCAGGGGAATTACACCTGGTCGCATTGCATCGAGGATAACGGGTCGACGCCGCAATTCCAGAACAGTGGACAGCAGGTCGCTGAGCGCCGCAGGTTGAATCGCGGCAATTGCGATCAGGACCGGCGGCACAATGTCAACATGTCTGCGGTGTATGACACGCCGAAGTTTTCCCAAAGCGCGCTGCGCGTCATCGGCACGGGCTGGAAGATCTCCGGGATTCTCAGGGTCCAATCCGGCGGCTTTCTCACGGTAGTGCCCGGCACCGACAGAGCCTTGACCGGGACCGGTGACCAGCGGGCGGACCGGGTTCTTTCCGATCCTTACACTGCGGACAAGGCCTTTTCGCAGTACTTCAACCCGGCGGCCTTTGCGCAGCCGGTACTGGGGACTTATGGAAATCTTGGCCGAAACACGGTTCGAGGTCCGGGACTTCTCCGGCTGGACATGGGCTTAACGCGGACGTTTCAAGTGCGTGAAAATCAGAGCATCGAATTCCGCGCCGAGGCGTTCAACGCGCCAAATCATGTGATTCCGGCCGATCCGAATGTGACTCTGAACAGCGCGAATTTCGGCAAGATCCTGAATTACCGGCTGGGAAATTCGCCGCGCGTCATGCAGCTAGCACTGAAGTACGTGTTCTGAAGAAAAACACAAAGACACAATTAGCCGCGGATTACGCGAATTACGCAGATGGGCGCATTAAAGAATCTTTGGTGCGCCCATCTGCGTAATTCGCGTAATCCGCGGCTAATTGTGTCTTTGTGTTTTTATCGCCCGCCCGCCTTTTCTTTGGCGCGAGTTCCAATCAAAAGATTCATTCAACGCGCCGTCCACGCGCATGCATATAATTTTTCGTGCGATACGTTCTGGCTCTCGATCAGGGTACGACCAGCTCACGCGCGATTCTCTTCGACGAAGAGGGCAATGCCGTGCAGGTGTCCCGGCGGGAGTTCCGGCAGATCTATCCGCAGCCCGGCTGGGTTGAGCATGACCCGAAGGAGATCCTCGCCACGCAGTGCGAGGTCGCGCGCGAGGCGGTGGGCCGCGCCGGCATCAGGCTAAAGGACCTGACGGCTGTGGGCATCGGGTCGCGCGCGAGGCGGTGGGCCGCGCCGGCATCAGGCTAAAGGACCTGACGGCTGTGGGCATCGCCAACCAGCGCGAAACCACCATCGTCTGGGATCGGCAAACCGGCGAGCCGCTGTACAACGCGATCGTCTGGCAGGACCGTCGCACCGCGCCATTCTGCGAAAGGCTGCGGGAGGCCGGCGCCGAGAGCGTGGTGCGCGAGCGCACGGGCCTGGTGATCGATCCGTATTTCAGCGGCACGAAGATCGCCTGGCTGCTGGACCACATCCCGGACGCGCGAGCACGTGCCGAGCGCGGCGATCTCGCTTTCGGCACCGTCGATAGCTGGCTCATCTGGCATCTCACGGGCAATCGCACGCACGCGACCGATCCGTCGAATGCTTCGCGCACTCTGCTGTATAACATCCACACGGGGGAATGGGATCCGGAGTTGCTGAACCTGTTGGGCGTGCCACGTGCTTTGCTTCCGGACGTCTATCCCTCGACGCACGCTTTCGGCATGCTATCCGCGCGTATCCTTGGCGAGCCGTTCGTGATCGGCGGCGTCGCGGGCGATCAGCAGGCGGCGCTGTTCGGGCAGGCCTGTCACAAGCCCCGCATGGCGAAGAATACCTACGGTACCGGTTGCTTCATGCTGCTTCATACCGGAGACCGCGCGGTGCGATCCGAGAACGGCCTTGTAACGACGTCATGCGCTCAGACGACCGGCAGGGAATTCGCACTGGAGGGCAGCGTGTTCGCCGGCGGCGCCGTGGTGCAATGGCTGAGAGACGAAATGAAGTTCTTCTCTTCCTCTAATGAAGTGGAAAAACTTGCGGCGAGTGTGCCTGATGCCGGCGGCGTTTATTTCGTACCGGCTTTCACGGGGCTTGGCGCGCCCTACTGGGATCCTCACGCTCGCGGCGCCATCGTCGGCTTGACTCGGGGTACTTCGCCCGCCCACATTGCTCGCGCCGCGCTGGAGGCAATCGCGTTCCAGAGCGCCGAGCTGCTCGAGGCGATGCAGAAGGATGCGGGCGAGCGGCTTACCGAGTTGAGGGTCGACGGCGGCGCCGCGGCGAATGACCTTCTGATGCAGTTTCAGGCCGACCTGCTGGGCGTGCCCGTGTTGCGCCCGCGAGCGCTGGAAACGACGGCGCTCGGCGCCGCCTATCTCGCGGGACTCACTGTCAACCTGTGGAGATCGCGCGACGAGATCGC
>WNFT01023076.1_pt1 | contig 11649 bp, 16 predicted proteins | sample 5400191 | NCBI WGS metagenome assembly WNFT01 (sample SAMN13153359, study PRJNA577476) | soil metagenome | isolation source: 80 cm saprolite under Madrone tree | place: USA:California | collected 2016-06-14
AAGCTCCTCTGATGCCGGTTTTCCTCGTCATACTGCGGTGATTGCGTAACGTTCGACCTACGAGCCGCGCGAGAGACAGCGCCCCCGAAAGCGACCCTGAGGCACCGACCCCATTAAGCGGAGTCGGCGTTTCGGCGTGGTCGCTCGATCCTCAGCGCCGGCGCCGCTACCTCCAAATTGCGTTCGGTTTCGCCGCCCTTGTGGTCGCCATCGTCGTCCTCTATCTGCTCCGCGACTTCATCGGCGCGTTCGTGCTCGGAGCCGCGATCGCGTTCCTGATCCAGCCTGGCATCGTTCGCCTGGAACACATCGGACTACCCCGCATGGCAGCCATCGGTGTGATGTTCATCGTCATCATCCTCGTGCTCGCCGGCCTCGTTCTACTCGTGGTCCCACTCGGTGTGAGCGAGGTCGCGCAACTCCAGGTTCAGGCTCCTGGGCTTGCGGCGGCGGCCCAGGACCGCATCAATAGCCTCCAGGGCTCACCGATCGAAATCTTCGGTTTCAAGATCGACCTCAGGGGCACGGCCGAGACCATCAACGCCCACCTGAGGGAATACCTCTTGGGCCAATTCGGCAACGCCGTAAGCATTGGACTCACCGCCCTGACGACATTGCTGCAGCTCGTCCTCACTTTCATCGTCGCGTTCCTGCTTGCGCTCGACGCGACTTCCATCAAGCGCGTCCTGCGCAGATTCGTTCCGAGCGACTATCGCACCGACTTTGATCAGATCTGGCGCCGCATCCGCAAGATGCTGTACGCGTACGTGCGCGGTCAGTTGATCATCGCCGGTCTGATCGGAATTCTGTGCGGCATCGCCTGCGCGGTACTTGGCCTCGCCGATCCTGTCGCGCTCGGCTTGATCGCCGGCATCACCGCACTGGTGCCATACATCGGTCCCTTCGTCGGTGCTGTGCCCGCCATCCTTGTCGGTTTAGCTGCTGCCCCAATCAAGGCGGTCCTCATCGCGATCGCGTATTTCGTGATCTCGAACGTCATCCTCAACTTTGTCTATCCGAAGGTCATGGGCGACGCGGTGCGACTGCCGCCCATCCTCGTCATCGTCGCTTTCATCGCGGGATTCAGCTGGGCCGGCATCCTGGGCATGTTCGTTGCCGTTCCGCTTGCCGCCACGCTGCGCATCCTGTTTGATCACATCTATCCGCGGCTGTACGGGAAGCCCGCTTGAAGATCGCCATCTTCTCGGACATCCACGCCAATTGGCAGGCGCTGGAGGCAGTCTTACGTGACTGCCCTCCGACCGACGAGACGTTGTGCCTCGGTGACGTCGTCGGTTATGGGGGCGATCCCAAGCACTGCATCGACGAGGTCACGAAACGGGGGTGGCTCACCCTTGTCGGTAACCACGACCGAGCGTGCACCGATCCGGAGATCCTCGAATGGTTCAACGATGATGCCGCCGCCGTCGTTCGGTGGACAGTTGACACCATCGGCGAGGACCGAATCGCGTGGTTGCGAGGATTGCCAGACAGCCACGTTGAGCACGACGTGCTTCTCGTCCATGCCAGTCCTCGCGACCACATTTACGAGTACGTTCTCGACACCGCGGTTGCGTTTGCGAACCTTGAGCTTCTGAATGGGGGAGTCTGTTTTCACGGCCACACGCACGTACCCGGCATATTCGGGATGTCCGACGGTCAGGTGACTCATGAATATCGCGTCGACAAGTTCTCGCTCAAGGGCCCGGCGTTGATCAACCCAGGCAGCGTCGGCCAGCCTCGCGACGGGAGCCCAATGGCCAGCTACGGGGTCTGGGACGTTGACAACGAGACATTCGAGTTCCGGCGGGTCAAATACGACGTCAAGGGGGCACAGCGCGCGATCCGGAAGGCGAAGCTACCGGAACGATTCGCGCTCCGACTCGAAACGGGGCGATGAGCCGCTGGGCTTCCCTGCGCTGGAGCCGCATGGGCTATGCGGCAGCCACTGGCGCCGGTCTCGGATCCCTTCTCTTCTGGGTCGGATACTGGGTGACCTTCGTTCGGGGCAACCTCCAGGGCCCTGATTTCTTCTCGTTTTATTCAGGCGCCAAGCTGTTCGTGCTCAAGGGCGGCTCGGCGGTCTATGACCTGGCGCTCCAAAAGCAATATGAGCTCCAGGTCATTCCTCATCCCCCAGACCGCTTCGTCGTGCTGCCGTACTTCCATCCTCCCTACTACACGCTTCTGATCGCGCCGCTGGCCTACCTCGACTACCGCACCGCCTACTACGCGATGGCGGCGGTGAACGTTGTTCTTGCCGCTGGGCTGATCGTCCTTTTGGTGCGCGGCAGCGAGCGGATCCGTGGCCGCTCTGCCGTTGTGGCGGCCGCACTGATCGGCGGCTTCTTTCCCCTCTTCGTCACGGTCCTGCAGGGTCAGTCAGACCTCGTCGTCCTGGTCCCGCTTGCCGCCGCATACACGGCCTGGGCCCGCGGCCGGCTCGGGTGGGCGGGCATCTTCACCGGCCTGGCGCTCGCCAAGCCCCAGCTGCTCCTCCTCGTACCGGTGCTTTTCATCACCCGCCGGGCCTGGCGCGCATTGGCCGGGTTTGCCGCTGTCATCGCCGCGTTGGGGGCGGTGTCCGTCGTTGGATTCGGCCTTGCTCCAGTGCTTGGCTATCTGAACGCGGTCGGCAGATGGGCAATCGGCGGAACGCTGCCGACCAACGGCCAGATCGTCTACACGGATACCGCTGTCTACTCGCTCCGCAACGTGCTCGAGGCTGTGCCGGGCGGCGGCAAGGGCCTGGCGCTGGCCATTCTCATCCTGCTCCTGGCTCTGGTGGCTCTCTCGCTGAGCTGGCGGCCAGACAAGCCGCGACTCGATTTCGCCTTGGCGATCGCGGCTTCGTTGGTCTTGAGCCCACATCAGAACGTGCACGACTTGGCGCTTCTGGTCATTCCTGGATTCGCTCTCGCCGACCTTGCGCTCGCTGGCGACCTGAGATGGCCGCGAGCAGCGGCCCTCGTCCTCGTTCTCGCCTACGCCGCGATCAACCTGACACTTGCCCTCGACCTCTGGTCTGCGGCCATTGGCGCATTCGCGATCGCGGCGTATCTCACCGTGGAGAGGATGGCGGTGCGACCGGACCCTATCCCACTGGGTGAGCTCCGGTGGAGCGGACCGCAGCCGCGTCGAGTCATCGTTTTACCGGCTTATCGCGCCGCGAAAACGCTTGGCGAAGTGGTCGGCGACATTCCCGCCGGCCACGCGGATCGAATCCTCCTGGTCGACGATGCGAGCGCCGATGCGACAGTGAGCGTGGCGACGGCCTTGCGCCTTGACGTAATCAGGCATCAGCGAAATCTCGGCTACGGCGGCAACCAGAAGACGTGCTACCGGCATGCCCTCGACATGGGCGCGGACGTCGTCGTGATGCTGCATCCGGATGGGCAGTACGGCGGACATCGTGCTCGGCTCTCGCTGGTTAGGCCTGGATCCTGCCAAAGCGGGGATGCCGTGGTGGAAACGTCTTGGCAACCGGTTTCTGACCGGCGCCGAGAATCGCGTCCTGGGTCTTCACCTGTCCGAGTATCACACCGGGTATCGCGCGTACTCGCGCAGATTCCTGGAGGCGATTCCGTTCCTGGAGAACAGCAACGACTTCGTGTTCGACACGCAGGTACTGATCCAGGCAGCGACGTTTGGTTTCAAGATTGGAGAGGTGCCTGCGATCGGCAAGTACCACGCCGACGCCAGCTCGACGAGCTTTCTTACGTCAACGGTCTACGGATTGGAGACGTTGTTGGCGCTCGTTCGATACGTCATGCACCGCGCAGGTTTTCCGAGCCCGTGGCTCACGCCATCGTCAGATGCCGACAAACAGGCGCTTGCGATAGGCGAGGTAGCCCACCACGGCAATGTTCAGTAGCAGCGCGCCAACCTTGAACAAAGTGATGTGGCGGACGACCTCATAGGCCTCATAAGGAATCAGGAAGCCGGTCGCGATCACGGTTAGGTATTCGGCCCATCGACGGCGCATGGACAGACCGACGCCTTCAGTTCCCTCGAGCGTCGCGTAGGCGATGGCGACGATGGCGAGCGCGGTGAGGTGGGGAAAGTTTCCGAGGTAGGCGAGCAGCCTCAAGGCAAGTTGAAGGATGAGGTTGTTGCCGGCGTTGAGGTTGAGCTGGTCCTGAGCGTAGTCCGCCCACTGGGTGAGCAAGCCTGTGCGGCCGGCGGTGAGGAGTCCGATGGCCCCCGCGATCAGCACGATGGCTTTGACGATGCGCTCGACGATGATGACCTTGATGAAGGCGTCGTGCTCGCCGCCCATGCGGCCGAGCTCGGCCCAGAGGCGGGCGAGGTAATGCGGCCGTTCTTTCGTCGACGCGTCAGCCAATCTCGGGTGACCTTAACAAGCTGGGTTTGAGTGGGCTTGAAATCGACGTAGGGTGGCCTTACGGTCGGTCGGCTGGGGGAGGGAGCCGGAACGGGAAGGGAGGGCCCGCGAAGGGGGCTGTGGGCGGCTCAGCTGGGGTGTTCGCGGTGCTCCCGAAACAACATCACCCGGCAGGTGGCGTTCTTCAAGACGTACGGCACCGTCTTTCCCAGGTTGAACTCCCCGAACCGCCGCTTGTACGGCAGGCCCATGACGATCAGATCCGCCCCCCACTCCACCGCCTCGTCGACCAGCGCCGGGCCCGTGTCGCGAGCCTGCACCAACTCCGTCTCCACCGGCAGCGAAGCCTCCGATGCGAGCTGCTCGACCTCGTCCAGGATCTTCTCGCCCCGCTCGACCACGTCATCAAGAACTGCGCCCAAGGGCAGAGCCCGGTTCACTTCGATGATATGCACTCCGTAGAGCCGCCCCCCGGCCGGGTCCGTCATCCGGCAAGCGAGCCGGACCGTCTCGGTGTCGATGCCCTGCCCACCAACCGCGACCAGGACCTTCTTGGCCGTCGGCGGGTGAGAATGGTCCGCCATCAGTGCTGAGGCCCGCGGCGGATGCGCCTGATCAAGACGTAGGCTCCGAAAGCGAGCGACGCCAGCGCGGTCACCCCGGCGACGCCTTTAGAGAACGGGTCCAGACCAGGATGGCCGGCGAGATAAAGCGCCACCCACAGCCCTATTCCGAGCGCCATCACACCCATGAAAGTGAAGGGAAAGCGCACGCGCCAACATCCTAGCAAGAGCCATAACAGAGCGCCTCCGTGCCCTCCCTATAATCAACGGGCTTTGAAGGTCCTCATCGTTGGCTGCGGCCGCGTCGGATCCCAGGTGGCGGCCGACATGGACCGGTCGGGCCACGACGTCGTCATCATCGATCGCGATCCCAACCAGTTCTCACGCGCGTCCGTCCGCGGCGTTCTCACCAACGATTTCAAAGGCAACCAGGTGGTCGGCAACGGCACTGATTCCGATGTCCTGCGCCGCGCCGGGGTCGAGGACGCAGACGGCTTCGTAGCCGTCACCGAGGGCGACAACCGAAACATCATGGCTGCGCAAATCGCGAAGCACATCTTCAAGGTGCCGCGCGTCGTGTGCCGCATCTACGACCCAGACCGTGCCGACGCCTACGAAAAACTTGGCATCCACACGATCTGTCCGACGCTCGAAGGCGCGAAGCATATCGAAAAGGCCTTGCTGGAGAAGTAACGGCGCATGTATGTGATAGTCGTCGGAGGAGGGACCGTCGGTTACTACATGTCGCGTGACCTCCTGGAGCGCGGCCACGAGGTAACGCTCATCGAAAGAGACCAACGTCGAGCTGATTGGCTCGAGACTCAGCTCGGGAGCATCGTCATGCGAGGTGACGGCTGCGAGGTGAAGTTTCTTTCCCAAACGGGAATCGAGCGTGCCGATGCAATCGTTGCGGTCACCGCCGACGACGAGGACAACCTCGTCGCGCTCCAGGTCGCCAAACGGCACTTCAACGTCAAGAAGACGGTCGCCAGAGTGAACAATCCATCGAACGTCGAGATCTTCAAAGCACTTGGTGTCGACGAGGCGGTCTCAGCAACCGAGGTTTTGCTCGGAGCGCTCGAACCCCCGATCACCACCTGATCAGAGGCGAGAACGAAAGGACCGCTTACTTGAAGCGGTCCCCTAGAGAAGCCTGACTACGTAGATTTACCGATCCTGTAGATCTTGGTGCCGCAGATCGGGCATGTGCCCACGGTCGCGGGCTTGCCGTTCTTCATCGTGATTGGCTGAGGATCCTTCATCTCAACCTTTCGCTTGTCCTTCAAACAGTAGCCTTCCATTACGCCACCGCCTTGCCGATCTTGTAGATCTTCGTGCCACAGTCGGGGCACGTGCCCACCGTCGCCGGCTTGCCATTCTTCATCGTGATTGGCTGAGGGTCCTTCATTTCGACCTTTCGCTTGTCCTTCAAACAGTAGCCTTCCACTATTCACCATCCTCGGTAGAAATCCGTTTCGGGGGCGGGACTCGCCCATTCTAGGGGTCGGTCTTACCCAGGATCAACCCCAATTCAAACTGAATTCAGCCTGATCGTGCGCAAAGCGCAACAAAATCGGTGCGAAACCGACCTATTCGTCGGACCTTTGCGTCGCATGAAACGTTTCTTCAAAAGTGCTGCGCGCGCCGTCACCGAACAGCACGAAACGAATCTCGTCCGGCTCCCATCCATCCGCACGCGCACGCGCGACGCAGCCGGCCATGACTCGCGCGCACTCATCCATTGGAAAGCCTGCGATGCCTGTACCGACCGCGGGCACCGCGATTGTGCGCACTCCGTGCTCGCGCGCGAGACGAAACGCGTGGTCCATCGATGACCGCAGCGAGTCGGCGGTCGTGCGTCCGCCGAGATGCATGCTGGCGGCATGAATGACGTGATGCGCACGCAGCTCGCCGGCTCCTGTGATCGCGGCTTCTCCAACTTTTACCGGCCCGTGAGCGTCGCATTCGCGCTGGATTGACGGGCCACCGCGCGTGCGGATCGCGCCCGCGACGCCTCCGCCCAGGACGAGCTCATTGTTGGCGGCGTTGACGATCGCATCGACCTGCTGGTCCACCAGGTCGCCGGCCACGATCACGATTCGCGTCGCAGGCATTCCTCGACCTCGGCCACCCTCTCACTCAATTCCTGGGGAGTGGCCTTTGCGATTCCCTTCACACCAATCGCAGAGATGGTGATCGATGCGCAGGCAACTCCCCATACCAGCGCATCCTGCAGACCACCACGCTGCCCCCCGGTGCTCAACCAGCGCGCGAGCATTCCTCCCGCAAGCGCGTCGCCGGCACCGGTCGTGTCGACGGCCGGCCGCTCGGTGAGGGCCGGGACACGCACAACCCCGTCGTCGATGTAGGCGGCCAGGCCCTGCGAGCCCAACTTGAGCACCAGGCCCTGCAGCCACCACTGTCGCCGGAACTCATCCGGGTCCTTTCCCCCAAGCGCTGCGAACTCCTCCTGGTTGCAGAAGTACCAGCTCGCTCTGCGCAGGACGTCCCTCGACTCAGGAGGTTGGGCGCGCACATACGACAACATGGCGTCGGCGGCCAGGAGCTGCGCGCCGCCCAGCGCCGACATGATCTGCGCTTGTCGGTCAGGCCGCATCGAGCCTACGAAGGCCCAGCCCGGGTAGCCCGCCGGCAGCTCTGGCGCCCAGCTGCTGTAGATGTTGTCGCTGCCGCCGAGATCCACATTTCGTCCGTGCTCCTGACGAGCGCGCCACCGGTACGTTGGAGCCTCGAGGATCTGAAGGAGCTCTGTGTCGATCGGGTGGCCGCTGAAGGTCTGCGCAACACGTTTCGCTCCGTCGGTGCCGACGGGAGCGACAACTTTGACCGGAAGGATCAAGCTCGCCGCCAGCGCGAAGTACACGGCCGAGCCACCCAGCGTTTCCTCAACCCTTCCAAAAGGACCATCGCGCGTGTCCAGCGCGACGGAACCCGCGACAAGAAGCTGTGGCGGGTTGTCAGCCACGGCGGCCTGTACCGCTCTTGGCGGTGACCACGTGCCGCGCGTCTCTCAGCTTGGCCAGGAAATCGGCGACATCCACGTAATCATCCATCTCCATCCAGCTTCGTCCCAGCTCGTGAGCGGAGTGGGCGTCCGACCCGGTTGCAGTGACTTTGCCGAGATCGGCCGCAAGCCTTGCGGCTGCTGCGTTGGCGGCTGGATCGCACCACGGGTTGTAGACCTCGATGATGTCGATGCGGTCTGCCAGCTCGACCAAGCGGTCGGCGCGAAAGTGAGAGCGGTTGCGATCGAACGGATGCGGTATGTAGGTGAGGCCACCCATGTCGTGCACCAGGTCCATCACCTGTTCGGGACGCTGGTACGGGGGCAGGCGGCGTGTGATGAACAATCCGATCACCTCGCCCTCCAGGGTCTTGGCCTCCTCGCCGACGATCGCCAGCTCGGGAGCAGTGCGTGCCAGCTCGAGGGCGCCTTCGACGGTGTTGTGATCGGTGAGTGCGATGCGGTCGAGCCCGCACTCGCCGCTGCGCTCGATCAACTCGTCGAGCGTGGTCCTGCTGTCGTGTGAGAAACGCGAGTGAAGGTGGAGGTCGACCCGCACCCGGCCGCTCTTGGTGTAGCTAGAAAGCCGCTTCTGCGAGCTGGCGCTCGCGCGCCCTGGCGAAAAGTGGGATCACCTCGGCCGGACCGCGGCTCCGGCATGCCTGTTCCATCAATGCCGCCTGCGCGTCGTAGATGATCTCCATGACCTGCTCGGGCCGGCGCTCACGGCCGAGCCGTCCTGGTAGATCCGTATGCGCTTGCCGCAGCACGACCATCAATCGCGCGACCAACCATCCGGGGACGATGCGAATCTCCTTGACGAGGCATTCCTCGACCCAGAAGAGGAGCTCATCGGACTCCTGCAGCACTCGACGAGGCGTCATCGCGCGCCGCCGCCGCCGATGCCAGCGAAGATAACGTTCCTGCTCTTCGACCGTCTGCTCGAGCATGACCTGCAACCCACTATATCAGCGGGTCCCCGACAGCGTTCGCCAGCCACCCGCGGCGGGTATCAGATGCACCTGGCGGTCGAATGTCCATTCCCTCCATTGCTGTCGCACTCGATAGCGCATGACCATCTGCGCGACGTTCTGATATGTGCGCTGATGCACACGATCGGTCCAGCCCTCGAGCACGGTCACGCTTATGACCTGCATGTCCAGGAGCTCGGCGTCATCGCCGAGCCTGGGCATGTCCCTGATGAACGCTTCCCTCCCACCCCAGGCGCGCTGCGCGTCTTCGGCGAGCATCTCCCACATCTCGTCGAATCTCCCTTCCGCCTGCAGCTTCATGAAACGCATCTCGAAAGTCGCCGGCGCGATAGACACCGGCGGGGGTGGCCGCATCGGCTCGGCGGTCGGGGGTAGGGCCGCCGGTCCGCCCATCGCGGCGCCCAGCATCGAGGTGGTCACGAAGCGGTCGAACTCGTCCGAGGGCCACGTCGTGAACCGCCCCGCGAGGCGGGCGAGCACGGCCTCGATAGCTGGCCAGCGTCGAAGGGGTCGCAATAGGGTATTGACCATTGGCGCTAGATGTTGTGTTATTTCCACAGACTGTATACAAAATGTGGATGACTCGCAACCACATAAGTCCCAGCACCTGCCGCCGGAGGCGTCTGGCGGGGGGCGCTGGACGGCGTCGCGGGTGCGGTCGAACGCGCCACAGCGGGTCTTCCTGGCGGGTTGCCGTACGGGCGCGCCGCAGGTGATCAGGATCGGCCCACGGGGCAGGCCGACGCGGCAGCCGCGAGATCCGGCGACTCCCCAACCAAATCGGAAGCCGCCGCCCCCAGGCGAGCGTAAAGCCGCATATACGAGGTCGCGAGGTCGGGAAGCCGCACGCTGCCCATGCGGCCCGCGGCCAGCGCGCACAGCCCGCAGTTGATGCAGCCGATGAGCTGCGGGTGCCGCTGTCGCTCTTCGGGCAGAAGCGGCCGGATTCCGTCGGGAGCGTACGTTTCGAGGAGCGACGCTAGCTGGGAGCGTGGGCGCGTCAAGCGCCTTCGCGTCAGATGGACGCCATATGCAAACGCGAGCTTCGCAAGCGAATCGGCGCGTGCCATCAGTTAAGTAATCCGCGCATGGCGCCGCTTGCCATCTCTTCTTGTGCCCAACCTGAGTGGCCGAGGATAGGCGCACGCCCCAACCACGCTCCGCGAACGAATTCGCGCGCAGCATCGAATCGTTGAGAAGCGCTCCAGCCGAGCTCGTTGCCGATGACCCCCGCTGCGCGGAGCACGCACGCCGTGCCGGCGCATGGTCCGGCCGCCAGACCGACGCGGCGAAACGCATCGGCCAGCGTGCGTACTTGCTCATGCCGAGCCGCATGCACAAGCTCGGCCTCGGTGATCGGCTCGCACCTGCACACCATCCTTCCGGAGCGCGCCTCGTTCAGCACCGCGGCAGCGTTCGACCCTTGTCGCGTCTGCAGCTTCATCGCCGCGAGCGCGGTGATCCCGAACGCACGCCCCAGCTCGTCCGCAGGCTCGACATCCGACTCGTTGCCCGGCAGCGGACGCGTCGCGGTCACGCACGGCGCCTGGTGGCCTAGCTTGCGGCACACGGCATCGGAGGTCTCCTCTGCCATCAGGCGATACATCGACAGCTTGCCGCCGGCAATCGTCACGAACCCTTCCGCGCCGTCCGGCGCGTGGTCGATGACCTCATATCGCCGTGACAGCTCGTCCTCATATCGCCGCCACTTGAAGAGCGTCGGTCGCACACCTGTGGTCGTTCGCACCGGCCGGTAGTCGCGTATTGACGGAAACACGCGCTCGAAGGCTTGCAGTAGATAGTCGACCTCGTCTTCGAGCACGTCGACCGAGTCGAGGTCGCCATAGAAATCGTCGTCGGTGGTGCCGAGCAACGTAAAGCCTGCATGTGACACCAGCAGCAGATCGCGGCCGTCAATCGATTCGGCGCTGATCGAAAAGTTGGAGATCCGGTGCGGGTACACGATGTGAATCCCTTTCGCCGGCCGCAGGTGCACCGCGGCGCCGGCCATGCGGCCGACCTCAGGCACCCATGGTCCCGCGGCGTTGACGACGACTTTGGCGCGCGCCTCCGACATCGAGCCGTCGGACCCGCGATAGCGGACGCCGATCACCTTGCCGCCGTCGCGCAGAAGGTCCACCACGCGTGTGTGATTGAGGGCGCGAGTGCCATGCGCCACCGCGTCCTGAACGTTGGCGAAGACCAGGCGGTGCGGATCGACGCCCCACTCCTCCATCGTCACCGCCCCGATGATGTCGGGCGACAGGCCGGGCTCCGCCTCCCGCGCCTCTTCCGCCGTCAGCCGTACATGCGGGTGGGCATGCTTCAGCGGCTGGAACCGGTCGTAGACCTCCATCGCCGTTTCCATCCGCTCGATGTTGTTCTTGTCGTGGGGCAGAACCGGGATGATGAAAACGACGCGGTAGACCATGTTTCGCGCGATGGAAACGATGTAACCCGCGTCCTGCGTCGAAAGGCGCGTCGTATCCCAATCGAACTCGAGGTAGCGCGGGCCGCCATGGATCATCCAGCTCGAGCTGCCGGTCGTGCCGCCGCCCCAGTCGCTTTTCTCGAGCAGGAGCACTGACAGTCCGCGTAGCGAGAGGTCGCGCGCGATGCCCGCCCCGGTCACGCCGCCGCCGATGACGCAGACGTCGTGCGCGCTCGGCGCGCTCAAGCGAAGCTCACGGCCGAAGCTTAGCTGGCGGCTTCGTGCTGCTTCTG
>WNFT01004939.1_pt1 | contig 11647 bp, 10 predicted proteins | sample 5400191 | NCBI WGS metagenome assembly WNFT01 (sample SAMN13153359, study PRJNA577476) | soil metagenome | isolation source: 80 cm saprolite under Madrone tree | place: USA:California | collected 2016-06-14
CGCTCGAGCAAATGGCCAAGCTCAAGCCCGTCTTCGATCGCCGCTACGGCAGCGTCACGGCCGCCAACTCCTCGCCGCTCACCGATGGCGCGTCCGCGGTCCTCCTCATGAGCGACTCGGCGGCGCGCGCGCTTGGCTACACGCCGCTCGCCTACGTCCGCTCCTACGCGGTCGCGGCGGTGGACCCGGGGTGGCAGCTGCTCCAGGCGCCCATCTTCGCCGTCCCCAAGGCGCTCGAGCGGGCGGGCATCGAGTGGAACGAGCTCGGCCTGATCGAGGTGCATGAGGCGTTTGCGTCGCAGGTGCTTTCGAACCTCCAAGGCTGGGCCGCCAAAGGCTGGGAGATCAACGAGGACATCATCAACGTGATGGGCGGCTCCATTGCCATCGGCCATCCGTTCGGCGCGACCGGCACCCGGCTCGTCACCACGCTCGCGAACGAAATGACCCGGCGGGACGTGCAGTTCGGCCTCCTGTCGATCTGCGCGCAGGGCGGCATGGGATTCGCCATGGTGCTGGAGCGCCGCTGATGGCGCCGGGGGCGGCGCTCACCTGGGAGCTCGCCGACGACGGTGTCGCCGTCGTCACTTTCGATTCGAAAAACGAGCCGGTCAACAAGATTTCGGCCGCCGTGAAGCAGGACCTGCTCGCGACGTTCGAGGCGTTGCAGCAGGACGCCGCCGTGCGGGCCGTCGCCTTCTTCTCGGGGAAGCCCGACAACTTCATCGCCGGGGCCGATATCGAGGAGTTCGTCCGGCTCACCACCGCCGCGGAAGCCGAGCGGCTCTCGGCCGAGGGGCAGGACATGCTGGGGCGTGTGGCCCGCTTCCCCAAGCCGATCGCCGTCGGGATTCACGGAGCGTGTCTGGGCGGGGGGCTCGAGTTCGCGCTTGCTTGCGGGTACCGCGTGGCCTCCGACCACCCCCGGACCCAGCTCGGCCTCCCGGAAGTGCAGCTCGGCATCCTCCCCGGGGCCGGCGGCTGCCAGCGGCTCCCCCGGTTGATCGGCGCCCGGGCGGCGCTCGACATCATCCTCGCGGGCAAGGTCGAGAACGCCCGGAAGGCGTTCCGGCTGGGCATCGTGGATGAGCTGGTGCACCCCGCCATCCTCAAGGACGTGACCATCGCCGCCGCGCAGCGCATGGCGGGCGGTTGGCGTCCGCGGCGCAAGCGCCCGGGTGGCTTTCGGGGGTGGCTGCTCGACGGCAACCCGCTGGGCCGGCGTCTGGTCTTTCGGGCCGCCCGAAAGCAGGTGCTGACTCAGACGCGCGGCAACTACCCGGCGCCGCTCGCGGCGCTGGAGGCGGTCGAGCACGGGCTCAAGCACGGCATGGCGGAGGGGCTGAAGCGCGAGGCCCAGCTGTTCGGCCAGCTCGCGGTCACCGACGTCTCGCGCAAGCTGGTCCAGATCTTCTTCGCAACCACCGCGCTCAAGAAAGACTTCGGGATCGCCAACCCACCGCCTCCCGCCGTCGTCAGCCGCCTCGGCGTCGTGGGCGCGGGGTTCATGGGGGCGGGCATTGCGGGCACCGCGGTCGCCCAAGCGGGCGTGGACGTGCGGATGAAGGACGCCGATCTGCCGCGGGTCGCGAAGGGGCTCGCTGCCGCGCGCGAGATCCTCGACGACCGGCTCAAACGACGCCGCATCACGCCCTACGAGCACGCCCGGCTGGTCGCCCTGCTCTCGGGGGGCGATCGCTACTCCGGCTTTGGCCGCGCCGAGCTGGTCATCGAGGCGGTGTTCGAGGATCTCCAGGTCAAGCAGCAGGTGTTGCGTGAAGTCGAAACGGCAACCGCGCCGGACGCGGTGTTCGCATCGAACACGTCGACCATCCCGATACACCGGATCGCCGAAGCCGCAAGCCGGCCGGAGCAGGTCATCGGGATGCACTTTTTCTCGCCCGTGGCCCGGATGCCGTTGCTCGAGGTGATTCCTTCGGCGCGCACGGCGGCGCAGGTCGTCAGCACCGCTGTCGGGTTCGGCCGCCGCATGGGCAAGACCGCGATCGTCGTGAAGGACAGTCCCGGATTCTGGATCAACCGAATTCTCACACCCTATATGAACGAGGCAGGCCAGCTGCTGGTCGAAGGTGTCGCGATCGAAGAGATCGACCGCCTGATGGTCGAGTTCGGCTTCCCCGTCGGGCCGATCACCCTGCTGGACGAGGTGGGGATGGACGTTGGGGAGAAGGTGGTCGGAGTGATGCACGATGCGTTCGGTGAGCGGTTTGCGCCGGTTCCCGCGTTCGCCGGCATGGTCAAGAGCGGCCGGCTGGGCCGCAAAGCCGGGAAGGGGTTCTACAAGTACGCCGGCGGCAAGAAGGGGAGCGTCGATCCCGCGGCGTACGAGGTGATCGGCGCTCATCCCAACGGGGGCCCTAGGCCGGCGGAGATCATCCAACGGCTCGTCCTCGTCATGCTGAACGAAGCGGCGCGCGGGGTGGGGGAAGGGATCGTGCGAACCCCCCGTGACGGCGACGTGGGTGCCATCTTCGGCTTCGGGTTTCCCCCGTTCCGTGGCGGCCCGCTGCGGCACGCCGATGACCTCGGTGCGGCGCGCGTCGTGGGCGAGCTCGAGCGGCTCGCCGAGCGCTACGGGGCCCGGTTCGCGCCGTCCGACGTGCTGCGCGACCAGGCGCACCGCAACGCGAAGTTCTATCCCTAGTCCCAAGCCCGTAGCCCCACGATGCTCCGCGCCGGTCTGCTGTGGCTCAGCGAGCAATCCCGGGTATTCCGGTTTATCCGCGGCAACGGGTTGGCGCGCCGCTTCGCCGCGCGCTTCGTCGCGGGAGAGACGGTGGATTCAGGCGTCGCCGCGCTGAAGGACTTGAACGCCGCCGGGCTCACCGCGAGCCTCGACTTACTGGGCGAGTCGGTGCACAACGGCGCCGAGGCGCAGGTCGCCCGGGACACCTATCTCGAGACGCTCGACCGGATCAGGGCCGCTGGAGCCGATGCCAACGTCTCGGTGAAGCTCACCCAGATGGGCCTCGACATCGACGAGGCGCTCTGCGTCGAGAACATGCGCGCGATCATCGCGCGGGCGAAGGCGCACAGGTCCTTCGTCCGGATCGACATGGAGCAGTCCGACTACACGGAGCGCACGCTGCAGCTCTTCAAGCGCACGCTGTACCCGGAGTTCGGGAACGCGGTGGGCGCGGTGCTGCAGTCGTACCTGCGGCGCACGGATCAGGATGTAGAGCAAATGATCGCGCTCGGCGCCCGAGTGCGGCTGTGCAAAGGTGCGTATCAGGAGCCGGACACGGTCGCTTTTGCCGACAAGCGCGATGTGGATGCAACCTACGTGCGCTGCATGGAGCGCCTCATGCTCAAGGGCAACTACCCCGGCATCGCGACGCACGATGCGCGCATCATCGAGCACGCCAAGGCGTTCGCACGCGACAAGGGTATCCAGCCCCCGCGCTTCGAGTTCCAGATGCTGTACGGAGTGCGGCGCGACCTGCAGCTCGCGCTGCGGCGCCAGGGATACAACGTGCGCGTCTACGTCCCGTTCGGTACTCAGTGGTATCCCTATCTCATGCGCCGGCTCGCCGAGCGGCCGGCGAACGTCGCGTTCCTCGTCGGGAACATGTTGCGGGAGTCCCTACGGCGGAGCTGACGGACGGTACCCTGGGCGGCTATCAGCGGGTGCACGAGCGCGCGCCCGCCTTCTCCGGGATTGACGGCCAGTCCTACTCGGTCGGGACGTACGTGGATGACTCCGCGGACGCCCAGGGGCGCTACGGAGCGGCGCTGTTGTTCGTGCGCTGGTCGGACGCGGGCGATCGGCCGGTCGGCCACCTCGAAACGGATTACCTGTTCCGGGGTGCGACGCCCGCCGACGCGCTCGCCCCGCTGCTCGCCTTGACCCTGCAGGATGTGAAGCGGTACCTCGACCAGTGTATCGAAAAACACGGCGGGGGAGGGGGAGGGGGCCGGGCATGATTACCACCGGCGTCGTCCTCGCACGCGCCGGCTCGGCCTATCGTGTGCATACCGATCAGGGCGAGGTTGTCGCCACCCTCCGCGGCAAGCTCAAGCACCGGGACGATGACCGCGTAGTAGCGGGAGACGTGGTGGAGCTCGAGCTGCACGCCGAGGGCCGCGCCACTATATCGGGCGTGCGGCCGCGCAGGAGCGTGCTGGCGCGCCGCGCTGCCGGTGAGCGAAGCCCCCGGGCCCAGCCGATCGCCGCCAACGTCGACCAGGTCGTGGTCGTCGCGTCGGCTCGGAGTCCGGAGCCGAGCCCCCGTCTGCTCGATCGATTCCTGGTGATCGCGGCCGCGAACCGCATCCCCGCCGTGCTCGTTCTCAACAAGATCGACCTCGACCGGAGCGCGCTCGACTCCCTGCGGCGTCGCTACGGGCCGGCGGCCTATCAGGTCCTCGGGACCTCGGTGAAGCACCCTGAGGGGCTGGCCGCGCTGCGCGATCTCCTGCGCGGGCGTGAGTCGGTGCTCGCCGGTCAGTCGGGCGTCGGGAAGTCCAGCCTGCTGAACGCGCTCGATCCAGGCTTGAACCTCCGCATCGGCGAGATCAGCGAGAAGTGGGATACGGGGAAGCACACGACCCGCGCCGCCCTCGTCGTGCCGGTCGCCACGGGGGGCTATGTGGTGGACACGCCGGGGTTACGCGAGGTGGGCACGTGGGGGATCGATCCCGAGCGCCTGGGCGTCTACTTCGCCGAGTTCCGCCCTTTCCTGGACCAGTGTCGCTTCGACAACTGCCGGCATCTCGCTGAGCCGGGCTGCGGAGTACGGCAGGCGGCGGAGCGAGGTGCGTTCGACCCGGATCGCCTCGTGTCCTACCAGCGCATTTACGAGGAGGTCAGCGTGCCTTCCTGGTCCAGCGATCGGCGTCGCGGGAGGTGACTTTTCGCATCATCCGGGCGAAAGCGTCGTCCAAGTCGATCCCCTGCGAGTTGGCGAGGCAGATGACGACGAACAGGATGTCGGCGAGCTCCATCCCGATCGCGCCCTCCGGCTCCTCGGCTTTCTTCGTTTTCTCGCCGAACCGGTGGTTCACTTCCCGCGCCAGCTCACCGACTTCTTCCGTCAGTCGGGCGAGGTTGGTCAGCGGCGGGAAGTACCCTTCTTTATATTGGCCGATCCACCGATCGACCGTCTGCTGGGCTTCGCGCAGGGACACGGGAGGCTCCGGGCAATCGTGAACGCCGAGCTGCCGCCGCTGGTCGCGCCGTTCCGCGGAGAGCGGTACGCCGCGAGAGAGCTGAGCGCCCTCATCGCGCCCCCCTACGACGTCATTTCCAGCGATGACCGCACGCGCTACGCGGCGCGCGATCTCCACAATATCGTGCATCTCATGCTGCCGGAAGCGCCGTCGGGCGGAGGCAGGAGCGGGGGCGGGGACCGCTACGCGCAGGCCGCGACGCTGCTCGCGACGTGGCGAGAGGCAGGCGTGGTGCAACCGGATCGCGGGGAGTCGGTGTACGTCGTCGCGCAGGACTACACCATGCCGTCGGGGGAGCGGCGCACGCGCATCGGGATGCTGGCCGCCGTGCGCGCTGAGCCGTTCAAAACGCGGCGCGTGCGGCCGCACGAGCAGACGCACTCGGCACCCAAGGCCGATCGGCTGGCCCTGCTGCGCGCCACCGCGGCGAACCTCGAGTCGATCTTCCTGCTCGCGCCGGACCCCGACCGGATGCTGGCGCAGGCCCTCGTGAAACGGGCCTCCGGCGTGCCGGCGGCGCGCGCCGAGCTCGACGGCGTGGGCATCCGCCTCTGGATCGTGTCGGGCGATCCGGCAGTGGAGCTCGCCCGGCTGGCGGGCCGGGCTCAGCTCTATATCGCCGACGGCCATCACCGCTACGAGACCGCGGTGGCGTATGCGCAGGAGCAGCCGCGCGCCGACCGTGTGCTCTCCTTCATCGTCTCGGCGGGCGATCCCGGTCTCGCGATCCTCCCCACACACCGCATCGTCTTCGGCTCGGGGCGCGATCCGACCAAGCTGATCGAGGTCTGGCGGGAGTGGTTCGAGATCGGGCGGGTGGCGCCGTGTATGGACCGGGTCGAGCGGCTGGCCGAGCTCGGGCGCGAGCGCACGGCGTGCATCGTGGCGTTCCCCGAGGCCTATGACGTTACCCTGGTCCTGCGGAAGGATGCGCCGATCGACAAGGTCCCGGACCTGGGCAAGACCCCCGCGGTCCGTGCGCTGGACGTGGCCAGGATCGAGGTGCTCGTGGTGCGGCGCATCCTCGGGGCCGGCACGGCGACGCCCTCGCTCGCCTACACGCCAGACCCGCGCGCCGCCTTCGATGCGGTCCGGAACGCTCGCGCCGCCGCCGCGGTTCTCCTCAATCCTACGAAGGTACGGGACGTGTTCGCCGTAGCCGACGCGGGCGACGTCATGCCGCCCAAGTCGACGTACTTCGTACCCAAGGTGCCGAGTGGACTGGTGATGCGGGCGGTCTAGACGGCGGCCGGGAGCCGTCGCCTCTATATTTTCTCCCGATGTCATCCCCTCGCCCCCGCGACCGCATCCTCGGCAACCTCGAGTCCATCTACCGCGAGGCGTACGAGCGCGCCAAGGGTGCGAGCGACCAGGTGCGCATGGCCGATCTCGACGCCGCCTACCAGCGGGAACAGCTGCTGCTCGAGGTGCTCCTCGACATCCGCGATGCGCTCACGTCCCTTCCGGCCTCCGCCGACCCGGGCTCCGGGAAGACCCCCGGACCCGACCCGATCGCCGCGCTCGAGACCATCCACCGCATCACCAGACTGCGCTGAGGGAACGCCATGCGCCTGCGCGTGACCGTGGGACTCCTCTGCCTGGCGCTTGGCGCCTGTGCCCCGAAAGCGGACATGATCATCTCCGGAGGGATGGTCTGGACGGGCCTGTCGACCGGGGCGCCCCACGCGGGAGCCGTGGCCGTCGCCGGCGGCAGGATCCTCGCGATCGGCGACAGCGCGCAGGTGTGGCGCTATGTGGGCTCCAACACGCAATGGATTCAGGCGAACGGCGGGCTCGTGCTTCCGGGCTTCACTGACGGACACACCCATTTCATCGGCGGCGGGTTTCAGCTCGCGTCGGTGGACCTTCATGACGCCGCGACCCCGCAGGAGTTTATCCGGCGCGTCAAGGAGTACGCGAAGACCCTGAAGCCGGGCGAATGGATCAGCGATGGCCGCTGGGACCATACGCTCTGGCGCGGTCAGCCGCTGCCCCGGCACGAATGGATCGATTCGGTCACGCCGGCCAACCCGGTATTCGTGAGTCGGGTCGACGGCCATGAAGCGCTCGCCAACGCCGCCGCGATGCGGGCCGCCGCGGTCACAAAGGACACGCCAAGCCCGCCCGGTGGCGAGATCCTGCACGACGCGAGGACGGGCGAGCCCCTCGGCATCTTCAAAGACCGGGCGCTCGACTTGATCGCCCGGGCGATCCCGGACCCGTCGCCGGATCAGCGTGATTCGGCCCTCGCGCGTGCGCTCGCCTACGCCGCGTCGCTGGGCGTCACTGCCACGTCACACGTGTCCGCGTCGTGGGCCGATCTCGCGAGCTATCGCCGCTTCGAGCGGGCTGGCCGGCTCACCATGCGGGTGGCGCTCTATCTGCCGCTCGATTCCTGGCGCGCGGTCGCCGAAACGTTAAGCCATTCGGGCCGCGGCGACGACTGGGTGAAAATCGGCGGGCTCAAGGGCTACATGGACGGCTCGGCGGGGTCGCGCACCGCGTACTTCTTCGAGCCGTACAGCGACTCGGCGGGCTACCGTGGGCTCGTGCAGTACCCAGAGGCGGACATGCGCCGCTGGATCGGCGGCGCCGACTCGGCGGGCCTGCAGATCGCCGTCCACGCGATTGGCGACCGCGCTAACGCCACTCTCCTCTCGATCTACGATAGCGTCGCGCGGGCGCACGGGCCGCGCGATCGGCGTTTCCGGATCGAGCACGCCCAACACCTGCGCCCGCAGGACATCCCCCTGTTCGGGAAGCTCGGCGTGATCGCCTCGATGCAGCCGTATCACGCCATCGATGACGGACGCTGGGTGGAGCGGCGCATCGGGCCGGTCCGCATCAAGACGACCTACGCGTTCCGTACACTGCTCGACGCGGGAGGGCGGCTCGGGTTCGGGTCTGACTGGACGGTCGCGCCGCTCGACCCGATCCTCGGCGTGTACGCTGCGGTCACGCGCCGCACGCTCGACGGCAAGAACCCGGAGGGGTGGGTGCCGGAACAGAAGATCTCAGTGGGAGAGGCGCTGCATGCGTATACGGCCGGCAACGCATATGCGACGTTCGACGAGGCCAAACGGGGCATGCTTGCACCGGGCGCTGACGCGGACGTCGTCATACTGGACCGCAACCTCTTCACCCTGCCGTCCGATTCCCTCGATCGGGCCCGGGTGCGCTATACGATCGCGGGGGGTAGGGTGGTCTACCGGCCCTAGCCGGTGTACGTGAGCCCCGACTCCTGAAGCGTGAGGGGCCGCGCCCCCTCGTGCTCCACGCCGGCTTCGACCACCTCGCCCAAGACCAGCGTATGGTCGCCGCTCGGGAGTGTTGCGACGACCCGACATTCCACCCACGCGAGCGCGTCAGCGAGCACCGGCGCGCCTGAGCCGGGCCCCGGCTTGGTCTTGATTCCCTTGAGCTTCGGCGACGCGCCCCCCGCCCCCCCCGGCCCGCGCCCAAGCTTCTCCGCCACGTCGCGCTGGCCTTCGTGAAACACGCTGATGGCGAAATGATGCGCGTCCCGGATCAGCTCGATCATCCTGGACGTGCTCTCTACCGCCACCACGACCATCGGGGGTTCGAACGAGGCTTGGCTGACCCAGTTGGCGGTTATGCCGTGCTCATCGCCCTCACGCTTCACGGTGAGCGCGTACAGGCCGTAGGTGAAATGTCGGAGGACCGTCTGTTTCGCGGCCGCGTTCATGGCAAGGGAATATGGTACTATCTTTGTCCCATGGCGACGCGCGCTCAACCCCGGCCCCGGGCCGCCAAATCCCTGTCCAAGGCCGATCTGCTCGATATGTACCGGCTGATGCTCCTGTCGCGGCGCCTCGACGACAAGGAGATTCAGCTCAAGCGGCAGAACAAGATCTTCTTCCAGATCTCAGGCGCCGGGCACGAAGCCGTGCTGGTGGCCGCCGGGAGAGTGCTTCGCCCCGCATACGACTGGTTTTATCCCTACTATCGCGACCGCGCACTCTGTCTGAGCCTCGGCATGACCCCCACCGAGATGCTCCTCTCCGCGGTCGGCGCGGCCGAGGATCCCAACTCGGGGGGCCGCCAGATGCCTTCCCACTGGGGGCATAAAGCGCTCAACATCGTCAGCCAGTCGAGCCCTACGGGCACGCAGCTGCTCCAGGCCGTGGGCTGCGCGGAGGCGTGGCTTCGCTACGATCGCATCGCCGCGATCGTCGACAAACCGGTCCAGGGCGACGAGCTCGTGTACGTGTCTGCGGGGGATGGCACGACCAGCGAAGGAGAGTTCTGGGAGGCGCTCAACACGGCCACCAATCTGAAGCTGCCGGTGCTGTTCCTCATCGAGGACAACAAGTACGCGATCTCCGTGCCCGTCGAGGTGCAGACCGCGGGGGGCTCCGTGTCGAAGCTCGTGCGGAACTTCCCCGGCCTCCTGGTGGAGGAGGTGGACGGCTGCGATCCGGTCGTCTCCTACGACGTGCTGTTGCGGGCATCGGAATACGTGCGCCAGCGCAAGGGGCCCGCACTCGTCCACGCGCACGTGACCAGGCCCTACTCGCACTCCCTCTCGGACGATGAGGTGCTGTACAAGCCGCCCAAAGAGCGGGAAGAGGAGGCACGCCGCGACTGCCTCACCCTGTTTCCCAAGCGGCTCATCGCCGACGGCGTGGCCAGCGCCGCCGAAATCGAAGCCATCAAGCGCCAGGTGGAGGAGGAAGTCGGCGTCGCCGCCGACATGGCGCTGGCCTCGCCTCAGCCCGAGCCGGAGACGGCGCTCCTGTACGTCTACTCGCCCGAGGTCGATCCCACGTCCGAGCAGTTCGATACGGAGGACGACCCGCAGTTCGGGGGTGATCCCACGACCATGGTGGACCTGCTCAACGCCTGTCTGAAGGACGAAATGGCGCGCGATCCCCGCATTGTGGTGTTCGGCGAGGACGTGGCGGACGCGAGCCGCGAGCAGCACCTGGAGCAGGTGAAGGGCAAGGGCGGCGTCTTCAAGGTGACGTGGGGGCTACAGCGACAGTTCGGGAGCGATCGCGTCTACAACTCCCCGCTCGCGGAAGCGAACATCGTGGGCCGCGCGATCGGCCTCGCGACCCGCGGCCTGAAGCCCGTCGTGGAGATTCAATTCTTCGACTACATCTGGCCCGCCTATCATCAGCTCCGCAACGAGCTCGCCACGCTGCGCTGGCGTTCCAACAACGCTTTCTCGAGCCCGGTCGTGGTGCGCGTCACCTACGGGGGCTACCTCAAGGGCGGCTCGATCTATCATTCCCAGACGGGCGCCGTGGTGTTCACGGCCGTTCCCGGGCTACGGGTGGTTTGCCCCAGCACCGCGCTCGACGCGAACGGCCTGTTGCGCACGGCGATTCGGTGTGACGACCCCGTGTTGTTCCTCGAGCACAAGCATCTCTATCGTCAGACGTACAACAAAGCGCCCAATCCTGGGCCGAACTTCATGATCCCGTTCGGCAAGGCGAAGGTGGTGCGGGAGGGGCGGGACCTCACAGTGGTAACGTACGGCGCCGTGGTGCAGCGCTCGCTCGTCGCCGCGAAGGAGCTCGAGGAGCGAGACGGGGTGAGCGTGGAGGTGATCGACCTGCGAAGCCTCTCCCCCGTGGACTGGGAGGCGATAAGGGCGTCGGTGACCAAGACGAGCAAGGTGCTCGTCGCCTATGAAGATGCGCGCTCGTGGGGTTACGGCGCTGAGCTCGCCGCCCGGATCGCCGACGAATGCTTCCCGTGGCTGGACGCGCCCGTGAAGCGGGTGGCCTCGACCGACACCTTCGTCGGCTATGCGCCCAGGCTCGAAGACTTCATCCTGCCGCAAATGGAGGATCTCGCGCGGGCGATGCGCGACCTGCATGCGTTCTAGGGCGGCCCGCGCCTACAGTCTTCTCTTCTTCTTGTCCGGAGCGACAGGGCTCGTCTACGAGCTCCTTTGGGTCCGCGTCCTCTATCAGACGTTCGGCTCCACCATTCAGTCGGTAACGACGGTGGTGGCCGCCTACATGGGCGGCCTGGGCCTCGGTGCCTGGCTGCTCGGCCGTCGCGCGGATCGCGATGCTCGGCCGGCCGCCCTGTATGGCATGCTGGAAATCGCGATTGCCGTGTTCGGCTTGTTCTCCCCCTTCGTGCTCGGGCTCGCACACCGGCTGTACCTCGGCGTCGCGGGAGCGCTCCAGCTCACTGGTGCCATCAGCGTCGCGCTGCGGTTCGGGCTCGCCGTGTTGGTGCTACTCGTTCCCACGACCCTCATGGGCGGCACGCTTCCGGTGCTCACCCGCGCGTTCATGGGCACCGACCGCGGCGAGTTGAAGCGCTCTCTCGGCCTGCTCTACGGTCTCAACACGCTCGGCGCCGTTGTGGGCACGGCGCTGGCGGGCTTCTTCCTGATCGAGCTCGTCGGCATTCGGGCGAGTCTGTGGGGGACGGCGGCCGTGAATCTCGCGTTGGGCGCGGGCGCCCTCGCCCT
>WNFT01004941.1_pt1 | contig 11646 bp, 5 predicted proteins | sample 5400191 | NCBI WGS metagenome assembly WNFT01 (sample SAMN13153359, study PRJNA577476) | soil metagenome | isolation source: 80 cm saprolite under Madrone tree | place: USA:California | collected 2016-06-14
ACCCTGGGGATGGATTCCGTCGCCATCATGGAGCTGGTGGCTTGGTTCGAGGAGAAGCTCGGCGTGCGCATCCCCGACGAGCAGCTGTCGAAGATCCGGACCGTGAAGGACCTGCGCGACACCATCGCCCGGCTCCTGCCGGACCGGCAGTTCGCCGCCTAGAGCGCTCTAGCCCCACCCCCGCGAGTGCACGAGGTCCTCGACGCGACGCCGGATCTCGTCGCGGATCTGCCGCACCTTCTCGATCGCCTGCCCCTTGGGGTCCTCGAGCGGCCAGTCCGCGCGCTCCGCTCCGGGCATCACGGGACACTCGTCCCCGCACCCCATGGTCACGAGCAGCGCCGCCGGTTGCGCCGTCAGCATTTGCGGCCGCGCGCCGGACAGATCGACCCCGACCTCGCGCATCGCCTCTACGACCTCCGGATGCACGCGCAGCCCGGGCTGCGTACCCGCCGAGATGGCGCGCGCCTTCGCCGGATCCGCGAGCCGGTTGAAGAACGCCGCCGCCATCTGCGACCGCCCGGCGTTGTGCACGCAGGCGAAGATCACGGTGTTCACCGTCAAGTCCTGGAGCGCTGGTCCGGATGGGCCTTGGCGAACGCGCCGAGCTTCATGCACTCCTCGTAGATGCGGCGCACCCGCGGGTACTGCTCGATGTCGACCTTGTACCGGATCGCGTTCGCCACCTGGGGCACGAGGAAGACGTCCGCCACCGTCGGAGCCGTGCCGTGGCAGAACGAGCCGCTCTGCGGCAGCGCCGTTTCCAGGCCGCGGAACCCCTCATGGATCCAGTGCGCGTACCACCGGTCGCGCGCCGCATCGTCCGCTTTCAATTCGTGCGCCAGGTACCGCAGCACGCGCAGGTTGTTCAGCGGGTGGACGTCGCATGCCACGAGCTGAGCGATGGCGCGGACGCGCGCGCGGGCAAGCGGGTCCTTCGGGAGCAGCGGCGGCTCGGGATGGGTCTCGTCCAGGTACTCGACGATCGCCATCGACTCGAACAGCACCTGGCCCGGCGCCAGCTCCAGCGCCGGAACCGAGCGCATTGGATTGATCCGCCGGTACTCGTCGGTCAGGTGCTCCTTGGCGCGCAGGTCGAAGACCACGCTGTCGTACGGCAGCCCCTTCAGTCCCAGCGCGATGCGGACGCGAAAGGCCGCCGAGGAGAGCACCGCCTCGTAGAACTTCATAGCCAGCCTTCCGCGCGGTACCACTTGACCGCTTCCTGCACTCCCTGCGCCCAGCGGACCCGCGGCTCCCAGCCGAGGTCGCGCCGCGCGCCCGCTCCCGAGCACACCCAGTGCGGCTGGGTCAGCTCGTGCACTTTGTCGAGCGTGAGCATCTGCGCGGTGTTCGTCATCCTGCCCCAGAGCTGGGTCGCGGCCGCCGCCACCTTCACCACTCCCATGGGCATCCCGAAGCGGACGAAGGCACGCCGGCCGAGCGCGCTCTCGATCTCGGCGAGCGCGTCACGCCAGACGTACACCGCACCGTCGTCCACGAAGTAGGTGCGCCCTGAGGGGACACCCTGCGCCGCGAGCGCGCGCACAACCGCCGAAGCGCAGTCTGCGACGTAAACGACACTGAGTGTATTGCTGCCGTCACCGGTCATCGGCAGCACGCCGTTGCGCACCGAGGTGAAGAACGCGAGCGTCTCGCGATCCCGCGGACCGTAGATCAACGGCGGCCGCACGACGGTGACGTGCAGCCGATCCTTCATGGCGAGCACGGCGCGCTCCGCCTCGAGCTTGCTGCGCCCGTAGTGCGTCACCGGCTTCGGCTCCGCCTCGTCTGGAACGGGCGTGCCGTCCATGCTCGGTCCGACGGCCGCGAGCGACGACACATACACGAACCGTCCAACCCGATGCCGCACGGCCGCCTCGAGCAGGTTCCGGGTGCCCTGGGTATTCACCTCGAAGAAGTCCGCTGGCCGCCGTGCCTTGACGATCCCCGCGACGTGCACCACGGCGTCCACGCCATCCACCGCCGCGCCCAGCGAAGCGCGATCCTCGATCGCTCCAGGAGCGAACTCGACCCGCGCCACCCGGTCCAGGATCTTCCTCGCGCTGTGCGGCCGCACCAGGGCGCGGACCACGTGCCCTTCCCCCGACAGCTGCTCGGCCACGAACGACCCTAGAAACCCTGAACCCCCGGTCAGCAGGACTTTCATGTCGCGCTCGTATCACGCAAGTGGCCGCTCGCATGCGGAAAAGGTCGTTGAGAATTGGCGGAACGTCGCTTGACGTGCAGCATCAAAGGGCTTTAAACGTCGCGCGCAGGCTGGTTCGGAGGCGGTTTGGAGATAGCGATCGTCGGGCTGGGGTGCAGATTCCCCGGTGCCCGGGACCCACTCGCGTACTGGGAGCTGATCCGCAGCGGTACGGTCGCCTTCCGGCGCATCCCGCTCTCGCGCTGGGACCACTCGACTTTCTACGATCCCACCACGCGGATCCCCGACAAGGCGTATGTCGACAAAGGCGCCTACCTCGAGGACGAAGAGCTGCGCGAGTTCGCTTCGCTCCATTATGGGATCGCCCCGCGCCGGGTGCAGGTGACGGATCCCCAGCACCGCCTCCTGCTCGACTCCGTGCGGGTTGCGCTGCAGGACGCGGGCTACGAGAGGCGCGCCTTCGAGCGCACCCGCGCGGGCGTGTTCGTCGGCGCAAGCGTCAGCGAGCACAAGGAAGTGCTCCTTTCCCGCGTCCGGGTCATGCAGTTCTTCGACGGCGCGTTCGGTCGCGCCCCGTCAGGACCGGAAGCGGAAAGGTTGCGCGACGCGCTCATCGAGCACGTGGTGCCGATGCGGGCGTTCTCCATGCCCGGGAACCTGCTCAACATGGCCGCGGCCGTCGTCGCGCAGACCTGGGACCTGGGAGGCCCCGCGCTTTCCATCGACGCCGCCTGCTCGTCGTCGCTGGTGGCCGCGCAGCAGGCCATCGTGAACCTGCGCGGCGGCCAGATCGATCTCGCGATCGCCGGCGGCGTATACCTGAACCTGCTTCCCGACAACCTGGTCTGCTTCAGCCGCATCGGGGCCATCTCCCGCGCGGGGGAATGCCGTCCCTTCGATGCGGCCGCGGACGGATTCCTCATGGGAGAAGGCGCCGGCGCGGTCATCCTCAAGCGCCTCGACGACGCGCTCCGGGACGGCGACCGCGTCTACGCGATCGTCAGGGGCGCATCGGCGAACAACGCCGGCCGCAGCGAAGGCCCGATGACTCCGCGCCAGGGCGGCCAGCTCGAGGCTCTGCGGATGGCATATCGCGACGCGGGTGTCGCGCCCACCAGCATCGGGTACGTCGAGGCGCACGGCACCGCCACCACCGTCGGCGACGTGGTGGAGGTCGGCGCCTTGCGCAAGCTGTTCGAGGAGGCGGGCTGGAGCGCGCGCGACGGCGTACGGACGGCGCTCGGCAGCGTCAAGGCGAACATCGGACACACGATGTCCGCCTCGGGCATCGCCGGACTGATCAAGGTCGCTCTCGCCCTGTATCACCGCAAGCTTCCACCCCAGCCCGGCGTCGCCGACGAGAATCCCAAGCTGGAGCTGGGCGCGGGTCCGTTCTTCCTCCCGAAGGCGGAGATGCCCTGGGAGTCCGACGGCCAGCCGCGTCGTGCGGGCGTCAGCTCGTTCGGATTCGGCGGTACGAATGCACACCTCGTGCTCGAGGAAGCGCGGGAGCCTGCCGCGCCACGTCCCCGCTTGCCGGCTCCGCGCAAGGGCCGCGCGGAGCTCTTCCTGCTCGCCGGCGCCCGCGCGTCCCTCGTCGCCAGGTCCGCGCGACTGATCGCCGAAGCTTTGCCGGCGCTGCGCCGCGAAGGGCGCACGCTCGCGGACGTCGCGTATACCCTGTCGCAGCGGGCGCACGGCGATGCGCGGCTGGCCATCGCGGCGGACTCGTTCGAGGTGCTGTCGGAGAGATTGCTGGCCTGCGCCGACGAGCTGGACAAGCGCGGCGACGGCGCTCCGGATCCGATGGCGCCGCCCGAGGTTTCTACCCCGGTGCAGCTCGTCCCCGGCGCCGTGTTCGCCCAAGGGCCGTTCGAGAACAGGAAGGTCGCCCTGCTCTTCCCCGGCCAGGGCGCGCAGAAGGTCGGGCTGCTCCGGGAGATGTACGAGCAGGTCCCCGCCTTCCGCGACCGGCTCGATCATCTCGACGACGCGATCGCCGACCTCCACCCACGCCTCGGCGGTTCGCTGCGAGGCTTCCTCTATGCGGAGCCTTCTGCCGAGGCAGAACGGCGCCTGACGCAGACGGAGGTGTGCCAGCCCGCGATGGCTGCGGTGGGACTCGCGCTGCATGTCCTCTTGGAGAAGCTGGGCGTCCGCGCTGACGTCGCCCTCGGGCACAGCCTGGGCGAGTTCGCGGCCGCCGCCGCCGCGGGCGTGCTGACCGCCGAAGATGCGGTCCGCCTGGTGGCGAGGCGCGGGCTGGCGATGGTGGATCTCCACCTGCCCGACGCAGGCGCGATGGCGAGCGCCGCTGCCGATCCCGAGGAGGTAGCAGCGGCGCTGCGCGGGATCGACGGGGTGGTGATCGCGAACTTGAACCATCCGAAGCAGACGGTGGTCTCCGGCACCTCCCCCGGAATCAAAGCCGCATCGGAAAGGCTCGCCGCGCGCGGCATCCAGGTCACGCCGCTCGATGTCTCGCACGCTTTCCATTCGCCACTGATGGCGGGCGTCGCGCAGGCAATGGGCAAGCTGGTAGCGGAGATCGCCGTGGCGCCGGGCGCATTTCCGGTCGTGAGCGGCATCACCGGCAGGCCGTACGCCGGCGATGAGCGCGAGATCTGGGTGCAGCACGCGACCGCGCCGCTCGATTTCGTTTCCGCGCTCCGTTCGGCATCCGCCTTGGGCGCGCGGATCTTCGTCCAGATGGGCGCGGGCGGCGTGCTCACCAGCTTCACCCGGGCCACGTTGCCGCAGGACGAGAGGACCGTGAACGTCGCGCTCGCGAGCCGCGACGAAGATGGCCTGATGCAGCTCGCCGTTGCACTCGGCCAGCTGTGGGCGGCCGGCATCGGCCTGGACGCCGCGCCACTCTTCGAGGGCCGCGGCGCGCGCCTGATCACCTTGCCGCCGACACCGCTGGAAACGCAGCCTTACTGGCCGGTGGAGCGCCCCCGGACGCTCGCAGCACCGATGCGGTTGCCGTCCGCAGCGCAGGAGATGACCGAGATGGACCCACTGGTAGCGCTGTTCCGCGAGCAAGTCGCGCTCTTGCAGCAGCAAGCGAAAGTGCTGGAGCAACAGGCAGCGGCCCTGGCCGGCAAGGGGGTCTCGCTGCCGCAGCTTCCGGCGGTGCCGCAGGTCGCAACGGCCGCCGCGCCCGCGCCCGCTCTCCCGCAAACCGCGCCGACGATGGAGCATCCCGCCGCCGCGGCGGCAAAGCAGACGGCCGCTTCCGACGATCGCGTGGGCAAGACGATCCTCGCCTCCGTCGCACGCATCAGCGCCTTCCCGCAGGAAGCCATCAAGCCTTCCCAGACGCTGGTTGGCGATCTCGGCTTCGACTCGCTGATGACCGTCGAGCTCGACGCCGACGTGAACAAGGCGTTCCCCGGCGCCGGCGGATTGCCGCGCAACCTGCTCGGTCTGCAGACCACCGTCCAGGACATCATCGACCACGTCGCGCGCTCGGTCGCGCAGCCGCACGCTCCGGCCGCTCCGGTCCTCTCGCCCATCCTGGGGGAGATGGCGAGCGAAGGTCGCGAGCTGAAGCCGTTCGCTCCCGCGTTCGTGGAGGCCGCGCTTGCCGTCACGGCAGGCGATCCGCTGCCGCGGCGAATCCTGATAACGCGCGATTCGCTCGGCGTCGCCGATGCGCTCGCGAAGCTCCTGAACGACGCCGGACACGACGCGATGGTCGGCGAGCCGGGGGATCCGCTCGCCGGGATCGGCGGCGTCATCCACCTCGCTCCCCTGGGGCGCGCCGACTCCGAGCTGAAACCAGGCTTCGGCGCCGTCCTCGAGGCGCACCGGATCGCGCGCGCGCAGTCCGCGAGCAAGGCCGGCGGAATGTTCGTGGTCGCGACGGCGGGCCTGGACGAGATCGATGCGGCCCTGGCCGGGTACGCGAAGGCGCTGGCGCGGGAGCGCGGCGATGAGCTGGTGAAGGCCGTCGAGCTGCGCACCGGCGACGGCGCCGACGCCTTGGCTCATGCGCTCCTCGCCGAGCTCCGCTCCGGCAATGCGGCGCCCGAAGTGCGCTGGGCAGGCGGCACCCGGTACGAGCCCGATATGGTGCCGGCGGCGGAGGGCGAACCGGTCGAGATCGGCGCCGGCGACGTGGTGCTGGTCACCGGCGGGACCCGTGGAATCGGCCTCAAACTGGCGCAGGCGCTCTTGGCCAAGGGCGCATCCGTCGCGCTCGCCGGCCGTACCCCGCCTGCGCAGCTGCCGGAGCGCGCCGTGTTCGTGCAGTGGGACGTGACACGGCCCCCGGGAGCTGCGCTGGACGAGGCGCGTGCGAAGCTCGGCAAGTTCACCGCCATCGTGCACGCCGCCGGCATCACCGAGGACGGCCCGGTGACGGAGGCGAGCGACGAGTCCGTCGAGCGCGTCCTGGCGACAAAGGTCAGCGGTTTCTGGGCGGCGGTGCTGGCCACGATGCAGGATCCGATCCGGTCCGCGGTGGCGGTCGCGAGCTGGGCGGGACGCTTCGGCAACGCTGGGCAAGCGTCGTACGCCGCCGCCAATGCGGCGCTCTCCCAGGCGGTCGCCGCGCTCGCCCGCAAGCGCCCCGCCGTGCGCGCTCTCTCGCTCGAGTACCCGCCCTGGGACGGCACCGCGATGGTGGCGAAGATCCCGCCCCTGGCGCGCTCCGCCCTCGCCGAACAAGGCGTTCCGTTCATCGACGACGCCGCGGGGCTCGCTGCCTTCTTTGGCGCCCTGCGGGGCGGATGGTCCGGTCCGGTGCTGCTCGCGCACGATCGCCCGGGACGGCGCATCGCCCATCGCCTGCGCGTCCACGTCTCGCGCGCGGAGCATCCGTACCTCGAGGACCATCAGCTCGCGGGCCAACCGGTGCTACCGCTGTCGGCGGCGCTCGACCTCGCGGCACATGCGGTGGAGGAAGCGAGCGGCGCCGCGGGGGCGGCGCTGCTGCTGCGCGACTTCCGCTTGCGGCATCCCGTCCGCATCGCGGACGCCGCCCGGCTCACGGTCTCGGTCGGCGGCTCCGGCGAGCTGGCGGTCTCGCTCTCCGCCGCCATCGAGGGCGCGCCGGAGGCATTCGCCCGCGCGCCGGCGTACACCGCGTTCGCCACGCTTGCCGCAGACGTGGGTTCGGCGCTCTCCTCTGCCCTTCCCGCTCCGGCAGCAACCGCGTCGCCCGCGCTCCCGATGACGCTCGACGAATTCTACGGCGGGTTCACCTTCCATGGTCCGCGCATGCGCGCGATCGAGTCCATCGAGCAGATCTCGCCGCAGGGGATCGTCGGCCAGGTCCGGACCAGCAAGCCCTCGGACTGGATCCGCAACCCGCGCCGCTCTTCCTGGACCGTCGATCCATTGGCGGTCGACGGCGCCTTCCAGCTGGCCGCCTACTGGGCATGGTCGAATCTCAACCGGGCCGGTTTCCCGGTCGGCATCGAGGAGTTCGTCCAGGTTGCTCCGCTGGGCGAAGGCCCCGTGCGCGCCTCGCTGACGCTGGAGCAGAGCACGGGCGACGAGGTGCGCGGCACCATCGTGCTGCAGTCGCGGGAGGGGCGGGTGGTGGCGGTCGCTCGCGGCGTGCAAGGCGAGTTCAAGCACCGGGACCCGCGGTTCCTGATCGGCCGGACGGCCCCGCTCAAGGCGGTAACGCCCGCCCCCGAGCCGAAGCCCCTGCCGGTGGATGAGGCCACCTACCGCGTCGACCAGTTCCCCGAAGTGCAAGAGCTCGAGCAGCGGCTCGGTCTCGCCAGCGCGTTCGGGCTGAAGAACCCCTACTTCAACGTGCACGAGCGGGTCACCAACGACACGTCCGTGATCGGTGGCCGGACGGTGATCAACTGGTCCAGCTACAACTACCTGGGCCTGTCGGGCGACGCGAACGTGACCCGCGCGGCGCAGGAGGCGGTGGCGCGGTACGGGACCAGCGTCTCGGCGAGCCGCGTCGCCTCCGGCGAGAAGCCGCTCCACCGTGAGCTGGAGCAGGAGCTGGCCGCGTTCCTCGGCACCGAGGACAGCGTGGTCACCGTCTCGGGGCACGGCGTGTTCGTCACCACCATCGCCACCTTGATGAAGGACGGCGATCTGGTGCTCCACGACGCGCTCGCGCATGACTGCATCATGGCCGGCGCGAAGCTCTCGGGCGCCAAGCGCCGCCCGTTCGCGCACAACGACTGGCGCGCGTTGGAAAAGCAACTCCAGCAGTTGCGGCCCCACTACCGGCGCGTGCTCATCGCCATCGAGGGCGTGTACTCGATGGACGGCGACTTCCCCGAGCTGCCGAAGTTCATCGAGCTGAAGAAGAAGTACGGTTGCCTGCTGCTGGTCGACGAGGCGCATTCCATCGGTGTGATGGGGAAGACGGGCGCGGGCATCGGCGAGCACTTCGGCGTGAACAGGGCCGACGTGGACTTGTGGATGGGCACGCTGAGCAAGAGCTTCGCTTCCTGCGGAGGCTACGTCTGCGGGACGAAGCAGCTGGTGCAGTTCCTCAAGTACACGGCGGGTGGGTTCGTCTACAGCGTCGGCATCTCGCCGGCGAACACCGCGGCGGCGCTGGAGGCCCTGCGCCAGCTCAAGGCGCATCCGGAGAAGGTGGCGCGCCTGCACGAGCGCGCCTCGCTGTTCCTGCGGCTCGCCAAGGAGAAGGGGATCGATACGGGCTTCTCGGAGCAGAGCGCGGTGATCCCCGCCATCCTGGGGAACTCGCTGCACGCCCTCACGGTCAGCGACGCGCTCAGGCACCGCGGCATCAACGTCCAGCCCATCCTCTATCCCGCCGTGGAGGAGACCGCCGCCCGCTTGCGGTTCTTCTGCACCGCCACGCACACCGAGCAGCAGATCCGCGAGACCGTGCAGGTGCTGGCGGAGGAGATCGCGCGGGCGCGGGCGGATTCGGGCGAGACGGCAACGGCTGACACCGCCACCGGAAGCTCCTAACGGAGCAGTGGCGAGGGCGCTCCCGCCGCCGCGAGCACGAGCTGCGAGGAGGCGCGCGTCGCAGCGACGTAGAGCGACCGCCGCGCCTCCGCGGTATCCGCGTACTGACCAGCCGCGGCGTCCGGGACCACGACGTGATCGAACTCGAGCCCCTTCACCTCGGGTACGCAGGTGACCTGGGCGCCGGGACCGAACGTGAACGCCCCTTCCAGCGCCAGATTCGCGGGAACGACCATCTGCGCCAGCCGGGCAAGCTGCGCGGCCGCCTGCGGCGTGCGGCAGATCACCGCGGCGGCGGCGGTCGGGTCTTCCGCATCGAGGTCGCGCAAGGCCTCGACCAACCACGCCGCAAGATGGCATTCGTCATGGAAGCGGGCCAGCGGGAATGCCGCTTTGCCACCTTCGCTGCGGAGCGCGCGCGCGAACTCGGTCACCTCCGGTGGACAGCGGTAGCCGACCTCCAGCACCGCCCTGCTGTGCTCCGCGGCGCCCAGCTCGCGCATGGTCACGTCCCAGCCCCGGAAGTTGGCCGCCGGGTCGACCTGCTGCGCCGCATCTCCGGCGACGATCAGCGTCCCTCCGCGCGACACGCATCGACCGAGCAGCGACAGCTCCAGCGGAGAGAATTCCTGCGCCTCGTCGATCAGCAGGCAGTGGTACTTGCTCGGTGAAGTCGGCGCGACCCGAGCGCGCTGCGCGCGCAGCCGCTCCAGCTCGAACAGGACCGCGTAGTCCTCCACGTCGACGGTCTCCGCGTCGCCCATCGGCGTCCCTTCGTCGATGGCGCGTCCGTCCACCGTCGCCAGGCGCTCCTCGTCGACGTGCGCGTACTCGCGCTCGGTGCTCTGGGTGAACTGCACGCGGGTATGCTCCACCGACTCCGCCGCCGCGGTCAGCGGCAGTCCGCCTCGCAGCGCGACTTCCTCCATCAAGGGGCGATCTCCGAACAGCGCGTGCAGGTCTTCGCGCCCCGCCAGCTTCGCCCGGTGTCGCGTCTCGTCGTCCGGCGGCGGCGGCGGACGGCGAGCGATGGCATCGAGAGCGCCGCGGATCGCCTCGTGCCGCTTGAGGCGGGAGAGGAGCGGCGGCGTCTCCTCGCTTTCTCGCCGCCGCAGGTCGGGGAAGACGCGCCGCGCTTGCTTGGAGGCGAACGTGTTCCAGGTCCACGTCTCCACGTCGTCGAGGCCGAGCCGGTGCAGCAACGACTCCGTCAGCCGGCGCAGGCCTTCGTTGGGAACGATGCAGGCGGCGCGAAAACGCTCGCTTCCGGCGCGGTGCATCGCGCGCAGCCGGTGTACCGCGACGGTGGTCTTTCCGCAGCCCGCCTCGCCCAGGATCAGCACCATCTCGCGGGGAGGCAGCTCCACCACGGCACGCTGGGCCGCGTCCAGCTCGACGTCGACCGGCGAGGCCGGCCGCGCGCGCTGACCGTGGGGTCGCGGCAACAGCCGCGGAAGCTGCGCAGGCGCTTGCGGGCGCCACTCGCCGCGGATCTTCGCCAGGGTCCCGCCATGCCACGACAGCTCGATGAGCTCGCCGTGCTCGAATCGGACGAGGTTGCGCTGCAGGACCACGCCCTCGAGCTTGCGGTCACCGAGGTCCACTTCGTACTCCTCGCCTTCGGCCCAGGCGAAGAACACCTCGGCGAGCGGTGCCGTGCGCCAGTCGAGGATGGTGATGCCAGCCCCGCGCCGGAAGACGCCTCCGAGAAGCATGTCGCTCTCCCGCCCGTCGGCGTAGCGAAGCCTCACGTGCGCCGAATACGGCGCGCGGCTGTGCGGCAGGAGCGTGCGGGCGCGAGCGAGGAGATCGAGTTGCTCTTCGAGCCGCGTCACTGCCCGGGAGTCTACTTCACGCCGCGATAGACGCAGGCGGTCCCGAACGTGAGCGGGTGAGCCTCGGTGGCGCGGAACGCGCCTGCCTCGCGCATCAGAGCGAGAAACTTCTCGCCCGACGGAAACGCCGCCGCCGTGCGCGGCAGGTACTCGTAGGCCGCGCGGTTCCCGGTGAGCAGGCCCCCTACCACCGGCATCACGCCGCGGCTGTATGCCCGGAAGAGCGCTCCGAAGGGACCGCGAGGCTGCCCGAACTCGAGGACGATCACGCATCCCCCGGGCTTCACCATTCGCGCCATCTCCCGCAGGCAGCGCAGCGGATCGTCGACGTTGCGGATCCCGAACGCGATCGATGCGATGTCGAACTGCCCGTCAGGATAGGGCAGCGCAAGGGCATCGGCGAGGGCGAACTTCACCTCCAGGCCTTCCCTGGCAGCCTTGGCCGGCGCCGTCTGCAGCATCTCGGCGCAGAAGTCGGTGCCGATCACTTCGCCCGTGGTCCCGACGGCCCGCTTGAACTCGAGCGCGAGGTCGCCCGTGCCGGTGGCGCAGTCGAGCACCCGCTGCCCGGGGCGCGCGCCGGAGAGCTGGACTGCCGCGCGGCGCCATCCCTTGTGGATGCCGAGCGAGAGCAACTCGTTCGCGGTGTCGTAGCGCCGCGCGATCGAGGCGAACATCTCGCGGACTTCCGCGCTCATCCGGACCTGCGTCGCG
>WNFT01004944.1_pt1 | contig 11644 bp, 5 predicted proteins | sample 5400191 | NCBI WGS metagenome assembly WNFT01 (sample SAMN13153359, study PRJNA577476) | soil metagenome | isolation source: 80 cm saprolite under Madrone tree | place: USA:California | collected 2016-06-14
CTTCACCGTCGCCGGCAACTGCGGCATTCCTCTGACCGCGAAGGCCGTCTCGATGAACCTGACCGTGACCGCGGCCAGCGTCGGGGGGAACGTCCGGCTCTTCCCGGCTGGGCAGCCGGTGCCGACCGCATCCACCATCAACTACGTCGCGGGCCAGAACCGGGCCAACAACGCGGTGATCCCCCTCAACTCCGGCGGCGCGCTGGCCGCCTTCGTCGCTCAGCCGGCGGGGACCACGGTCCACGTGGTCATCGACGTCAACGGGTACTTCGAATAGAGGACCTGCAAGACCTTCCGCGGGTGTCGTGGTACCGTTCTCCGAGACGGGGTCAACCCCGGGACCATGGTGTCTCCGGCCTTCAGGAGAACGAGGGTTCATGCGCCAAAGGCCTCTTGTAACGGTGCTGTTGGCAGCGGTCCTGTCCGTCATCGGGTTCCCCTGGGCGTTCGCCCAGACGCCCGAGAGCGACGAGCCTCAGGTCGGCGTCCCTGTCACCGGGAACGACGGGGTCCAGGAAACGGTCGAGCAGCTCATGGAGCGCGAGGCAGCCAGACCGCCTCGGGTGAAGCCCCGGATCCGCCCCGAGCTCGAGATTCCCAACCAGCGAACACTTCCCCAGAATCCCCTCTCCCCGAATGAGGCCCAGTGGCCCCCCGCCCCGGCCGGGGTCTCCCCGCTCTCCCGCGCACCCATTCCTCTGGCCCCCCAGACCCTTGGAACCAGTTTTACGGGGGCCACCCTGGCGGACAGCGGCTTTCCCCCCGACACCATGGGGGCCGCGGGCCCGACGCAGTTCATCGTGGCCGTCAACGGCCGCCTGCGGAGCTTCAACCGATCGACCGGCACGGCCGACGGCGTCCTCAACGTCGAGATGGACACATTTTTCAGCTCGGTCATCACCCAGCCGGCATTCATCCTCGATGTGGCTTTCACGAGTGACCCGCGCATTCGCTACGACCGACTGACCCACCGGTGGTTCATCACCATCATCGATGTGATCCTCGATCCCTTCACGGGCGCGCTCACCGAGCCCAATCGCGTCCTGCTCGCGGTCAGCGACGCGGCGAGCAACGGCGTCATCGCGGGCGGGACGGTCTGGACCTTCTTCTACTTCCAGGGAACACCCGGCGACTTCGCCGACTACGACACGCTGGGCATCGACAACAACGCTCTCTACATCGGGGCGAACATTTTCACGCTCGCCGAGACTTTCCTGGGGACCAACGGCTACGTCGTCCGCAAGACTTCGGTCCTCGGCCCCGGACCGATCGTGGTGACGACATTTGCCAACCTGACGGGAAATTCGACGGGGCCAGGGCCGATGACTCCGCAAGGCGTCGACAACTACGACCCGGCCGCCACCGAAGGCTACTTCATCGGCGTCAACAACGCGGGGTTCGGGACCCTCATGCTTCGGCGGATCTCGACCCCGGGCGGGACGCCGGGTATCTCCGGCAACATCGCCATCACGGTCAACACGACGACCGCTCCCATCAAGGTGCCGCATCTCGGCAATACGGGCGGCGCCAGTGGGGAGCTCGATGGGATCGATCACAGGCTCTTCGCCGCCCACCTGCGGAACGGGCGACTCTGGACGGCGCACAACATCCAGGTCGACGGCAGCGGTGTCGCCTCGAGCACGGGCGGCCGGAACGGCAGCCGCTGGTACGAGCTCCAGGGCGTCGTCAGCCCCGGGACGCCAGGCGTTCGTCAGTCGGGCACGGTCTTCGATGGCGCCGTGACGACCCCGAAAAGCTACTGGATTCCGTCCGTCATGGTCTCGGGCCAGGGGCACGCGGCGCTCGGCTTCAGCTCGGCGGGCGCGGCCGCGCACATCAACGCGGCGACGCTGGGCAGGCTCGCTGCTGACTCTCTGGACACGACGCAAGGTGTGCCCGTGCTCTACACGGCCAGCTCGACAGCCTATAACCCCAGAGACCCCAGCAATAACCCCATCGACCGCTGGGGCGACTACTCGTATACCAGCCTCGACCCCAACGACGACATGACGATGTGGACGATCCAGCAGTTCTGCGACGCCACCGACTCCTACGGCGTGCGGGTGGTCCGGCTGATTGCTCCGCCGCCGGCCACCCCCAACTGTGCGGTGCCGGCCCCGGTGACGACCTCGCCCCAGAACGTCACCATCACTGGGACCTCCAGCTCCGGGTCCGGGTTCTTCGATCCCGGTGCGGGATTCCCCAACCGCCTTCAAGCCAGCGTCACCGGCGGGGTGACCGTCAACAGCGTGACCTTCAACAGCCCGACCTCCGTGACCCTGAACGTCACCGCCACGACCAACGGCCTGAAGGACGTGAGCTTCACCAATCCCGACGGCCAGAACGTCACCGGCACCGGCTGCATCAGCGTGAACCTGGGCGCGGCGTCCGCCGATCTGTCGATCACCAAGACCGACGGGCAGGCGACGGCGATTCCGGGCCAGCCGGTCACCTACACCATCGTGGTTTCGAACCCGGGGCCGAGCGCCGCGAACGGGTCCACGGTGGCGGACACGGTGCCGGGGACCATCACCGGCGTGACCTGGACCTGCGGGGGGGCCGGAGGCGGTACCTGCACGGCGGGCGGATCCGGGAGCATCAACGACACGGTCAACCTGCCGGTCGGCGGCTCCGTCACCTACATCCTGACGGGCACGATCAGCGCATCCGCGACCGGTAGCCTGAGCAACACGGCCACCGTCACGGCACCGGGCGGGGTCACGGACCCGAACCCGGCCAACAACTCCGCGACCGACACCGACACCCTGACGCCCCAGGCGGATCTCTCGATCACCAACACCGACGGGCAGGCGACGGAGGTGCCGGGCACGTCCGTCACCTACACGATTGCCGCGTCGAACGCCGGGCCGAGCACGGCCAACGGGGCGACGGTGGCGGACACGGTGCCCGCGGCCATCACCGGCGTGAGCTGGACGTGCGCGGGCGCGGGGGGTGGAACCTGCGCCGCGAACGGCTCAGGCAACATCAACGCCACGGTGAACCTGCCGGTCGGGGGAAGCGTGACCTACACCCTGACGGGCACGATCGGCGCATCCGCATCCGGGAGCCTCAGCAACACGGCTACGGTGGCGGCACCGGGCGGGGTCACGGATCCGAACCTGGCCAACAACTCCGCGACGGACACGGACACCTTGACGCCGCAAGCGAATCTCGCGATCACGAAGACGGACGGGCAAGCGAGCGCGGCGCCCGGGTCGCCCATCAGCTACACGATCGTGGCGTCGAACGCCGGGCCAAGTACGGCGAACGGGGCGACCGTGGCGGACACGGTGCCGGCGGCGATCACGGGCGTGAGCTGGACGTGCGCGGGCGCGGGGGGTGGAAGCTGCGGGCCGGGCGGGCCGGGCAACATCAACGACACGGCGAACCTGCCGGTCGGCGGAACCGCGACCTACACCCTGACGGGCACGATCAACCCCGCGGCCACGGGTTCTCTGAGCAACACCGCCACCGTCACCGCGCCGGGCGGGGTCACGGATCCGAACCTGGCGAACAACTCCGCTACCGACACGGACACCCTGACGCCGCAGGCGAATCTCTCGATCACGAAGACGGATGGACAGGCGAGCACGGCGCCCGGGTCGCCCATCAGCTACACGATCGTCGCGTCGAACGCCGGGCCAAGCACGGCAAACGGGGCGACCGTGGCGGACACGGTGCCCGCGGCCATCACGGGCGTGACCTGGACGTGCGCGGGCGCGGGCGGTGGAACCTGCGGGCCGGGCGGGCCGGGCAACATCAACGACACGGTCAACCTGCCGGTCGGCGGCACCGTGACCTACACCCTGACGGGGACGATCAGCCCGTCGGCCACCGGGAGCCTGAGCAACACCGCGACCGTCACCGTGCCGGGCGGGGTCACGGACCCGAACCCGGCCAACAACTCCGCGACGGATACGGATACCCTGACGCCCCAGGCGGATCTCTCGATCGCCAAGACCGACGGGCAGGCGACGGCGTCGTCGGGCTCGCCCATCACCTACACGATCGTGGCGTCGAACGCGGGGCCGAGCACGGCGACCGGGGCGACGGTGGCGGACACGGTGCCGGCGGCCATCACGGGCGTGAGCTGGACGTGCGCGGGCGCGGGGGGCGGGACCTGCGCGGCGAACGGGTCGGGCAACATCAACGACACGGTGAACCTGCCGGTGGGCGGGTCCGTCACCTACACACTGACGGGCACGGTCAGCCCGTCGGCGATCGGCAGCCTGAGCAACACGGCCACCGTCACCGCGCCGGGCGGAGTGACCGACCCGAACCCGGCCAACAACTCCGCCACGGACACGGACACCGTGGTGGCCCTGGATTACTTCACCCTCACTCCGTGCCGCGTGGTCGACACGCGCGGCGGCGCCCCCGTCGGTGGCCCCGCCCTTCAGGGCCAGGAGACGCGCACCCTCCCTGTGGCCGGTAACTGCTTCATTCCCTTGACCGCCAAGGCCCTCTCCGTCAACGTCACCGTCACTCAGGCCAGCGCCGCGGGGAACGTGCGGCTGTTCCCGGCCGGGCAGGCGCTGCCCCTCGTTTCCACCATCAACTACGTCGTGGGGCTGACCCGGGCCAACAACGCCGTGGTACCGCTCAGCGCCAGCGGCGCCATGGCCGCCTACGCCGAACAGCCGCCGAGCACCACGGTCCACCTGATCATCGACGTCAACGGCTACTTCGAATAGCAGAGCGGGGGGCGGCGATCAGGTGAAGATCGTCTCCCCGGCGAAGAACGGCCTTTCGACCTTGAAGCGGAAGCGGATGGTGGGGGCGACGCCGGGGAGGAGCTGGACCCGCTGATCGTACTCGCAGCGGATGATGCGCCACTTGGCCCGGGTCTCGATGGAGCAGCTGTTCTCCTTCACCTGTGCCTCGAGACCCCGCTCGGCCGCGGCCCCCATGACGAGCTCCAGGACCTCGTCATTCCCGCGGACGGGGGCGCCCGCGATCTCGGCGACCTTGTCCTTGAAGCTCCAGTAGTCCACGCACGGGAGCAGGACGGCCCAGGCCACGCGGCCCAGCAGGGCGCAGGCGAGGAGCATCCAGACCGCGTTCCTCGGGCTCGGAACCATCCTTCGCAGCGCGTGGCTTCCGGCGAAGAAGGCCGTCCAGAGCCGCGCCCCTCGCCCGGCCCGCGGCGCCTCGGAGCTGATCTCCTCGCGTAGCCGCTGAAGGCGGATGGCCTCGCGCATCTCGTGGCTCGACGGACGGTCGCGAAGGCAGCCGGGAGCCAGGCGGACCGCCTCGTCGTAGGCGGCCAGGGCCTCGGCATCGCGACCCAGGGCGTACAGGACGTCTCCCAGGTCCAGTTGCCCCTGCGGATCTTCGGGCCGCAGGCGGGTTGCCTCCTTCAACGAGGACGCGGCCTGCTCCGGCTGCCCGGCCACCAGCAGGGCAAGCCCCAGGTTGCGGTGGGCCTCGGCGTCGCCATCTCCGAGCTGCACCGCCTTTCGGAAGGCGTTCGCGGCGTCCGCGTGTCGCCCGCATCCAAAGAGCGCCACCCCCAGGTTCCCGAAGACGGAGGCCCTCCCGGGGTCCAGGTGGAGGGCAGAGTGGAAGACGCGGACCGCCTCGCGGGCGTTGGCCGCCGTCGTGAGCGCGACTCCGAGCGCGTTCAGCCCGCTCACGTCGTCCGGGCGCAGCCGGACGACCTCTCGGAAGGTGGCCACCGCGGCGTCATGGTCTCCGAGCGCCCACAGGCTCATGCCCAGGGCATGGTGATAGGCGGCCTCTTCCCCGCTGCTCATCCGGATCGCCTCCCGGAGGACGGGAACGGCCTCGTCGTGTCTTCCAACCTGGGCGAGCGCCTCGCCCAGGATGTAGTGGTAGTCCGGGTCGTTCCCCTGCAGCCTGACCCCGCTGCGAAAGGCGTCGACGACCACCTGCGCCGAGACGACGTCCGCGGTCGGGAGAGCGTCCCCATCGGACAGGACGAGCCGAAGGCGAAACCGAGGGTTCACCTCCAGTGCACGGCCCAAGGCGGGCGTCAGGGAGGGGGCCAAGGTTATTCGCTCGTTTCCGGTGGAACATGTGGGATCCAGTCGGCACCCGCAACCGGGAGCGGCCTCAATCTGGCCTCGGGGAATCCCTCAATTACGTGCACCGAAGGGCCGGCAGCGCCGCGGACCAGCCTTATAGTACGCACTCATGAGCCGAGGACGGCGCGAGCCCGACCGGGGAGGTGACGGCGGCCTCGGCCGCGGTGGTCGCGGTCTTCATGGGTGGCCTGGGCCTGGGCGGCTGGGTCCTCGGGCCGAAGGCCGACCGCCGGCCGAACGCGCTGCGCTTCTACGCCGCGCTCGAAGCCCTCGTGGCCACGACCGCGGCCGCGACGCCGCCGCTCCTCGGGCTGGTGAGGCACGTCTACCTGGCCGCAGGCGGCACGGTCGGCCTCGGCGCCGGGGGCGGAACCGCCCTGCGGCTCGCCCTGGCGGGCCTCGTGCTGCTGCCCCCGACCTTCCTGGCCGGGGGGACGCTGGGCGCCGCCGCCCGCGCGATCGAGCACGAAGGCGACCGCCGACGACGGGCAACGGCGCTGTTGTACGGCGTGAACGCCTTGGGGGCCGTGGCGGGGTGCCTGGCCGCGACGTTCTGGCTGCTGGAGGCCTTCGGGACCCGGTCGACCCTCTGGCTGGCCGCGGCGCTCAACCTCGGAGTCGCCGGCCCTTCGAGCCCCACGTGCCCTGGCGAGCGGACGTGCTCCGGTTCCGCGCCCGCTGCTACGCGGCCACGCGCGACCCCCGGGCGAGCCGCGCCCGGGCGGAGCTGGAGGAGTACGTCCAGGGCGAGCCAAAGGCGCCTACGGGCGGGGGCGGCCCCCTCGCGACACCCGTTCCACGAACAGAGTGATGAAGCGCTCCCAGTCGAGATCGTGCTGCACCGCCATCTTCCGGGCGCCCTCCGCGCCCGGCCAGGGATCGGTGCCGCCGACGGAGACCCCGTAGTCGATTCCCGGGCTCGCGTCGACGTCGACGTAGAGCTCGGCCGTCTTGACCAGGGTGGGGTCGATGAGGCTCGCCACCGCGACCTGGTCGTACATCAGGGCGCGGCGGCCCGGGTCTTCGGCGTAGCGCGGCCCCACCGTCTCCTTGAGCAGGCGCGTGATGGGATTGTCCGCGGCCACCATCTTCTCGTACCAGTCTTTCGTGAGGGCGGTCTTCCGCGAGACGTTGAGGGGCGAGAGCATGATGGAGGGGATACCGGAGCGGAGGACCACCTTCGCCGCCTCGGGGTCGACCCAGAAGTTGAACTCGGCGTTGGGAGTGATGTTGCCCCCGCCGTCGGGAAGCCCCGCCACCGCGCCCCCCATGATCACGATCTTCTCGACCCGCTCCGCGAATCCGGGCTCCTGGCGGATCGCCATGGCGATGTTGGTCAAGGGGCCGATGGCGAGGATGCTCACTTCGCCCGGCCGGGCCATGACCGTACGCACGATGAAGTCCATGGCGCTCTCGCGCTCGGGGGGCTTCCTGGCGAAGCCGCCCGGGGGGGGCGCGGGCGGATCGTCCGACCACCACCGCCCGTGCACCCTGGTCGCGTACTCGCTCTTCTCGTGCAGGAGGGGCATGTTGGCGCCCTTGTAGACCGGGATCTCGGCCCGCCCCGCGATCTCGAGGAGCCGCAGCGCGTCGGCGGTGGCCTTCTCCATGCTCTCGTTGCCCGCCACCGTGGTCACGCCCAGGATCTCCAGCTCGGGCGAGCCCAGGGCCAGGATGAGGGCGAGGCCGTCGTCCGCGGGCGGCATGACGAAATCGGTGTCGAAGATGACCTTGTGCGGAGCGGGCGCCGCGGCGAGGACGGCCGGACCGCCGAACGACAGCACCGTCAGGAGAGCGAATGGAAGCCTCATGCGCGACACCATATGTGCGCCGTCGGGGCGGGGTCAACCCGTCTCCCCGGACCGGCAGGCTGGAAACCGCGGGTTACGTTGGGTAGGCTTGGCCACCATGAGAGAAACGACGAGGATCGCGTCCCTGGCCGCGGCCCTGCTGGTCGCGCTCGCCTCGATGGCCCCCGCGATCGACGTCCACGACACGCGCCTGCTCTCGGACCCCGCGATCAGCGCCGACCGCATCGCGTTCGCCTACGCGAACGACCTGTGGGTCGCCGGCCTCGACGGCACGGGCGTGCGCCGCCTCACCTCCCATCCGGGGATCGAGTCCGGCCCGTGCTTCTCCCCCGACGGCGCGCTCATCGCCTTCACGGGACGCTACGAAGGCAACCCCGACGTGTACGTCGTGCCCGCCGAAGGCGGCGTCCCCCGGCGGCTGACCTGGCACCCGGGAGCCGACACCGCCCTCGGCTTCACTCCCGACGGCAAGGCGGTGCTCTTCTCCTCGCCCCGCGAGGTCTACACGAGCCGCTACCTCCAGCTCTTCACGGTGCCGGTGGGCGGCGGCGAGCCCACCCGGCTCCCCATCCCCCACGCGGTCAAGGCCGCGATCTCGCCCGACGGCCGGACCATCGCCTATCTGCCGGTCTTCGAGGCCTTCAACGAGTGGAAGAGCTACCGCGGGGGCACGGCCTCGCGCCTCCTGCTCTTCGACACCACGACCTTCGCGGTGGAGGCGGTCCCCCAGCCCCCGGGCCGCTGCAACGACACGGACCCCATGTGGATCGGGAGCCGCCTCTACTTCCGCTCCGACCGCGACGGCGAGCTCAACCTCTACTCGTTCGATCCCGGCACCAAAGCGGTGTCCCGGCTCACCCGGCACGCCGACTTTCCGGTGGTGAGCGCCTCCGCGGGCGCAGGCCGCATCCTCTACGAGCAGGCCGGCTACCTGCACCTCTTCGAGCCCGCCGCGGCCACCTCAAAGCGCCTCGAGATCGGCGTTCCCGCCGACCTCGTGGAGACCCGGCCGCGGTACGTCAAGGGGGTGAAGTACGTGCGCGAGACCAGCCTCTCCCCTTCGGGGGCCCGGGTGGCGGTGGGCTTCCGGGGCGAGATCCTGACCGTCCCCCGCGAGAAGGGCGACGACCGCAACCTCACGCGCTCGCCGGGAGCCCACGACCGCTTCCCCGCCTGGTCGCCCGACGGGAAGCAGGTCGCCTGGTTCTCCGACGCGAGCGGCGAGTACGCGCTCCGCATCGCGGGCCAGGACGGCCGCGGGCCGAGCCGTGAGATCGCGCTCCAGGGCTCGGGCTTCTACGAGGACCCCCGCTGGTCGCCCGACGGGAAGAAGATCAGCTACACCGACAACTCGCGGACGATCTGGATCCTCGACCTTGCGACCGGCCAGCAGACCAAGGTCGATTCCGACGCCATGTACGGGCCCGTGAAGGCCCTCCAGCACGCCTGGGCGCCGGACGCCCAGTGGCTCGCCTACACGCGCAACACCTCCACCTACATCAACCGCATCTGGCTCTATTCGATGGCGGAGCGCAAGGCCTGGCCGCTGACCGACGGGCTGTCCGACGCCCAGGAGCCGGCCTTCGATCCGAACGGGAAGTACCTCTACTTCCTGGTCTCCACGGACGCGGGGCCGGTGCAGGACTGGTTCTCCCAGGCGAGCTCGGACCTGGCGGCCAGCCGCTCGATCTATCTCGCGGTGCTCGCGCGAGGAGTGCCGTCGCCCCTGGCCAGGGAGAGCGACGAGGAGGGGGCCCGGAAGGAGGAGCCGGCCAAGGACGCCAAGAAGGACCCCGCCCCTCCGGTCAAGGTGACGGTCGATCTCGACGGCCTGTCCCAGCGCATCCTGGCCTTGCCCCCGAAGCCCGCCGGCTACTCCGGCCTGCAGGTCGGGAACACCGGCCAGCTCTTCTACCGGAAGGAGCCGGGCGCGCAGCGCGGCGGCGATGCGACCCTCGACCGCTACGACCTCGAGAAGCGCAAGGAAGACAGCCTGGCCGAGGGCGTGAGCGCGTTCGAAGTCTCGCGGGACGGCAAGCGGGTGCTGGTCAAGGTGAAGGACGCCTGGTCCATCTGCGACGTCGCCGACAAGCTGGACCTGGCGAAGCAGAAGCTGGGCACAGACGCCGTGCAGGTGAAGATCGACCCCCCGGCCGAATGGGCGCAGATCTTCCACGAGGCCTGGCGCATCAACCGCGACTACTTCTACGACCCGGGGATGCACGGGACGGACTGGAAGGCGGTGCGCGCCAAGTACGCCGCCTTCCTGCCCGAGGTCACGACTCGCCAGGACCTGAGCCGGGTGATGCAGTGGATGTTCAGCGAGCTCGCGGTGGGCCATCACCGGGTCAGCGGGGGCGATTCCCTGGCCGAGGTCGAGAGCGTCCCCGGCGGGCTCCTCGGCGCCGATTACTCCGTCGAGAACGGCCGCTACCGCTTCAAGAAGGTCTACGGCGGCCTGAACTGGAGCCCCGACCTGCGCTCGCCCCTCACCGAGCCCGGGGTGGACGCGAGACCCGGCGAGTACCTGCTGGCGGTGGAGGGCGTCCCTCTGCGCTACCCCGACAACCTCTACGCGCGCTTCGAGCGCACGGCGGGGCGCCTGGTCGAGATCACGGTGGGGCCGAACGCCGACGCCTCGGGGTCGCGCACGGTGAAGGTGGTCCCGGTGGAGAACGAGCAGGGGCTGCGCAACCGCGACTGGGTCGAGTCCAACCTGCGCAAGGTCACCGAGGCCACGAAGGGCCGGGTGGCCTACGTGTACGTGCCGGATACCGCCAACCGGGGCCACACCTACTTCAAGCGGTACTTCTTCCCCCAGGCCGACCGCGAGGCGATCATCGTGGACGAGCGCCACAACGGCGGGGGGAGCGTGGCCGACTACTACATCGACATCCTGCGGCGGCCACCGATCAGCCACTGGGCCATGCGCTACGGGGCCGACCTGAAGACGCCCATCGCGGGGATCCACGGGCCCAAGGTCATGATCGCGGACGAGACCGCGGGCTCGGGGGGCGACCTGCTGCCCTGGATGTTCCGCAAGCTCGGCCTCGGGAACGTGGTGGGGACGCGGACCTGGGGCGGCCTCGTGGGTGTCCTGGGCTTTCCGGTCCTCATGGACGGCGGCTCGGTGACCGCCCCCGACCTCGCGATCTGGACGGACGATGGCTGGGTGGTCGAGAACGAGGGGGTGGCGCCCGACGTGGAGGTCGAGCAGACCCCGGCCGACGTGATCGCGGGCCGGGATCCCCAGCTCGAGAAGGCGATCGAGATCGTGATGAAGGAGCTCGCGGCGAGCCCGGCCCCCGCCCCCAGACGGCCTCCCTACCCGGTGAAGGTGCGCAAGCCGAGCTGATCGCGATGGCTAGGCCAGGGAGCGGAACAACAGGTCCTTCCAACGGGCCACGTCGATCTGCCAGCAGACGGCTACCAACGGCCCCTCCGGGGTCCAGCCTTCCGTGCTGCCCGTGCCCCCGGCGATCACGTCGAGCTGGTCCACCACCGTCATGCCGCGGGTCAGGGTCCCCTCGCACTCCACGTCGACCCGGTGGCGGCTCCGGCGGGTGCAGATCTTGGGGTCGAGAGCGATGGCCATGGCGACCGGGTCGGGCAGGGGGATGCCGGGGTCTCCGAGCAGCTCCCGGTTGGCGCGGAGGGCCGCCGCGTTGCAATCGATCGCGAAGCGGGAACGCGGGGTGTCCAGGGCGCGGCAGCGGGCGATGTCCTCGTCGCCCAGGTTGGCCGCGCCCCGGCAGAGCTCCCAGCCCACCATCTCGATGGGCAGGC
>WNFT01004945.1_pt1 | contig 11643 bp, 8 predicted proteins | sample 5400191 | NCBI WGS metagenome assembly WNFT01 (sample SAMN13153359, study PRJNA577476) | soil metagenome | isolation source: 80 cm saprolite under Madrone tree | place: USA:California | collected 2016-06-14
GACGGCGCGGATCGTTTTCTGCCGGCCGTCGCAGTCCAGAACGATGATATTGTCGTTACTTCCGAATCGGAATTTCTCCTGCAGCTCTCTGGCTCGAGTGATATCTCGATAGGGATCAACCGTTTCGACCCGGACGTGTCGCTTTCCAGCATACTCATATTCCTTGAGTAGGTTCACGACGTCATTATATAGTTCCGCCCCGGGCGACTTCGTCGCGGTACTCGAAAAGAAGACGTAAATCCTGACCTCCTTTTTCAGCGAGCCAAGAAATTTTCGAGTGACCCCGGAAAGCGCGTATTTGCTGTTTCGCGAAAGATCCCAGCGAGCGAACCGGCTAAAGCTCAGGTAATTGAGCAGCAAGACGATCAGAGCAGCGAGTGCGAGCTGCACCACTACGTTGACGGCAGTGCGGACTCTTTGTGAATGAAGGGAGGAAGCAGCTTTTCGAGCCATGACGTCTCGCAGTTACAATTTCCAGCGACGGTACTGGAATACGTGATAGGTCATGACTAAAACGAGGAGAGCGAAAGTCGGATAGAAAACCAGGGGGCGTGTATCGATGATCCCGCGCGAGAAAGACTCCATATGGTCGAGTTGGGCGACGTACGCCGTCAAATCGCGGACCAAGGGTGAGGAGCTATTGATGATGTAGTTGATCATCGTCAAAAAAAAGATTCCCAGCACCAAGACCAGTGCCATCATGGCCGCAATTATCTGGTTAGAAGTAAGCGACGAGGCTAAACAACCGAGCGACACATTAAACATACCCATGGCGAGCAACAGCAGGTAAGGGCCCCAGATTTGCGCGCCGGTACCCACCACGCTGCGATTGCCGAGCCAGCTGAAGATCAAGAAATAGAAAACACTGGGCAGCCACATGCTCAAATAGAAGATTAATGCCGCCAGAAACTTCGATGCAACGACTTCCGAATCGCGAACCGGAGCAGTCATCAAGGTCTCGATCGTTCCAAGCTTAAATTCCTCGGAGAATAACCGCATCGTGATAACCGGGAATACCAGAAGATAAGCGATCCAAAAAAACAGCGTATTAAAAAAGGCTTGAACGAGGGTGAGTTCGGAAGGTCCGCGACTGAGAAGAGCCACCGCGAACCAAAAAGAAAGTCCATTTAAGATGAGAAAGAAAAAGAGAACAACGTAGGCGATGGGTGAAAAGTAGAACCCGGAAAGTTCTCTCGCTAGCAAAGTGAAAAACCTTCTCATCACTGACTAACGATCGGTGTGGGTGAGTTCGACAAAAGCGTCTTCCAGCGTCGCGCGTTCCTTGCTTAATTCTCGAATCACCCACTGGCGCCGGACAGCTAACCGAAAAATCTGTTCGCGAGGATCGCTGTTAGCCTCGATCCGGATCTCAAAGGAGCGCCATTCGCCATCGGAGACAGCTCGGACCTCTCGCACACCGGATACTTCCGAGAGGTAGGAGACAGGATCTTCCGGCCCACATTTTACTTCCAGGCGCAACAGTCCCGAAGTTCGAAGCTGGTTTACCAGATTTTCCGGAGTATCGGAGGCTTCAATTCGTCCTCGGTTGATAATAATCACGCGGGAACAGGTTGCTTCCACCTCCGAAAGGATGTGAGTCGAGAGCAATATGGTGTGGCGCTCCCCGAGCGATTTGATGAGTTCCCGTACCTGGCGAATTTGGTTCGGATCGAGGCCGATCGTCGGCTCATCCAAAATGAGCAGATCGGGCTCGTGAATCATCGCCTCCGCGAGGCCGACCCGTTGGCGGAAGCCTTTGGAAAGCCCGGCAATTTTCTTTCGTCCAACTTCGCGTAACCCACAAAGCTCCTTAATGATTCCGATACGATTCTTCAATCGTTCTCCGGAGAGCGCTTTGAGCGCTCCACGATAGCGGAGATATTCGTTCACTCGCATATCGTGATAGAGTGGTACGTTTTCAGGGAGATAGCCGAGATGTCGCCGCGCTTTAAGAGACTCCGAAAAGACGTCGAATCCGGCAACGGTGGCTCGCCCCGAACTGGCCGGCATGTAGCTGGCCAAAATCCGCATCGTGGTAGTTTTTCCGGCACCGTTCGGTCCCAAAAATCCTACGATTTCTCCTTTTCCGACTTCAAAACTGATCTGGTTGATGCCGGTAACGCCAGCGTATTTCTTGGTGAGCTGCTCGACTTTGATCATTAGGAGTAATTAGAGAAACTAACTTAGCTGCAATCAGTGAAGGTTAGGCGGTCTCCCGGTTCGCGATGGCGAACTACGCGGATGACTATTGATGGAGGAACCGCTCAGTTTAAGCTGTTCCACCTTTGCTCGCACAGTTTCTGCCGGGATGGCGAAACCGAGACCCTGCGTAGGAATTCCCTGGGATGTGAACGCCATTTTCACCGAACTGACCCCGATCAGCGAGCCCGAAAGATCAATCAGTGGGCCCCCGCTATTACCCGGGTTTATTGCGGCATCCGTCTGCAACATGTTGTGGTACTCGGTTCCCTGAACCGTAACGGTGCGGTCGGTGGCGCTTAGAATTCCACGACTCACCGAACTCCCGTAGCCCAAGGGATTACCCAGAACCAGAACCGTTTCTCCGAGGAGGTTAGGCGATAGTTTACTAAGATCGATATAGGGCAAGGCACCGCCATCCTCGATGCGGATCAAAGCAAGATCGGAAGCAGAATCCCCGGCCACGTAGCGAGCATTGAATGACCTTCCGTCGTTTAGTGTGACCTTGATTTTTAAATCTTGGGCCCGCTGAACAACATGCTCATTGGTGACGATCAGCCCATTGGCATCGACCAGGAAGCCGGACCCTAGACTTTTCACCCGTTGCTGAATCTCGATTGGTCGCCGGCTCGGTCCGTCAAAGAATTGTTCGTAATAGTCGTCCTCTGGACCGCGAATCTGGCGCCGTACGAGGCGTTCGGTGTTAATATTCACGACGGCCGGTAGGACACTTTTGATTGCGGTGACTGCGGGTTCGTACGCTGGATCAGACTGACCAAAACTCGGATTGCATAGAAGCCAGAACAAACAGCCTACGAAGAAAGAATGACAGCTTTTCATCCGGGGAGCGAACCGCTCACGCAGTTTGGTATCGTCACCGACCGGCGGTGTCAAACAGTGTCTGTGGTAGGGATGTGCTCCCGCGGCGTCCCTAGACGCTTCGACGGGTTGTTCCGGCTAAACGGCTGCGATCTGGCCAAAGGACGTTCGCGGACCGGCAGGAGCCCGTCCCTACCGAAAACGGACGCGCAGGAGCGCATCCCTATCGAACGCCTGCCAAAATTGTACAAAAATTCGTTTGGGTCCTTTTCAAGTTCATTTAGATTGCTGGTCCGCTGCTCATGATGAGCAAAAAAATGAGAACTTCGTATTTGAACGATTGGAATGCGGACCTTCTAGACGAGTACCATCAACGTTGGAAAAAAGATCCTGCATCAGTTGATTCGACTTGGTCAGCGTTTTTCGAGGGTTTTGAACTTGGGCTCGCTCCAACCCGCAATGGTAAGGGGGCTGTAGAAGCTCCTGCTCCGGCGAGCGTGGATGCCCAGCTCAGGAATCGGATTGATAGCCTGGTCAACAATTATCGAATACTTGGACACACCCAAGCCAAGCTTGATCCGTTGAGCGAAGTGCCCCCGGAGCAGCCGGCGTTGGCGCTCAAAGAGTTCGGTTTGGAAGAAACTTCCCCGGATACGGTCGTTTCGTCCCGCTATTTTCGAGACGCTACCCCGCTTCCATTTGGTGAGTTGCTAAAGAATCTGCGTGCGACTTACTCCGACACCATCGGTATCGAGTTCATGCACATACAGGACCGCCCCAAGCGCGAATGGCTCCGTCAGAGAATGGAGGCGCGGGTAATGGCTCCACCGCCCGAGGCGACGCGGAAAAAGCAATACCTGCGATGGCTAATGGAAGCCGAAACTTTTGAGCAATTTGTGCACACGAAGTTCATTGGCCAGAAGCGGTTCTCTCTGCAGGGCGGAGAAAGTTTGATGGTCGTTTTGGAAACCATCTTGAACGACTGTCCTTCGGTCGGTGTTCAGGAGATCGTTATGGGTATGGCCCACCGCGGACGCCTTACTGTTCTGGCGAATTTTTTGAAGAAATCGTACGACATAATCTTCAAAGAATTTTCCGAGAACTACGTTCCCGATTTAGTGGCCGGAGACGGCGATGTAAAGTACCACCTCGGCTACGAAAGTATTCGGAAAATTAGTTCGGCCGAGATTGGTATCCGGCTGGCGGCGAATCCGAGCCACTTGGAGATTGTAAACCCCGTCGTGGAAGGTAATGCGCGCGCTCGACAGCGCATTCTTGGCGATACCGAGGAGAGAAGAAAAGTGTTGCCGCTTTTGCTCCACGGAGACGCTGCCTTTGCCGGCCAGGGCATCGTAGCGGAGGTGTTAAATCTCTCGCAACTCGCTGGGTATGAGACTGGCGGGACGGTGCATGTGATTGTTAACAATCAAATTGGCTTTACGACGCTTCCGGCCGATGCGCGTTCAACGATGTACTGCACGGATGTGGCGAAGATGATCGAGGCGCCGATCTTTCACGTAAATGGCGATGATCCGCTCGCGGTCGCATTTGTCGCACAGACCGCCTTTGAATTTCGTCAAAAGTATGGGTGTGATGTTGTTGTCGATATGTACTGTTATCGGCGCTACGGGCACAATGAGACGGATGAACCCAGCTTCACCCAACCGAAGCTTTACAAGACCATCCATAGTCATCCGGCGGTAACGAAAATATTCAAAGAACGAATGCTCCATTCTAGGGTTTTAACCACGGAGGAAGCGGAGGCCTTGGAAAATGAGTTCCGCAACCGGTTGGAAAGCGCGTTGACTGAAGTCAGAAGTTCCGACACAAAGTCGAAAACCGACCTCCAGCGGCGCTTCGAAGAGTCAAGCGCCATTTTCCAGCCGCCCTATAGCCACGAAGAACCAGATACGCGTGTCTTGGCCAAAGAGATCAATCACATAGTCGATCGCATTACTCAGGTCCCGGACGGATTTCGAGTGCAGCCACAGATCAGAAAGATGCTTTTGGAGCGGAGAAAAAAACAGTATGCCGAAGGCGGTCCGTTCGATTGGTCATATGCTGAGGCGCTGGCTTTTGGATCACTCTTGATCGAGGGCGCGCCCGTGCGTCTTTCCGGCCAGGATAGTCGACGTGGTACGTTCAGCCAAAGGCACTCTGTCCTTTACGATGTGGAGACTCGGGAACGCTATATTCCTTTGGCCAATCTAAGCCCGGACCAAGCCCGATTTTGCGTTTACAACAGCATGTTATCGGAGGCCGCCGTTCTTGGATTTGATTACGGTTATTCGTTGGATTTTCCCGACATGCTCTGCCTGTGGGAAGCTCAGTTTGGTGATTTCGCGAACGGCGCTCAGGTTATCATCGACCAGTTCATCGCCAGTTCAGAATCGAAATGGCAGCGACCGAGCGGCATCGTTTTGTTACTGCCTCACGGCTACGAAGGCCAAGGTCCGGAACACTCCAGCGCCCGTCTCGAGCGTTATCTGCAGCTCTGCGCCGAGGAAAATATTCAGGTTTGTAACCTGACTACGCCCGCGCAGTACTTTCATGTGTTACGTCGGCAAGTGAAGCGTGATTTTCGGAAACCGCTCGTCTTAATGACTCCGAAGTCATTGCTGCGCAGTGAGCGAGCGGTTTCTCGGCTGACCGATTTTACCGACTCCAGTTTCCAACCTATTCTGCCCCCGACGCTGTTGGGTAAAGCAGCGGAAGTGCAACGTCTAATTTTCAGCAGCGGCAAGGTCTACTATGATTTGTTGGCTTACCTCGAAGCCAATCAGGTGAAGAATGCTGCCTTGATCAGAATCGAACAGCTCTATCCTTTGCATCTCGAGACGCTCTTTCAGATGATCGAGCCTTTTTCGACCGCATCGAAGTGGATTTGGTGTCAGGAGGAACCGAAAAACATGGGCGCTTGGAGTTACATTTCTCAGTTATACTGCTCTCTCGACAGACTGCCGATTCAGTACGCTGGGCGCCCGGCAGCGGCGAGCCCGGCGGTCGGCTCCAAGGCGTGGCACGACCACCAGCAGAAGGAACTTGTGCAACAGGCCTTCACCCTCTAGCAACGGTATTTTCGCATGGCTATCGAAGTGAAGATTCCCGCAGTCGGCGAGTCGATTACCTCCGGACTCCTTTCCGCCTGGCTCAAGAAGGATGGTGAGCTGGTCAAGGACGGGGAGCCAATTTTGATGCTCGAAACCGACAAGATCTCGACCGAAATCCCCGCGCCGGGAAGCGGAGCTATCCGGATCCAGGTCGAGGCGGGTCAGGAAGTGAAAATTGGTCAGGTGGTTGCGACCATCGACCAAACGGCTAGAGCAGGATCATCTCCAGCGACTCAGGGAGAAGCCCTGGGAACCGCCACAAAAACGGAAACCATTCCGGTAAACACCGAGCGGATTGCTCCATCGCAAGAATCTGTAGACGGCGCCAGAACCGAATTGTCCCCGGCCGTCAGGCGCTTGGTCGAGGAAGAAAAAATTCCTCTGGAGAGCGTTCAGGGTACGGGGAAACATGGTCAGGTTACCAAAGAAGATATCGTCAACTATCTGGAGAGCCGGAAGCCGGCGGTGGAACAGAAGGGAGGCGCTCCGGCAGAACAAGTTACTGCGGCTCCGGTAGAGGTTTCGCCGCCTACGGTTTCGGAACCGCCAAAAGAATTATCCCAACCGAAAAGGGAAGAGCGATTCACCCGCCGAAAGATGTCACCGTTGCGGAAGAAGATTGCGGCGCAGCTGGTGATGGCACAACAAAACGCAGCGATGCTGACCACCTTCAATGAGGTCGACATGTCCGCAGTGGTGCAGCTTCGATCGCGGTATCAGGAGAATTTTCAGAAACGGCATGGGGTTAAGCTTGGATTCATGTCGTTTTTCGTAAAAGCGGCAGTCGACGCTCTGCAAAGTGTGGCCGCTATCAATGCGCGATTAGACGGGGATGACCTCATTGAGAATCATTTCTATGATATCGGTGTTGCAGTTGGCACCGAACGTGGATTGGTGGTGCCGGTGATTCGAGATGCTGACAAGAAAAGTTTCGCGCAGCTCGAGCAAGATGTAGCCAAATTCGCCGCCAAAGCGCGGGAAGGAAAACTGCAGCTCGATGATTTGGTGGGCGGTGTTTTCACCATTACCAACGGCGGCATTTATGGATCGCTGCTCAGCACACCGATTCTGAACCCTCCGCAAAGCGGTATTCTTGGGATGCATAAGATCCAGAATCGACCCGTAGCAATTGGAGAAAAGATTGAGATAAGACCGATGATGTATCTCGCACTGAGTTACGATCATCGCGTGGTCGATGGCCAAGAAGCGGTCACTTTTCTAGTCCGGGTAAAAGAGTGCATCGAAGATCCATCGCGCCTGCTATTGCAGGGATGATATCGGCCGGGGTGAAACTCGCTCTTGCCGGACCCGGACGGAAAGTCCATGACCTTGTCGCTCGTCGATGTGTTTGCCCTACCGCAGTCTGCCCTACCTTTCTTGGGCGCGCTAATTGGCCATAGCGGGTGCAGGATTATTGGCGGTACCACTATTCGCCTGCAGAACTTGGTCGCGCCATTGGGCGAGCACCGTCTTAGCCTCCTGGATCGATTCTGGACCGTTGTACTGAGTGGCGCAGTAGAGGTTAATCGCCCGCTTATGCACGTTCACGATGGAGCCAACGCTGACGCCCGGTATCGTTTTGGTTTCTCCGTTCGCGGTCACCTTTACATTGACGACCACTGTAAAACTCAGTGAATTCGGGCGATCGTCGAAGACCTCCGTTACTTGCGGTTGATTCAACTTTATGCCGCCATCGGTGTGCATTTGCTTCTGGATATAGTCGCTGAGCGCGTTTTCGCTTTGCGATAGCATGCCGCTCATGTCAAAAGACTTGTAGTTCGACTTCATCTGATCCTTGATTTGGCCGAATTCGGTAGACCCGACCTCGATTCCATGCAGGCTACGCGTGGCCTGTACTTGGCAGGTAAGGCCCAGCGAGGTCTTAGCCTTAGTCTGCACCTTTAGCAGATCATCTTGTCTTGCATACGCGCTAAGCAGATCGTTGAAGGATGCAATGGCTCTCTTAATCGGCTCTGCTAGTTGCGGGAAACTCTGATCATAGCGAACAAATCCCGATGGCACGGGAACGACGTAGGTCGTTCCGTCGTAAACGACGTTTTCGTCGCCGTCGGCCAAGGTGGGCACGACGAGACAGAAAGGAATCAGGGTGAACAAATATCGTTTCATGTACGGCACCAACGAGGCGGGTATTTATCCATGGTTAGCACTTCGGATCTCGAGCTGCAATTTTATGTACCAATGGCGAAGACGTGCCGTTTCTTGGAAGACTCTTGCGAGACAGGGCGCGCTAGAACGTTGCCATGCAAATGATGTCCTTCGCGCCGGGTTTGAGCCTGGCGAAGAGTGAGAAGTGTTGCGCACTCTTCCGTCAACGACTCGGGCTCTGAAACCGCGATCGCTTATCATTCTTCCAAAGGCGCTCCGCGCGTACGCTCAAATGGGCGGCAAAGCGGATCAATTTCGTTTTGAAACTTCGTGCTCCCGGCGGTCGAAGAAGAAAACCGATGACAAAGCGGAGCATCAGAATCGTTATGGCGGCGACAATCAATCCAGGAACCAGCGAAGTAAACATGGGTCAAAAGCCGATAGCCAATAGCCAAAAAACGGAGAGCTGCGAACAGTGAATCGCCAACCGTTAATGTGCTGTTCAGTCGAAAAGTGCCGGGCCATGAGGATCATTCCATGCGCGAATGCAAACCGCGATTTGATCTGGAGTGACCCGTCCTATTGACAAGGGAGGAAGGCGGTCCGGATCGAAAAATCCGACTTCGGAAGTTTCGTTTGAAGTCTGGGCGCTTCCACCCAGCAGCTCGCAAGCGATAAATAGCTTATACACGTGAAAAGGGAACGGCGGTACGTGTCCATGTTTCGATCGGTCGAAGACCGCGATCAGTCGCGTTGCGCGGGTTACAAACCCGCTTTCTTCTCGAATTTCGCGAACGACCGCCTCGGATGGCGAATTGTTAACATCTGCCCATCCACCAGGTAAGGTCCAGAGACCATCGCTTATCTCTCGGACCAATAATATTTGGCCGTCCCTTATCACTACCCCGCGAACATCGACCTTCGGCGTTGCGTAACCGGTTTGAGCGGCAAAACTAGCCCGAATCAACGACTCGGTCGCGTCCGACCCATTGGCAAACATTTCGACCGCGATATCTCGCAGGCGTTCATAACGTTCCCGGTCGTAGACGCTATCGGAGAAATGGAGCCCGGTTTGCGCGATCGCTTGGATCTCTCGTGCCCAACGTATCCAGTCCGGTTCTTCATTCATTCCCTGAGTCAATCACGATCTGGCTATCAGCCAACTGTTTTTGAGATGATCACGCCAAGACCCATTCGGATGGCCACCCAAAATACGCATTCAGAAAACTCACGCCGAGACGCAAAAGACGGAGAAACTCACGCCAAGACGCAAAGACGCCAAGGTTGGCACTAGATTAAGATGATCCCTGGTGATCGAGAAGCGGCAAGCGGTCCGAACTTTCCCGCCTGCCTGCCGGTCTTTTCTATTAACCGTCGACTGATTTTGGTGAAGCGATTCCCACAAAATCGCACTCACCGAACCGTCGACCGCCATTAACCAAACCTTGGCGTCTTTGCGTCTTGGCGTGAGTTTCTCCGTCTTTGCGTCAGTTCCGTCCCAAATTTGCTTGTCCGAAAACGGCGAGACAATGAATCCAAGGCGGTCGATACTAACCAACCGAATGAATTCGCAACAGCACTTCTATGAAGCACTTATCGCGAGGGATCGACGGTTCGACGGTGTCTTTTTCGTCGGAATCAAGACGACAGGGATTTATTGCCGTCCGGTCTGTCCCTCGCGTCGTCCGCAGCAGCGGCACTGCGAATTTTTTCGTTTGGCCGCGGCGGCCGAGGTTGCGGGTTACCGGCCCTGTTTGCGTTGCCGTCCTGAGTTAGCTCCGGGCAATGCTCCGATTGATACGGAAGAAAGAGTGGTCGGTGCTGCATTGCGCTATCTCGACCGGATTGAAGAGGCCGATCAGACGATTCCGGAGTTGGCCAGCACGTTCCATTTTTCCGATCGTCATTTCCGACGCCTATTAACCAGGCAACTGGGCGTGTCTCCGATTCAACTGATGCAGACTCGGCGATTGTTGCTTGCTAAACAGCTGCTCACCGATACGAATCTCGGCATCAATGACGTTGCTTTGGCTAGCGGCTTCAAGAGCCTGCGTCGATTCAATAGTCTGTTCAAAGAGCGCTACCGCCTTTCCCCGACCAGGCTGCGAAACGGTTCAAAGAAAACTGTGACGTCGGGCTCCGAATGTACATTTCACCTCAGCTACCGCCCGCCGTTTAGCTGGGAGACGATGCTGCGATACTTTCGCCGACGATCTTATCGAGGAGCTGAGTTGGTGGGCGAGAACCAATTCTCCCGAACGGTCCGGATTGGTGCGTTCAGAGGATGGTTGGTGGTTGAAAACGATCCCCGCGCCCATTCGTTAAAGATCCAAGTTGCACCGGAATTGCTTCCCGCCTTGTTGACCTTAGTGAGCCGGCTGCGACGCTTATTTGATTTAGATGCTTCGCCCGATCGAATCGCAGCGACGCTTGGCCCGCTGGCGGTGAAGAATCCGGGAATCAGAGTGCCAGGTGCTTTTGATGGCTTCGAGATCGCGTTGCGCGCGGTGCTCGGTCAACAAATCAGTGTGCCGGCGGCGACAACGATTGCCGGTCGCGCGGTTGAACGATTCGGAGAGAAGATCGACACACCTTTCCCGGATCTGAAATTTATGCCGCCGACCGCAGCTCAGATCGCTGCGGTGCCGCTCAGTGACCTCCGGAACCTCGGGTTAACTGAGGCACGAGCAGCGACGGTGGCCGCATTAGCTAAAGCTGTCGCCAGTGGGCAAATCAATTTTCTCAATGCGGTGTCTTGGGAGGAGAGCGTCAAGGAACTGACGGAGCTACCAGGAGTTGGACCCTGGACGGCTAGCTACATAGCCATGCGGGTGCTCGGATGGCCGGACGCTTTTCCCCACCAAGACTTAGGCCTGCAGAAGGCGCTTTCCGTTAAGAAAGCGTCGGACGCTCTCGCGCTTTCCGAAAAGTGGCGACCTTGGCGAGCGTACGCTGCCATGCAGTTGTGGAATTCATTGGAGGAACAACATGAAATATCAAACCATCTACGATAGCCCAATCGGTAAGCTGAAATTAGTATCCGATGGAGAACAGTTAATCGGCCTACACTTTGATGCCGGCCAAGGTGATGAAACCCAGGTCAGCAAGAACCGAGAACGGGAAGTCGAACCGTTCCCAGAAGTCATTCGACAGCTCGACGAGTACTTTCAGGGGAAACGAACGGTGTTTGACATTCCGATTCGATTTATTGGCTCGCCTTTTCAGGTCCGAGCCTGGGAAGCGTTGCAAAGCATTCCGTATGGGGAAACCATTTCGTATAAGAAGCAGGCCGAACGGGTAGGAAGTGTTCCTCGTGCGGTCGGTCTAGTCAACGGGCAGAACCCGATCGCGCTTATTGTTCCGTGTCACCGAGTGATCGGTGCTGATGGTCACTTGGTCGGCTATGGAG
>WNFT01004946.1_pt3 | contig 11640 bp, 23 predicted proteins | sample 5400191 | NCBI WGS metagenome assembly WNFT01 (sample SAMN13153359, study PRJNA577476) | soil metagenome | isolation source: 80 cm saprolite under Madrone tree | place: USA:California | collected 2016-06-14
TCCTCATCCTCGCTAGTATTCCATACATTGATGTTAGGAATCTCAGTATTCGGATTTTCTCGTAATAGTTTAACCCATTTCTCATGGCCTAGTTTCGCTTCTTCCTTGCTCGGGTATTGCTCGGCTATCCAAACATGGCCACTAGTCCTAGACGATTCGATTCCTGTCTCCCATTTACCAGAGTCAGGCGGGCAACAGGTATCTACTAGGATATTCTCCCACTTGTCACGGAAAATATCTTTCCGGCTCTCTTCCATACTACCATCAGTTAGGCTTTTTGTGAATGAGAGTAGGCCGCTTAGATTCCCTACTAGGTCAAAGTCTTCTCTTTCGCTCATGGTTTAGCCCTCTCTAGCTTCTCGAACCTGTCGCTTAATCGATCTATCCGTTCAGTCAGGCTAACCGTGTTCTTGGATAGTTGATTGTCCACTAGTTCAATATGGGCTTTCAACTCGGCTATCTCGGTTTGCAACTCGCTAATCTGATCATTAGTACTAGCGAATAGTTCAGCCTGCTCCTCTAGTTCCTTCTTGATCCTGTTCCTAGCTACCTGTAAGCCCTCGATTTCCTGGTCACGTTTGAAAAACTCGTAACGAGTCGTTTCATCGCTCATGGTCTTACTCTATCTCCTTTGTATAGACCTGGCTCAGGCGCATACCTTCCCGTTTCACCTGGTTCCGTGCATAGTACCGTACCAATTTGACAGGGGTTTCCTCGGTTAACCCGTTCGGATAGGTAGACGTTCTTACTCTATCGGTTAGGCTGCCGCCCTCAGACCAATACGCTTCTAGCATCCATAGACGAGACAATTCTCTTAATCCCATCCCTCTATCGTCTCATACTCGGGAAGACTGTGGACTATGCTCTCGGCTAGGGTACTCTTTATCTCGCCTAGGAATTTGTAGAGCGGAGATTCGGGAACCGTGCCCTCGCTGCATTGATAGATCAAGCAACCTAGGGATTTGTATACTCGGATAGGGCCACCGTCTTCATACTGGAAAGAGTAGTCGCTTGTTTTCATGCCTATCTTTCCCGGCATAGTGGCTAGGCTCTTGTCCCCGTATCTCTCGTGTACCGCCTGCATATTCAAGGCTAATAGGGCTTGGACTAGTGCCTGTTTATCTTGGTAGGCTTCAACATGTATCCCACGCTCTCGTAAGACATACTGGATACCGCTATACTGGATTCCTCCGTTGCCCTGTGCATAGGCTAGATAGCTTACGATCCTGTTGATTGTCTCAGGCTTGACTATGAAAGACGACATCTAAGCCGACTCTCCTAGTTCACGCTCTAAGGCCTTGATCCGTGCCTCTATCCACTTACGCATTTTCCGGCCTTCGCCCGAGTCCGAACAATAATAGAGTCTAGAACCTAAGTCTCGTATCTCTTCTCGTGGAGTCATGTTTAGGCCGTCTCCTTTGGCTCGGCATAGGTCACATAGACTAGGAGGGCCGCTATCAGCTTGATCGCATTGATTCGCTGATATTGGCTAGACTCTCCAAATCCGAAGCTTGTAAAGCTCTCACCATGCTCGACACGGATCGCACCCTTACAAGACATCTTGAAACCTGCTGGAAGGTCAAGATTGATCTCGTTGAATCCATGCCTATCTGCATAGTCAAGCAGGGCATCAATCCGTTCAGCGATCTCACTGGCCTTGAATAGAGCATCGGCGGATACTCCGAATTTCTGCCTAGAATCCGCTAGGCTCGTGTTGCTTACAACTGTCGTCTCGGATATCTGATCTGTCATTCTTCGTTTACACCTTAAGCAGAGTATAGCATACTCTATGAATATATAGTTATCTCGAAAAGCTCGCTGAAATGAACGATATAACCCGAGTTATAATCCATAAGCTCACACTATGAATATCCTGGAAAACGGGACCATCAACAGATCAACAAAACCTGTCTAAGTCACCGTCGAACCGGTCAATCCCCACACTAACAACAAGAGCCACAGAGAAGAGTATCCTGAAAAGACCATACTCTAACAACACCAATCCGTGCAAAGTACAAGTACACGATTGCACAACTCGCAACACACACGTACAATGCACAGGTAGAGTCATTACTATTCACTGATTCTTAGTGGTGAATGGGATCATTGTTACAACATACGGGGGGAGAGGAATCAATAGTTATTAGGGTATCAATATCAATGCGAAACCATGATAGCCTACAAGTAATGACACCCCTAAGAACAGGACTAGTGCTGATTATATTGGGCGTGTAATTAGTGGTGATTATGAGTGGTGAATACGTTACATTGGGGGCTATGGTACGGGTTCTCTGCGTAGCAGATTGGGCATTTGGCGATTGTGAGATTGTGGCTTCCTTGGATGACTGTAGTGGTTTTGGGCCAGCCCCAGAGTCGAGGAGTATAGATTCTTATTGTTCCTGAGGCGTGTCGTTCATCAGGGCAGACGTACCAGTCTATATCTTGTTCATGTTTTGCGAGGATGCAGGGTAGATAATGGATTGGACAGGTGGGTCTCATTTCATGTTCACTGTGCAGACGGCTCGGATAATCCCTTGGGTAACTCATCGTTCAGAATGGTCTTCTTGAAATAGAGATTGCCTTGGACATGATAGATCACGATTCCCTCGGCAGGCTTGAAATCAGGCGCGGCCATTGATCCCTTGTCTCGTAAATCGTCTAGGGCGATGAGAATCTGGTCCTGACTCATTAATCCATCATAGAGAATAGGAACCACATGGCAACAGGATGGTCGTTTCTCTCCCCACTTGCTAGTGTTCAGGAGACTCCAACGCTTCTCCTTCAACCCGTATCCTCGATTGATTCCGAGACCCCACCATTCCCCATAATGATAGCCCGGTCCTAGTTCGCGTAGTTCTATCTCATGCGTCTTTACCCAAGTGGCAAAGCCGTGATTATCATGGTCCTGTCCAAGATTGATCCATTTCGATCTGCTGCCCGCCTTGACAATCCCATCCCCACCAACATAGACTAAGCCGTTGGTTCCATCAATCTTCTCCGTGATGATTATCCGACGACTCCACCGGGGAATCTTGGGAAACTCTTGAAAGTCGCCTTCACTCATTTGTAAGCCATCTCATGTTCACAGGATCAGAAGCCGCTATTCTATTCCGTAACACTTGCTCATACCTAGACCTGATCGTTTCAAGAACCCTCCCCAATTCCTTCTTAACCTCCCTATTCGTGAACCGGATCGTAGTATAGCCGAGCAGGGCAAGTTCATGATCGCGTTCTTCATCCTTGTCCAAGTGCTTAGTATGAATAGGACCATCAATCTCGACCACAAGCCGTGAACCGACAAGAATATCCGCCTGATAGGTTTTCCCGTTGCCTGCCTCGATAGGAACCTCGGATAGATAGGGCAAATCAGTCTTCTGCAAGGCTTGAAGCAGTCGGAGATGAGTTGGTGTCCAGACTCCTTTCATATATTGTTCACCCAAGGATTATCTATTGAAGGTTCCATTCTGTCGAGAGCAACTGTAGCTTCTTCACCGACTATATGGTACAGGAGATGGTGCAGAGTCTCATGATTTAACACGAACAGAAGCTTGGAGAGGCTGAACATGTACAGGTTTCCTAGTTCTATACGATTCCTTCCCATAGTGTAATTCCCTCCAGCGACTATTCTAGTGGTTCCTTCTCTCCTAATATTGAGATGATGTAAAGGTAGAGGCCGAATCTCCACACTCGGTATGGCACACTTTGGAAACAGCCATAGTTCACGCCACCAATTCCGTAACCGGAGATGTGTACTAGTCCACATGCCCCTCAAGGCTTCTTCTGTTCCTTCAACAGATAACTGAAGTCAAAACCATGCTGTTTCATATGTTCAATCCTCTCCTTCAAGACCGTCTGATCTGGAGTATCAGGACCATTCGCCATGGCTCCGCCACATACGAGGCATTTCTCGAAGACAACCGCTTGGCCAAAATACTCCTTGCTCATTGTACTCCTAGTCCCTCAGTATGCTCGTTCACAACCATAATCTTCGCCCGTAACGGCGGCCGATAACTCGTATCCTTAGTCGAACCCTCACGAACCAGTATCCCCTTCTTCACAAGATTCCCAAGCGTGGGCGAGAGAGTATTATCCCCGACTGGCCATGCCCGTTCGACAAGTGCCGCCTTGATCTGTCCGAAGCTGCTCGGCTTGCCCGCTAGATCATTCAGGACTGTATAGACTACTTTTCCCTCCCAGTTCACGGTTGAGAGATGAATCTCCTCATCTCCTGCATGATGTATCCTGAACACTGTATTCTTCAGGTCCACATCAATCGTCCTCATGGGCTCGGGTTTAGGCATAGGTAGGGGAGATGGAATAGTGACTATTCCGCTTGATATTTTGGCGATTTCAGGGTGAGAAACTATAATCGCCTTCAATTCAGATTTGTACTCTTTTGACGGGACAAATGGCTTCTCATCGTAAATCGTAACCTGCTTCGGCTTCGGCTCGAAAACCATCTTGAACTTATTGATGAAATCGCCTACATCCATCAACCGGATATTCTTCTGCTCCCACGCTTCCCTCTGGAAATACTCCCGTGTCGCATGCAACGTCTCTCGTGGTCTGAACTTGATCTTTTCAAAGATATTATGCTCAGGACTCCATATCCAGGCTTCTCCATTCTTCAGATCACGGAGTGAATCATACCATTTCCCTAGTTTCTTCGTGTCGCCGGACATTGACTCAACCCATGTCTTCACCGCATCCTTGTCCAACTTGTGCAGGATACGGAGAACAATGAGACAGTTAGCCTGAGTAAGTACATCCTTGTTGAGTACCGCGCTTCGCTGAGTAATCATTGTGCAGCCGAGATTGAAGTTGCCACCGCGCCGTACCACATCTTCTAGAGCTCCTGCGGAGAATGCTACGTCTCCCGACAAGCGTTGTGGACAGATCGTGTCTGCTTCTTCGACAAAGACATGTCGAGTGCCATAGTGAGCATTGAGATGGAACAGTTCGTTCAATACTATCCCTGCTGATCTCCGTTGCATCGTCTTAGACAACTCGCTCGTATCAAGAACCGCACTGATCCCGGCTTCAAGGATACTTTTGACCATTAACCGTAGCTTGTTCTCATCAACTAGACTATGCCCCTTATCGATCCGTACTGGAATATCGAGGTCTCTATGGGCTCCGCCGAATATTACAACAGGCATTCCAGGCTGAGAATCTATCGCGCCTACCCGTAAACCCCACCATGATCCGATAGGATCAATGACTAGGATGGGTATTCCGGCCTTGATCATCTCCTCCGCAAGGTCTCCTGCGGCATAGGTCTTGCCTGCGCCTTTGATGGCCAAGTCTGCGAATGTCCAGAGTGCAGCTTCTTTCGGCAGGGAGAGGGTGGAGGAAATCTTGAGACTCATGGCTACCATATCCTCACAGGATCACCGTTCGATTTCATTCCCCAACACTCGTAACCACCATAATGGTACCCGAGCTTGACAAAGCTGAATCCTCTAGCGGCTAGGTCGGCTTTGCATTGGGCTGTCAACTCTGCCTCTCTCGCATTAGCCAAGGAGACTACTCCAATAACGAAGCCAGCAATCAACATGACGACTATACTAAAAGCGAGAACATCATTATCCATTACTTCTTCCCATCTCCCTGCAACGGATGCTTCTCCCGATACTCCCTGAAAATCTTGTCCAGGAACAATGCCAAAGCCCCAGAACGTACACCCATATCCTCAGCCGCCTTCCTCCGTAAGTATTCGTCCATATCGGCTGGGATGCGTAGATTGATCTGTCTAATCTCGCTCATGCTTCTGAGAACAGCTCCATTATGATCTCGTTGGCCTCGGCCAGTAAATCCTTCACTTTCGACAGCTTCTCATTCTGCACCGGATCGATTGAACTGGTAAGATTGACCCCGAGATAGACGCTCATCCATGCCTCCCGCAACTCTTTCGTCTTGACTGGCCCACCCGGCCTTGTGAATCCTGCTATATCAGTGGGTGTAGGAACTCGATTTTGTCGAACAGCGATATGCCTGATCTTGCGGTGTCCAGTTAGCCGCTCCCCATGCACCATGCTGAAGCATGTATCCGCTCTTGAAAGCATCGATAGGAAACCAGCAGAACTCTTGGAGAGTTATCTGTTGCATAGCCGTGTTACAGTCAAGTGTTCGACCTGCTTTGCAGGCTTCAACCGCTCCATGCAACGAGTCCTGTAGGCTGAGAGTATTATTGAAGAGATGTTCTAATCGACTGTTCACTGTGGGATAATAGATGGCAGTGTCACCATGTGTCAATCCCTGAACTCGCAAATCCTCAACGAACTTGTCAAAATAGAACGATTTCTGACTCGCTGAACTCGCCTGGTCAGCTAGATCAAAATCTGATTTGACTGCTTGCTGGAAATTGTATCCCATCTGATAGTTGTAGACTGCTCCGCCTATCAACCAGATTCCTCCAATAGCTAGTCCGATGAGTAGTCCGGCGATTATTACTGCTCCTGTTTCCATTCAAAATCACTGTCTTATTCTTAGCATCCTATAGACTTTTATAGTTTCCGCTATTACCCATGCCCATGATCTCAGACTCCTATAATGCTCAATGCATCAAGTGTCACCATGTCCTGTTAACCTGGCGATCTGAGGGATACCGATTACGGTTACGGAGTGTCTTGAAACATTACCGGACGTGTGACGGGAGCTGGCCGCATCATGCACCTAGCAAGGAAACTTGAGATTTCCCTGTTCTGGCCATGGTAGAGCTGACCGACGAGCAGTTATCAAGAGGGAAGCATTCCGCCACATGGTTGTAGGAACCCCGACATAGATTTCCTTGTCCACACTGAGACCACGGGTTTTCGGGAACCAGAAACAGTTGAAGATCATTCTACCATTGGGTTTGAGAGTATCCCTGAGCTCTCTCAATAGTTTGCCTCTCAGATGATACGGTAGTTCCCAGGGTGGATCACATAGAACAGTATCGAATGCCTCGTGACGTATCGGGAGATTGTACATGGAAGCCTTGATGTCAGCCACTTTCTCAATATCTATCCGCACATCTCCTATCGTACTCTCTCCACAACAGACATGCAAGGTGTAGCCTTCGCATAACTCTTTGATCTTCGATTCCACATCTCCCGGCCATGACCATGCTTTCCGAAACTTGTAATGAGCATTCCTCTTCGGATTCATCCAATCCTTCCACGCCTAGCCTTCCGATCCCGCTCCAATAACACCTTCTCCGACGGTAGATATTTCCCTGAATCATTCTGTATCTCTCGCCGCCGACGCGTGATCGTCTCAGCAGCCTCCAACTTGTAAAACAGGTCGAAGTCTAATCGTGGCAGGGGAGCCTTGTTGAAAATCTTCCAGTACAACCATGTCAGATAGAAGTCGTTGGCTCGACTGGCCGGATAGTGTTCTAGGAGGTATTCCACGTTATGACGGACTTTTGTGAAGCGTCCTGCAAGCTGCACATCCACCTCGAAAGGATCAGGATACTCGCTCAATCACCGAATACTCTCCGCATTGCTTTGGCAATTCGCATCCGAATCATCCTCTTCCAAACATGACAATCTTCATAATGGGCCTTGTACAGTTTCCGAATATCTATTGGTTCCCAACTAACCGCTAGGCTTCTGCGACAATGGATACATCGATTATAGAAAATCACGCTCATTTTCGTATCCCTGTCAACCGTAAAAGCGGTCGTCCATTCTTCACAGCCCATTCATTATAGCCCTCGACATGCTTCGCCATCCAAGCCCTGTGCATTCCAGTTAGCGTGTCCCGGTAGAAATCCACTTTTCCCTGAATATGCAGATGGCATCGTTGACAGAGAGCGGCAAGATTCCATAGTTCGAGATTCTCCTTGTTCATGTCGAGATGATGCACCGTCAAAGTATAGCCGTTCTCCCAATCATTCTCATGCCCGCACCGTTCACACTTCCAACCATTCGCCTCCTTCACCTGTCTAGCCACTACTGGCCAGTTCTCGGGATACTCGCCTGATTCTGCTCCTTCCCGTTCCTTGATAACTGCAAGATCAACCTTCAATCTTGGGTTTCGACCTCGACACACTTCTTACATTTAGGACATTCATATTGTGCTCCTTGACCTTCACCAGAATATTTCATCGATATCCGAGACACCCTCGATCCGTCCCTCGTTGAAACGGTGTCCCTTGATACATTCCCAGAAGATACCTTCCAAGGAGCCTTCGCTCATTTGAATCCCAAGAGAGCCTCAGCAGTCTCCTCTAGTTGTAACCGGTTCTTTCGATCCTCCCGTATCAAACCCGCATCCCGCATCTCCTGAAGATACCTTTCCACCGTCTCCTTCCTCAGTCCGGTCACGAAGCATGTGCTAGCCACGAATTTTATGTAAGGAGCTGGCTGATTCCGCCGTATCGCTTCCAGAATATCTCGTTTAGTCTTAGCCCACATGATTCCTGCACCATGAGCTGAACCATTAAATTTCGTCATGTTTCAGGATATCATTGGATATATACATATAAAATATCTGGACGGTTTCGGGGCCTGTTTCTTCTACTTCTATTCTCTAGAAAATTCTCCTCTCCCAAAACTAAGGGACTAGAGAAGCGTTGTCGGCACTAGGTAGTGTCACGCAAATGCTATGTATATATCCCCTAGTTCTTCGGCCCACTTCTGAACGGCATGTTTCGCTGGAACCATCTACGCATATCGAACATGGGCACGAACTCGCTAGTCTTGGGCGTCCTCAGAGGTATCATGGAACGTCTCCTTCGAGAGCAATAATGACACTGACATAGACAATAGGATGGGCATCCGCCTATATCATGTTCATTCGGGAAGCATTTCGCCTGTTTAGGCCTGATTCGCTTCATCGCTTCGGCCTCCTCTGATACCCTACATCTCCATACCTTCCTCCGCCTCTCCATCGACCACGAGCCTTCTGAACACCCGCCCGCAACAGTTCCTTATGCTCAGAGAGGACGAAATATGGACAGGCGATTGTATGATGAGGCAGAACCTTACCGCATCCCTTACAGATTACCCGTTTCATGGCATTCCCATCCTTTTCTTCTCGATCTCCCAGCACTCGGCATGGCTATTCTTATCTTTCAAGCCTGACCCCCATTTCGGCCGTCCACAGACGGGACATTTGGCGATGATTTGACTGAAATAATCCTGCCTCTTTTTTCCCATGAGTCCGAGTTAGACATGAATACAGCATATAGCCTGTCTGAACACCTATCTGTCAGAGTCTCACCAAAATCTATTAAGGACTATCAAATCCGACTCTAGCTAAGAAAATGCAAGCAAACAAGAATAGACTCTTGCTCGGAAGCACAGTAATCATAGCCCTCTATGCCATTCTACAAGTAACCATCGCATACGTCTTCGCCCAGGTAGGCACAGCATCATCGCCAATCACGGTCACGCTTGAAATGCAGAATATCATCGCAGGCGCCGCCAGTGGAGCCTTCTATGGAACCCTCGGATATTACAAGGACAGTCTAACAGTCATCGATCCCAAGACGAATCTACCGGAAAAGTTTAATCCCCGTCAATGGGGTATCACGGTAGCAGTCGGAATCATCGTAGGACTCTTCATCCCGATCACTGCACCCACTGATCTACAAGGATTCGCATTAACAATCGGCACAGCATATACACAGTTCGGAAGCATCTGGTTCATCCAGAGCGGTGTAACCATCATACATGCTTTCACCGGCAAGACAATAGTCGTCCAGAAACCAACCACCCCATAAAACGGGGACTTTTGCCGCCTACCATACTCTTTAATTCCCATTCTTTCTTAGTATATCTTCCAAGCCTGTGACTGCTTGGCTATGCCTACGGAAGACAATCCCCCAGACTGGTTCAGAACATATCTCGCAGCCCAGAAAATACAGCAGGATCAACAGGTCGTCCTGGACAAGATTGACGGTCTCGGTGACAAACTCCAAACAATAAATGATAATCTCAACAAGATTATCATCCTACTCATCGCTGTCGCAGGAGGAGATGTCGGCTTGAAACTGGTTCATTCGACACCCGCAGATATTTTCGCCACCTTCTTCGGAGGCTATCTTAGCATCTTCTGTTTTGGAATAGTCATGGTACGCTGGAACTCTCTCTCAAAAATATTCAGGGTGAAACTCTTGGTCTTTGGTACAGCCGGAGCCTTAGAACTAGTCTTTATCTCGATAGGCACTCCTGATATTGGAGTACTGGTCGAGACCTTGCTCTTGATAGTCGGTGTGACACTGGTAATGATCACCGCATGGCGTATCGAGATGACGAATATGAGGAAGAAAAAATGACATCTCTAGCCCAGATACGGGAACAGTTACGGAACCGGAAACAATCAGAACCTGAACTGCTCGAAGCAACAGGGGAAACAGGATTCACAAGCGATTTCGACCCGACCGGTCGAGGCAAATACGTCACACTCATGCAGGCTATCGCCTACAGTGAACTACCCGAATACCAGAAAGCCGTCGAATCCGATCCTACCCTCGGATACTTCTGCAAAACCTGTGAATACATGATCCAGAACCAGTTCTCTCCAACAAGCTACTGGTGCAGTGAATATCAGTTTCCCGATAAACCCGTGGGATGCTGCGCAGGGTGGTCCCGTAAAGAGGATAAGAAATAACATGCCCTATGTATGAACTGTAACTTCGCCAAAGGGCATTTCGGTAGTTGTCCTCATGGATGGTCTAAACGTGAAAAAGAAAAGTAAGCCTAAGAAGCCTAAACGAGAATCTCGACAGGAACGATTGCGTGGCCGACTGGAAGAGATGGATTGGGAATGGAGGAAAGCGATGAAAGTTATGGAGGATTATTATGAGAGACAGATCAAGAGAGGCGTGATCGTGTAGTGGCCCGGCATCGTCACTGTAACTATTGCGGTCTCGATTTCGAGCCAAAGAATACTCGTGACCAGTACTGTTCAAACCAGTGTATTCACGATTCGGACATGGAAAAGCCGAAACCGTTAGGCTCGAAAGAAAATCCTATGCAGTTACCACAACCGGGCCAGCCGTTCCAGGTTCCGATGAATCAGCAATATGCCTGTGGTTTATGCGGTAAGATTCTTCAACCCGGTGATACTCATATGCACTGGTATCCAAGCACTACCTCGAATACTTGGACAGGACCAGACTCGGGACGGACCTGAACATGATCGTTATCGATATGCCTGTCCGATGCGAACACTGCAACAGTCCGCAGTTGGAAGCAGTCACCCGACGAATCCCGCCTGCAAACTCACGGATACCCTACAGCAAGAATGATCCTGAACATATGACCAGCACTGTCTATCACTGTCTCAACTGTGGTTTTAACTGGCCGAAGGAGACGGATAAGGGAGGATAAGGACGTGGTAGACACTCCTGTCCCTCGCTGCCCTATCTGCGGAAAGCGTATTGGCCATGATACGAGTGGTAAAGTCAAACATCTGGCTGAATCAGGGTTTGATGATCCTAACGGTTAATGGAAAATAATCTTGTCAGAGACTCCCAACACGTATAATCCTGAACTGGAAAAAGAGCATCCCTGGGGCAAGGGATTAGCGATGCCTCGAAGAAAGAGGAAACCGCATCAATGGAAGCATAAAGCCGACCTGAGTAAACCACAGTACAATGTGATGCCCCGGGATGCCACACTGATATGGAAGCGCAGACAGGAAATG
>WNFT01014965.1_pt1 | contig 11639 bp, 10 predicted proteins | sample 5400191 | NCBI WGS metagenome assembly WNFT01 (sample SAMN13153359, study PRJNA577476) | soil metagenome | isolation source: 80 cm saprolite under Madrone tree | place: USA:California | collected 2016-06-14
AGCAGGCGGTGAAGCCGTGACTTTGGTGAGCGCAGCGATCTCGCGAAGCCAAGTGGTGACCGACACCGGCGAATCCGCCGGCGGCCAGACAGCGAAAGCAAGCGCCATTTTCAAGTCCCCAGGTTTGCGGGATGGCGGCCGAAGCGCCGCCATAGCCTGCTATCGCCTCATCCCTGCACTAAATGGGGGGCGCAGTGGCGGATATCAAATCAACTCTAGCCGACGAACCCGACGAGGCGGCGGACTTCCGCCATCACCGGCGCGGCGATGGCCGCGGCGCGTGCGGCGCCCGATTTCAGCACACGATCGATCTCGGCCGGGTCCGAAAGGAGAGCGCGCATCTCTTTCGCGATGGGCGTGAGTTTCGCCACCGCGAGATCGGCGAGCGCATTCTTGAACACGGAAAATTGCGCGCCGGCGTATTCCTGAATGACGGTTTCGACGGTGTGATCGGCGAGCGCGGCGTAAATGTTGATCAGGTTTTCGGCCTCTGGCCGGCCGGCGAGCCCGTCCTTGCTTTCGGGCAGCGGATTGGGGTCGGTGCGGGCCTTGCGAATCTTCTGCGCGATGGCATCGGCGTCATCGGTCAAGTTGATGCGCGAGAATTCCGATTCGTCGGATTTGGACATTTTCTTGCTGCCGTCGCGCAAAGACATCACGCGCATGCCCGGACCCATGATCAAAGGTTCCGGCAAAGGAAAGAAATCCGGCGCGCCAAAATCATTGTTGAATTTCTGCGCGATGTCGCGGGAAAGTTCGAGATGCTGTTTCTGGTCCTCGCCGACCGGCACATGAGTCGCGCGATACGCCAGGATGTCCGCCGCCATCAGATCGGGATACACGAACAAGCCGACGGAGGCGTTCTCGCGATTCTTGCCCGCCTTATCCTTGAATTGCGTCATGCGGTTGAGCCAGCCGATGCGCGCCACGCAATTGAACACCCAGGCGAGCTCGGCATGGGCGGCGACCTGCGACTGGTTGAACAGAATCGAGCGCGCGGGATCGACCCCCGCGGCAATATAAGCGGCGGTGACCTCGCGCGTGGCTTGCGCCAGTACCTTGGCGTCGTTCTCGACGGTGAGTGCATGCATGTCGACGACGCAATAGATGCAAGGCATGCGCTCCTGCAGCTTCACCCAGTTTTTCAGCGCGCCGAGATAATTGCCGAGATGCAGCGTGTTGGTCGGCTGCATGCCCGAAAATACCAGCGGGGTGTGCTTGATGGCGTCGGTCATGATGCGTCCGGAAAAAATAAGCCGCGCCTTATCGCCGAGGCCGCGCCGGACATCAAGGGCAGCTAGCCTTCCAGAGCCTTCATCAGGCGCTCTTCGATGGCCGCCAAGCGCTCGGGATGAATAACCTTATGGCCGAAGCCGTCGCGGACATAGAAAACGTCGACCGCGAGCTCGCCATAGGTCGCAACGATGGCGGAGGAGATGCTGAGGCCCGTTACGAACAACGCCCGCGTGATTTCGTAGAGCAGACCGACCCGGTCGAGGCTTTCGACCTCGATCACGGTGGACACCGTCGAGGCTTCGTTGTCGAAGATCACTCGCGAGCGCGTCTTGAAGGCCGCGGCCCGTCGTCCAGGCGCGCGTTTGGCGAAAACCGCGCGCGGGAGAATCTCGCCCGCGAGTGTCTTGGCGATGGTTTGCCGCAGGCGTTCGATGCGGCCGCCGTCGCCGAAAGGGCCGCCCGACGCATCCTGGACGCGGAAGACGTCGAGCGCGTAGCCGTCCGAGGTGGTGAAGATCTTGGCGCCGACGATGGAGCCGTTCGAAACGGAAATCGCGCCGGCGAGCCGCGAAAACAGACCGGGATGATCGGGCGTGTAGATGACGATCTCCGTCACGGTGTTCGAGGGATCGGCGAGCGCGCCCAAAGCGAGCTTCTCCCCTTTCTCGTCGGCGGTCTTCATGAGGCGCGCCTGAAACTCCAATTCGTCGGCGTCGAAGGCGAACCAGTAGGCGTCGTAATGACGCGTGACGGCACGGCGCCTCGCGCCTTCGGGAAAGTCCTTGAGCCGGGCCTCGAGATCGCGTTTGGCGTCTTCGATTCGCGCGCTGCGCGCCGGCGTTGAATCGCCGCCCGACATCAATGTTTCGGCTTCGAAATAGAGCTCGCGCAGGAGCTGGGCCTTCCAGCCGTTCCAGACGCCGGGTCCGACGGCGCGAATGTCGGCAACGGTCAGGATCAGCAGCAAGCGCAAGCGTTCGGGAGTCTGCACGATCTCGACGAAATTCTGCACCGTCCTGGGATCGGACACGTCGCGCTTCTGTGCCGCATCGCTCATGGTCAGATGGTGGCGCACGAGCCAAGAGACGGTCGCCGTGTCGCTGGGAGAAAGCCCGAGGCGCGGACAAACCGATTCGGCAAGCGCGGCGCCGATGTCGGAGTGATCGCCGGGCAAGCCCTTGGCCATGTCGTGCAGGAGAATCGAGACAAAGAGCACTTCGCGCGATTTCACGCGCTTGATCAGCTCGCTGACGAGCGGGAGCTCGGCGCGGAGATCGCCGCGTTCGATACGCGCGAGATTGCCCACCGCCATCAGGAGATGCTCGTCGACCGTGTAGTGATGGTACATGTTGAATTGCATCAAGGCGACGACGCGGCCGAATTCGGGCATCAAGCGGCCCATCACTCCCGCCTCGTTCATGCGCCTGAGCGCCTGATCGGGATTTCGCCGCGAACAGAGAATGTCGAGGAACAGCCGATTGGCTTGCGGATCGTTGCGCAGATTTTCGTCGATGAGATCGAGCTGGCGCGTCACATTGCGCAAGGTCGCCGGATGAATGTCGACGCCCTTGGCGTCCGCGACATGGAACAGCCTGATGAGATTGATGGGATTCTCGCGAAAGAGGCCGGAGCGGGCCGTCAGGCGGCCCTGCTCGATATAGAAATCATCGGCCGGTGTGCGCAGTTTGAGGAGGCCCGGGAGCAGACGCAAGAGCGAGGGGTGGGTCTTGCGGTGCTGTTCCTCGAGCGCGGCGCAGAATATGCGCGTCAGATCGCCGACGTCCTTGGCGACAAGGAAGTAGCTGCGCATGAAGCGTTCGACGGCGCGGTGCAGATTCTCGTCGCTGTAGCCGAATCGTTTGGCCAATTCCGGCTGCATGTCGAAGGACAGCCGTTCCTCGGCACGGCCGGCCAGATAATGTAGATGGCAGCGAACGGTCCAGAGAAAGGCCTCGGCCTTCTGGAGGGTCTTGTACTCCTCCTTGGTGAAGACGCCGTGATGGACGAGATCGTTGATGTCCTCGACGTGATAGAGGTACTTGCCGATCCAGTAGAAGGTCTGCAAATCGCGCAAGCCCCCCTTGCCGTCCTTGACGTTTGGCTCGACCAGATAACGGCTCTCGCCGTGACGCCGATGGCGCTCGTCCCGCTCGCCGAGCTTGGCGTCGACGAAATCCTGGCCCTTGCCGGTGGCGATATCGCTCCAGAATTTCTGGCGCAACTCGTCGAAAAGCTCGTGGTCGCCCCACAGATAACGGGCCTCAAGAAGCGAGGTGCGGATGGTGAAGTCCTGCTTGCCGAGACGCACGCATTCGGGAATCGAGCGCGTGGCGTGGCCGACCTTGAGACCCATATCCCACAACATGTGAAGGATGAATTCGATCACGCTCTCGTCCCACGGCGTTTCCTTGAACGGCCGGATGAAGAGGAGATCGATGTCGGAAAACGGCGCGAGCAATCCGCGGCCATAGCCGCCTGTCGCCACAATCGCCAAGCGCTCGGATTTGGTCGGATTGGGTGCGGAATAAAAATGCCGGACGGCGAAATCGAATATCACCTGGATGGTGGTGTCCTGCAGCGCGGACAGCGCGCGAGCAACCGCGACGCCGGGGGTGGTGCCTGACTCCATCCGCTCCTTGACCTGGGCACGGGCTTCCGCGAACGCCGTGCGGATGGATTCGAGCGCCGCCTTGCGCAATGCCGTTCTGTCGCCGCCGGAGGAGCGGGCCAGCGCATTCAGGTCGCGGCGCAGCGCATCGCCGTCGAGCGGCTGCGCGCCGTCCGCGATCTTGGCTTTGGCCTGTTGCAGCGCGTCGACCGCCATTCCCGATTCACCTCGCATACCAATCGAACATACAATGACGCCGAAGGGCTAAACGCAAGCCGGCCACAGAGCCGTGCCTACGCCCACGAATACGTTATGCGGCGTAGGGCTTGATCCGCGCCTCGATCTTGTCCCCTTCGCGATCTCGGGCAGTTTCGAGATCGTAAGTGGTCTGCATGCCAATCCAGAACTCGGCCGTGGTACGGAAAAATCGCCCTTTCGATCACCCACGAGCGCTTCCAATCGATTTCCCGGCGGTGCCCGTAAATCGTCGATACGCCTTGCGTTGTGAACTTGGATCAGCTTGCGGTTTGCCACTTTGATGACGTCGTTCGGAATGCCCTTGATGAATTCACGGCGCCATGCAGCTTCAGCGAAAGCGTTCGCGAACGACTTGATCATGCGGTATAATAACGCATGTCGTTAGTATTGCAAGGCGTTAGTAGTTCTGCAAGGAGATGGTAAACCTTTCACAGCATGGACCCGCCGGTGTAGAGACAGAGCATGACAAAGCCGGTCAAATCCGTCCTGGTTACCGGCGCGGCGAAGCGCTTAGGCCGCGCCATCGCGCTCGATTTGGGCGCTCACGGCTGGTCGGTCGCGGTTCATTACAACAATTCCCAGGCCGAAGCCGAAGAGACCGTGGCCATGCTGCACGAACGCCACGCCCATGCGGTGGCGATCAACGCCGATTTAACGTTGGAGGACGACACGGAACGGTTGATCGCTCGCGCTCGCGAGGCGGTCGGCCCGCTGACCGCGCTGGTCAACAATGCTTCGGTGTTCGAGAGCGATACCATCGCGACGATGACGCGCGCCTCCTGGGACAAGCATATCGAAACCAATTTGCGCGCGCCTTTGGTGCTGGCGCGGGATTTCGCCGAGCAGGTGCCCGAAGGCGCGGAAGGCGCCATCGTCAATCTGCTCGATCAGAGGCTGTTGAAGCCGACGCCGCAATTCTTGTCGTATGGCGTCAGCAGGGCGGGTCTGTATTGGCTGACGGTGACGCTGGCGCAAGCGCTCGCGCCCCGCATCCGCGTCAACGCGGTGGCGCCGGGCCCGACACTGAAGAACGAACGGCAGAGCGAAGCGCACTTCAAGCGCCAGCAGGCTTCGACCATTTTGGGACGCGGCGCGACGCCCGACGATGTCGCCGCCGCGGCGCGTTATCTGCTTGAAGCGCGCGCGGTCACGGGACAGATGATCGCGGTGGATGGCGGCCAGCATTTGATCTGGCGCACGGCCGATGTGAGCAGTGTAGAATGACCAACGAGCGGCCGACCCAAATTTTTATCCGCAATCTCGAATTGCTCGCCCGCATCGGCGTGCATGGCCATGAGCATGGGATGCCGCAGCCCGTGCGCGTCAATGTTTGGCTCACAGCCAAGGTGAATGCGTCGGGAGACAGACTCGAGAACGTCATCGATTACGAAGCGGTGGCCGATAAAATCCGCGGGATCGTCGCGGCCGGCCACATCAATCTCGCCGAGACCTTGGCCGAGCGCATCGCCTCCGCCTGTCTCGAGGACAAACGCGTGGCCAAAGCGTGCGTACGGGTGGAAAAGCTGCATGCACTGCCGGGCGCCGAAGCGGCCGGCGTCGAAATCGAGCGGGAAGCATAGGATTTAGGTCCAGGTCGGATGATTACGCGCGATACGGACGACGATCGTTCGGGCACCTGCCTTTTGCTACGTATCCAGCATATCCCAATCGTCGCCGAGAACCCAACGCAGAGCAGAGAGCTTTCCGTTTAACATCCCCCACCCGAAATCATCGTGGTAGTAATTACGAAGTTTCTTCTTGCCGTATTTCTTTTCAGCAGCGCGCATACCGGCGAGCATCCCCTTTTTTATCTTGGAATCGATTTTTTCTCTTCCCTCACGAAGGTTCTTCTGCAAGACCAGTTTGCGGTCGTACCAGACAACATCCATGAATTCCTGTTCGGCTTTGAGGATGGCTTTATCGTTGCGGCGAAGAATCATGGGGAACTCTTTGCAGGGGTTCTCCTCATCGGGTATCCATTCAACCTTGTCGCCTTCCTTTGTGTAGCCAACCCTATGACCGTTCGGTCCAACCTCGCCCGGCAGCACCGGATCCATAGTCTGCGCCTTTGAGCGGCGCCTCGGCTTTAAAAGTTCCTCCCGGTATCTGTTGAATAGCTCGGGGCTGATGTTGTGTTGTTTGTGAGCCACGATTAGCTCGGTGAGCTTTAGTGCTTGGTCAATTTTGGGCATTCGGGTGACCGGCTTCTTAGCCTTCAGCTCACGTACCTGCCGGAGCAAATCGCGTATTAGGGTCTGGCGTAGGTCGTCAAGCCCAACAAAACCTCCGGTGAGCGCCTTCTTGTAAGTGGCCGCTTTAAAGCTCCTGAGCTTTCTGTGCTGTTTCAAATCGATGGTGTTTGGATCAATAGGACGACGTGAAAAGTACAGCATTGCTGGCTTGGCAGCGGCGACAAACTGGTCGATTTCTTCGACGGTTCCAGATTCGGCAACGCCCGTAGTCGTGCCGACTTTGGTCCAAAACATCCCCAGCATGATGTCGGAATCGCGAACAAGTTGTTCGTTGATTGCCGCCTGCGGTCTGATGTCCGACTGCGGCATCGAATGTGACTCCCACGTGACCGGAAGTAGAATTACGGACTCAGCAGCGGCATGTTGGGAATTCCACTCGATTACAGCTTCGATCGCTACCTTTCGCTCTTCCCGTAAGTCAGAAGGCGACGCGATGAGCACGCGGAAGGTTTCTGCCCTGAATGACATCGCTACGCCCCCTAAGTTGCTTAGCCTCGCAACCGTACCAGGATATCTTCTTCGTCTCTCCGGCTAAGACCTGCCGCCTTCGACGGCATGGCCTTCGCCGCGCCAGCGCAGCATGCCGCCGGGAAGATTGGCGACTTTGGCAAATCCCGCCTGCTGCAGAATCATGGTCGCCTGTGCCGAGCGTCCGCCGGCGCGGCAGACGGCAACGACGGGACGATCCTTGGCGAGCTCGGACGTGCGCTCTGCGAGATCGCCCAAGGGGATGAGGATCGCGCCCGGGATGCGGCCCAAGGGGCCGGAGGTCTCGTCCGGCTCGCGCACATCGAGAACTTGCAATGAGCGCAGATTTTCCTCGACCCAGTGAGGCTGGATTTCCCAGATGCCGGCGAAATTGCAGGTCAGCGGAGCCCAATCGGGGTCGTGCATGGGTTGATCCTCCTCCGGTTTGCCGCATTTCAAATTTGCGGGCACGGCGATGTCGATTTTTTTGGGGTGCGGCAGGTTGAGATTTTTCATGTAGCCCACGAAATCATTCTCGGACAGCGCGCCGCCAAGCCGCGGATTGAAGCGCTTTTCCTCGGCGACGCTGGTCGAGGTCAGCCCGCGGTAATCGTGCGCAGGGTAGAGCGTGCAGAAATCCGGCAGCGTGAAGAGCTGCAAATGCACCGAGCGGTACATGTCGTGCGGCTCGCCTTCCTGGAAATCGGTGCGGCCGCAGCCGCGGATGAGGAGACAATCGCCGGTAAACGCCATGCTCTCGTCGTCGAGCACGAAACTAAGACAGCCATGGGTGTGACCAGGCGTCGCCCGCACTTCGATTTGGCGAGTGCCGAAGGCGATCTTATCGCCATGCTTAAGAGTGAGATCCGCCCCTTCGGCGCCGCCGGCCGCCGCCACGGCGATGCGGCTGCCGGTTCGCTGCTTCAACAGCCACGCGCCGGTGACATGATCGGCATGAACATGGGTTTCCAGCGTGTAAAGAAGCTTCAAGCCCAATTCGTCGATAAGTGCTGCGTCGCGCCGTACCTGCTCGAAAACCGGATCGATCAAGATGGCTTCCCGGTTTTTGCCGCAGCCGAGCAAATAGGTGTAGGTGGACGATTGCGGGTCGAACAATTGCCTGAAGATAAGAGCCATGTGTCCCCCGGAAAAAACAACCAACACGAAGTGTAATATACTGCAGCGATGGATGAAAACCTGCCTAGCACGTCCGACGGAGAAGAGCGCGAAATCTCGCTGAAAGGCGCCGATCGGATCGCGGCCTATGTGAAGACGCTTCCCGACGCGCCCGGCGTCTATCGCATGCTGAACGCGAAGAGCGAAGTGCTCTATGTCGGCAAGGCCGCTAGCCTGAAAAAACGCGTCGCGTCCTATGCCAAGCCGTCGAACCAGTCCTATCGCATCATGCGGATGATTTCCGAAACCGCGGAGATGATTTTCATTTCCACGGCGTCGGAAACCGAAGCGCTGCTGCTTGAAGCCAATCTGATCAAGCGGCTGAAGCCGCGCTACAACGTTTCGTACCGCGACGACAAGAGCTTCCCCAACATCCTGCTCAGGACCGACCACGATTTTCCGCAGATTCTGAAGCACCGCGGAGCAAAATCGCGCGAGGGCGTCTATTTCGGACCGTTCGCATCGGCTTCGTCGGTCGGCATGACGTTGAACACGCTGCAGCGGGCTTTCCTCTTGCGCTCGTGCTCGGACGCCGTGTTCCAAGGCCGCACACGACCCTGCCTGCTGCATCAGATCAAGCGCTGCAGCGCGCCCTGCGTAGGCCGGATCGACGCCGAGGGCTACGCGACCCTGGTCGCTCAAGCGAAGGACTTTCTCACCGGCAAAAGCCGTCAGGTGCAGGAGCGGTTGGCGAAAGAGATGCACCAAGCCTCGGAGGAGATGGCGTTCGAGCGCGCGGCGCAATTGCGCGATCGCATTCGCGCCATGAGCAACATTCACGCCAGGCAGGGCATCAACCCCTCCGGATTTTCCGAAGCCGACGTGTTCGCGCTGCATCGCGAAGGAGGGGCATCTTGCGTGCAGGTGTTCTTCTTCCGCGCCGGACAGAACTGGGGCAACCGCCCCTATTTTCCGCGTCACGCCGGCGAAGTCCCGTCCGGCGAGGTGCTGGGCTCGTTCTTGAGCCAATTCTACGACACGCGACCGGCGCCGAAGCTGATCCTGCTGAGCGAGGAGATTCCGGAGCGGGCACTTCTGGCGGAGGCGCTTTGCATTCGGGCCGGGCACAAAGTGGAAATCACGGTGCCGGAACGCGGCGAGAAGCGCGAAATCGTGGTCGCGGCGCAGCAGAATGCGCGCGCCCAACTGGCGCGCCAGCAAGCCGAGAACGCGACCCAGCGCGCGCTTCTGGAGGGAGTCGCCGAAACATTCGCGCTGGAGGCGCCGCCCAAGCGCATCGAGGTCTATGACAATTCCCACGTCCAGGGGTCCAACGCGGTTGGAGCAATGGTCGTCGCCGGACCGGAAGGCTTGCAGAAATCGGAGTATCGCAAGTTCAACATCAAATCGACGGAACTCTCCCCCGGCGACGACACCGCGATGATGCGCGAGGTGCTGACGCGGCGCTTCGGCCGCCTGATGCGCGAGAGCGGTGCAAACGGCGAGGCCGACGAGAAATGGAATAAATGGCCGGATCTGGTCCTGATCGACGGCGGCGCCGCGCAGGTCGATGCCGCCCATGCCGCTTTGGCGGAAGTCGGCATCGACGATGTGCCGGTGGTCGGTGTCGCCAAGAGCATCGAGCGCGAATCGGGCCGCGAGCACTTTTACCGCCGGGGCCAAGCGCCGTTCCGGCTCGATGAGAAGAGCGCGGTGCTCTACTATCTGCAACGTCTGCGCGATGAAGCCCATCGCTTTGCGATCGGCGGCCACCGTAAGCGCCGCGCCAAAGCCATAGGCGCAAGCCCGCTGGAGGAGATCGCGGGTGTCGGCGCGAGAAGGAAAAAGGCGTTGCTCGCCCATTTCGGTTCGGCCCGGGCTGTGGCCCAGGCGAGCCTTGCCGATTTGGAAGCGGTCGATGGGATCAGCAGCGCGCTGGCCCGCAAAATCTATGATTTCTTTCACGGCGAAAGCTGAAATCGACGAAACCCGCCGCATTGGACGGGTAGGATTCGCGGGACTCTGTAATTAGACTGTACCCATGTCGTCGCTGCCCAACGCCCTGACCATGACACGCATCGCCCTGGTGCCGCTGTTCGTAGCGGCGTTTTTCCTGCCCGGCGACGGCGGCCGCTGGGTCGTGTTCGTGCTGTTCTGTCTCGCGGGCGCAACCGATGCATTTGACGGGATGATTGCGCGGAAGCTCGGCGCAGAGACCTCCTTCGGCCGCATGCTCGACCCCATCGCGGACAAGCTGATCGTGTCGGCAGCGCTGCTGATGCTGGCGTCTGACGGCACTATCCAGGGCATTCACCTGGTCCCGGCCCTGGTCATTCTCTGCCGCGAGATTCTCGTTTCGGGCCTGCGTGAGTTCCTGGCCGCAGCGGATGTCAGCCTGCCGGTGACACGTATCGCCAAGGCCAAGACGGCGGTGCAGGTGGTGGCCATTGCGGTGTTGATCGCCTCATCGGCGAGCGAACGCATGCTGCCTGGCGTGACGATCGGGGCGCTGATCGGCTTGTGGGTGGCAGCGGGGCTGACGTTTTACACCGGCTACGCGTATCTGCAGGCGGGGCTGGCCCACGCGCGCGGAGCGCAGCCGAAAAGCCAGGCGTCGGGGACCGTTGCGCCATCGGCGCAACAGCCGGAACAGAGAACGGCATAGAGGCGAACGTGAAGCTGCTTTATTTCGCCTGGGTGCGCCAGAAGATCGGCCGCTCGGAAGAGGAGATCGCGGTGCCGGCCACCATTACGACCGTCGGCGGATTGATTGAACATTTGCGCGGCCGAGGTCCTGGCTACGAGGCCGCCTTCCGCGATCCCGCCCTCGTTCGCTGCGCGGTCAATCAGGAGCATGCGCGCTTCGACGCCAAGCTTGGCCCAAACGATGAAGTCGCGTTTTTTCCCCCGGTGACCGGCGGATGAGCGAGATCCGCATTCAGCGCGAGGATTTCGATCCCGGCGCGGAGATCGCCGCGCTCAACACGACGACCGGAGAGATCGGCGCCATCGCGAGCTTCATCGGTCTCGTGCGCGGCGACGACGGCATGGAGGCCATGACTCTCGATCATTATCCCGGCTTTGCCGAGCGCGAGATCGCCGCCCATGTCGGCGAAGCCGAGAAACGCTGCCATCGTCAGGCGGCCTTCGCGGCGGCCGAATTCCTGATGGATTATCTGAAGACGCGGGCGCCGTTCTGGAAGCTCGAAGAGCGCAAGAGCGGCGCCATTTGGGTCGAAGCGCGCGAAAGCGACGACGAGAGCGTCACGCGCTGGCGTTGACGCGCGAATTCGCCGATGCGGGCCCCCGGACTTCGTCGGCGTAGTCGTTCATCAGCGTCTCGCTGATCTTGCCCGGCTTGTAGCGGTAAGGTCCGATTTCGGAGACCGGGGTCACTTCCGCCGCAGTGCCGGTCAGGAAGCATTCCTCGAAGCTCGTCATTTCATCGCGCGCGATCGCCCGCTCGTGCACCGGAATCTGGCGCCCTTTCGCAAGCGCGATCACCGAGCGCCGCGTGATGCCGTCGAGGAAGCAATCGGGCGTCGGAGTATGCAGGCGGCCGTCCTTGACGAAGAAGATGTTCGCGCCGGTGGATTCGGCGACGAGACCGCGATAATCGAACATCAGCGCATCCGAATAGCCCTTGGCCTCCGCGGCATGCTTGGACATCGTGCAGATCATGTAGAGCCCGGCACATTTGG
>WNFT01010024.1_pt1 | contig 11634 bp, 5 predicted proteins | sample 5400191 | NCBI WGS metagenome assembly WNFT01 (sample SAMN13153359, study PRJNA577476) | soil metagenome | isolation source: 80 cm saprolite under Madrone tree | place: USA:California | collected 2016-06-14
GCTCCCGCCACCCGATGCGAGCCGACGATAGAGCTGAGGTTGATGATGCTACCGCCGTCGGCGCCGAACCGCTTGATCGCCTCCTGCACTGTGAGAATCGCCCCGAGAACGTTGATGTTGTAGTGGAGGTGAAAGCTCTCTTCGGTGATCTCCGCGAAGGCGCCGAAGCGGAATACCCCGGCGTTGTTAACCAAAACGTCCGGTCTTCCGAACGCAGAATCCACTTCTTTGAATAACCGCGCGACATCTGCGGCCCTGGACATGTCGGCCCCGACCGCGATCGCCTCGCCCCCCGTGGTCGGTGATCGCCTGAGCGACGCGTTCGGCGCCTTGCCGGTCGGAGGAATAGTTCACGGCCACGCGCGCGCCCGCAGCTCCCAAGGCCGTTGCAATCCCAGCGCCTATGCCTTTGGACGCGCCCGTCACTATGGCCACTTTATTAGACAGTCTGCTCATATTCACCATTGTTCTTGATCCGACTCCTCCTACCCCCGAACGTCCATCGCCGTGAATTGCGCGTCGCGCGTATGAAAATCTCGATTTATGCTCCTTATGCTAAAGAGCGTTTTGAAACAGCGCGTCAACATTCAATTTTGCATCCTGAACGAATCGTCGGCAATCCGAAAGTAGTCGGGACCCGCGATCACGAGATTAGTACTGGGAAGTTGGCTTGTAGGAAGTGATCGCGATTGCTTCCCGGTTGACGGGCCCATTCGGGAAGTAATTCATGGGGACGGTAAAACGAGCTACGTGCGGCGGCGCCGACTTGGCTCAACCCTAGGTTTTCGTCCCAATGTTATCCAGCTCCGGACAAAGCAGATCTCGGATTCGCTTACAGTGGCGGCTGGTGGAATAGTGTGGTAAACAAAGGCAAAATGCGAAGGGCAGGCAAGAATCGTACGTTACCTGCGAGCTGGGGTTAAAGGAGGGACCATGAGGAACAGGCTTGGGTCTCCTAGCTTTTTGGAGGGCTCGGTTTCGCGGCGCAAGTTCTTGGGGCAAGCTGCGACAGCGGCGATTGGCCTTTCCATCGTGCCGCGGCGGGTGTTAGGCGGCGCAGGACATGTTCCGCCGAGCGACAAGGTCAATATTGCTTTCATCGGCGTCGGGTCGCAAGGCTTGCGCGTCATGCTGCGCTTCTTGGGCCAACCGGACGTGCAGGGCGTGGCGGTCTGCGACCCCAATAAAATGAGCGCGAATCACCCACAGTGGGATACCCATGAGTTCTGCAATTCCGTGCGCAAATTGCTTGGCGTGGACAGCGGGTGGGATTGGCTCAGTCCGGACGAACCCATTCAATTGAACCATACTCTGCGGGTGACTAGCGGCGTCGCCGGCCGCGAACCTTGTCAGAAGATCGTGGACGCCTATTACGGTACGCAGCACCGCTCCGGTGAATATCGAGGCTGCGCGGCTTATAGCGACTTCCGCGAACTTCTCGAAAAGCAGAAAGATGTCGACGCCGTTGTTGTTTGCACGACGGATAACTTGCATGCAGGGGTGTCGGCTGCGGCGATGAAGAAGCGCAAACACGTCTTTTGCCAGAAGCCACTGACGCACACGATCTATGAGGCGCGGCGCATGGCTGAAATTGCACGCGAGGCTGGTGTGGCAACACAGATTGCCGTTGGCAACCAAGCATCGGAAGACACGCGCTTGCTATGCGAATGGATTTGGGACGGCGCGATCGGGCCGGTGCGGGAGGTCGCTAACTGGTCCAGCCGTCCTTTCTGGCCGCAGGGGATAGAGCGTCCGAAGGACGCAGAGCCGGTGCCCGATGGTTTGGATTGGGAATTGTGGCTCGGCCCCGCGCCGGAACGCTCGTTCAACCGCGCATATGCGCCCTTTGTGTGGCGTGGATGGGGAGATTTCGGTTGCGGCGCTCTGGGCGACATGGGTTCCTACAGTTTCGACACAATTTTCCGTGTGCTGAAACTCGAAGCGCCTGCGAGTGTGGAAGCCAGTTCCACGGATCGCTACGAAGAGACGTATCCGCTGGCGTCGATCATCCATTACAACTTTGCGGCCCGCGGTGCGATGCCGCCGGTGAAATTCACGTGGTATGACGGCGGTCTGAAGCCGCCGCGGCCGGAGGAATTGGAAGAAAACCGGCCGTTCAAGGTAGAGGGCGAAGACGGGGATGAAGGGCTTCTTTTTATTGGAGATCGCGGCAAAATTCTTTGCGGCTTCAACGGGGCGCATCCGCGGCTTATTCCGGAAGCGAAAATGAACAGCTACAGGCAGCCGCCAAAAACGCTGCCGAGGTCGCCTGGGAACGAACGTGAATGGCTTGACGCCTGCAAGGGAAGTAAAGTGAAGCCCGGTGGAAATTTCGAATTCGAGGGGCTGGTCACGGAGACCTTGCTTCTGGGGAATGTTGCCACGCGTGCGGGACAGAAACTCAATTGGGATCGCGCCGGCATGAAAGTGGTCAACGCGGATGCGGCGCAGAAATACGTCCGTCCGGAACGTCGAAGCGGATGGGAACTGTAGCCAGTGCCTCGCAAAGAATTGCCACAAGGAGGCGTCCATGTCGGAGATGTCGAGAAGAGAGTTTGTCAAAAATGCGGCGACGCAGGCCGCCGCGGCCGGCTTGATCTCGGCGGGTGGTCTGGAGCTTCGCGCCAATCCGCTGGGCATGCCGATTGGATGTCAGACATGGCCTGTCCGGGAGATGATCGCCAAGGACTTTCCCGGCACGATCAAGCAGCTTGCCGACGCCGGGTTTCAGACGATTGAATTGTGCTCGCCGGTAGGTTACGCGGAACACGGCTTCGCTGGCCTGGGCAAATACAAAGGAAGCGAGCTTCGCAAAATTTTGGGCGATGCTGGTGTCACGTGTGTCAGTTCGCATTTCGGCATCCAAGAACTCCGGGACGATCAGGAGGGCCGCATTGCCTGGGCGAAAGATGCCGGCCTGACACAAATGATTGTGCCAACGCTTGAGGGACCCAAGAAACCAACCATGGATGACGTGAAGCGAGCCGCCGACGAATACAACAAAATGGGCGAATGGTCGGCCAGAGCGGGAATCCAGCAGGGACTTCACAATGAGGATTTTGAGCTTACGATGGTTGACGACAAGCGGACCTATGATTTATTGCTGGAGCTTCTCGATCCGAAGTTGGTCAAGTTCCAGTTCCAGGTTTCCACAATCAGCCGCGGCTACGACGCCGCGGAGTACTTCACGAAGTACCCGGGCCGCTTCATTTCCATGCACGTCCAAGGCTGGTCGGCGGAAGCCAAGAAAATTATGCCCGTGGGGCAGGACAGCCTAGACTGGAGGAAAATCTTTACTGCTGCGAAAACGGGCGGCATAAAGAATTACTTCGTCGAAATGAGAGTGCCAGCGTTCCGTACCTTCGCAAACTGCAGGTCTGATTGCTGAGTACAAAGCACGCGCATTGCAGTGCCGCGATCGCCGCGAAAGTGATCACCGCTCTCGCGGTGGATAAACGGGACTTGAACCGCGCAAAGAGTCCAATACCTATTATCGCTACCGCTCCAACGTCTGTTCCGTCACAGGGTACGCTCCGCAAGAGACAAAGCAAGTTGCAGTAATTGCTGGCGCGCGACCATCGGCATGGGTTCGCGGGCGGAGAGAGGTTGCGCGGGGGCGCGCGAAAGCGCCTCCTCGATGCGGTTGACGTCGAGGCCGCCGGCGGCGTTGCTGCCTTTGAAGCGGTTGAGGACTTCGCGGGCTTTTTCGATTTGGCCAGTCTCGTAATAGAAAACGCCGAGAGTAGAATAGCTCCCCGCCCATTCGGGCAGAAGCTCGACGGCGCGCTCAAGACGCTCGGCGGCTTGCGGCGTGTTGCCTTCGAGGACAGAGATAAGGCCCAGGCCCCAGAGAATTTTTCCGGAGCCGGGGATGCGCGCCAAGCCTTGCTGCAAGGTTTGGGTTGCGCCGCGCACATCGTTGCTTCGCAACTGCACTAAAGTCAGCGACAGATAATATTGATCGTTATCGGGACTGCGACGAATAGCCTCGCGGAAAATCTCCGTGGCGCGCGCGGTGTCACCGAGATGCGCTTGAATGTCCCCGAGCAAGGCGAGGTACGCGTCATCTTGTTGACCGGTGACCGAGACTTGCGCGGCGGCCTCGAGCGCTTGCGAGTAGAGGCCTTTGCGGAAATAGGCATCGGCCAAGTCAAACTTCACATCGTCCGAATCGGGATTGGCGCGCAACGCGGACTGAAAATGCTGGATTGCTTCATCGTACAAGCGATAGCGTGCGAACAGAACGCCGACGCCAGTCTGGGTGCGGTAATCGTCGGCGCTAAGTTGATCGAGCTGCGCGATGGCTTTGCGTGCGTCTTCCACTTTGCCAAGCTTCAAGTAAGTTTCGGCGAGCAAATAGAGATCTTGCGGCTGGTCGGGATGCTTCTGAATCTGCTCGGTGAGTTGCGTCAAATCCAGTTGCGCGCGCTCGCGGGCGGTGAGAGTTGCCCGGTTGTCGAGATAATCGAAAAGGTGCTGATAAGGATAGGGACCGGTGGAGGAATTCTTTGACAAGGTTTGAAAGACGTTCAAATCGCGCTGCGCCGCTTCGGTTTGGTGCAGGCTGCGCTCGACCATCGCTAGCTTGTAATACCCCGAGGCGGGATCGCGGCTTACCTTTACACAGCGGCGCAGGAGGTCCGCGGCCTCTTCGAATCTCTTGTTGGCGATGCGCAGGTTCGCGAGTTCCAGCAGCGCTTCGGAAAAGTCAGGGTTGGACTTCAGCGCTTCCTGAAAGAACGTTTCCGCGGCGGCGTGATTGCCTTGCCGCTCTTCGATGTAACCCATGTTGAAAAGACAGGAAGCGTTGTGGCGGTCCAGCTTCAATCCTTCTTGAAAATATTTTTTGGCTTCATCGAAGCGACCGAGATGGCGGTATGAAAGGCCCATGAAGGCATAGGAGCCCGCGGAAGGCTCGACCGCGATCAGCGCCTTGAATTCCTCAATGGCTCTTTCCGTCTTGCCGGACATGAAATAGCTTTCGCCGAGCGCGGCGCGAAGGTCAGCGCGTTTCGGAGCGATTTGCAGGCCTGATTCGAGCAGTGGAATAGCGTCTTCGAAATAATTCTGGCTCATGCTGACACGCGCCAAGAGGAAAATGATGTCGGCATTCTGCGGAGCGAGTTTGTGCGCGCGCACCAAGAGATCCAGAGCGTCGACAGATTTTTTCTGGTCGGAATCGACCTGTGCGAGTAGGTAAAGCGCTTCCGGGGAATCGGGCTTCAGCTTCAGCGCGCGGTTCAACGCCAATTCCGCTTTGGGATATTCGCCCGCGCGAAGGTAAGCCTGGCCGAGGTTGTAGAGAATCTCGAACGTTTCTGGCTGCAGCGCGTTGGCTTTTTCGAGTTCGAGCTGCGCGGCGCGGTACTGCTTTTCGGAAGCGAGCAGGACGCCCAGCGTGAAATGGAGCTGCACGTTGTCCTTGTTTTCGTTGGAGAGTTCGGTCGCTGACTTCAAGCCCTCCGCAGTCTTGCCGGCCTGGAGGTACGCGCGCGTCAGGTTGAACTTAGTTTCCAGATTCGCGGGTTGGACGCGCTGAAAATGAAGAACGGCCTTGGCAGGCGCGCCCTGGGCCAGGAGAACCAGACCGAGGTTATAGTTCGCGTCGCGGTTCGCGGGCGCCATGCGGAGGGCGGTTCGGAACTCCTGCTCGGCAAGATCGATTTTTCCCTGAGCGACGTAAACATTGCCGATATTGTTGCGCGTCCGAGCGGAGTTCGGTTCGAGCTTGAGCGCATGCTGAAAAGCGTCCAACGCTCCAGCGTAATCTTTCTCGCTAACGCATATAACTCCAAGCAGATCGTAGGCCTCGGCGTTCGCGGGATTCTGTTGCAACTCTTCCTGGATTTTGCTTTTGGCATCGGCGACGTGGCCTTCGCTGAACAGCGCTTGCGCCTCGGTAATGGCGGGCGATACCGCCTTTGCGGCTTGCTTAGGTGTGCTGCGTTTCGCGGCGGGTTGCTGCGCGGCGTGCGCCGCCGCGCAAAAGAAAATCGCTGATAACGCAAGAATTCCGTGTATCGCGGCGCTCGCGCGTTTCCTTTGCAATGCGGGATCAAAAGCCATTAATGGCAACTCCTCCATTTGCGCGCTAATTATCGGTGAAAACTTAATTTAGCATCTCCAGCGCCTGTTGAGCCACCTTGTGTTGTGGCTGCTGCCGGAGCAGGGTTTGCAGCACTTCACGCGCTTTGCCTTTTTCCTTCAGGATCACGTAAAGGCGCGCTAGATTGAGGTAGCCCTGATCGAAAGTCGGCGCGACGCGGATGCACGCTTTGAACTTTTCCTCGGCCTCGAGGTAGCGTTCCTCGCGTACGAGGAAGACGCCGAGATTGTTCAGCGCGTCAGGATAATCCGGCCGCAGACTCACGGCGCGTTCCAGAAATTGCGACGCGAGCGGCAGTTGCTCTTGGCGCGCGTAGAGCATGCCAAGGTTGTAGTTGACCTCCGGATTTTCCGGTTCAAGTCCAAGCGCGCGCTTCAGTAACTCTTCCGCTTCGGCGAAATTTCCCAGCCGGCGGTAGACGTTTCCAAGATTCAGCAGCGCGATCGCGTAGTCTGGGCGCAGAAGCAGGGACTGCTTGAAATCGCGGAGGGCATCGTCGGTCTGCCCCTGCTGCGCGGCAATCATCCCCAGATTGTTCCACGCTTCCGGATAATTAGGGCGCAGCTTGACCGTTTGCTCGAGATTTTGGCGTGCCTCCGCTAAAGCGTTTTTGCGAAGGTACAGCGTGCCCAGGTTGTAGTAAGCCTCGGGCTCATTCGGTTTCGCGGCGATGACCTGCTGGAAGGAGGTGGCGGCTTGTTCGAGATAGCCGCGCTGAAACAGCGCGACGCCATAAGTGAAGTCGTTGCGCTGGAAGCCGTCTTTTTCGTAGAGCGTGCCCGCGAAGGGCAGCGCTTTGCGCGTGCGTTCGTCCTGAGTCTGCGGCAGGGATTTGACATCGGCCAGCGCTTGCTCAAGTGTCACGCTACCCTGGTAGATTTTGACGATCATTCCATCGCGATCCACGAGGAAGGACGTTGGCAGAGCGAGATCCCGGCGGCGATCGAACAGGTAGCGATAAAGAATATTGTAGATGCCCGCGATTTCTGGCGTGGCCAACAGGGTAGGGAAGGAAAAGTTCTCTTTAGCGGCCAAGGAGCGCGCCGCCGCCGCATCGCTCGCCTCGTCCACGTTAATTCCCACGATGCGAAGCCCAAGCGACGCGAGCATTTCATGATCGCGTTGAAACACCCGCAACTGGTCGTCGCAACCTGGTGCTGCTACCGCCCAAAAATGCAGCAGCAGCGGACGGCCCCGAAACGCCGCGAGGTTTACACTTTGGCCCTTCAAATCCGGGAGAGAGAAATCTGGTGAGTGCAGAGGTTCGATGAGCCACGTGTCCGACGACGGCGGCAACGGCGCGAGCTTGATGGCTTGGCTCGCTTGCGCGTAAGCGGTGGAAGAAGCCGCGAACGGTGTTGCCGCCAAATCCTGCGAGCCCTCCCGAATCTCGATGCGGCGATTCACCGGCACGGCCGCGAAGGTTTGGGTGAGGCCGCCGGGCCAGCGGACGGTCGCGCGGACGGTTCCCTCGGCGCCGCCGACGCCAAAAAAAAGCTCTTTCGTATGCTGCGACAAAAATCCCGAGCCAGCCTGCACGAATTTCATTTGCCGGTGCGCTCCGATTTCCACGGTGACGGAGGTGCCGATTGCGTCGCGGTTGCTCTTCGTTCCGCGCAGACGAAAAGTCACCGCGTTGCCTAGCTCTTTCATTGCGTTGCGCAGCACGCGAACCTGCGGCGCGTTGCGGTTTTTGAGAACGATTTCGAGCTGTCCGTCATGGTCCAGATCGGCGAGCGCGAAAGCGCGGCTGTCGTCGGGAAAATCCAATCCTGTTACGCCGGAAACTTCCGAAAACGTGCCGTCGCGATTATTGGCGTAGAAAACGTTTCGCTCGTAACCGTTCCACGTCGCGTCCGAGCGAATCAGCTCGTTGATGGCGTTCCATCCTTGCTCGTATTTTGCCGAGGGAAGGGAATTCTGCGGCGATTTGTCCACGACCTGGCGCCAGAAGAAGCTGGAAATATCGCCATTGGAGCCCGGCGCAGCTTCTGGCCCGGAAATGTAGCCGTTGGCGATGTACAGGTCTGGATAGCCGTCGTGGTCGAAATCCCAGGTGTCGGAAGACCATGCCCAGCGGCCCATTTCGACGCCGGCCTTCTCGCTGACGTTTTGGAATTTTCCGTTACCCAGATTGCGATAGAGCGAATTTCCGCGCGCGTGCCGTCGATAGAGCGCGCGGATGTTTTCGGATTCGCCCTGATGAAACCGTTCCTGCTCGGAAACGCGAATGCCGGCAGCTGACCACATGTTGGAGACATACATATCCTGGTTGCCATCGTCGTCGTAATCGAACCAACTCGCGCTCATGCCCGCGCCGGGATCCTCCACGCTAGCTTCGGCCGAGACTGATGCAAAAGTGCCGTCGCCGTTGTTGCGATAAAGATTGCTGCGGCCGAAATCATTGGCGACGTACAGATCCGGGTGGCCGTCAGCATTGAAGTCGCCCCAGGCGCACGCGAAGCTGTATCGATCGTTGTCGACGTTAAGCCCCGCGGCTTCGGTGCGATCGTGAAATGTGGCATTGCCTTCATTGTGCAGCAGAAAATTCGGAGGGCCATTGCGCGCGTCAAAGTAGGGAGCGGGGTAGTGATATTGGTCCAAGCCGAGATAGTAGCTATAGAGACAGAAATAGATATCGAGCCGGCCGTCCTGGTTGTAGTCGGCGATGGCTGCGTGCGTGAAAGTGCCTTGCGGAGGGCGCGCGAATTGGAAGGCATCGCGCTTGAGGGAAAATTTTCCGGCTCCGTCATTAAGAAAGAGAAGGGGACCGCTGCCGCAAACGACGAGCAGATCCTGCACGCCTTTGTTTTCGAAATCGGCGAATAGCGCGCACGCGGTGGCGTCAAGCACTGCGACGCCGGCTTTTTCAGTGACGTCCTCGAATATCCCGTCGCCGCGATTGCGATAGAGGCGATTGGGGAGGCCCGCGGGCTGGCAAATGTAGAGATCGTCGAAACCGTCGTTGTCGATGTCGCCCGCGGCGAGGCCATTGTTGCCGTACACGTCGATGCCGCAGGCGCCGTCGAGCACCGTACGCCAGTGGTCGACCCCGCGCAGCATCTGACTTCTGTACGATTCCGTTTGGCCCAGAGCTTGCGCTGTGACGTCCATGAAAATCGGCCCGTGTGGGCGGCTCACGGTTTCTGCGCTCGCCTCCCAGCGCGCTGCGTGCCACGCGTCGGAATCGGCGCGAGTCCAGCGGGTGGACCAATTTCCGACGCGCTCCTCGCGGGCGCCATCGGCGCGGCTGCCGGCGAGGTCGAAGCGAATCTCGGTTTGCACGGTGAGCGGCGAGTCGGTGATTTCTTTGACGCCCGTGATCTCAAACTCCGCGGTCTGCATGTGCACGAAAGGCGCGAGGTACTTCTTCATTTCGTCTAAGAATCGTTCTCGATTCTTCGTGGTATTCGCGGCGAAGCGCCGCCGCGTGACCTCGATACCGCCGCCGGAGCGCACGATACTCTCTTGACTTGACGCGAGCGGAGTCCCTTCGAGCGAAGGGTCAAGAAAATTCGCGAGTGCGCTGAGCGCGGGCGGAGCCGTCTTGAGCGCTTGGCCCCAGCTGTTCAGCAGCCGCGCGATTTCAGACGCGTATTTTTCGGTGACGAACTCGTCGGCCCCTGGAGCAACAAGGCGAAGCACGTCGTCCAGTGGAGATTTCACCGGGTAGTGCGGGCTCAATCGAAGGTCAGCGAAAGGGAAAAAAGGGATGGCGCGTGGAGGAGCAGCGAGTTTCGCGCCGAAGGGCAGGGAGCGGAGCGGAGCGGGGACGAAGAGGACTGGAACACAGCGCATTCCCCGAAGGAAGGTCCGACGCGAAATGTGCTTTTCGTCCTTGCGACGCGCCATCCGAAGTGCCCACGTGCGACCGCCCGCATTGGCATGCTAGCACCCGGACAGAGCCGGAACAAAACGCTAAGGCCAAACGCTAGGGACGGGAGCTGGCCCGGAGGAATCACCGGGAACCAACTCGGCGGTAATCTGATATTCGCGGCCCTGCGGATTCGCAGAGCGCGAAAGTTCATGCAGTGCGTCGGCGGCCATTTGGCCGAGCACGTCTCTATGAATGTCCACCGTGGTGATCGAAGGGTTGCTGTATTCCGCGAGGCGGGTCTTGTCGAAGCCGGTCACCGAAATGTCCTGGGGCACGCGGCAACCGGTATTTAACAGGCCCTTGATAACACCGACCGCGGTGAGATCGTTCACCGCCATCACCGCCGTAGGCCGGGGATTGAGCTGCGCGATCGCCAGGCCCGCGCGCAACCCGCCTTCGAAGCGCAAATCACCGGGCAGCACAGGCCCAGGCTCCAGCCCTAAATCCCTCATACATTTTTCGTAGGACTGCAGACGTACGACGTTGGACTTCAGTCGCGGCCTTCCAGCCACAAAGGCGATGTGCCGGTGCCCATGTTTATAGAGGTACTCCACAATCTGCTGTATTCCGGAATGATAGTCGATGCGCAGATTGCTGACATATTTGCGCACCGGACCAAGATCTAGAAACGTCACGGCAATTCTGCGTCGCGCCATTTCATTGATTACGCGCAAGCTGATCTCCGAGGTCATCACCGCCACGCCGCGCACTTTGTGCTCCATCATACGCTCCGCGGCTTCTCGCGTTCTGCGCGGATCGTAGTTGGTGTCGCTCAGAATTGCGTCGTAGCCAAGCGCGCGCGCGCGCGTCTCGAAGCTCTTGATCACTTCGGGGAAAAACGGATTCTCGATGTCGGAAACGATGATGCCCATCGTGCGGCTCTCCCGCGAGGCCAGGTGGCGCGCGTGCACGTCGGGAAAGTATCCGAGGCGCTTGACCGCAGAAAGCACCAGGCGGTGCGTGCGGCGGCCTACTTTGCCGGTTTTGTTCAATACGTTGGAGACCGTGGCGGTGGATACCCCCGCGGCCTTGGCAACATCGCGAATGGTTAGGCCCATAAGCCGAAAGTCTCAGGTCCCAGAATTTAAGTTCGATGAAAATCCCCGACTGGGCAGCAAGCGGCTTGCAGTATAGATGAAAAAAAATGCTTGACAACATCGAAAGACCTGTGAGATAGACACTCCCACTAGGTTAAGCGGTTAAGTTGTTTGGGTGCGTAAATCCGGGTTAGCCAGGGTTTACATTCGTCGGGCTTGGGGTGCCAGATTCTCAAAACGCTCATGTCGTGGGGCGCATCTGCCGCGCGTTTCGGTCAGGCCCCTGTCCGCAAAATTTAAATACGTCGAGGAGCGTTTAAGGCGGCTTTTGCCGCCTTCGCCGCTGGATTCCGGGGTTCGTCAGGACTGGGGCCCGCAAGGGCCGGGAGGAAAGGCGATGAACGGAAGAGCTCTTTCTGCATTGTTCGGTCGGGCGCCGTTACTAACGCTGGCAAGTCTTGCCGTGTTGCTCTGTAGCGCGGCCCCGCTTCGCGCGCAGGTGGACACCGGCAGTATCCTGGGCACCGTCTCGGATACATCGGGCGCGTCGGTTCATGGCGCCACCGTGACCCTCACCAACGAGGGCACGAACGCCAGCCTTTCGACCACGACAG
>WNFT01004952.1_pt1 | contig 11633 bp, 10 predicted proteins | sample 5400191 | NCBI WGS metagenome assembly WNFT01 (sample SAMN13153359, study PRJNA577476) | soil metagenome | isolation source: 80 cm saprolite under Madrone tree | place: USA:California | collected 2016-06-14
ACCCGGCATCGAAGTGGCCGTGCTCGATGACGACGGCAAGCCGGTAGTCAATGCGGTCGGCGAACTCGCGGCGCTGAACCCGTGGCCCGGTATGACCAAGGGTTTCTGGGAGGATCCGGGGCGCTATCTCGATACGTACTGGAGCCGCTTCGAAGGAATCTGGGTGCATGGCGACTGGGCACTGCGCGACGCCGACGGCCATTGGTTCCTGCTCGGCCGTTCTGACGATACGCTCAAGATCGCGGGCAAACGTCTCGGCCCGGCCGAAGTCGAATCCGCTGCCGCGCAGTTTCCAGGTGTCAAGGAATCGGCCGCGATCGGCATACCGCATGCGACCAAGGGCGAAGTTCCGGTGCTGATGCCCGGCTACGAACCGTCACCGAAGCTCGCGCGACAAGTCGCGGACAAGATCGCCGAGGTGCTGGGCAAACCATTGCGTCCACAGGAAGTTTACTTCGTGCCCGATCTGCCGCGCACGCGCAACGCCAAGATCATGCGCCGCGTGGTTCGCGCCGTGCATCTCGGAAAAGAAACCGGCGATCTTTCGGGGCTCGAGAATCCGGGCGCGCTCGACCATCTGCCACGCGCCAAGGGACGCAGCGAATGAGAATTCGACAACTTAGCCGGTGACGGGACCATTGGGCCGCGGCTCGACTGACATCGCGTCCGTGACCGGGGCTGGGTCGGGCGTACCGGCCTTGCGCAGGAGAGCGGCATTTCGTACGGCGTCCAGCAAAACCCTCTTTCTCACCGGCTTACTCATGTGCAAGTTGCACCCCGCCGCCAAGGCGAGCCTCACATCCTCTTCGAGAACCGACGCGGAAAGCGCGATTATCGGTGTGGGACTGAGGCCGTGGTCGCTCTCCCATCGGCGGATCGTGCGCGTTGCGGCAAGGCCGTCGACTTCCGGCATCTGGATATCCATGAAAACCAGGTCGTAGCGCTGCGATATGAACTTGTTCACCGCTTCTCTTCCGTCGAGCGCGAAATCAACCTGGTACGGCTCGCGCCGCAAATACGCGGCAATCACGAGGCGGTTGTCCGGCGAGTCTTCCGCGACCAATATTCTCATTTCCGGTGCGTCGGCTGAGGTCGCGCTTTGAATCTGCGTCGCACGCCGCTCGGGCAGTGTATCGGCGCTATTGAGGTTCGCCTCCTCGATAACCCGGCGGATCGCCTCGAACAGTTCCTTGCGAGTAATCGGTTTTACGAGATATGCGTCCAGCCCGATTTCTCGCAGTCGCGCAACCTGCGGTTTGAGGTCGTCAGAAGAGAGCATCAGGATCAGAGGCCTGATCGGAAGATGCTCCTGCTGAATCCTTTGAGCCACCTCCAGACCGTCCATCCCCGGCATTCTCATATCGAGCAGCACGATCCGGTAGGGCCGGCCGGCGTTCACTCCTTCGCGGATCGCGGCCAACGCCTCTTCGCCGGATACGGCTTCGCTTACCTCGGCCCCGCAACTCGTAACCATCTCGCGCACAATCAGTCGATTGATTTGATTGTCGTCCACCACCAGGATGCGATAGTCGGCAAGGCTCAATACTACATGCGCCGCCGCCGAAATTACGCGGGCCTCGAGTCCGAAATGCGCGGTGAAGGAGAACTTGCTTCCTTTATTCAGCTCGCTCTCCACACCGATCCTGCCATCCATTAAGCCAACCAGACGATGCGCGATCGCAAGCCCCAATCCGGAGCCGCCATGCAGGCGGGTCGTGGACGAATCGGCCTGGTTGAAGCTGCCGAAGATTGAATCGAGCTTATCCGCCGCGATACCGATTCCCGTGTCTGCGACGATAAAACGCAAAACGCCTGACTCGTTTGACTCCGGATCCTGTTCGACTTCGAGCACGATCTCACCGAGCTCCGTGAACTTGATTGCGTTGCCAAGGAGGTTGATTAGAATCTGCCTCAGGCGCAACGGATCGCCCACCAGGCGCTCCGGTACGCCAGGCGCGATTCGGGCGATCAGTTCGAGTCCTTTGCCGTGCGCCCGCACACCAAACGTCGAAATCGTCTTGTCGATCAGGTCGGTGATGTCGAATCCGGTCTTTTCCAGTTGCAAACGGCCACTTTCAATTCTCGCAAGGTCCAGGATGCTATTGATCAGCTCGAGCAGCGAATTCCCGTTGGCGACCATTATATCCAGGTAGCGTCGCTGGTCCCCCGAGAGCTCCGTCTCGATCAGCAGGTCAGCCATTCCAAGCACCGCCGTCATCGGCGTGCGAATCTCATGCGACATGGTGGAAAGGAATTCCGATTTGGCTTTGGAAGCCGCCATCGCCGCCCCACGCGCGCTCTCCAGCCGCTCCGACTGTTCAATCAGAGTGCGTTCCTGGGCCTCGAGCAACTCCTGCAGTGTGGTGACGCGCGATTCGAGCTGACGAATGTAGTTTTCGGCCCTATTCTCAGCCATACGGCTGTGTTCTTCTCCGCACTTCCATCCTCCTCTCGCCAGCCCTTACCCTGCGAAGATCGGTCCTTCAACGAAGGGCAGAATAGCCATCTTCACGTTGAGCGCGACGGTTCGGAACATCTCGGCGGTTGAAACTGGAATCGGCACTTTTGCGAACATGATCACGGCGAAAAGGTTTCCCTCGGGCAATACTCCGCCAAAACCCAGGACGGACTCGACATGATGCGGTACCACGAATTCTTTTTGGGCTGGAATGTACGGACTGTCCTTCGCGGGTTGAACATAAAACACGTTGTATGTTCTTCGGTCCAGCTCCCGGATGATTTCCGGCTTCGGCGCCAGGAGGGTATTCACTTCGAGACCGAATTGCCGAACCAATTGGGCGATCATCGGAATCTGGTCAACGATGTGCGCGCTCGGCATCGGAATTGCCCTGTGTCCGCGTGACTTCTGAGGGTAATTCCACTCCGGTTGATCTCCCGCCGTGCCGAGCAGCGTCAGGCACTTGGTTGCCAAGTCCAACGAAACGCCTGGCATCATCGAACGGCTGAATTCTTGAAGGTCCGGCGCGAGACCTCCGTATGGATGCGTCTTGTAGAATCGCACCAGAACACAAGAGCGTTGACCCGAGCTAGAGTAACCAAGCCGTTCATAGAGATAGCGGACAATCCCGGCTGCGGCCTGCTCCATGCTCTTTGATTCCGAACCAAATCGCCGCAACTCGGCGCCGCATCGGGTCATGTCAGCAAGCGTGAATTGCGTCAGATCATACATCGCCGAAGCCCCCTGTTCTCTAGAGCAAGAGCGATGCCGCGGGAAAACACCCCACTCCATTTCGCCGCGTTTATATACGCAAATCCATGCCGCTTTTCGATGAGTCCCATGGACGGATGACAAGAAGGGCAAAGTGACCCATTTCGGGCCAGATCACTGCCTAAGTTCTAAGAATCTGGCTTAACGTTCCCGAAGCGCGTGCCCTTGTCACTCACGCGACGTGACCGCAGGCCTCGTCGAATCGAATCGCGTACGCGGAGCTATGGAGCTAAAATTACTGGTTGATGATCCCGAAAGCGCGCATATCCCTATGCCGGTACGTCGTCGCCACCCTCGCCATGATTTTGGCGGCTGCCGCAGTCGCGGCTGCTGGGTCTCCGCTCGCGCCCCGCACGACAACCTCGGCCGTCGCATCCCCAAACGACCCACTTCAACTGGTCAAGGGCGGCCTCCAGGAAGCGATCGCGATTTTCCAAGACAAGGCGTTGTCGCTGAGCACCCGACGCGAGAAACTGCGCGAGGCCGCGGCCCGCTACTTCGACTTTGACTACATGGCGAGATCGGCGCTGGGCCCACATTGGCGCAAGCTCACTCCCGCGCAGAGAAACGAATTCGTGCCGCTCTTCACGACCTTTATCGAGGAGGTCTACCTCAGCAAGGTTAAGGATTACAGCGTCGAGAAGGTCCAGGATGAGGTCAAAAGCGCCAAAATCCAGTTCGTCCGCGAATCATACGACGGGCCGGATTACGCGCGGGTGTACAGCACCGTCGCGCTGAAAGAGCATCCCGACCCGATCCAGGTTGATTATCTGCTAAGAAAAGATGAAGACGGCTGGCGCGTCTACGACATCACGCTCGACGCGATAAGCGTGATGGCGAATTACCGCAATCAGTTCAACCGCGTGATCAATAATGATGGCTACGACAAGCTGATCGCCGACCTGCGCGCAAAATCAGAGCAACTCGGCGCCGCCGCTGCGAACAAACCGCAATGACGCGCATCAGGTGCCGATCGCGATGAACATGCCGCCGGGGTGTTGGTGATAATATGTTCTTCGTTTTCGCATCTCGCCACGGCCGTGACTTCCCATGACCACAAGCTCGAAAGAGACAACTCATAGGCGGATGGAACTGAGGCGGATACACGATTACCTGTGGGAGATCCCTATGAGTGGTGCGATGCGCGTACCCGGGCGAATCTACGCGAGCAAGCGCATCCTCGAAGATATCCGTGACGACCCGGCCCTCGAGCAGGTCGCCAACGTCGCCTGCCTGCCCGGAATCGCGGGTTACTCGCTCGCGATGCCCGATATTCATTGGGGTTACGGCTTTCCAATCGGAGGCGTCGCGGCGACCGACGCTGACGACGGTGTGATTTCACCCGGCGGCGTCGGCTACGACATCAACTGCGGCGTCCGGCTAATCCGCACGAAGCTCAGTTACGATGACATCGAGGAGCGGGTTGAGCAGTTGGCCGACGCGCTCTTTGCGGCCGTCCCCGCCGGCGTCGGCTCGGAGGGCGCGATCCCTTCGCTCAGCCTCGTGGAACTCAAGCGGCTCGTGCGCGATGGCGCCCGATGGGCCGCGCGCGAGGGCTATGCGAGCCCAGGCGACCTCGACCATACCGAAGAAAACGGGTGCCTCGCGATGGCCGATCCGGATGCCGTCACCGATCACGCCTATAACCGCGGCCGCAAGCAACTCGGCACGCTCGGCTCGGGAAATCACTTCCTCGAAGTCGGGCGCGTCGATCAGATTTATTCGGAAGAGGCGGCGCGCCCGCTCGGCGTCGAACTCGGCCAGGTTACCGTCATCATCCATTCGGGCTCGCGTGGGCTCGGCCATCAGACCTGCGACGACTACCTGAAGCTCATCGGCACTGCGATGGGTCGCTACGCGATCAAGCTGCCGGATCGGCAACTCGCTTCGGTGCCGATTCGCTCGGACGAGGGTCAGGCGTACCTCGGCGCGATGGCGGCGGCGGCGAATTTCGCATGGTGCAACCGGCAAATCATGATGCATCTCGCCGAGCGCGCCTTCATGGAGACGCTCGGCTTAAGCGAGCGCGAGCTTGGCTTTGGACTCGTCTACGACGTCTGCCACAATATCGCGAAATTCGAGGAGCATACGGTGGATGGCGTGCGCCGGCGGCTATGCGTTCATCGCAAGGGTGCGACGCGCGCGTTCGGGCCGGGACATCCGGCGTTGCCAGCGGCGGTGCGTGCGATTGGACAGCCGGTGCTGATCCCCGGTGACATGGGACGCTACTCGTTCCTGCTGATCGGCAAGGTGGGCGCGATGGAAGAGACGTTCGGCTCGACGTGCCATGGTGCGGGCCGCGTGATGAGCCGCGCGAAGGCCAAGAAGGAAGGCCGAGGACGGAACCTTGCCGCTGAATTAGCCGAGCTGGGAGTGACGATTCGCGCACGGGGACGCGCGACGATCGCGGAGGAGATGCCGGAAGCATACAAGGACGTTGCCGACGTGGTAAAAGTGATGGAAGCGGCGGGAATCAGCGACCGCGTCGCGCGACTACGACCCGTCGCAGTGATCAAAGGATAGGTGGGGGACTTCGGAGGCAACCATGCGGCCCGAAACGACCCTCTTCTACGACGTCGATACGCAATGCGATTTCATCCTGCCCGGCGGCAAGTTATGCATCGCGGGCACGGATCGGATCATCCCTAAACTCGCGGCGGCGACGAATCTTGCGCGCCGCCTGGGAATTCGCATCGTCGCTTCGACCGACCGCCATTTCCCCAGCGATCCCGAACTCACCCGCAACGGCGGCGACTATCCCGATCATTGTATGGATGCGACGCCGGGACAGAAAAAGATTGACGCGACGGCGCTGCTTAATCCCCTGTTTATCGAAAGCCGCGAACTCGGCGCGACTGAGATCGAGGCGCTGCTTGAACATCAGGGCGAATTGGTTTTCGAGAAGCAGCTTTTCGACGTCTTTGCCGGAAATCGCAACGCGGAAAAGATTCTCGCGCGATTGCTCAAGAGGTACGCCGAAGTTGTCGTCTATGGCGTCTATACGGAGGTATGTGTCCGGGACGCCGTGCGCGGTCTGCTCAAGTTCCCACCGAAGCTGCACGTGGTCGTCGATGCGATTGCGGATATCGGCGCTGACGGTGCGTCGTATCGCGATCAATGGCAGACGCAGGGCGTCGAGCTGATTACGTTTGCCGAGTTGGAATCGCGGTTCGCGGGTGAAAAGCACACAGCGCTATGAAGTGAGGCGAGCGGGGCTTGGCACTGCGCGCTTTCCTGCATAGATTTCACACATGGTAGACTGGTTCAGCCGCAGACCCGAAGATGAAGCCCGGCCGACCCGCGGCAACGGGCGGCCCTCCGTGAGCGAACTCACCGAGCATCTGCTGGTCGGCGAGTACCCACGCCGCGTCGATATTCCCTGGCTCAAGGACGAGCATCGCGTCACCGCCGTTCACAACCTGCAGGACGACGTCGACCTGCGCATTAACGGCGTCGAGATTGCCGAGCTCCGCGAGGTCTGCGATCACTACAGCATCAAGCTGGTCCATACGCCCATACATGACGGCAGCGCGGACGACATGTTGCAACGGCTTCCGGTCGCGCTCGCAGCGCTCGAAGCTCTGCTGCGGAGCGAAGAACGCGTTTATCTCCATTGCAACGCCGGATTGAATCGCGCGCCGACGCTTGCGATCGCGTACCTGCGCGCAAATTGCGGAATGTCGCTCAATGAGGCGCTCGCACACGTGAAAAAGCGGCGCGCATGCGGTCCCTTCATGACGGTGCTCGAAGAACACTTCGGGCCGCGTGATCTGAAACCCGAGGTTGGCAAGTAAAAGCCGTTTTTCTGGCAAGCGATGCCGAGTGAGAAATTTCTCAAGGGATGTGCATGGGCGGTGCATCTCTACACTGCGCTCGGCGCGGTCGCCGGTCTGCTTGCGCTCAATTATATCGCCCACGACGACTTTCGCGCGGCGTTCATCGTGATGGCGGTCGCGGTCGCGATCGATTCGAGCGACGGTCCGCTCGCACGCAAAGTCCGCATACGCGAGCTAATCCCTATGCTCGACGGCGCGTTGCTCGACAACGTGGTAGACTACCTCACGTATGTCGCAGCCCCAGTCTTTCTCATGCTCCGTGCGGGGATTGTCCCGCGCGGAGCCGTTGGGCTCGCGCTGGCGGCGTTCCTGATGGTAGCAAGTGCGTACGGCTTTTGCCGGACCGACGCCAAGACCGAGGACAATTACTTTCGCGGATTTCCGTCGTACTGGAATCTCGTGGCGCTATATTTGTTCTGCCTCGGCTTCCAGCCGATCGTAAATGCGGCCGTGTTGGCGATACTGGGCGTGATGGTGTTCGTGCCGATCAAATACATCTATCCGAACCGCACCGAGCTGATGCGCCCGCTGACACTCACACTAGCGGTGATATGGGCGGTTGCGACGGTTGCGATGCTGCCGATGCTGCCGGCGCACAACCCGATCCTGCTTTACATCTCGCTCGGCTTCGTCGCCTACTATTTCGTAATGTCGTTCGTGCTCCATGCTCATCCGGCGCGTGTGGCAGCGCGACGAACGCTGCGGGCCGCCAATGGCAGACGAATCTCATAACATCGCACTGCCACCGTGGCTCGAAATCAGCGATGGCGACGCGCCGCTGTTGTTGATCGCGCCGCACGGCGGCCGCGCCGGCCGTGCGGCGCATGCGACGTTGCATCCCAAGGTCAACGACCTCGAAACCGCCGCGATAACGCGTGAACTCGCCCGCCGTCTCGACGCGGCCGCGCTCGTGAACGCCCGGATGGATCGCAACGAACTCGACTGCAACCGGCTCTCGCAGGTGCTCGCGCATGCGCCGTGGATCCTCGAATTAATCGCGGAGCGCGTGGGCCGAATCATTGCGCGCCACGGCCACGCGACCGTGCTCCTGATTCATGGCTGGAACATCATCGAGCCGCGCATCGATTTCGGACTTGGGCTGCGGCAGGTGAACGGCAAACTGCACCCGCCCGCCGGCGCCCATGTCTCGGCAAGCGACAATTTCATAAACGGGCCGGTGCGCGAACTGTCGGAACGCCTGCGCGAGACCGGCATCATCCCGAGCTTCGGGATGCGCTATCCGGGTGGCGATCGTCAAAACCTGCTCCAGGCCTTCACCGCGCGTCACGAGACGAGCACGCTTCCCCCGCTGCAGGCACTCGCTGCGATGGCGTCGCGCGGCGAAATCGACGCGCTTCAACTCGAAATGTCGGTCACGTTGCGGCTGCCCGGCGCATTACGCGCGCGCAATATCGACGCTCTAAGCAAGATTTTTTCGAGCGGCACAAATGGTAAATCCGCTGGCGCGACTGCAATCCCGATTATTCGCGAGTCGCCGCCGCGAATCGCGCACAAACCGGGCGTAGCGAAAGCGCCGTCCGGATCGCCGATTCGAGTGGGCATCGAATTTTTCGATCCGGCCCTGCGGATCGGTGGGATGGTCAGCTTCGACTTTGGACCCGGCGCCGCCGGCGGACGAATCATGGTCATGTTCGGCGGCCGCTGCGTCGCGATGTTCACCGCCGAAGGCCGTGCCCATCTAAGTGGCGAAAAAATCGCGTTGGGACCGCTGAGCCTCGGCATGGATGCGCGCGAGGGCGGACTCGAGTTTCGCGGACCGGCGGTGGTCGTCAACGACGGCACCGCCTATATGAGCGTCGAGCGGGCGCTCGCCGCCGGCAGGCTCGACGATTCGATGGAAGTCTCGGCCGCGCTCGAGCTGTGCGCCGGTTCGAGCGGTTTCGCCGATCTGTTCGAGAGACTCGAGCAGGCCGCAACCGGCGCAGCTAATGCCGCGGCCGGAGATGGGATCGCGCAAAACTTGCCGCCCACCGCTGCCTTCGGCCGTCTGCATGGCATGATCGCCCTGGACGGACGCAGACAGACGCTCGACGCGGTCGCACGTGTCGGTGTTTCGTTCAGCGGTCTCGGACCGCATCGATTCGACTCGCGCCGAATGGTGTGGGCGTGTTTTCGTGAGCGCGAATCGCACACCGCGCTCGAAGCGCGCGTCGTCACGCTCGACGGCGTGGCGCCGCATCAGACGGCACGGCTCGTCGTCGACGGTCAGACTTCGGAATGTGATTTGGCCAGGTTCGATCTCGACGTCCCGTCGCCAAAGGAGCCGCCCGAACGAATCGCCGCACATTTTACGATCCGCGAGCAGGAGTTCGACGCGCTGGTGGGACGGCCCGAAACATTCATGGCGCTTTCGCGTCCGGGACCCGGCGGTGTGCGAATTTGGACCTCGCTCGGCTTCGCGGTTTACCGCTTCGGTACGCTCGAGGGCGCGGGCATGTTCGAGCATTCGCGGCTCGCAAGCTTGCCGGAGCCATCTTCAAATCGGCGATAGCGTGAAATCGGCGAACGCGTAAAATCCGCGGTAGCGTAAACCTGATTCGAACGAAGGATCAGACCGCGGAGGTCGCTGTTGAGGGGCTCGCGTGCGAAACGTCGAGCGACTGCGCGAGTGCGGCCAACTGCTTCGCAAGCGGCGTGTCGGGGAATTCCTTGACGAACATGACGCCATGGTCGCAGGCCTCGGCCAGCCGGGGGTCGAACGGCAGCCGCGCCAGGATTGACGCGCCGGCCTCACGTGCAACGCTTGCAAGGTCGCCCTGCGGCATGAGCGGCCGCACGGCGTGGCATCCGCCGCAGTTGAAACCCACCATGTTCTCGACGATCCCGATAACCGCGGTCGAGGTATGTTCGGCGATTTCGATTACGCTTCGGATAGCTCGCACTGAAAGCTCCGAGGGCTGGCTCACGATTACTACTCCGGTCAGCGACACGATCTTCGAGATGCGGTGCAACTGTTCCAGTCCCGGCGCCAGATCGATCAGGAGCAGGTCGAGCGGACCAAAATGAGTTTGCTGGAGAATCCGCCTTAACGTGCCGGTGTAGCTCAGTTCGACCGGCCCGCGCCCGTTGGTTGCAGCGGGGGGCGCTTCCTCGTCGAGAAAACTTACCGGCGGCGGCTCGCCATCGGCCAGCAGGTTGCTCGCCGCCACCCTCAGGCCCATCGGTCCGGCTCCCGGCTCCATCGCCTCAGAAGCGGCAAATCTTTTGTTTGGCTTCATCCCCAGCATCGCGACGATACTCGGGGAATTGAGATCCGCGTCGACGATCCCAACCTTGCGGCGGTTCAGCGTCAACGCCGCCGCGACGTTGACCGCGATCGTGCTCTTGCCGACGCCGCCTCGCGCGCTCGCGATCGCGACGATCGCCTTTACAGAAGCGAGGTTTTCGCGCGTCCGCGCCAGCGCTTCGCTAACCTGCCGCTCGGACCGTTCAGCCTCAAACTCGACTTCTCCGAAAATTCTCATCAAATACTTTTTTCAAGCGATGCGCCGCTGTCGCGCATCGTGCGGGCACTATCGTATATCAAACCACGGGCGTTCGGATGCGGGTGTCTTCTATTTAAGATGCCTTGTTGCGCGCCGCGCGTAAAGACACATTGCCGCTTTCGGCGTCTGTCACATCAGGAACCAGTAGCCCCGACCCGGTTTGCAGAGCGTGCGGCATCGCCCTTTCAGCCGACGCCATCCATTGTCGGGCTTCGTGCCGATTCGGTGCGGCAAGGCATTCGCACGGCGTGCGACAACGGAGCACGCCGCTTGAAACTAGCTGGATGGTTCCTCGTCGGCGTCAGTCGAACCGATCTTGCGATAGGTATTGCGCTCGTCGTCGTAACGGCGCTGCGACTTGGCCTCGCGCTCCTGGTCCTGCTGGCAATCGCGGCACAGCCGCGTGAAGGGCATTGCCTGGAGCCGTTCCTCGCCGATCTCGAGTCCGCAGGATTCGCAGATGCCGTACGAGCCTTCGTCCATGCGTTCGAGGGCGTCGTCGATCTGCTTGATCTTGACGCGCTCGCGATCCGACAGGATGAAGCTGATCTCGCGATCACGCTCCTCCGAGGCGAGGTCATAGGTGTCCATGCCCTCGTCCTTGTTGCCCTCCCGCTCGGCCTTGAGTTCCGACTCGATTTCGGCAAGGAGCTTGGCCTTCATGTCGAGTAGATGCTCGCGAAGGTCGGCCAGGAACTTCTTTCTGTTTGCCGCCGTCGATTTCTTCGGCATAGCTCGCCACCCTTTCCCGTTAAACAATCTCCCCCGTTACCTCGCCACCCAGGTCATAGCTGAGCGCCCGATCGATACGGGCACGCACAAACTCACCGGGCTGGGCCTCGCCCTTGAGGATTACCATCCCGTCGATTTCGGGTGCCTGGCCGGACGTTCGCCCGCGCAACCGCGTGGCGCGCCCGGGCAGAGGACCCTCAACCAGGACCTCTAATTCGCGGCCAAGCAGGCCGCGATTCTTTCGCAGTGAAATTTCCGCCTGCGTCTCCATCAGCGCCGCCCGCCGTGCGCGCTTGACCCGTTCGGGCACCTGCCCCGGCATGTCGTACG
>WNFT01004953.1_pt1 | contig 11632 bp, 9 predicted proteins | sample 5400191 | NCBI WGS metagenome assembly WNFT01 (sample SAMN13153359, study PRJNA577476) | soil metagenome | isolation source: 80 cm saprolite under Madrone tree | place: USA:California | collected 2016-06-14
TGACGATCGCCCGTCAATTTAATTGACGGCTATGCGTCAATATACTCAACCATTTGAGGATACGCGAGAATTTAGCAGCCTAAATTCCGTTCGCATAATGAGGGGTTATGGAAACAGGGCAGGGTCACTCGAGACCGCGAATTTTTCGCTCTTGAGATCAGTTAATACCATGTGCGCGCGAGAATGCGTGATGGCGATCGGCAAGCGGGCCTGCTCCAGCGCGGCTTGTGCAGTGGCGCCGCAGGCCCAGAAGACGGGCAGCTCATCGTCGCCGACCCGCGTGAGCCCATGCCCGCCATAGGGCCGCGCAAGCTCGACGCCGATCATGCCGGGTTTGCCAATATGCACCGGCGCTCCGTGGAATTTCGGAAAGCGGGACGTGATCTCGATCGCGCGGATCGCATCGGTTGGCCGCAAGGCGCGCATCGAAACGAGAAGCTTGCCGCCAAATTCGCCCGAACGAGCGGTGTCCATGTTGGTGACGTACATGGGAGACACGCTCCCCTCCGCGATGTGACGCAACGGCACACCGGCATTCATCAGCTCCTGCTCGAATGAAAACGAGCAGCCAAGCACGAACGCCACGAAGTCCTCTTGCCAGAGCGCGCGAATATCGGTTGCGGTTCCCGTCGCACGACCGTCGCGAAAGATGCGGTACTCGCCGACATCCGTGCACAGATCGAGATCCTCGGCGAGCGCCGGAATCCGAGGATTACCGGGTTCCGATATTCCAAGGAGCGGACAGGGACGCGGATTATTGTGGCAATAGTCTTCGAAAGCGGAGGCATATTTTGCTGGCACGATCACCAAGTTGCCCTGCACGTAGCCGGACGCCACGGCGTTCGTGAAGCCTTTGAAGGTGCCCGCGCGAATGGCCCGGCGTACTTGCGCTGGGTCTCTTAGATCGACATCAGGCAGACGTGGCGCAGATGATGTCGTCACCGCTTTGATCCTTGACTGGCCCCTTGATCACGCCGTGGTGCGCAGCCTTTCCAAGCCGCGCTCGAGATCTTTGATGAGATCATCGACATTCTCGAGTCCGACATGGATGCGAACAGACGGACCGGGTGCCTCCCACCGCGTGCTTGACCGTAACGTCGCGGGATAAGTGGGCACCATCAGACTTTCGTATCCGCCCCAACTATACCCGAGTTTGAACAGATCCATGTGATCGAGGAATGCCGCGAATGCTCGATCGGAACAAGGCTTCAGCGTGAAGCCGAACAGACCGGAGGCGCCGAGGAAATCGCGGCTCCAGATACCGTAACCGGGATCGTCCGGCAGAGCCGGATAATGCACGCGGTCAACCTCTGGACGCTTTTTCAGCCACGCCGCAACGGCAAGCGCGGACTCCTGATGCCGGCGCATACGAACGCCCAACGTGCGTAGCCCCCGCAAGGCCATATACACGTCGTCGGGACCGCCACAATAGCCGGCTGTCGACGCCGTCTTCTTCACCGGAACGAACGACGCTTCGTTGCAGACGGCCACGCCAAGCATGAGATCCGAGTGTCCGGAGATGTACTTCGTTGCCGCGTGGATGACAACATCGACCCCATGAGCGAGCGGATGGAAGAAAATCGGCGATGCCCAGGTATTGTCCATCACCACCTTTGCGCCATGTTGTTTGGCGATGCGTGCGATCGTGGGCACGTCTTGAACTTCGAACGTGAGCGAGCCCGGAGATTCGAGGTAGACTATCGTGGTATTCGGTTTCATCAGCGCGGCGATTGCCCCTCCAATGACGCCGTCGTAATACGTGACCTCAATCGCAAATTTACTGAGCACGTCGTCGCAGAACTGACGCGCCGGTCCGTAAAGCTGGTCCGGCATCAGCAGATGATCGCCGGCTTTCAGGAATGCCATGAGCGAGCTGGCAATGGCGCCGAGGCCACAGGGGAGCGTCACGGCGCGATATCCTCCTTCGAGCTCGGTTATTGCCTCTTCGAATGCATGGGTTGTTGGGGTGCCTTCACGGCCATAGGTGATGCCTTCGAACGCGCCGCTCGCGCGGTCGGCACGGGTCTCGAGCAAGGTCTTCAGCGTCGGGAAGATGACCGTCGACGCGTGATAGACTGGCGGATTGACTATGCCGAAGTTTCTAGCCGGATCGCGGCCGGTGTGTTCGAGGATCGTATCCAGATGATGGCCATTCCTGCCTGTCATTGCCTTTGCCTCTCGGTTAAAAGCATGGGCCAGCCACGGCGAGGCCGGTACCGCGCCCCGCAGATTTCGGGTCCATTACTGAACGACGCGCCGGTGGGGTGGTGCGTTTCATTCATGAGCGTCGCCTCACAACAACTACCCCACGCCCGATCCTACACAAGGGGTTGGGGAGCACACCGAGCGCGCGGCGTGTGATTATGAATGAGCTATCGTCTTCGGCAATCGAATCGCCGGCATTTGTCGAACTGCGCGACGTGAGCTTGTCCTACGCCGCAGACGCAGATTCGATCTTGGCGTTGGATAACCTTTCGCTGACGGTCGGCAAAGGCCAATTCATTGCCGTGGTCGGGCCCAGTGGATGTGGCAAATCGACCCTGATGAAGGTTGTCACTGGCCTCGTGCTTCCGTCGCGAGGGACCGTCAAAGTTGGAGGAGAGGCGGTCACCGGGCCTGTAAAGAATGTCGGCATGGCATTCCAGAACGCGACCCTGCTGCCATGGCGCACGATCAGGGACAACGTCCTCTTACCCTTCGAAATCATCAGGCCGCACCGCCATAAACTGCGCGCAGAGCGGACCTATTACGTTGGACTGGTGCAGCGATTGCTAAACACTGTCGGATTGGCGGGGTTCAGCGAAAAGTATTCTTGGCAATTGTCTGGCGGCATGCAGCAACGGGCAAATCTGTGCCGCGCGATCGTGCATCAACCGTCGCTTCTCATGCTCGACGAGCCGTTTGCCTCGCTTGACGCTTTTACGCGAGAAGAACTCTGGTTCGTGATGCAAGAGCTATGGATGGACCGCAAATTCACCGCGATTCTCGTGACGCATGATTTGCGCGAGGCGGTCCTGCTGGCCGACAGGGTAATCGTGTTCAGCCCACGGCCGGGTCGCATCATCTACGAAACGGACGTGGTGCTTCCACGTCCGCGCACGCTCCAGACCACCTATTCGCCGCTGTTCACGGACCTCGTGCACGATCTGCGCGAAAAAATTCGGCCCGGACGACCAAGTTGATCTCGCGACGACAACTCATCAGGCTTATGCCGTGGCTCGTCACGATCGCGATGCTGATCGTCTGGGAGTTGGTCTGTCGGCTCTTCCATATCCGTGAGTTTATCCTGCCGGCTCCCTCAGTCATCGCCAAATCCCTCGTCGAGTTCCGGCGACCTATTCTGGAGCACTCCTGGTGGACGCTCGTCACGACACTCTTCGGGTTCGCACTTGCCATCGTCGGTGGTGTGCTGCTCGGGATCACGCTCGGGTTCTCGACCTTAGTTTACAGGGGCCTCTACCCGCTCCTGGTTGGGTTCAACGCGATCCCCAAGGTTGCCCTGGTGCCGATCCTCGTGCTCTGGTTCGGGATCGGCGCCGTACCCGTCATCGTCACGTCGTTCATCATTTCGTTTTTTCCCATTGTCGTGAACGTCGCGACCGGGATTGCGACGATGGAGCCGGAGCTAGCCGACGTGTTGAGGTCGCTTGGGGCTTCCAAGCTCGATGTCTTGAGAAAAGCCGGACTCCCCCGGGCAATGCCATATCTGTTTGCCTCGCTCAAGATTGCGATTACGCTGGCATTTGTTGGCTCGGTACTGGCCGAGACTATTGGAGGCAATGCTGGGCTTGGATTTCTGATGGTGACCGCCGCTGCCCGATTCGATGTTGCTTTGGTCTTTGCTGGCCTGATCGCAGTCGCGGTGATGGCCGTGGGCCTGTTCGTGATCTGCGTGCTGGTCGAGAGGCGAATGGTGCGATGGGCGTTTCGCGGCGAACTGGTGATGTGAGGAACTCGTGACAGACTCGGCGTTGGAACTGATTAGAGGTTCCGGCCCGCGGACAAGGCCCATCTTGGGCGTCGCGATTGCGGGATTTGGATCGATTGGCCGCCTGGTCGGGCGTCATCTTGACGAGGGCATTGAGGGGCTTCGTTTGGTAAGCGTTTCCGCCGCCAACCTTGATCGCGCGCGGGAGCACCTCAAGAATTTCGGTGCGCCGGTTGATGCCGTTCCGCTTGCGCGGCTCGCCGATACCGCCGATGTGATCGTCGATTGTGCCGTGCCCCAGGTCTTCCGTGACGCTGTGACGCCGGCGATCGAACGAGGTCGCACAGTCGTCACCGTGAATGCGTCCGCGCTGCTTGAGCACCCTGACGTCCTTGATCACGCCGAGCGGACCGGAGCGCGCATCATCCTCGTCTCGGGCTCGGTCCTCGGCTTCGACGCCCTGCGCGCGGCGAATATAGGTGTAATCAATTCGGTGTTGATGGTTACACGCAAGCCGCCTCTCTCGCTGGCGCATTCATCTTGGATTCGGGAGCATGGCATCGACGTGCGCGGGATCGTCAAACCAACCAAGATTTTCGAGGGAACCGCGAGAGAAGCGGCTGTAGCATTTCCCGACAAGTTCAATCTTGCTGCGGCGGTGGCTCTCGCCAGCATAGGGCCGGACCGCGTGCGCATCGAAATCTGGCTTGATCCGGCCGTCGAGCGCAACGTCCACCGGATATCGGTCGACGCTGACAGCACGCGTTTTGACACGGAGATTCAGAATGTGCCCAACCCTGGGCACGAAGGCACCGGGCCATTGACCGCTTATAGCGTGATCGCCGCTCTCAAGGATCTGACGGCGACATTCCGCGCCGGTACGTAGAGAGCACGAGGATCGAGATGGACCTTGGTGGGCGCGTGGCGATTGTGACCGGTTCGGGAAAGGGGATGGGTCCGGCCATCGTTGAGACTTTGGCGCGCGAAGGCGCCGATCTGATGCTGTGCGGACGTGAGCTCGCGCCGCTCGAGAGACTGTCGGAACGCGTGCGCAAGCTCGGACGGCGAGTGTTCATCACCAGCTGCGACGTCTGCAAACCGGCCGAAGTCCATGCCATGGTAACGGAGACATTGCGACAGCTGAGCGGACGCATCGATATCCTAGTGAATGCGGCCGGCGCCACGGGGCCGGTCGAGCGAAGCACCATCGACACCACCCCTGATGAATTCGATGACGTCGTGGCCGTCAATATGCGAGGCGTTTATCTGACGATCCGTGCGGTGCTTCCGACGATGATGGCGCAGCAATACGGCAAGATCGTTAACGTCGGCGGGACCTGGGGATTGCGAGGCCGGGCGCTCCGCATGGCCTACAGCGCCACAAAGTGGGGTCTTCGCGGCATCACCAAAAGCGTGGCGCTCGAGGCGGGCCCGTACAACATCAACGTCAACGATGTCTGTCCCGGCATTGTCGAAGGGCCACGCGTCGACAACACCTTCCGGATCAAGTCACAGCTTTCAGGAAAAACCATCGATCAAGTGCGCAAGGAATCGGCGGCGGAGTATGCGCTGCAGCGGTTTTCGACGGCACAGGACGTGGCCGAGGTGATCGCGTTCCTGTGCAGCGACAAATCGCGGCAAATTACAGGACAAGACATCGCAGTCGACGGCGGATGGGCAATGTAACCCAACGAGTGCTAATTCAGGAGATGATCATGCGTGCCAAGTTCGTAATGGTTGTTTTGATGGCGGTCGGTCTGTTTGCAAGTCATGCAAACGGCGAAACCGCGCTGAAGTTCTCGCTCGACTTCATCATGTTCGGGCCCAATTCGCCCTTCGTCTATGCCGACGAAAATGGATACTTCAGAGACGCGGGCTTGACCGTCAGAATCGATCCGTCGTCGGGTTCAGGAGATGCGATCAACCGGTTGGCGAGCGGAGCCTACGACATAGGCTATGCGGACGTGAGCACGTTGATCGAATTCGCGGCGAAGAACCCCAGCGCTGCCCCAAAAATCGTTCTTTTCATTCAAGATCGCACGCCGTCGACCATCCTCTATCGCAAGCAGAAGGACATCAGAAAGCCGAAGGACCTGGAGGGGCATTCGCTCGGATCCGGTGCGACCGATGCCGGCGCGCGCATGTTCCCGACCTTTGCCCGCCTCAACAATATTGATGTCGCCAAAGTCGACCGCCAGCTCGTGGACTTCCGCTTGCGCGACAGCATGTTTGCGCAAGGAAATTTCGACGCGATCATCGCCTATGCGGATTCAATGCTGAATGTGCGCACGCTCGGTCTCGACCTCTCCGAGGTGGGCAGGCTCGACTACGCCGATTGGGGTCTTAACTTTTATGGTAACGCAATGATCGCATCGCGCCAGATCATCGATGGCAATCCCGAGGCAGTGCGCGGCGCCGTCCAAGCGGTGGCCAAAGCTTGGCGCGACGCGGCCCGTGATCAGAGGCCGATGATCGATGCACTGGTCAAGCGGAATAACCTGGCAAAGCGGGAGGCCGATCTGGAACGCCTGCAATTCATCATCAAGAACCAGGTCGTCTCGCCGTTTACGCAAGCCAACGGTATCGGCGCCGTCGATCAGAAGAAGCTCGACGAGAATCTGAAGCTAGTCGCAGAAGGGTTCAATCTAGCGAGCGTTCCATCACGCGCCGATATCTTTGATGATCGCTTCTTGCCTCCGATCGGCGCGCGGAAATTTGCCGACTAGTTGTTTTGCGTCGTCGGACCGATGAGGTCGTGGCCAGAACACTATCGGCGAGTGCAGCGCCATCGCAGCATAATATGCCAGCATCGCGCTCACCGCGGTGGCGGATCGACGTTATCCCAATCAGTGTCGTTCAATGAACTTGCCTGAAGTCGGAAAGCCTCGACTCGCGATCGATATCGGGGGAACGTTCACCGATGTGGTACTTGATCGGGGGGGCCAGCAATGGACGACAAAGGTCCTGACCACGCATGAAGCGCCGGAAAGGGGGGTAATCGAGGGTGTCGAAGCTGCCCTCAAAGGCGCGGGCGTTGCAGCGGCCGATGTCGGCTTCATAATCCATGGCACCACGCTTGCGACGAATGCGTTGATCGAACGCAAAGGCGCTCGCACAGCGCTGCTAACCACAGAAGGATTTCGCGACACGATCGAGATCGGCACGGAGAGTCGGTTCGATCAATACGACGTCAACCTTGTGAAGCAAGCGCCGCTTGTTCCACGCAATTGGCGCATTCCCATCGTCGAGCGTGTGGCCGCGGACGGGGAGATCCTTCATCCCCTTGATGAGGCTTCGGTGCTCGTTGCCATTGACCGACTTCGCGAGGATTCGATTGAAAGCGTCGCCGTCGCGTTCCTGCACAGCTACATGCGGCCAGCGCATGAGCAGCGGGTCCGAGCGCTGCTGCATGATCGACTGCCGCATGTTTCCGTTTCGCTTTCCAGCGAGGTTTCGCCGGAGATGCGCGAATATGAACGATTCACGACTACCTGCGCGAATGCCTATGTGCAGCCACTCGTCGCGGGCTACTTGAGTCGGCTTGAAAATGATCTCAAAGCACGAGGGCTTTCCTGCCAATTATTCCTGATGCTGTCGAGCGGCGGCATCACGACCGTCGAGACGGCGCGCGTTTTTCCGATACGGCTTGTCGAATCCGGTCCGGCAGGCGGGGCGATCTTTGCGCAGAACGTCGCCCGGCGGCACGGCGTTGCCCGCGCCATATCTTTCGACATGGGCGGAACGACCGCGAAGATATGCCTGATCGACGGTTTTAAGCCGCAGATGTCGCGGATCTTCGAGGTGAGCCGATCATCACGTTTTCAAAAAGGCAGTGGCATCCCGCTGCGTATTCCGGTGATCGAGATGGCCGAAATCGGCGCCGGCGGCGGCTCGATCGCCCGCGTCGATCGGCTGGGCCGAATCGTGGTTGGGCCCGACAGCGCGGGCTCGAACCCGGGGCCGGCGTGTTACGGGCGTGGCGGATCAGAGCCCACGGTGACCGACGCCGATGTGGTGCTGGGCCGTATCGATCTCGAGGCTTTCGCTGGGGGCCAGGTGTCTCTGCGGCCGGAATTGGCGCACGCGGCCATGGCTCGCGTGGGCTCGACGGACGCACTCGGGCTCGACGCGGAGGAATTTGCTTACGCCATCGCCGAGCTCGTAGATGAGGCGATGGCGAATGCCGCGCGCGTACATGCCGTCGAGAGTGGCAAGACGCTTTCAAATCACACGTTGATCGCGTTCGGTGGTGCGGCCCCGCTGCATGTCGGGCGCGTGGCGGACAAGCTCGGCATAGCCCGCGTCATCGTGCCCGTCGGTGCCGGCGTGGGCTCGGCGATCGGTTTTCTGCTCGCGCCCATCTCTTACGAGGTCGCGCGCAGCATGTACGTCAGGCTTGAAGGCTTTCGCCCCGAACCCATCAATGCCCTGCTGTCCAGCATGGCAGAGGAAGCCCGCGTCGTGGTGGGACAGCAAGGCGGATGCTTGACCGAGCACCGGACCGCGTTCGCGCGATATGTAGGACAAGGTTATGAGATTCCGGTCGCGCTGCCGATCCGGACACTCTTGGAAGCGGACGTCGCGGCGTTGCGCACAGGCTTCGAACGATCGTACCTCCAACAATACGGTCGTCTGATCGACGGCGTTGACATTGAAATTCTCGCCTGGACGGTGACGGTCGGCACAGAGGCACCCCCAGCTGAGTTGATGGCGAGCGTGCGGAATCAGCCAGCCGCGCCGCCATCGCATTGGCGCAAAATCTTCGACATCGGCCAAGGCGCGTGGATCAAAGCAGGCCTCTATCGTCGCTCCGAGCTATCGCCGGGAAGCACTTTGGCCGGGCCGGCAATCATTGTCGAGGAAGCGACCTCGACCACAATCGGCCCGGGCTATGATGTGGCGATCGGTGCCGACGCATCCATCGTTATGACGCGGCGAGTGACTCCATGAGCAATGTGCCCGGCGGCTATACTGAGCTGCAGTTGCAGGTGATATGGAACCGGCTCCTCGCGATGGTTGAGGAAGCGGCGCAAACGCTGATGCGCACGGCCTTCTCCTCGACCGTCCGGGAAGCAGGGGACTTGTGCGCCGGCTTGTTTGACTGCCAAGGGCGCATGTTGGCGCAAGCGGTGACGGGAACGCCAGGCCACGTCAATACGATGGCCGAGGCGGTGAAGCATCTTTTGGCGCGATTTCCCATCCAGGAGATGAGGGAAGGAGACCAGTACATCACCAACGATCCGTGGCTTGCATCCGGTCACCTCCATGACCTGACGGTAGTTGGCCCAATTTTTCGAAACGGAAGCGCAGTCGCGCTGTTCGGTTGCTGTTGCCACCAAGTAGACATCGGCGGGCTTGGACAAGGAGCGGACGGACGGTCCATCTACGAGGAAGGCCTGCAAATCCCGCCGATGAAGCTCGTGAAGGCAGGGGACCTGAACGAGGATTTGCTCTCGATCGTGTGCGAGAACGTGCGCACACCGCTGGAGGTTCGTGGCGATATCCTATCTTACATCACCGCCAGCGAATCCGCGGCACGCCGGCTGGTGGCGACGCTCGACGAGTTCGATCTACCGAATCTCGACGGCGTCGGAGAGACGATTATCTCCCGGTCCCGCCAGGTCGTCGAAACGGCGATCGCCAAACTCCCGAAGGGAAGCTGGTGCCACGCAATTATGCTGGACGGCTATGACAAGCCGATTCGGCTCGCCGCGGCGCTGACGATCAGCGATGGAGCCATCACCGTCGATTTTAGCGGATCGTCTGAGGCTAGCCCGTTCGGCATCAATGTTGTCGCGAATTATTGTCTCGCCTACACCGCTTTCGCGCTCAAATGTATTGTCGCACCCGACGTGCCGAACAACGCCGGCTCTCTTGAGCCGTTTCGCATCGCCGCGCCCGTGGGGAGCATCCTCAACGTCCGGCGGCTGTGGCCGGTTTCTGCGCGTCATGTCGTCGGGCTCATGTTGCCGGACCTGATTTTTGGTTGTCTGGATCAGGCCTTGCCTGCCCGAGTGCCGGCCGAGGGTGCGAGTTGCAACTGGACCGTTCAACTTCGACGCGGGCCAGATCAGGTCGTCGGGCGCGCGCCGACCTTCGAAGCGGTATTCTTCAATACTGGCGGATCAGGAGCTCGGCCGGGGCTCGACGGCTTGTCTGCGACAGCATTTCCCAGCGGCGTCAAGGCGATGCCGGTGGAAATCGTCGAATACGGGGCTCCAATCGTCATTTGGAGGAAGGAGCTTCTGCCGGACTCGGGCGGCGCGGGCCAATATCGCGGTGGCTTGGGCGTGAAGATCGAGATCACTGCCCGACATCCTGCGCCGTTCTCTCTTCTTGCCATGTTCGAACGTATCGCGCATCCCGCGCAGGGTCGCGCGGGCGGACGCGCTGGTGCGCCGGGCAGGGTGTATCTCCTTTCCGGGCAAGAGTTGCAGGGCAAGGGCCTTCAGCCCATACCGCCGAATAGCCGTTTGATCTTGGAAACGCCGGGGGGTGGCGGCTATGGCGATCCTCGCAACCGTGCGCCGGAGCAAGTGCGGCAGGACATTTCCCTCGACCTGGTGACCTCAGAGGCAGCGGCGGTGCATTATGGTTGAGGTCGTGGAGGTGGCGGCCCCGAGCACCTCAAGCTAACGTGCTCGCGATGAATGAAGTCGGCCTGAAATCAAGCACGCACTTGCTTCGGTTCGCCGCGCATGGACTCGAGCGCACGCACCGGTTTTCGGCAAAAACCGGAGCACGGAATCGGAAAGTTGCGCGGGCACAATGATAAGAGGAATTCGAATGATTTGCCTTAGGTTGAGGCAACCACTGCCTCGTTTTTGACCGGACGCCACTTGGCGCCACGCTCTCCATTCGTGAAGACGCAATGACAGGCTAAGACACTTCACGATGGTTGACGGCAGCATAGGCTTAAGCGATGCGCGAGCTCAAGTGCGCTCATGTGTTGACGGCGGCGGATAGGCCGGCCTCGGCCGCGCGCACGATCCGTATCGACGGGGAGAGCATCGCCGCGATCGAAGCAGCACGGCCAGCGGAACCGTTCTTGGCGATGCCGCCGCTCGCCAACGCCCATGACCACGCCCGTACGGTGCGCTCTAGCTCGCTCGGAGCCTCCAGCAAGCCGCTGGAGACCTGGCTGCACTATTTGGCGCTTGTGCCCTCAATCGATCCTTATCTGGCGGCCGCGGTGTCGCTCGCGCGCAGCGCGCTCGGCGGGGCCGGCGTGGTGATGGTGCACTACACGCGCGTGCAGGGATTCACCGATCTGCCTGCCGAAGCAAAGGAAGTGGCGCGCGCCGCGCGCGACGTCGGCGTCCGCGTCGGCTTTGCGGTCGCGCTGCGAGACCGCAATCCGCTGGTGTACGGGCCCTCAGAACCGATTCTCGCCGCGCTGCCTGCGCTGTCGCGCGAGGAGATCGCGCGGAAATTCATCCGCACGCCGCTTCCAGTCAAGGAGATGATCACGTTGGTCGATGCCGTGGCAGCAGCTGCGGGAAGCTCGGTATTCGACGTGCAATACGGACCCAATGCGGTGCAGTGGTGCACGACCGGGCTGCTCGAAGCTGTCGCCGAGGCGTCCGCGGGCACTGGCCGGCGCGTGCACATGCATCTGCTCGAGACCCGCTACCAGCGTAGCTGGGCGGATGCGGAATTCCCGGACGGCATCGTGCGCTATCTCGACGGCATCGGGCTCCTTAG
>WNFT01006560.1_pt1 | contig 11631 bp, 11 predicted proteins | sample 5400191 | NCBI WGS metagenome assembly WNFT01 (sample SAMN13153359, study PRJNA577476) | soil metagenome | isolation source: 80 cm saprolite under Madrone tree | place: USA:California | collected 2016-06-14
AAGCATGCGTGACCCGGTATTGCGCCGGTATGTGAAGCTGCCGGACGCCGCGGGCGGCGTTTTTATTGATGCCGTCGAGCGAAACAGTCCGGCGGCCAAAGCTGGCATATTGCCAGGCGACATCCTTCTGGCGATCGATGGCAAAGCGATCGATCCGGATGGCAATTACATTCATCCGGTTTTTGGTAAGCTTTCTATTACTCACCTGACAACGACAGAACTCTATTCCGGGGGAACGACGAACGTGACCGTCTTCCGGAACGGTGAACAAAAAGATATTCCGGTGGAGCTGTTCCGACAGCCGGCCGAAAGCTATGTCGTCGATCCATATGTAATCGATCGCGCGCCTCGCTATCTGGTATTGGGAGGGTTGGTATTTCAGGAACTTTCTCGGCAATATCTCCGGGAATGGGGCACCAATTGGGCCAAGGAAGCTCCGCAACGGTTTGTCTACTACGATCGTTTCCAATCGGAACTTTTTCCTGAGCCGCGAAAGATTGTTTTTTTGAGCCAAGTGATACCCACTCCGGACACGGTCGGGTACGAACAGCTTAACTACTTGATCGTCAATCGGGTCAACGGCCGAGAGATTCGGAACCTGGGCGATCTCTCCCAAGCCGTCCGATCGCCGCAAGACGGGTTCCAGAAAATCGAGTTCAATGAAGATCCGCGCGTGATCTATTTGGACGCTGGGCAGGCTGAGAGTACCGCCAAACAGTTGCAGGCGTTGTATGCCTTGCCGGCGTTGCAACGACTATGAAGTGGGGTGCGATCTTCGATTGGGATGGAGTAATCATCGATTCGTCCACCCATCACGAGGAAAGCTGGGAACGTTTGGCAGCTGAAACCGGCCATCCGCTTCCAGCCGGACACTTCAAGCGCGGATTCGGAATGAAGAACGAAAGGATCATTCCCGGCCTCCTCGGTTGGAGCTCAGATCCCGACGAAATCCACCGCCTTTCGCTCCGCAAAGAAGAGCTTTATCGAGAAATCGTTAGGGAATGGGGCATCGCCCCTCTGCCGGGAGTTGTGATTTGGCTGGATCGTCTGCGCGACCGGGGAATTCCGTGTGCCATCGGTTCGTCCACGCATCGGTTGAACATAGATACGGGATTATCGATTCTCGGATTCACGGAACGTTTCGCTGCTGTCGTCACGGCAGAGGATGTTCGTAATGGTAAACCAGATCCGGAAGTGTTTCTCACCGCAGCAGCTCGTATCGGAATACCGCCGGAACAATGCGTAGTCTTCGAAGACGCTCTGGTTGGGATCGAGGCCGCTCATCGTGGTGGCATGCAGGCGGTGGCGGTGGCGACCACTAATCCCATCGACCGGCTCGAACCAGCCGATGTTGCTGTTCATCGTCTCGATGAATTGACCGTCGACCAGCTTGCTTCCCGATTGGCAGGTAACCCGGAAAAATCGGGCAAAAGCCGAAGCGACAACCTCATTGCGGGCTAAATCGTGCGCCAACCTGCCTGCTACCAGCTAAGCAGCATCGACAACGTCGTCGGGAAAAATCTTGATCAATGCGAATCGCAAGGCCTCACTCGTGACCGGCTTATTCAAGACCAGATCAACTCCATCAGGGATTGAGCCCGAGCTTTTCATTAACTCTCCGAACCCCGTCACCATGATGATCGGTCGTGAATTTCCAGACTTACGGACCAGTCATACCCGGCATTCCCTGATCGGTCACAAGCAGGTCGTAGCTCCACCGGCGAAGATTTTGCAATGCCTCCGCCCCACTTGAAGCTGCGGTTACCTCATGATGATCGGCCGCTAGAAACAAGGTGACGAGATCGCGCGAAGTCTTTTCGTCGTCCACAATAAGAACTTTGAGAACTCTGCCAACTTTCTTTCCCGACGCCACCGCCGCCGGAGTGACTCTCGGAAATATGGAATCCAACTCAGCTTGATTCGCTTGGGCCGAATTCGGTGCCGATTGCTCGGCTTGCTGATAGAATTCTCGCAATCGATCCGCAACTCGATTGGCATCCTTCGCCGCTGCCAGGACGAGTTTGAGGTAATGACGAGCCTTTTCTCTGTCCTCAAGTAGCTGGTCTTTCTCCAGCATCAGTTCGACGTAACCTAAGATCGGAATGAGCGCATTGTTGAACTCGTGCGCCGCGCCGCACGCCATTTTGCCGAACGTCTCCAGCCGCGCTTCCCGATCCAGTTGCTGCTGCTCATCGCGTCCTTCGCCCATTTGCTGCCAAGAGCGCTCCTTGGTTGATCGCAGTTCAGGATCCACTTGCTGCCCAGCCGGTGCTGGCGATTCCGGTCGCGACGTTCCTCGGGTAAGATTAGCGACCTGATTTTCCAGAAGCGCAACCTTACTTCGCAGCGCCTGCTTTTCGCAAAGCAGCTCATGCCGTTCAAATACCTGCTCGAAGAGGCTAATCAGGTCGAATCGAGTCCACGGCTTGATCAGTAGCCGGCAAATCTGTCCTTCTCGCAACGCTTGATCCACTTCGGGAAGACCAAAGTTCCCGGTAACTAGAACCCGGGATGCCAGAGGCTGAATTGCTCCACATTCTCGCAAAAAATCGATGCCGGAGAGTTCCGGCATGCTCTGGTCCGCAACCACAACTGCAAACAACGCTTGACCGAGATGGCGCCGTGCTTCCGCGATACTCGCAGCCGGCGTTACTACATAACCGGCCCGAGCGACTTGATCCGCGAGAATTCGGAGAACAATCGCGTCATCATCCACAACTAAGACTAGCCGATCGGAGGACATGACTCGTGAAACCTAGTGAAATTAGCAAATTTCAGGAACGTGACAGCCCTTTTAGCAAAGCAACCTGATCCTAGAGCCTTAGGAAGCAGTTGGACCGTCACATTACTTTGCCAAGATTCATCCGTTCACTTTGTGTTCGTTTGCACCCACGCGCTTGATCTCGGTCGCCAAATCAGGCACGGGCAAGAACCCTATCCTCACTTTTAGTTCCTCTTCCGTCTCACTCCAAATGAGATCTCCCGGCGGAAGATTTAATTTTTCGAAGATCTCTGCCGATCGGCGGCTATGGTCAAAATCTATTTTGTGCTCCGAGCTGTAAACGATCCAAATTTTCTCAGACTCGGTTTCTTCGCCGAATCGAATATTTCCGGCTCTCGCACCGAAGGAGAGACAGTCTGCCGCGACCAGCATTACGAAAGCTTGGCGCAAATGGTTTTGATCCACCTCGATCACTGCGTCACTAGAATCACCTTCCAGTTGAAGGTTGACGCTTCGCGGCACAATGATTTGCAATTGTTGCATCAGGTCGTGAAGGAAATCGGAAACCCGGACCAACTCAGGACCTTGGCTTTCTTCGTCGGTTAGGGAACCAATCGCCATGAGCATCTGGCGAGCCGATTCGGCGCTCTCCCGAATTAGTTTAAAGCTCTCGGCGACCTCTTCTGACGGTAGTTCATTTCGCAAATGATGCGTGCTCAGTGTCAGAATACCGGAAATACTGTTTCCCAGGTCGTGGAGAGTCCGGAGGAGAAGAAAATGCCAAAGCTCTGTTTTAAAAGAGGGCTCAAATCTCGACATTAGAAGGAGTTTCTCAAAAAAACGCTCACGCGTCACTCCCCGCAGAAAAGTTCGGCCAATTTTCGAGCCACTTCCCGAATTACCGCATCGCTAGGGTACTCGGGGTCATCAACTAAATTCGATCGATCTTTAGCGCGTGGAGGGGCGACTGCTTTCGTTGCAGCCCGACCAGCGCCGCAGCGACTTATTTTTCGCAGAGTAGGCCAGTCGGCGACTGCTGCACCTGCTCTATCACGCCATCCGTCATGGGTGCAATCATTCACTAAAATGGTTTATCGGCATTTCCTTGCTCCGATTTAGCAAAAACGCGAAAAAGGCGTTATAGGAACTGGAAAAGCATTGCTACTGGCATTCCCAGGTCCTATTTTTGCTTCTGGAGCAACCAACTTTGGAGCTTCGTAAGGGCTTGCAGCTTATTTTCGTTGGAAAATGGCGATCGAGAAAGTAGTCATCCTTGACGACGAGCCTATCGTCCGTCGCTCGCTGGAGCTGCAGCTAACGCGAAAAAAGCTGATCGTTACCGTCTGTACGACCATCGCGGAAGTCGAACAAGCGCTGGCAAAAGAGTCGTTCGACCTGATGTTTGTGGATGTCCGTCTTCCCGACGGGGACGGAACCGATTTGCTCGCTCGGGTGGGCAATCGGGCCGATAAGCCGATGGTCGTGATGATGACTGGATACGGGACGGTTGAGTCCGCAGTTTCCTGTATTCGGAATGGAGCCTTCGACTACATTATCAAGCCGTTTTCCAGCGGACAAATCGACGTTATTCTGGATAAAGCGGAGAATTTCGCGCAAGCCGTTAAGGTCAGCCAGGTTCTGGCACGACAAACCTCCGATCAAACGCCCCTCATCGGCGATAGTGAACCGATTCGCCAGCTTCGCCAAATGATCCAAAAGGTCGCGCCTACTGAAGCCACTGTGCTAATCAGCGGGGAAAATGGTACCGGAAAAGAGATGGTGGCTACCGAGATCTTTCGCGCCAGCGGACGTGCGAGCTCCCCATTTATCAAGGTGAACTGCGCGGCTATTTCGGAGACTTTGATTGAGAGCGAGTTTTTCGGGCACGAGAAAGGCGCCTTCACCGGTGCCGCGGAAAAACGGGAAGGTCGGTTTGAATTAGCCAACCGAGGTACCATCCTGCTCGACGAGATTAGCGAAGTCTCTTTGAAGTTGCAGGCGAAGTTGCTACGCGTCTTGCAGGAAAGAGAGTTTGAACGGGTCGGCGGTAGTCGTCCCATTCCTGTAAATGTCCGAGTGCTGGCCACGACCAATCGGCACCTGGAGAAGTTAGTCAAACAGAATGGATTCAGGCAGGATTTGTTTTATCGGCTGAATGTTTTCCCGATTGTTGTCCCACCCTTGCGATTGCGCAAAGAGGACATTCGCGCTCTAGCGGAAGCTTTCCTGAAGCGGATCACTCAACGCACTGGAATCGCGTCTCCTACGCTGACACCGGAGGCTTTAGCGATCCTTGAGCGGTACGATTGGCCAGGAAACGTGCGCGAACTGCAGAACGTGATCGAACGAGCCGTTATCCTGAGCGAACCAAATGAGCCGATTTCGCAGGCGATACTCGGTCCGATGTTCCCTCAGACCGGCGGGAAGCAGGCGCGCAGCGAAATCGAACCGGCGTCCTCCACTCCTACTTTTCCGAGTGAAGTCGTTCCCCTCGAGACCGTAGAAAAAGAGTATATTCTTTATGCGTTGAAGAAAGCGAACGGCAACCGGACACATACCGCGCAGATGCTCGGTATCAGTATCCGGACGCTTCGCAACAAACTGCACGAGATTTCGGAGGGGAACGGCGAACCTGAAGACTGATCTCACGCAAAGAGGCGGAAAGTTTAGACTCACGCAAAGACGCAAAGGCGCAAAGAAGAATGAAGTAAGGGTTGATTCCGCCAGCCAGCAGTACCTAGGGGAACTGTACCGGAGGCGTCAGAGAACCTATGTGGATCGTCCTACTCGCTGGATCCGGTTTTTCCTTGCGTCTTTGCGTCTTTGCGTGAGTCTAAGCTTTCCGCGTCTTTGCGTGAGCTTCTTTCTCAGCGCAAGAGGGCTTCTACAGCTGCGGGAGCGTGATCCCGCACTGTCCCATGTACTTTCCCGCGCGATCCGCATACGAGGTCTCACATATTTCTGAGCCGCCTAGAAAGATTACCTGGGCGAGCCCCTCCTGAGCGTAAATGCGCGCCGGCAAAGGCGTCGTGTTAGAAATCTCCAGCGTCACGTGGCCTTCCCATTCCGGCTCCAGCGGCGTAACATTCACGATGATACCACAGCGCGCGTAGGTCGATTTGCCTAGACAGACGGTCAGCACGTCACGCGGAATACGAAAATATTCCACACTGCGGGCCAGAGCAAAAGAATTTGGCGGTATGACGCAGATATCGGCGGCGAAGTTGACAAAAGACCTCTCATCAAAAGCCTTCGGGTCGACCACTGTATTAAATACGTTGGTAAAGACCTTGAATTCATTTGAGACGCGCAGGTCGTAGCCATAGCTGGAGAGTCCATAACTGATGACCGAGACACCTTTTTCCGTCTTGCGCACCTGCGCATCGGAGAACGGGTCGATCATTCGATGCTCTCGCACCATTCTCCGTATCCATTGATCAGAACGAATACCCATATCGTAGCAGTTCTTATTGGCTCTACTGGCACGATTCGCAAACCGCCCCATTACGCTTTGCATCGATGGAACAAGTCGGTCTCCCCTCGATCGCCGGCTGGCGATCGCGATTGCCGGAATCGATAGAGGAATTATTGACCGTGCGCAGATAGTAGGTGGTTTTAAGACCTCGCTCCCAAGCTTCCCGATAAAGGAAGGATGCTTTGCGCGCATCGTTCTCGGGAAGGAAAAGATTTACCGATTGAGATTGATCGATCCATTTCTGTCGCACCGCCGCGCACTGGAGAAGCCAGGTCGGCTCGATTTCGAAAGCGGTTTTATAAAGCCGCTTCAGAACTTGCGGTACCCGATCAATCGATTGAATGGAACCGTCGAAATACTTCAGATCAGAGAGCATCTCCTCATCCCAAAGGGCAAGTCTCATCAATTCCTTAACCAGGAAATCGTTGGTACGGACAAATTCTCCAGAAAGATTCGACTTGGTGTGAATGTGCTTGTAACTCGGCTCGATGCACGGAGTGCAACCCATGATGTTCGAGATCGTGGCAGTCGGCGCAATCGCCAGACAATTTGAATTGCGCATACCCTGACGCTCGATTTTCGGGCGCAAACTTTCCCAATCGAGACGCTTCTTCCGATCCACCAGAACCGGCACACCGCGCTCCTCTTCCAGAAGATCCAATGTGTCAAACGGCAGGAGGCCACGATCCCATTTGGAACCTTGGTACGATGGGTACCGGCCGCGCTCGGCCGCAAGGTCACTCGAAGCAGTGTACGCATAGTAGGCGATTGCCTCCATCAGCTCGTCGTTGAAATCAACCGCTGCGGGATCATCAAATGGAACGCGTTTTGCATAGAGCGCGTCTTGCAGACCCATGACCCCCAGTCCTACCGGTCGATGGCGCAAATTGGCGCGCTGCGCCGCCGGCACCGGATAGTAGTTGATGTCGATTACGTTATCGAGCATCCGCATCACAATCTGGACCGTGTTCCGAAGCTTGGCGTGATCGATCGATCCATCCGCGCTGAGATGAGCTGGGATGTTAATGGAAGCGAGATTACATACCGCCACTTCTTCACTGCTGGTATTCAATGTGATCTCGGTACAAAGATTCGAGTTGTGGATAACACCCACGTGATCCTGAGGGGAGCGGAGGTTGCAGGGATCCTTGAAACCGATCCAGGGATGACCGGTCTCAAAGAGTGTCTCGATCATCTTCTTCCAAAGCGCTAAGACACGAATCTTCTTTCCATACAATTCGCCCTTATCGACCAGTGCTTCATATTGGAGGTAGCGCTGCTCGAATTTTTGTCCGCAGAGCTCAGGCAGATCGGGCACATCGCTGGTACGGAAAAGTGTCCAGGTAGCCTCCTTCGAAAGTTTTCCCGCGGAGATATCGCGTAGACGCTTCATGAACAGATCGGGAACCCAGTGGGCCGTGTTCATGTTGTGGGTACGGCGGCGTTCATCCCCTGTCTCTTTGCGCAAATCGAGAAAATCCTCGATATCGGCATGCCAAAGTTCGAGATAACTGCAAAGCGCACCAGGGCGTTTCCCCCCTTGGTTCACCGCGATCGCGATGTCGTTAGAGACCTTGAGAAAAGGAATAACCCCGGACGACTCTCCGTTGGTTCCTTGGATATGCGCGCCGCTCCCGCGCACGGCCGTCCAGGAACAACCCAATCCACCCGCCCACTTTGATAGCAGTGAAAATCGGGTCCAGGTCTCCGCAATCTCCTCCATCGAATCACCGCAAAAGAGCAGGTAACAGCTGGAGAGTTGGGCGTGAAGGGTACCGGAATTGAATAGTGTCGGCGTGGAAGAACAAGCGCGTTTGCTTTGATAGATGCCGTAGAATTCTTTTGCCCGCGCCTCCCGATCCTGCTCCAAAACAGAGAGCCCCATCGCCACTCGCATCCAAAAAATCTGCGGAGCCTCAATCCGCCGACGGCCGTCGGGTACAGAAGAGTCCTTCACATGAATCAGGTACCGATCATAAAGGTTTTGAATACCGATGAAGTCAAATTGCAGGTCCGCGTACGGATCGATGGCATCGGCCAACTCTTTGAGCCGAAATTCGGCCAGGCGAGGATCCAAGCGTTTTGTCTCAATCCCCAGCGGTATGTAATTCAGAAATGCTTTACGATGGCTTTCTTTGAGCTGATCGATTCCATCCCCAATCTTCCAGGGAAGCGTTTCCTCATAAATATAGGTTAGGAGAATGCGACCGGCCAAGAATCGGCAGTCGGCGTCAACATCCAATAGATTTTTGGCATTGAGCACGATTGTGTCGCGATGCTCTCGCGGTGTAAGCGACATCGAAACGCCGCGGAGCAAGCGCGCCACCAGCTCGTCTTCCGAGAGCGTCAGCTCCAGACCAATTCGCGCAAATGAAAGTCTGGCCCGAAGATCAGCGTTGACACCGGGCGTCGATAATTCCAATTGCTCGCCGCTTTCGGCCGACGCAGCCTCTACCTCCCGAAACGCCGCACGCCGTGCCCGGTATTTGCCATAGGCGAGCGCGACTTGCCCATGGCCTAATTCGATCAGCGTGTTCTCGACCAAATCCTGCACTTCCTCGATATGAACGAAGAGTGGGTGCTCTCTTCTTATCCGAATCTCAACCTCGGTTCTGACCTGTTGGCCAGTGGCGGCGTGATCCACCGACGAACAAGCCGCGTCGACTGCCTTCTCGATTTTATGGCCGAGCCAAGGCACCACCCGCGGCTTGCGCAAATTTGATTGCGGCAAGTCACGCCGAATCACCCGGGGGAAATCAGCACTCGCAACGCTGCCAATGTTCTCTGCCAGCTCTGATGTTAATACACTCATAACGCGGTTCTCCAGCTCCGGCCATTAGATCAGATCATCCTCATTTGCGTTCTTCACGCTGCCGCCGGTCTGATACTCAGTGACGCGTGTCTCGAAGAAGTTTTTTTCCTTTTTTAGGAACATCACTTCATCGAGCCATAAAAACGGGTTGTTCTTTACGCGGGAGAGCGGCGACAAACCCAGACTGATCAAGCGGCGGTCCGCATTATAGTCGACATAGTCGCCGAAGTCTTTCTGGGTCAAGGCAACGATATCTTCCGGCAAACAATCGATAATGAACTCCTTCTCCAATTGCACCCCTTCACGCATGAACTCGATCAGCTCTTGACGAAACTCCTCGGTCCACACATCTGGATTTTCGTTGATCAGCTCCTGCAGTAAATAGCGGCCCAATGCGATGTGATTCGACTCGTCCCGTAGCGTGTATTGAAACATCTGGCCGATGCCGGTCATCTTGTTCTGCCGATGAAGACACAAGATCATGGCAAAGAGCGCATAGAACTGCGTTCCTTCCACCACCTGGGTGATTCCAAACAGCGCTTTGGCAAACTTCTGCTTATTAACCGTTCGGGTTAGATCCAGACCCATTTTTAATTCCGGCATCTGGCGCGTGATAAATGCATTCTTGTGCCGGATGGAAGGGATATCCTCGAACTTAGCTGTCACCTCGTCCAAATCGATGTTCAAGCTCCCGATAATGTGAAGCAGCGAATCCATATGGATCGATTCCTCGGCGATTTGTCGTAGCGCTGCATGTTTCAACTCTGCCGCCGTCAAATTCTCTTCAATGACGTGCAGGACGCTGTCGCCCACGACGCCTTCGGCCGCGGAAAAGTAGCCAACTCCCATTTCGATAATCCACCGCTCTTTGTGATTAAGCTTGGACGAATTCCACAACGTACAATCCTTCGTCATATCAATGACATCAGGCTCCCAGTGGTTTGCCTTCATCTGTTTGTAGATGCGATACGCCTCGTGGTACTTCAGTGGTAGAACGTTCAATTCGGCCGAGCGAATGCCATTGATTACTCGCTTACCTTCGAGCCGCTGGCGGGCTCGTTCCTTGTTCAGGCGGAATGTTTTGTTTTGGAAGGTATAAAGAACCTCTCCTTTTTCTTGCGAGATCGCTTCTTTAAGAGTTGATGATGTCTCGATCATGATTTTCGGGTATGCCCGCCACGGCACTCTTAGTCGTCGGACCTCGAGAAGACAAAAAGACCTTCAATAAGCCCGACCGGGAAAATTGAAGGTATTGGGGCAACTAACCGAGTTGCGGAAAGACGTTCAAATTCCCATCCTGTCTTTGGCGAGACAGTTGCCTCGACCCATATGCCGAGGACTTGATGAGCATGAAAAGCAGGTCTTCTGACTTCGAGATCGTCCTACCAATCCCGCCTTACCGCGCTTCCGCACAGTGGCTTCTTGAGATTTTCGTCCCTCGTTACAGCGGCGCTACCGCACAGGATTTGCACCTGTTTCCCTATTCTCCTCTAACCGTGATTAGAGGCACTTTTGCATGGTTACACCACAATATGTAGTGGCGTTCTCAAAGAACTACACTTCTAATAGAGGCTCAAGTGCCCTTGTGTCAATCGAAAAAAATCGCTCGATCGGGCCCGTCGCTCTGCGGCCGCAGATCTGAGGTAGGGCGGTCCGGGACGGACCGCCCTACCTCCGGCTACTTTGCTCCTTGACCAGCAGTGAACGTCTGCTTTGAGTCGATCGTCATGAATCGTTTTGTTGATCAAGTCGCGGTTATCACTGGTGCCGGCCGCGGAATTGGGCAAGCAATCGCTCAGCGGCTCGCCGCCGAAGGTGCCAGAATTGCCGTCGTTAGCCGCACGATAGAAAATGCTCAGAAAACCGCCGATCAGCTGAATCAGCAAAAACCCGAAACCGCATTGGCTTACGCTGTCGATGTGGCCAACGGCGACGCGGTCGCTGACCTTTGTGGCCAGATTTTAAAGACGTTCGGCAAGGTCCACGTTCTGGTCAACAACGCTGGAATTACGCGGGATCGACTGAGCATGCGAATGGCTGAGGAAGATTGGGATCAGGTTTTGGATACGAATTTGAAAGGCGCGTTTCACTTCGTCCAGAACCTGCAACGACCTATGATGAGGCAATCGTACGGCCGCATCGTCAATATCAGCTCGATCAGCGGTTTGATTGGACAAGCTGGTCAGGTGAACTATTCGGCCAGCAAAGCCGGCCTAATCGGACTTACCAAAGCACTGGCCCGCGAAATTTCCGGACGTAAGGTCACTGTCAACGCGATCGCTCCTGGATTCATCTCAACTGATATGACAGCACAGCTCCCCGAAAACGTTCGAGAAGAGCTGAGAAAACTCATTCCGCTCGGGACGTTTGGCGAGAGCGCGGATGTCGCCGCCGCGGTTGCATTCATCGCAAGTCCGGAAGCCAAATACATCACCGGTCAAGTCCTAACCGTCGATGGCGGAATGGTGATGTAGAGGGGAGTTAACAGTTGATTCCATTGAAAAACCCGGCGGCAAAGGTTGGCCATTTGCAGGGAGTTTTGCTAGACAATTGGAGCAAGGATGAGTTTGCCGCAACTGGAGCTGCAAGGCTCCCTATTCGAAAGTCTGGGATCGATCGCCG
>WNFT01004954.1_pt1 | contig 11630 bp, 7 predicted proteins | sample 5400191 | NCBI WGS metagenome assembly WNFT01 (sample SAMN13153359, study PRJNA577476) | soil metagenome | isolation source: 80 cm saprolite under Madrone tree | place: USA:California | collected 2016-06-14
TGAGGCATTTCTCCAGTTGCCCGGTGCGGATGATGACGAAATCGCCGCGGCCGATCGCGACATTCTGGGCGTGCGCGCAGGCGTCAAGCTCGGCGTTGGTAATGCCGTAGCCATCCGGTAGATAGTCCATGTTCTTGAAGCGCGCGACATCGAGCAGCACGCCGCGCCCGACCATTTTGCTGCGCGAATGCTCGATGCCGAGCTTGCCGAGGCCGTTGCAGTCGACCAGGCGGGCATCGTGGCCGTTGTACATCTTTTCTTCGTAGAAGATGTGGCCGAGCGAATCCCAATGGGTCGCGCATTGCACCGGCATGTTGATGGCATCATCGGCGTAGCGGATATTGGGGATTACGTCCTGGCGGCCCGCCACCGCGTCGGTGCCTGTCGCCAGCATGGTGTGGATCGGGTTCCAGCGCCCGCCGAACAGGCCGGTCTGCGGCCCTTTGCGATCGAGCGGAATGCCGAGGGCGAACACCTTGCCGGTCTTGATCAGAGCCGCCGCTTTGACGATGTCCTCCGGCCGAATGTGATTGAGGGTGCCAACCTGGTCGTCCTTGCCCCAGCGCCCCCAGTTCTTGAGCTTTTCGGACGCTTCGGCGATCGCCTGTCTGCCGACCGTGATGTTCATGAGGGACCGTCTCCGTTGTCTCTTGGGCCGCAGGTTCGGCCGGATATTGGCGCGCGAGGCGGCGTGCGTCCACTTCCGATGGTGCGGCAGGGAAATGGCGCGCAATGTGGCGAGTGAGTCGAGTGGGCCCGAGTCGCTAGAGGCGTTGTCCGGGCCCAGGTAGCACGGCCCCGTAGGGCGCAAGCGTAGCGCATTGCGCCGTTCCGATGCGACAGGCGGACGACCTTCGACAGGCCCGCTTCGGCGGACGTGTTTCGACACGAGGCGGCGCGATGCGCGGAGTTTACCATCTGGCCGGCCAAACGCCGGACCCGGTGGCTTATTGCGACCTACGGGCTACGGGCCACTCATCGGAACGGTCAAGCCGTGGGCTATCCACCGAAGCGGTAGTGAAGTCCGACGGTCGAAATGAAGCCGTTCTTTTGTATGTCGATCGGGGTGCCGCCTACGTTGTAGTGGTCGCTCCCCAGATCGAAGTACATGGTTTCGGTCTTCACCGACAGGTTCTGCGTGAGGCCGAACTCGGTGCCCCAGCCGATCGTCCAGCCGGCGCGGGTCTTGGAAGCACTCTGCGAAGGGCATCCATCCACTCGTCCGCCCGTCAACTGCGAACCGGTGTCACACACGATGTCGGCCCGATCCTGGGCGATCACCGCGCCGGCCTTCACGTACGTCAGGAGCCGATCCCAATAGGCGTAGCCGATGCGAGCGGTCGCCGTGGAGAGCCAATTGGTGCTGTTTTCGCAATTGTAGAAAAAGCCCGTCGGGCAGGGCTGAGCGCCGCGGGCATTGGTCGCGCCGACGTCGCCTTCGACGCCAAGCACCCACTTGCCGACTTGATAATTGTACCCGATTTCGCCACCGCCGAGCAGGCCGGCGAAGTGCGGGTCGATCGTCGCGCCGCTGTCCGCGAAATTCCAGCTCGTGTGTCCCCAGTCGGCTCCGAGATACGCGCCGATGTAGAAGCCGCTCCAATTGTATGCTGCTGCCGGTGCCACGGGAGCCTTGTAAATCGCCGCCTTGGCCAGCGCGCCCCCTCCGGTCGCGGGGTCTGGGCCAAATGTGTAGCGGAGGCCGCCGTTTATGCTCCAACCCTCGATGTTGTCTCCGGTCCGATAGTCGCCGCGCAAGTAGGTGACCCAGCCGGTGTCCACGATACGCGCCGCGATGCCCGCACCAAACTGTCCATATGTGCCGAGGCCGCTGGTTGAAACCGTAGAACTGAGAGTCGGAATGGATGCAAAGGACCGACCTAGCGACGCGAAGTTAGTCGTCAAACTCCCAACGGCCCCGCCTTGGAATTCGTGGAACACGCCGGCGGAGGCGAACGGCTGCCACACCACATTGCCGGACGTAATAGTTGTGCCGGCTCGCACACTCAGACGACCGAGGGTGCTTTCGATGTCGTTGACCGTCAGGAGCCAAGGCGGGATCAGGAGCCCGCTAGGCCCGGCCCCGCCCGTGACCATGGTGCCGGGGACATTCAGCTGATCGACCTGGGTTCTTGACCAGACGATCCCCGCCGACGGCTCGATGAACCACTGATTGCCGAGCTTTTGATTGTAAGCGACGTTTCCGGTCAGGCTGATGCCGCGGGCGTTGAAATGCTGAGCCGACAGTCCATGGTTGTCGTCAGAGACCTCATTTTGGAAAAAATCCCCGCGCACCTGTCCGTCGACGAGGAAGTTTCCGTAGCTCGCAGCCGCATAGGCGCCAACGAACGGGATCTGGAGGTTGTCGTGCAAAGTCGGAGGGCCGGGATTGAGACCGGCCGGAGTGGCATCTCGCGTGTTTGCACCCAAGTAGCCGACCGTCGAACCGATGTGCAAATTCCACCCGTTCACGTTCAGCCTGGCAACGTCGGTGCCGATCTGAACGCCTGCGAAATCTTCCACCGTGCGCGCATTGCAAGTAATGTTGCCGTTGAGAGTCGTGCCAAAGTTCACGCTTCCGGTTGTCGAGGTCGTGCTGGTGCTGAGGTGGCCGCCAACGCCGCGGGCCCACACGCCGCCACCCTCCTGGTCGGGCTGAGGACTGGCCGGACTCCCGATGAACGCACTTGACTGCGTCAGGAACGCCGTGTTCGCGGTATTGATCGAACTCGTAAGGGCGTTCACGGATGCCGACACACCCGCAACCGCCATCGCCACGACTGACTGCGTTGACGGTGGCCCCGGCGGAGGAGCAAGGTCTTTTGTCCCAACACACTGAGCCTGTGCACCCGAGGCGGAAAACAGGGTCAGTGCCAGAGCGCCGGCCCCCAGAATCGGGCCCTTCGTCTTTACGCCACAGGCCAATACTTTCGGCTTAATCCACGCGACATAATCCAGCCGCATTGCGCTGAACATCACCACACCCCCCAACTCTCGCAACAATATCACGCCGTTAAATGCAATCGTGCCGCCTTGATAACGCAATGGCGCCGCGTTGACAACGCACACAAGGTTCCGCGCCACGGTCACGTGCACATGACGCCCCGCTCTGCGGCCAGCGATTGCGCGCAGGCCCTCTGAATTCACATCATATTTCGGCGACGTGTGTTGCTTTTGCAACAGATCGGCCGATTTGTTCGGCTTGGTGGCATTTTGAGGATCGAGCGCAAATTTCCGACATGCCTGAGGCGTATGAGTTCATAACAGGGGCAAAACCTCATGGCGCAGCGCCCGATGATCGGGAGGGCCAGGACAAGCCCGGCCATCACCAAGTGGGGCTGCCACCAAAGTTTTGCTCCTTTGACATGAATTCCTCTTAAGTTCCTATTGGCACGTGTGATTGACAGGGCAGCGGGAAGATCAGTACTTTGACTTGCTTTCGGAGACTTACTTTCGGACACTTTGGCTTCGGACGTCATCTGGGGAGATGTCAAATAGCCCGTCGGGTATTCCCGCAGACCGGTCGAGACTGTGACGCCAGGGGTGGCGTGAGGATGGCGGCTATGCGTTCGGCTTTGTCCCGCGGTGACTTCAGGCTCGACAAGGCCGAGGCCCGTCGCGCGGGCTGCCGTCGCTTCGATTGTGTATTGAACTCATAACTGTCGGGGAGGGCTTACCCGAAGCGTAACCGATGAAAACTCTTTACGATCTGCTCGGCGCGCGTGCGGATGACGATGCCGAGGGGCTCAGAAATGCATTTCGCAAGGCCGCCAAGGCGAACCACCCTGATCTCCATGCCGGCGATCCGGATGCTCCCATTCGATTCAGGCAGATTGTGGAAGCCTATGACATCCTTCGCGATGCGCAGCAGCGCGCGACTTATGACCGGCTGCTGAAGTTCGAACGGGAGCGGTTTCGCCGGAGATTAAAAAGCACCGTCTCCTATCTGGTGCGCAACGTCGTCTCCGATGCCATCGCGGTTGTCGGCCTCGCGATCGTGTTGGGCGGCGGCTACACGCTTTTCGCGTACATTTCAAAGACACCCATTGAGGCTGCCAAACTGGTCGAGGCTACCGGGCGCGGACCGGCTAAGATTGCCGCTGTCCAAGCGGCAGCGCGAACCGACACGACATACGATAAGCTTGAGCGCACGGCGGCGCCCGAGACGCCATTCGTGCTGAGCGCCATGGCGTCGGCCGCGAATGACGGCGGCGCTCCGGCAGTTACGAAGAGCCGGCCCATCCCAAGCTCGGCCGGGCAGAATACCGACGTCGCCAAGCCTAACAACCCCTTGGACGTCCCGATCCGCCAAGCTGACGCGAAGAGCGCCGCTGACCGTCCCGACAGGACCTACGCAATGAGGCCGCTCGATCAGGATAAAGGGCAAACAGCTGACATTGAGTTTTCCTCCGCGGGGAAAGACGACGGCGTTCCGAAATTGTTTTCGTCTCATTTTGCGATGTCGGACGATAAACCTGATGTGAAGATGCTCGATGCCGCCAATGTCAGCACGGCTAATGCGAAGATACCCGAAATGAAGACGCCCGCACGAGCGCGGACCGTGCCGAAACGGCAGGCCGCAAGCCGCACCGCTTTCGCGCAGGCCGCGCCGGAAAACCGGAACACCTGCTCGGGATCTTGCTCCGGCGACGCACCTCCCCTTTTCGGAGTGGGATTTTAGTCTAGAGCTCGCTTAGACGGCATCCGCGTAGGCGGCATTGACCTCGCGTTGAGCCGTTCGCCGATCGCGACCGGCGTGGCGGGCGGCGCTGCGATCCCGGTGACGGCGCTCACCTCGCACCATGCTATACTTCGACAATGAGCATATCGGGAGAGCCCCATGACGCGATCGACCCTCATCCTGGCCCTCGCGGCCGCAGCCAGCATCACCTCGGCGCTCGCGCAGACATCGAGCCCGCCGCGCAATGATCTGCCGCAGCCTTACCGTACCACGCGCGACTGGGGCGAGCTTCCCGCCGGCATGAAGTGGGCGGCCGTGACCTCCATCGAAGCGGCGGCCGACGGCTCGATCTTCGTCATCCATCGCTGCGCCGCAAATTCCTGTGCCGGCAGGCCCGAGCCGCCGATCCTCAAATTCGATGCCAACGGCAAGCTCCGCAAGGCATTCGGCAACGGCATGTTCGTCTTCCCGCACGGCTCCGGGCTCGATGCCGACGGCAATCTATGGGTGACGGATGCGGGCGGCCGCGACGGCATCGGCCATCAGGTGATCAAGTTCTCGCCCGACGGCGTCGAGCTGATGCGGCTCGGCAAGGCGGGGGTGTCGGGCTCGGGGCCAGACCTGTTCGACCAGCCGAACGACGTGGCAGTGGCGCCGAGCGGCGACATCTTCGTCACCGACAGTCACCGCCGCGGCAAGAACAACCGTGTGGTCAAGTTCGACAAGTCCGGCAAGTTCATCAAGGAATGGGGTCACAAGGGTTCCGGCCCCGGCGAACTTTCAGAGCCGCACGCCATCGCGATGGACAGCCAGGGCCGCCTGTTCGTCGGCGACCGCGAGAACAACCGCATCCAGATTTTCGACCAGGACGGCAAGGTGCTCGACGAATGGCGCCAGTTCGGCCGCCCGAGCGGCATCTACATTACGCGCGACGACACCATCTACGTGGCGGATTCCGAATCCGGTCCCGATACCGGCGCCAATGAGCTGATGGGCATCCGCAAGGGCATCCGCATCGGCAGCACCCGCGACGGCAAGGTGTTCGCCTTCATCGAGGACCTGGAATCGACCACGCCCGATCACTCCGGCGCCGAGGGCCTCGGGGTGGACGCGCAAGGCAACGTCTACGGCGCGGTGGTGCGGCGTCAGATGCTGGAGCGGCATGTGAAGAAGTAGCATCGCGCCATGCTCAAACTGATCGGGATCATCGTGGCCGCGATGCCGGTTATTCTCTTCCTCCGCGCGATGTTCATGGGGTCGAGGAGGCGGTCGCAGGCGGTCTCCAATTTCAAGAAACAGGTCGACTATGCGGTGTGGGCGATCTTGTTCATGATCGGCTGCGGTGTTGCCTTTTCGATCGGCAAATTGATCTACGACATGCACCTGTTCGCGGCGCGGCCGTAGGGTGGGCAAAGGCGCATCGCCATGCAGCGCAACTTGCGCGGCCTGTCATGCGCCTTTGCCCACGCCGTCTGACCTCGCCGTTTGACCGCGTGGGCAAAGTCGCGCGAGGCCGGTGCTCGATGTCATCAGCCGCGGCAGGCGACTTTGCCCACCCTACGACGTTGTCGCGTGTCAATGCTCATCGTCGTCAAGCCGCGGGATCGCGGCGCGAAGCTTTGCGACCGTGTAGCGCTTGACCTGCAGCGTCCATGGCGAATCGACCGCAGCCTGTGCCCCCGCGAAGGGCAGGAACAGGGTCAGATTCGACACGTATAGGGTCTTGCGGTCGAGGCTGAAGGCGAGGCTCGCCGGGAACAGGAGGCCGCGCACCACGCCGCGCTCGCTGATGCCGTTGAAATCGCCAAGCTTGGCGATCACCTTGCCGGTCTTGTCAATGACGATGATGTCGTCTTCCTGATTGGCGCAGACCCAAAGATTGTCGTGCTTGTCGATTGCAATGCCGTCCGGCGCGTTGATGCCGGTAATGAAGATCGCGGCGGTGCCGGCAGTTCCGTTCGGGTTGACGGGAATCTGGATGATCTGGTGGAACGCCGTATTGGCCACATACATCACGGTGCCGGCGTTGTTGAATTCGACGCCGTTCGCCCCGAATGGCGGCGTCAGGCCGGTTCCCGGCCCCAGCAAAGGGCTGTTGCTCCAGATCGTCGGCGTGCCGCCGTTGGGGCCGGTCTTCCAGATGATGCCGTTGAATGAGTCGGAAACGTAAACGTTTCCGAGCTTATCGAAGGTGAGCGCGTTGAGGCCGGCGCCCGCGACAGTCGGCGTCATGAACACCGAGGAAGCGCCGGTTGCCGGATCGACGTGGAGGACCTTGCCGGCCCCGAAGTCAAGGACGAGCAGGAATCCGTTGACCGGATTGAAGCGCAGTCCCAGCATGTGGGGACTTGAATTGGCGATGGTGACTTTGCGCACCAGCTCGCCGCCCGGCCTGATGACAAACAGCGCGGCATTGCCGGAAAGCGCGCCCGCGGTATTGAAGCCGAAACTCGGTACGTAGATATTGCCATCGGGGCCGACGGTCAGTCCTTCGACGCTCGACGGCTGACCCGGCGTCACATCGGGCAAAACCGCCAGAACGTCGACATCGCCACGGTCCCACGCGCTCGCGGGCGCCCCCGTCAATAGCCCGAACGCAACCCCAATAGCTGCAGTCACGATCCCACATCGTGCCATGTCATGCCTCCCCGAATTGGGCCGGCGTTGCGCGAGATAACCCGCGGGCCGGCCTCGACCGGGACCATCGCATAGGTATCATGCGGCCGCAACCGCGCTTTCGGGGATTGTCATTCCGGGACGCCGAGGCAGAGCGGAGGCGCGCGGACCACCGCAAAAAAATATCCGCCGGGCGGAGGGCGCCGCCCGGCGAATAGATGCATTACGCAAAGTTGTCGGTGCTTACCTCTCGCCGGCCAACTGGAAGTCGGGGTTCTCACCAGCGGTCTCATGCGGCCGTTGCGGCACGTCTGGCGCATACGGCGTGACAAGTTGGTGCGGGGCATTTGGCGTCACGTAGGCGTGCGCGTCGGCCGGAACGGCTGCCGGCGCAACATGGTTGGTGCGCACATGCGATTTCGCCAATGCGGGGGAGGTCACCAACGCCGCGACGCCGACAGCCAACAGGATCACTTTCAAATTCGATGTCATGTTCAAACCTCGTGTTTTGAATTGTTGCCCTGTGCGACAACTAAGGCACATTCGGCGACACGCAAGATTTCGCATTGTCAACGAATGACGGTGAAAATATATGGTGTTTATGGAGATTTAATGCAGAGTTTCGTCGCGTTGGCGCGATTTTGTCAGGCCTTGAAAAGTTTCTCGCGTCCCTATTGCATAAGGGAAGATCATTAACGACCCTTAATCCATTTCGGTGACATAACTCTGCTGACGGTACAGTCGCACGTATGCGGTAAGTGCCAATATGCTATGCATCTGATGGATGACTCGCATCAGAAGAAATGGCAGAGAGGGCCAGCTGGCGAGAGTTAAGGCGACAACGAGAGGCTTGCCATGACCGAGACCATGCATGTCGAGACCGACGTGCTCGTGATCGGATCGGGCGCCGCCGGCATGTATGCGGCGATCGAGGCGGCGCAATCGGGTGCCGGAGTGCTGCTGGTGGACCGCAGCCTGATCGGCCGCGGCGGCGCCACCGTGATGGCGCAGATGACGGTCGCAGTGGCGCTCGGTTCGCAGACGCCGGATCATTGGACCTGTCATTTGCACGATACGCTCCAGGCGGGCCGCGGGCTGTGCGACGAGAGCCTGTCGCGGCTGCTGTGCGAGGAAGGGCCCGACTGCATCCGCCAGATGGATGCATGGGGCGTCGGCTGGGCCCGCAAAGACGGCCGTATCGTCGCCGCCCAGGCGCCCGGCCACGACCGGCCGCGCTGCGTTTATGTGGATTTTCTCAACACCGGACCCGCGGTGTCGAAAACCCTCCGCGCGATCGTCAACAAGACGTCCGGCATCCGCAAGGCCGGTGATCTGCTTGTCACCGATCTCGTGAGCCACGCGGAGGAGGTGGTGGGCGCCGCCGCCCTGCATCTTGCGTCCGGCGCACCCGTCACCATTGCGGCCAAGGCTACGATCATCGCCACCGGCGGGCTGACGCGGCTCTATCGGCGCAACAGCGCATCGGCCAATATGAGCGGCGACGGCTATGCGCTGGCGTTGCGCGCCAGTGCGCCGCTCGTCGACATGGAATTCGTGCAGTTCTTCCCGATCGGCCATCTGGCGCCGCGCCTCATCGGCATGGACCCGATCATGTGGGACCCGTTCCGCTATAAGCTTGGCGGTCGGCTGCTCAACGGTTCCGGACAGGAATTCACGTCGCGCTACGGATCGAGCGAGGACGGGGCCTATGTGCTGACCCGCGATCTTGCGACCTACGCCATCATCAAGGAAGTGGAGGCCGGCCGCGGCTCGCCTCACGGCGGCGCCTATCTGAGCTTTGAGCATTGCCCGCCTGCCGAACTGCGCGCGGCATTCGGGCCGGTGATCGACCGGCTGGCCATGAACGCCATCGATCTCGCGAAAATGCCGGTGGAGGTCGCCCCGATCGCCCACTATCACATGGGCGGCGTCGCAGCCGACGCCCGCATGGAAACCGAAATCCCGGGGCTCCTGGTGGCGGGTGAGGCGGCGGGCGGCGCCAACGGGGCCAACCGGCTGTCCGGCAATGCCGTAACGGAGGCGCTGGTGTTCGGCCGCCGCGCCGGCCGCAGTGCCGCCGCCCGCGTCGCCCGTATGGCGTCGCAGCCATTCCGGCCGCTGGCGGCCGAGGCCGCGCTCGATCTCATCACGCGGGATGCCATGGCGAATGGCGCCAATTCGGCGGACATGATCCTGCGCCTGCAGTCCGTCATGGCGGACGATGTGGGGCCATTGCGCACCCGGGGACGGCTCGAACGCGCCATCGCGCGGATCGACGATCTTGCCGGGGAACTCGGCGAGCGCCCGCTCGGCGACGGCCGGCGTTTCGACCTGCGCCGCATCGACTGGTTTGACCTGCGCAACATGCTGCTCGTCGCGCGCGTCGTGGCGCTGGCAGCATTGCGGCGCACCGAAAGCCGCGGCGCGCACCAGCGCGAGGATTTTCCCGGCATGCTCCCTGAGTGGCGCGTCAACCAGGTGGCGCGCTGGCGCGACGGTGAAATCGAATTTGTCTCGGCCCCGCCGGCGCAAGGACTGCCCCCTCCTCCCGTGGCCCCCACCCTTCCCTCCCCCGCAAGCGGGGGAGGGAATATTGATTTACCCTCCTCCGCTTGCGGGGGAGGGTCAGGCAGGGGGGAGGGCACGGAGGGGGCGACCGCACGATTGCGGATCTGGCGCGGGCTGACGCCGCAGGCCGGGCAGTTCGAGAACCATGAGGTGCCGTTCGAGCCCGGCCAGTCGGTGCTCGACGGGCTGCGCTGGATCCGCGCGAATCTCGCCCCGACATTGGCGATCCGGTTCTCCTGCATCAACGCCAATGCCTGCAAGGAATGCATGATGGAGATCGACGGCGCCACCGCCTATGCCTGCACGACGCGGCTGGAGCCACGCGAGATGATAGTGAAGCCGTTGCCGAACAAGGCGCTGGTGCGCGACCTCGTCACCGAGATCGCGCCGCCGGCGGAGCGGTTGAGCGAGACGCCGCACCGTCATCGCCGGGCTTGACCTGGCGATATACGAAGCAGATGGATGCGCGGGTCAAGCCCGCACATCCACGTTTGGACCGATTTTTAGTTTGCCTAGACGGTTCTGACTGGTCCTAAGCCCCTCGGACCTCTGGTTCATTTGCAGCGATCGCCTTGTGTTAGACAAAATGAGATTTTGTTGAACAAACGGGTTCAGCATCGGGACTTCAAGGGTCTTAACGGCACGCAGCGACGACAACGGTTATCGAGCACGCGACCGGGTTCTTTATATTGGATGCGTCCGTCGGCGCGCGAGTGACCTGTCTAGCTGACCATCCACAGGATTTAGCGGCAGCCGACTGGGCAAGAAGCCCCGGCATGCCATGATCCTTGCGATGGCAGCGAGCATGGAGGGAATAGCGATGCCGGGCATCTGCGGAGAATTGGCGGAGCTGCTGAGCACAGTCCAACGGCCGGGCGACTTCTTCGCCTCCGGCCGCCTGGAGCTTCTGCCCCCGCGCCTGACGGTCGACGGCGTCGGTCAAATCGCGTTGCCGCTCCTTCCTGTCCAGGCCGAACAGTTGATCGCGCTGGCAGAGCGCGCCCCCTATGGACGCGGCGCGACAACGATCGTCGATACGAGCGTGAGGCGCACATGGCAGATCGGGCCGGATCGCGTGCGCCTCGATGGCAAGCACTGGCAGGCAACGCTCGACAGGGCCGTCGCACTGGCCGCCGAGGGGCTCGGCGTCGATGAGCCGGTCTCGGCCGAACTCTACAAACTGCTCATCTACGACAAGGGCAGCTTCTTCGTCAGTCACCGCGACACTGAGAAGGCGCCAGGCATGTTCGCAACGCTCGTGCTTGCGCTGCCCTCGCTGTCGTCGGGCGGAGAGCTTGTGGTGCGTCACAAGGAGCGCGAGGTGAGGCTCGACCTCGCGAACGACGACCCATCCGAGATGGCATTTGCCGCCTTCTATGCGGACTGCGTGCACGAGGTTCTCCCGATCACCGCCGGCTGCCGGGCAACGCTCATCTACAATCTCGTCCGCAAGAGCAAAGGCGGCGCGCTTGGGCCGCCGAGCTATGAAAGAGAAACGGCGCGCGTCAAGGCACTGCTTGAGGAGTGGGGGAACAGCAAGACGGCGCCGGACGACGGCGTGCCTGAGAAAGTGGTCTATCCACTTGAGCACGCCTACACGCTGGCGGAGTTCGACTTCGCCAATCTCAAGGGTGTGGATGCAGCGGTCGCGGCGCTTCTGAAATCCGCGGCGCCTCAGGCTGGGTGCGATCTGCATCTGGCGCTTGTCTCGATCGAGGAGAGCGGATCGGCGGACTACAACGTCTCATACCGGAGCCGTTACCGC
>WNFT01004955.1_pt1 | contig 11629 bp, 10 predicted proteins | sample 5400191 | NCBI WGS metagenome assembly WNFT01 (sample SAMN13153359, study PRJNA577476) | soil metagenome | isolation source: 80 cm saprolite under Madrone tree | place: USA:California | collected 2016-06-14
GGGGTGGAGACAGGAGACAGGTAACACTCTGGTACGGGGTCAGGTGGTCTCGAGGGCAGGTTGGGTCTGCAGGTTTGTGTCTCCTTGGTTCAGTTCATTCAGGGCAACGAAAGACGGTGCTTCAACATCGACAACGGGGCGTGGTCCATCGAGCGAGAGAAAGCCAATTCGTCGATGAGAGAACCAGAGATCGTGTGGAGGGCCGGAGTGAGGATCGATAGCGACCGGGAATCCAGCCAGCGCCTCAGTCAGCGGAATCATCGTGCTCCTGTACTTGATGAAACCTCTGCCAGAGACGGTACGCACGAGCATGCGCTCAGGATACAGAAGGTCGACCTTCTTTCCAGCGTACGAGGTGGCACTCGGCGTGTAGACGTGGCTCGGCGTTTTCATTCCGAGAGATTCATGAGGCCGGCAGTTGTTGAAGTCGGCTCTCCACAGGTCGCACGCTCGCTGCTGGTCTTCGGCACTGGCCGCGGCGATTGCCTCGACCTCCATGGCCATGTCGCGATGCATGCGCTCGTGCCCGCCGTTGTCGGCCGGCGTGCCCTTCCGCGAGCGCAGATGGTCGATGCCGAGGCTCAGCCACCAGGCCGAGAGCCGGGTCAAGCCGAAGCGGCTGTTGTTCGCCACGAAGGGAGTCCCGTTGTCGGTCAAGATCCGCTGCGGGAGTCCGTGCAGCTCGAAGAGGCGGTCGAAGACCCTCAGCGCTTCGTCGATCTGGGGCGAGCGGCAGACGTGCACGGCGAGGACGAAGCGGCTGTGCTGGTCGCGGACCGTCAGCGGCTCGCAGCGCTTCAGATCGCCGGTGCGCCACCAGCCTTTGTAGTCCGCCGTCCAGAGTGCGTTGGGCTGATCGGCGCTGACGTCGGGCTTGCCGGAGGCGGGCGGGCGCTTCGGATGGACCTTGCGCGGGACAATCAGCCCGCAGCGCTCCAGAATCCGATTCACCGTGCGCTCGGACGGAATCGACCTGGTCCCGCTCTGCTCGAGTGCCCAGATCAGCTTGCGAGCTCCCCACCGCGGATGGGCGTTGCGGATTGCGACGAGGTCAACGATGACCTCCGGGCTCACGCCCAGTGGACTGGTCCGCGGCCGGCGGGACAGGTCGCGCAGCGCGAGCACGCCGCCGCTCTTGTAGCGCTCGAGCCACTTGTAGCCGGTCTTGCGGCTCACTCCGAATTCACGGCACACCGCGGCCAGGTTTGTCCTGGGCTCCAGCGCCTTCAGCACGAACTCCTCTCGGATGCTCACGACGGTCGTTTCCTTCCAGGGCATCGCCGACGCTCGCACGCCGGCGGCCCTCGAAACCGTCACCTATGTCCTGGCACCGAGGTGTCACCTATGTCCTGGCACTGCACCTCGTTTGGGTGCACCGGAAGTCGCTCGTCCTTTCGGTCAGCGCGCGGACCTTGCTGCCTGTCCTCTCGCCGGCTCGCGACCCTGCGTCGCTAGGGACCCAGACTCATTGCAGCCACGGGTCATATCCTGGCGGCACTTGGGATTCCGGCCCACCGGATCCAAGAAGAGCAGCGGCACATCGGGCAGATCGTATTGGCGAGGACGATCAACCGGCAGATTCTTGGCACGATGAACGACTTCTACAGGATGCTCGATCCCTCACCTGACCAATCTCTCATCTCGGCAGCGCTCGAGCTCGCCGAGGCCCCTTGTGGCCCGATCGGGATGGACACTCCCGAACGCACAACGGTGAGCTTGTTCGAGGTTGTGCGCCCGATTTGATCACACGGAACGTCTCTGTAGCTCGCTTGTGAAGAGTTCAAGCGCCACAACGTGTACTTGGCCAAGGTGGACAACGCTGAGGAGGCGCTGCGGTAGTGCCGAAGACGATTGCAGTAGAACGTGGGCGTGTCCGAGACGAGGCCACCACCACGTATCGCGAACAGTCCATCGCCAAGATCCAACCGCCTTCGAAATCCGTCGCAGCGGCGAAAGCAATCAGCGCGTACTTCAGGCAAGCGGTAGATTTCATGGTGCGAGATTAGGGTGTACCTTTTGCTTGCGCTTGGTGCAATGTACGCGCTTCGGCTCCCGCTTGCTCCAACGCTCTCGGAATCCACGCTGGTAACGGCAAAGCTGCATAGGGATTCGAGACAAAGCTTGTGTCGGGCAGAGTAGCCTCGCCTTGCGGGGTGAGGAGCATGCCCCACTGAAAGAGCCCCACGCCGCCTACGCGCGTGTGCATCGACGGTTGGAACCTGCGAAGTAGAAGCGGGCGCCAGGTCTTCATCCCTGCAATCGCATTCAACATGTCAACCATGATCAGGCCACATGCGTCCTTCGGAAGCTGCTTTGCCTCGCTGCTCAGAAAAGTCTCCGCGCGCTCGTCCGCGAACGGAAGGCGTACTGCGATATGGCGTCTTCCTTCGGGTCCCATGATCGCTTGCGCCATTCCGAGTCGCGGGACGTTAGGTTCTCCGGGATGGTCGGCTGGGACGATCCGACCGGGCTCCGAGAAGTTTAAACAGAGAAAACCAAGACCGTCGGCAATCTCCTCACGGCGAGTGCCCGTGGAATGGCAGAAGCGCCTGAGCTGGTGAAGTAGTGTGTCGACCTCCGGATCTCTCGGCTCGCGACGGAAGAACACCTCAATCGCGTAGGTGCCGGGTACTTCTGCGCAGACCTTGCTGAGCGTCGTGAGAAGTCCGACTACCTTGTCGTGCAGCTCCGACGTGTCCGGTCTGGTGACCTCGACGTATGTCCACGGTTCATCGTTCAGTCGCACTCGGAAGTCCGGTTGCTTCGACCGGCCGGCAACCAAGGCCGTCGGATACAACTCGACTCGCACATGAGGCGTTGCAGCAGTCAGCAAGTAGATCCCCTCCAGTTCGGCGATCGCAGCGGGATTGCGGTCCCTTACGGCGGCGATAAGAGCGTCGGACGCTGGCACTCTCTCGATGACCGAGAGCAGGCGCCCGAAGTGCGCAGCCGTCAGCGTCGGCATCGTGCCGGTAATTGTCATCCCGCCGCGCTGGCGGATCGACTCTAGCCATTCCTCACCGAGAAGCCGCTCAACTCGATCAAACGAATCCACCAGCACCGCATCGCTCAACGGTACCTGAGCACCGCCCAGCCACTCGGCGCGAATACGCTCAGCGGTCCACGTCATCGAGGCCACTCCGTTCGAGTGGACTGTAGCAAGGGGGCCTGACAGAAGCTGGGATGCCCTCATGGGGCCGGACACAACCTCCGTGCGAGGCCGGAGTTGCACACCCCGGCCGCAGTCTGGCAGGTTCGAGGCTGGCCCGGGCGCCTGGGGCAGGCGGTGAGCAGCCGACAGAAACGGCCTTATCTGTCCTTCATCCCATGTCCAGCGACGATCCGGTTCCACATGCGGTGCTGCGGCGAGACGGGAGCTTCGGCGGCGGTCTCGCCGACTCTCCGCGTTCCGCGCGTCGGCTTCCGGCGCGCCTTTTCTTCTGCCTGGCGCTGTTGACGGGGGCGTCGCCCTTGCCTGCGCAGGAGCGCGCGCTGTTCCTGGAGGACGTCACCATCATCGATGGGACTAATAGCCCGCCGATGGAGCACGCGTCCATTCTCATTCAGCGTGGACGAATAGCGGCTGTCGGCCACAACGGGACGATCCTTCGACCTCCGGAAATCGAGACGCGGCGCCTGCCCGGACGATACGTGATTCCGGGTTTGATCGACATGCACGCGCACGTGGCGATTTTCGTCGGCGACGCAACGGACGCGGGGCAATCGAACTACCACTACGACCGCAAGGTATCGGAGCAGGTTCTGCGGACGCTGCTGGCGTTTGGGATCATGACCGTTCGGAACCCGGCGGCCCCCGCTGTGGAAGGCGTACGACTTCGCGACGACGTCGCGGCGGGCAAGATCGCCGGGCCCAGGATTTTCACGTCGGGAGAAGGGATCGACCATTTCGCGCAGCCAGGCCCGTTCGTTTACGTCGAAAGCGAAGGAGATGTTCGCACCGAAGTCCGACGCCAGGCGTTGGCGCGGGTCGATCTGATCAAGCTCTATTCCAGGTTGCCGGAGCAGCTCGTCGCCGCGGCCATCCGGGAAGGCCATGCGCAGGGACTCAAGGTGATCGGCCATTTGGGAGCGACGAGTTGGAAGCAGGGAGCGGATCTCGGCATCGATGGCATCTGCCATGGAGCGCCCTGGGATTCCGCCACGCTTCCGGCAGCAAAGCGTTCCGGCTACGAATCGTCGACCAAACCCTACCTGAAGAAAAGGATGGATTGGCTGGAGGCGCTCGACCTCGACGGCGACGAGATTCGCGCCATGATTCTCGCCCTTGTGCGCCATCACGTCGTCGTGGATCCGACGGTGATCGCCTACGAAACGAAGTTCCGTTCGAACGACGCGTTCTACCTCGAGGCTCCCGATCTGACCCTCGTTCCCGACCCCGTCTTGCATCTGTGGAGAACCGAGCGTCCACCCACGTTTGGGTGGACGAAGGAAGATCACCAGCGCGCCCAGGCGCTGTGGCCGAAACTTCTCGCGCTCATCAAGCTGTACCACGACCGCGGCGTGCGCCTGGTGGCCGGCTCGGATCTGCCGAACCCATGGGTCGTGCCCGGGGCGTCGCTGCACCGTGAACTCGAGCTGCTGGCTTCCGCCGGCATACCGCCGCAAGAAGTGATCGGCATGGCGACGAAGAATGCGGCCGATGCGCTCGGCATTTCTGGCGAGGTCGGGACCGTTGAGACGGGCAAGGCGGCCGATCTCGTCGTGCTGACTTCGAACCCGCTAAAAAGCATCAGCAACACGCGACAGATCGAGTACGTCATCCAAGGCGGCAGGATGATCGACGTGAAATCGCTTGCGAGGGGCACGTTCTGAGCCGGCGAGGAGAGCTCCAGCAGGGGTCGATGCTCAAGCGCGCGACCGACTTGGTCCGCCGCGCACGGGCAGCTACCAGGCCATGAAGACGGCGTTCGTCGAGCGGCCGCATTACGAGCAATTTGCGCGCTTCTATGAAGGACACGCCGAGAAGCGCAAGCCGTTCTACCTTTTCGTCTCGCGCGCACTCCTTCATTGTGCGCCCAGAGCCGCGGAATTTGCCCGTCCTGCACGACACGGCGGATACAGGGGACGGACTCTCACCTGAATCGACCGCGTGTGTTCCCGCACATGCCGATGCGTCAGTGGGTGCTTACGCTCCCGCGCTGGGCGCGCCTCCTCCGCGCGCGTGACCCGCAGCCGGGTGAGTGTGCTAGTGCCGTAAGTGGGAACTACAACAGGATGTTCGCACTCCGGTGAGCCATACGAGTCTACGGGCAGTAGAAGGAATTCCCGAATTTCCGGCATGAAGAAGAAATATTCGCGGAGCTGACGACGCTTTGTGCTGCACCGGGTTTTGTGCACGCGATTGCCTTCCTCTCGTTTCGCGATACTTTCGTCGCGTACTCAGAGCAAATGCGCCCAGGGGACATGCAGCACCTATTCTCTCGGGATCGTCTCATCAGAAGTGAGATCGCTACCTTGATCGGGCTTCTTATAAAAAATGACGTAGATTATTCGATCCCGTCGCCCGATGCATTACAGAAATATATCGACTCAACCGATACTCTTATTCGCGACTTGCATGATTGCCTCACGGGCGCGTTTTTTACCAAAGGGCGCGCTCAGGCCATAAGCGAGTATCTGTCGGGGACGGGAGCCCGATCAGAGTGTAGCTCTCCTGGTCCCGGATACCGCTCGGCGCTCTTGGTGCGATGATCGGACTTCGCCTTGGCAACGAGGCAGTCCAGCACATCCACGATTGTTCCCCATTCCACGAACCAGCAAGAGGCGGCGATTTCCTTACGGTCTCTCGACGGCGGAGCCGAGGCCGGTTCCACGATTCTTCACGCGGATTCTCGATGTTCATGTGCCCAGCGCGTGCCACGATCGCGCCGCAGCACCACGCGCCCCTCGCTCGACGTGGTGCAGGTAGCAGCGTTGCTAGGATGTTCGACCGCTCACGTCTACCTGCTGTGCCAGCAGGGCAAGTTGCCCAATTCCCGCGACATCCGTAACGCAATCATACCCCTGCCGCGCTCTGCTAGCGCAGGAAACTTGGCTGATCGAGGCGTGGCTGGCCGGGATTTCCGAGCAGCCCTCCGGCGCCGACGGATAGCCACCACGTGGCGGCGGGACCTCGATCTCGCGTTCGCGATTGCGCGGGCGGACACGACCGGAACTGGCCGACGATTTCCCATTCCGTGGGACGAACGCATCGGCGACCCGGTCGCATCGGTAAGACCCACTCCAGTCCGCTCATTCGGGACCGTCTGCAGCGAGGACTCGGCGACCCGGCATGTCTCTCCGCGACTGGGAATCCACTTGGGCAGATGGCTATCGACCCGCCCGAGCGTTCGCGCTTGAAGCCCTCTCTGCCGCGGCGGCCAGCGCGCCCAGGCTCGATCTCACCGCGAGGGCGGCGTCTCCGGTGAGCTCCTCACCGGGCGCGAGCTTCCTGGCCAAAAACGGCTTGATGAGCGAGTCGTCGATGAGCACCCGCGCCGACATCGTCCTGAGCGTCTCAATCAGAGAAGCCTGTGCGTATTCGCCGCCCGAGGCTGACGCGTTCCATAACAGCACCAGCTTTCCCGCGAAGTCCGGATAGGACACGAGCCAGTCGAGCGCGTTCTTCAACGCGCCAGGAACTCCATGAGCGTACTCGGGACTGGAGATGATCAGGCCGTCCGCTGCTGTGATCTGTGCGCGCAGGGCGGCGACGGGCGGGGCGGCCGTGTCCTGTTCACGATCGAGGTCGGGGTCGAAGTGCGGGAGCTCGCCGAGGCCTCGGCAGATGACGAATGGCATCGTCGGCGGTGCGATTCGAGCGGCGGCCTGTAGGAGTGCCGTGTTCGACGACGAGGCGCGTAGGCTTCCGGAGATGGCCAGGATGCGCATCAGACCCCAATGCAGGCCAGGAAGGTGGTTCGCCTCCGCAGCACGATGGCGATGCAGCACCGCCACAACGTTCCGACGCCGAACTCGCGGGCGATCAGTCCGGCATGCGCCACGACGTCCTTGCCAGTGATCATCCCGCGGATCGCCATCGGGCCTCCGAAGACTTAGACGCGATGGCAATGCGTTTCGCTTCCCCCCTCTTGAGGGGAGAGGCCGAGCTGAGGCGCCGGCGGCGCACGGACGACCGCAGGAACCATGCTCCGAGAGTCGCCAAGGCCAGCAGATCCGCTGGACCCGAGGTCGAGCATCCGTACGCGGGCGCGAGAGCTAGCCCTCCCGCTCCTCCCGGCGAGTTGGGATCCTCGCCGGCCTTCAGCGCATCGATGTCGGAGATTCCGCTGCTGTTGCTCGAGTGGTGCTCGCCGGCGGCGGCGAGCAGCGCGTTTCGCAGCGAGGATTCGTCGAAAGGGCGAAGCCCGCGGCTGCGCAGATAGACGCCGAACGGCTGCACCACGGTTCCGGCGCCGCCCGCATCGGTCGCGTGGCAGATGGTGCACCGGGGCGGCGCGGCAAGGTCGAGTTGCTGCCGGATCACTCCGGGGAAATCCGGCGTGGCGAGCAGCGCCACTGCGATGAGGATTGGCTGCATGTCAGAGGTACCCGTTCAGTTGGATGAGGAAGGTGTTGGTCGTGGGCGAATCCGACGAAGTGCGGCGGACCATGTCGGCGCGCACGTCGAGGTGCGGGAAGACGAACCAGGCCGCTCCGGCCCACCAGCCGTACTGGGCGGCCCCGCCGGCGGGAGAGCTGAGTCGCTCGGCGGCTGAGATGAGGTGCACTCCGCGCAGCACCTCGAGATCGGCCTGCAGCCATCCCGCATGACCGGTCTTCAGGCTGGAGCTGCCAAGCCCCGAGGAGAGGAGCGCGTCGGCTTCGAAGGAGAGCACAAGCGGGGTCCAGGGCGCGGCGCGCGCCGTCACTCCGTACGCTTGACGCAATGTGGGGGATCGCGTGTCGAGCGCGGCGTCGGCGCGCGTGGCCAGGGCGCTGACGCCGACGGCCACCTTCGGCGAAAGCGCCACCTCGAGATGACCGGCCAGTCCGCGCTCCCGGAATGCATCGGGCCGCACGGAGTAGTTGCCGAGGATGGCCATCACCTCGGCGCGCCAGCTCTCCCTGGTGAGCGCGATCGCGATGCCGCCCTGCTGGTCCTCGTTGATGTCCGTTTGCGTGGCCGACCGGACGAAGGAAGTGTGCTCGATGTTGCGCAGCCCGAAGGGAACGTTGATCCGTCCAGCGCGGACCAGGCCCGTCGAGTCCGCGAAAGCAAGCCCGATCCAGTGCTCTCGCGAGACGAGATTTCCGCTGTCCTGCTCTCGAGTGACCGTGGCGAGGTGAGCGGCTCCCGCGCTGGCGTAGCCGAGCTCGGCCGCCGCCCGCACCGACCCGACCCGCACCTCGGCGGCAACCGAAGTCCGCATGTGGAGCTCGCGGTTGTCGACCAGCTTTCCGTCGACCGTGTTCCAGATGTAGCCCTCGCGCACCCAGCCGCCGAGCGTGAGCGCATCGGGTGTCTTGAGCACGCCGAAGAGGAACTTGCTGGCCGCGGACGCCTCGGCATCTTCGGCCCGGCCCCAGCGGGAGCTGAGCAAGAGCTGACTCTGCGCGCGGCCGTACTCCGTGAGCAGCGTGCCGCCAGACGGGTCGGTGTGGCACGACACGCACTGCGTGTAGCCGTGCCGGATCATCGTCGGATACGCGCTCGCGGCCGTCGAGCAAAGCCCTACGGGCGCGAGGACGAAGAGGGCGGCTTTCACGCGCCCTCCACGGCCATCTCGACTGTGACCTCGACCTGCGGTGTCACGCTCACTCCGAGATACGATGGCGACTTGATCTCGAAGTCGCGCATGTCGAGTTGCACCGAGCCGTGGACCCTGGTCACGCCGGCGGCGCCCCTCTCGGCGCGATAGCGCACCTGCACAGGGCGAGACCGGCCGTGCAAGGTCAGGTCGCCTTGGGCTGTCCCTGCCGCAGCGTCGTGCTCATTGGGAAACGTCAGCTCGGAGCGCGAGACCCGGAGGATGGCGGCTGGGAATTTGTCCGCCTCAAGGGTCTCGCGCAGGTGGCGGTCGCGCAGTCCGATGCCGGTTTCGATCGGCGCGATCGGCACTTTGAAGGTGAGCGCGGAAGCGTCTTCCTCGAAATCGATCTGGGACGACTTGCCCTCGATGCGCAGCCCTGCGGGACCGCGGGCGAGAACTCTCACCGAGCTCTCGCCCGCGCGCGACAGAGCGATTGCTCCTTGCCCCACTACCGAGACGACGAGGAAAAACCCGGTGAGAACGTTGCGGGTGTTCATGGCAGCTCCACGATTAGCCACGACGCGAGGTCGTGGTTTTCGACGTGCCGTTCTTCGTAGAGCGCGGTTCCGGTATGCGCCTCCCCTGTCCAGGGGATTGGTGACTCCGCGCAGCAGCAGGTGGCTGTCCGTCCCTACCCAGATAGGGGAGGTCGGCCCGCGGCTGCTCCCATAACCAACGCAGGTCCGCCGCGCATCCAGCCGGCGACTTGCAAAGGAAAGAACACGATGAAGCAATCGATTTGGACCCGCGCGGCGAGCGCGCTGACCGTCGCCTTCCTCGCCGCAGCTTGCGGCGGCAGTACGATGTCGGCGTCCTCGCCGCCGGCGCTCAAGCTGTCGAACGCCGCCAGCGTCGGGAATTACCTCGTCGACGGCAACGGCCGCGCACTCTACTACTTCGCGCTCGATCTGCCCGCCGGTGGCGGCCAGGCGGCCGTATCCAATTGCACCGGCAGCTGCGTTTCGTACTGGCCGATCTTCCACACCGACAGCGTCGTGGTGCAGGGGATCGACATGAACGACGTGGGTCAGATGACCCGCGGGGACGGCAGCAAGCAGACGACGTACAAGGGATGGCCCCTCTATTACTACATCGGCGACAGCAAACCGTCGGACATCACCGGCGACGCGTCCACAGGTGGAGGTCCAACTGCGGTCTGGTTCCTTCTTCGGTCTCCGTTCTTCACGGTGCTGACGCTCACCGACTCCACCACGGGCGCCACGCGACTGGCCGATGCAGCGGGGAACAGCTTGTACTACTTCAACCTGGACACCGTGGGCTCACCGCCGACGAGCGCGTGCGACGGCACGCCTGGCGACCGGACGACGTGCGTCGGCAACTGGCCGATCTTCCTCACCGACGGCGCCGTGACGCCCACAGGGTTGGACGCTGCGCGATTCACGGTGTTCACACGCGCCGACAACAAGAGGCAATCCGCCTTCGACGGCCACCCGCTCTACTACTTTGTCGACGACAAGGTCCCGGGTGACGTGAAGGGCCTGACGTTCCCGCCCGGATTGGGACACTGGTTCAACATCGATCCGGCGAAGCAGTAGCGCGCGGCGCCTTCGCGGGTCCCAGCCGCCCGGGACCCGCGAAGGAGTCCGCCGCTCGCCGAAGTCTCGATCCCCTGATCAGGGCAGGCGCGGTCACACGAGCTTCGAATGATTCGCCGGCCACGGTCACCTCTATGTCGCGGACACGTTCAACCAGGTCATCCGCAAGATCGATCTTGTTTCCGGCGCGGTGACCACCTTTGCCGGCTCGGCACGCGAGCGCGGGGCTTCCGACGGGACCAGCGCCGCCGCGCGCGGGTCAGCTCGCGATCGTCGATCGAGCGGAGAACGTGCTGCTCACGGTACGCTGACGATTGCTCGGCATCGGAAACGACTCGGCGCGCCGTCCGCCGAGATCGTCGAAGTGACAATCCTGCGACTCCGAGAAACGAAACGACGAGTTCGTCATCGCATCTCGGCATGGCGGACCTGGTCAGGCAGGACCAACTGCGCAAGACGTTGGCCCTGATTCACGAAGCGCGCGAGATCGGGCGTGGACCGGAGCAGCGGCTGCATCTCGCGCGCGGCCTCGAGCGGATCATCGGGGCGGCCATGACCAGCATCGGTATCTACAGCAATTTCGGCCCTAACCGCCGCGGAAGGATCGAGGAGAACACCACCTCGTGGGTGGACGGATCCGCCCGCAACGTGTGGGCGACGCTCAAGCAGCGAGGCATCTCGTTCAGCCCGAGCATTCGCGCCCTGGCGAACCGCTGCAATGGCACGCACCCCATCGCAGTGCGGCGGCGCGATCTCCTGCGCGACTCGGAATGGTACGGCAGCGAGTATTTCGCCGATCACTACGGCACCAGTGGTGGTTTCGACGACTATGTGAAGGCGATGAGCCGTCTTCCGGGCAGCCGGGTCGCGACCATCTCCGCGAACCGGGGTGCGCGGGATCGCCCGTTCACGGAGGAGGATCGGAACCTCGTTGCTGTGTTCCACGAGGAGTGCCTGCGTCTCGAAGCGGCGCAGCCGAGCGAGGCAGATCAGCCGCTCCTCACCGGTCGCGAGCAGCAGGTGCTGGAAGCGCTACTGCGCGGCGGCTCTGAAAAAGAAGTCGCTGCGGAACTAGGGATCAGCCGTGAGACGGTGCACTCGCATGTGAAATCCATCTATCTGGCGTACGGCACCAGATCACGTGCAGAGTTGCTCGCGCGATGTCTCTCGCGACGAGCATGATGCTTTCCGTGCAGATCGCGCGAGTGGCAAGAGGGAACAGGTTTCGAAAAAGCCCAGACCAGCCGCGTTTGCCGACCGACGTGCTGAGCGCGGCTTGGTGCGCCGGTGGTGCAGGGCGGCGCGTCATCAGCGAGCGCC
>WNFT01005456.1_pt1 | contig 11629 bp, 11 predicted proteins | sample 5400191 | NCBI WGS metagenome assembly WNFT01 (sample SAMN13153359, study PRJNA577476) | soil metagenome | isolation source: 80 cm saprolite under Madrone tree | place: USA:California | collected 2016-06-14
CCACTGGCCAGTCCACACTCGAGAGCGCGGCTACAGCGTCCTGCGAGCTATCAAACTCGCCGTACATTTGCGCCGTCGGGATACCTTGCCGGCGGAGAAATTGTTTCGCGAAGATCTTGCTGCCTTCGAACTGCGCGGCTTGCTGTGAAGGTGCCACGATCGACCAGCCGCGGGTCCGGAAGGCATCACCAATTCCCTTTACCAGAGGCAGTTCTGGCCCGACGATGGTCAGATCGGGACTGAGTCGTTCCGCCAAAGCAACAAGGCCGGGGACATCCGCGGGGTCTGCGGACAGGCACTCCGCTTCCGCTTCGATTCCACCATTTCCTGGCGCGCACCAGATTTTCTCAACGCGCGGGCTCTGCTTTAACTTCCAAACCAGTGCGTGCTCCCGCCCTCCGCTACCGATGACCAAAACCTTCATCAATTCCTCTTTGCTGGCTTCTTCGGAACGATAGAGCCAGTCCCCGATGGTGTCAACCTGGCGTGAAACAACGCACTCGGACTACAAAGCGAGCCGCACTCAGCAGTGTTTCGTATCGCTTAACCGTTACTTATTGTAGGAACCGTGGGGAATAAACCTTTTTGCGGCGCAGCCTGCTCCTAAACTGAAGACAACACTCCTGGCTCTGCGAGCCAGGGAGTTCTCAAACCATGCTGATTCCCCGGTCATTTCGATCGCCATCATTGCCATCAACGTCCTCGCTTTTTTGGGAACCCACTGGCAAATCGAAGCGCAGAATCCCAAGCGCTCGGAGGTTCGCGCGCACATTCTCTTACTTGCGGCCATGCATCCAGAACTGAGCATGCGCCCTGACGTGCAGGAATTCGTAACCAGGTTCCGAAAAGGGAATCCGGCTGTCTGGAGTCGAGTCGCCTCGCCGAGCCGGGATGTGGCCGACGTGTGGGACGCGAAAATGCGCTTGATCGAAGACCCTGCTGAATTGCGGCGACAGATGGATTCGCTGGCGCAGCAGTATGCGGAACTTGAACACGACTCGATTCTGGAGCGCTACGCGTTTATCCCTGCTCACCCGCAGCCAGTTTCGTATATCACCGCGAATTTTCTGCACGGCGGTTGGCTGCACATCATCGGCAACATGTGGTTTTTGTGGCTTGCAGGCGCCATTCTGGAAGACACCTGGGGCCGCATTATGTATCCAATTTTCTACTTTCTTTCGGGAGCGATGGCACTTCAATTCTATGCCTGGGCGAGTCCCGGCAGCCTTGTTCCCACGCTGGGCGCGTCCGGCGCTGTCGCCGCTTTGATGGGAGCGTTTTTGGTGCGTTATCCAAAAACCAAGATCGAAATGCTGTGGCTGTTTGGCTTCGGCTTTCGGTCTTATCGATTTCATGCGCGCGCGTACTGGCTGCTTCCGTTGTGGTTGCTGATGGAAGTATTCTCGGGGGCGATTTTCGGGAGTTCTTCGGGAGTTGCGCATTGGGCGCACGTCGGGGGATTTGTCTTCGGAGCGTTGGCAGCAGTCGGGCTGAGCTATTCCGGCCTGGAACATGTGGCCAATCAAGCCATCGAGGCTAAAGTCACCTGGACCGCCGAACCCGCCATCGTGCAGGCCACCGAGAAAATGGATCACGGGAAATTGGACGAAGCCATTGCCGTTCTGCAAACGCATACCGCGAGCGGCTCGGCCTCCATTGATGCCTGGACGCTCTTGTCTCAGCTCTACTGGAGGAAGAATGACATCCCGAAGTATCACGAGGCCATCATCAAGCTTTGCCAGATGCACCTGAAAGCGCAGAATGTCGATGCCGCTTGGCAGGATTTCGGCGACTACCTGAATTCCGGCGGAGAGCGCATGCCTGCTTCGACCTGGTTGGAGCTCTGCCGCGCCGCAGAAAGCCAACAGAATTTTGAGCGTGCCGTCGAGGAATACGACAAGCTGGCGCGAACTTATCCGACCGAACGTCAAGCGTTGCTGGCGCTGATGGCTGCGGGAAGGTTGTCGCAAAAGAAGTTGAACCGGCCTGCCGAGGCGCTGCGCTTTTACAAAGCCGCTGCCGATTCGCCGGTTCCCCACATAGACTGGGAAATGAACATTCAGGGTGGAATTCTGGAAGCGCAAAAGGCCCTGTCGGCTACACCCGAAATTCCCGCTACAAAGACCTAACCCTCCAGGCAAGTACATGGGAACAGCGGTTAGTATCCTGACAAGGACGCGCAAACACGTAGCTAACTTCTTAACAGACAACTAAAGGTTAGTACCGAGGGGGGAGCTCAGGCAGTGCTGGCGGCGCGTATGGGGATGGTGACGCTCGAAACGGCGTCCGAGGATGCCAGCATGTGGCAGCGCCCGTCGAAGATGCCGCCTGGGTCTATTACCATACAGGGGGAGTGAACTTCGCCCGTAACGACGCCTTTGGATTCTATCTCAACGCGCCCCTTGGCAAAGATCACACCGTCGAAGCGGCCGGAAATCACCACACGATTTCCCTCGATCTGACCCTCGACTTTGGCACCTTCGCCCAGGATGACCGTCTGTTCCGAGATGATGTTTCCTTTTATGTTGCCGTTAATGCGGAACGTACCTTTGACGGTAAGTGTTCCCTCAAGGGTCACGCCTTGGTCGATGAAACCTGTCCACTCTTCGCTGTTTCCGCCCTTTGTTGTTGCGCCAGGCCACTTCCACGCCATGCCAAACCCCCAAAAATGACTCATACCACTTTAACGACACTCGCAGACAAGTCAACGAAGCGTTGCGATGGAGGTGTCGAATCAGGCGACTGTTCAGAAACGTAGGCGCCGCATTCCACGCGAACCGACTGGCGAGCTTACTTCATCAAGCGATCGTACAGCCCCATCAGTTGGGCGTCTTCGTAATACTCCAGCACGAGCTGCCCAGGTCGCACCTTGGTTTTTTCTCGCAGCAAGACCTTGGTGCCGAGATGACGCTGCAGTTCGTCAAGAGCGGCGCGAATGTTTGCGTCGCGCGGAACGTCAGCTGCCGCGCCACCGGTGCGCGCACGGCGGGCGGCGAGGCGTTCGATCTGCCGGACCGTCAAACCACCGCGCGAGGCGCGGCGCGCATAGCGCATCCGTAGCTGCGTGTCGGCCACCGCCAATAGCGCGCGTCCGTGCCCGGCAGTGAGCTTGCCTTCCTCAATCCACTCCTGAATCGTTGGCTCGAGCTTCAAAAGGCGAACTGCATTGGCCACCGTTGCTCGGTCCTTGCCGGTGCGTTCGGCCACAGCCTCCTGAGTGAGCTGAAATTCCTGCATGAGCCGCTCGAACGCTCGTGCCGTTTCGATGGCGTTCAAGTCCTCACGCTGGATGTTTTCGACAAGCGTCATTTCCAGCGCAAGCTCGTCGGAGACCTGGCGAACGATTGCGGAAACGCTGGTCAGGCCGGCGCGCTGGGCGGCACGCCAGCGTCGTTCGCCGGCGATGAGCTGGTAGCGTCCAGCAACCGGCCGCACCACGAGCGGCTGAATGATGCCGCTGGCCTTGATGGAGCGAGCCAATTCTTCCAAAGCCTCTTCTCGGAATCGCGTGCGAGGCTGGAACGGACTCGGCTGAATCAAATCCGTATCAATTTCCTGTGGGCCCGCCGACATTGGTTCGCGGACTGGTACCGCCGCAGTACCCGTTGCGAGCGACCCAGAGACGGGCGCCACTGCAGGAGCCTGAGGTTCATGCTCCCGAATGAGCGCTCCGAGCCCCCGTCCCAGTGCGTTTCTCGGCATTGGCGATAACCTCCTGAGCCAGTTGCGTGTAGCCCTCGGCTCCTTTGCTGTGTACATCATAGAAAATAATAGGCTTGCCGAAACTAGGCGCTTCCGCCAAGCGAACATTGCGCGGAATGACGCTTTGGAGGATCTGCGTCCCGAAGAAACTGCGCAGATCCGTGGCAACTTGGCGTGATAGTGTCGTCCGCTCATCGTACATTGTGAGCAAAATGCCCTCGATTTCGAGACTTGGATTCAAAGTCCTGCGGATGCGCATTAGCGTGTCGAGCAGTTCGGAAACGCCTTCTAACGCCAGATACTCGCACTGTATTGGAACGAGCACCGCGTCTGCAGCGACCAGAGCGTTCAAGGTCAGCAAATCCAGCGCGGGAGGACAATCCAAGATGATGAAGCGGTATTTTTCGCGAAGGCCATTCAGAACGGCCTTCAGCTTGTATTCCCGCCCTTCCGCGGAAACCAGTTCGACGGCGGCGCCGGCAAGATTCTTGTCCGCCGGGACTACCTCCAGGCGCTCTACTTGCGATTTCTGGGTAATCCGATCGAAAGGCTCGTTCAAAATTAGGGAGTGGTAGAGGGTGCGTCGAGAGGGATCCTTCTGGAAGCCAATCGCGGCGGTGGCATTGGCTTGTGAGTCGCAATCAACCAGCAAGGTGCTTTGATCTGCGACAGCGAGACAAGCGGCTAAGTTTACCGCGGTGGTGGTTTTGCCCACACCGCCCTTTTGATTAGCCACCGCGATAATTCGCGCCACCGAACCCCCCCGTGGGCGAAAACTTAGCAAAGCCCAAGACGAGATGCAAGATGTTTCACGTGGAACACGACCGGCCTGTGAAAATTCCTAGGCAGATGTCTATGGCGGGGATCCTAAATGACGTTCCACGTGAACCATGGAAGAGAGAGCGGCGACGGGCCCACAGCGTTCCACGTGGAACAATCGGCAAACCCGCAGGAACTCCTAGACCAAACACGCGTCTTCGCTCCACGTGGAACTTCATCGACTACGCCCTGCTTAGACTTGCCTAGTCCCGACCAGGAGGATCCGCTGGAGCGAGCGGGGAATTGGAATTGGGTCCTTCCACCCCCACCCCGTTATTTTCCTGATCCCGTCGATATCGCGGGCGCCAACCCACAGAATGGCCCGGTTTGCGGCAATACGGTCGGAGTGGGCCCAAGCCAGAAATTTATCGAACTCCCCTAATGCACGGGAGCAAACAAAATCCAAGGGTGCCACCTCTTCTCCCAGTTCTTCATACTGGCTAACTAGCACTCGCGCATCGCTGAGGCCGAGATCACGTACGACTTCGGCCAGGAATGTAGCCTTTTTGACATTTGACTCAATCAGGAATACCTGAAGTTCCGGCCGCGCGATTTTGAGCGCCAAACCGGGAAATCCCCCGCCGGATCCCACGTCGGCTAGCCGACCCGCCTGCAGTGGCACGGCGGCAGCAGCGTACATAGATTCGCAAAAATGTCGATAAAGTACCTCTAGGGGATCGTGGATCGCCGTCAGGTTGACCTTCTCATTCCAAGCTAGCAGCATCGCTACGTATCGCTGAACAGAAGTCACTTGCGCAGGGGTCAACTCGACCTGAAATTCCCGCAACGCCTTCTCAACAACATCCACCGACAATGGCGATGCCCTGTTAGTTAACATAATATCAGTAGACCACTACACCTCATCACTAACTGCTGTCCTCTGAATAAGATAGCGAGGTCCCGCTACGCCCGCCACTAGGTCAACGCCCATATGCCAAACTATCGCCGGGACCAAACTACCGAACGCGGCCCGTGAAGTTCCGAACAGAATCCCCAAAACCGTCGTGCTGACAAGTCCAGCTCGGCCCTGATAAAGGTGCGCCAATCCAAAAATGACAGAAGAGAATAATATAACCACTCCGACTGGCAAGCCCGCGCGACTAAGCGTCGCCATGGCAAATCCGCGATACAGGAATTCCTCGCATAATCCGGCGGTGACCGACAGCGCAAAGAAGGGAATCAGTTCCGTCGTACTCTGCGGAAGGATGCGCTCCGCCATGGCCTGAAGCGGGCGTCGCAGGGGACTCGCCGACCGCCCCATGCGTCGCAGGTTGAGCCATTGGAGCGTAACGATCAGCACAGCGCCGGACACGGTAGTAATTAAGAGTGTGAGGCGCTCCGGAATCGCCAAGCCGAGTTGGGTGGCAGTAAATCCGTGCGCCCAGGCTCGCCAGGCGGCGACGGCTGTTGCGAGCCACTGAAACGCAATCGTCGAGCAGTACAGCGAAAGCCGCTCTGCCGGCCCCACGCGTGGCTTGGCAAGAAGGTGCTGCAACTTCGCGCGGCCGCGCCACGGCACAATCACGCCCAACACAAAGAAGATCAGCAGAATGTCCCAGGGCATCGGGCGATGAAAGCACGTTCCGGCCTGCGAGCGCAATGCCTGCGCGAATGTCACGAGCGGCAAAGCAGTGGCATCGTTATAATGCATTGAGCAAGGAAGAGGTGTTCCGTTGGCGACGCAAGTGAAACTAACCTCCATGGCCAAAGCGGCGGGCTGTGCAGCAAAGTTAAATCCCGCCACGCTCGACGCCGTGCTGCGGAAGCTGCCGCGGCAAACGGATCCCAATGTTCTCGTGGGTTTTGATACCAACGACGACGCGGGAATTTACAAGATTGCCGAAGATATGGCGCTCGTGCAGACCGTCGACTTCTTCACCCCGATTGTGGATGACCCATTTCTGTTCGGCCAAATCGCCGCGGCCAACGCGCTCAGTGACGTCTACGCGATGGGCGGCCGGCCGATATCCTCGCTTTCCATCGTGGGCTTTCCGGAAAAGGGCGACCCGGCGATTCTTGAACAAATCATTCGCGGCGGTTTGGCGAAAATGAACGAGGCACGCTGCAGCGTGATCGGTGGTCACTCGATCCGCAATGAAGATATGCTGTTCGGCTATGCGGTCACCGGCTTGATTAATCCGCAGCGTGTGTGGCGCAATGTTGGCGCGCGCGATGGCGATGTGCTGCTCTTCACAAAACCGCTCGGGACGGGCGTAATCACCACTGCCCTGAAAAAGGATCGCGCTACAGAGGAATCGCTGGCGGCCGCGGTTTTGGCGATGACTACGCTGAACGCATCTGCGGCGGCCGCGTTGCTGGAAATCGACGCGAAGTCCGCTGGTGCGCCACGCATTCACGCGGTCACCGATGTCACCGGTTTCAGCCTGCTAGGTCACGCGCGTGAGATGGCGCTTGGTGATCCGGCGCGCGGCATTGCGGCTGTTTCTTTTGAAATCAATCATTCTGCTTTCGCCTATTTCCCCGGCGCTGTCGAAGCGGCGCGCGAAGGTCATCTCTCCGGCGGGCTCAAGAACAATCGCGCCTTCGTGAGTGACTGCGCAGAATTCGCGTCGAGCGTTGCGGCCGAATATCAGGATCTGCTCTTCGATCCGCAGACTTCGGGCGGCCTGCTGGTCGCCATCGCTCCGGAAGCGGCAGAAACTGCTCTCGTCACTCTGCAACGACACGGCGTCGCCGCGCGGCGAGTTGGCAGAGTCGTTGCCAAGCGCTCTCCACTTCTTGCGGTGGCCTGAAATGCATTTCACGCCGGCAATCCAGTAGACTTCCCGGCATGGACACCATCACTCACGGGATCGCGGGCGCCCTTATCGCCAAGGCCGCCTTTCGCGGGCAAGACATGCTTGGCGCAAAGCCCGTGAATCGCGAACGAATCATCACCTGGTCGCTGATGTTAGGCGCAATCTTTCCGGACTCCGACGTCTTCCGCGAATTTTTCTCACACAACGACCTCCTCATTTTGACCTGGCATCGCAGCATCACGCACTCGCTCGTTTGTCTCCCCATCTTCGCCGTGGCCTTCGCCGCGCTCACGCGCTGGTTTGTGCGCTGGCGCAAATGGGACGCGCCTTCCCTCGGCGCGCTAATCGTCGTCTATGCGGTGGGCATTCTCAGCCATATTCTTCTCGACCTGGTCACTTCCTTCGGCACGATGGTATGGTCGCCGGTGAAATGGTCGCGGCCTGCGTGGGACCTGATCTTCATCATTGACTTCGCGTTGACCTCGATTCTTCTGGTACCGCAGATTGTCGCGTGGGTCTACGCGAAAGAAGAAGGATTGCAGCGGCGCGCGCCGGGAAGCTGGATCGTGTTTGCCGCAGCCACCTTCGGAGTCGCCGCGATCGCACTGTCCGTGGGCGCGCCCATTTCCATGCGCGCGATTTTCGGTGCTGTCGTCATACTCGCCGCTGTTTTCCTTTTGCCCGCGGTTCGCCACTGGGGATTGCGCGTGCGCCTCGCATCATGGAACTTAGCAGGTTTGTTGATCGCGCTCGGCTATATCGGAGCTGCGGCTTACGCGCATCACGTCGCGCTTGAGCGCGTCGACAACTTTTCGTCGTCGTTGCGCCTCGACGTGCAATCGCGAGGTGCGCTCCCGTTCCCGCCGTCGCTATGGCACTGGGACGGCCTGGTTCTCACTCCGCGCGGCGTCTACGAACTGCGCATGGACCTCGGCGGCGAATCCGCGGAAGTGCAGGCGGCTTCGGCCGGCCATGACGCAGATTCATCCCTGAGCTACCGCTTCTATCCCGACGCCGCGCCCAATCCCTACATCGAAGCAGCCAAGCGCCTGCCAGAAGTTCAGACTGTTTTATGGTTCGCCCGCTTTCCGGTGACGCGCTTCCACAAAGAGGGCGCTGACGCAGTCGTCGAGATCTCCGATTTGCGTTTTCCCCCAATGAGACCGGATCGGCCTGCATCCTTCACGTACCGCGTTCGCATTGCCGCCGACGGTACGGTGCTGTCGCAAGGCTGGGTCAGACCCAGGTAGCAATGGTTTCGGCCCATCGCGTGGCGGGGCGAGTCCGCCTTTAGAAATGGAACGTTAGTTAGAGGCTTTAGGGTCCGCGGGATGGATTACCACTTGGCGGTGCTCGCCGACGCCGACGCTCTCCGTGCGGACGCCCGGCATGTCTTTTAATGCCAGGTGCACGATCCGCCGTTCGCGTGAAGTCATCGGATTCAGCCGAAACGGCTGTTTTGACGTCTGCACCCGCTCCGCGGCCACCTTCGCGGTCATGCGCAGCTCTTCAAAGCGCAGCGCGCGATATCCGCCGCAATCGATGTGAATCTTTTCGTGATGCTCCGGCTCCAGCCGCAAAGCGCGAAAGGCCAGATGCTCGAGGGCCTTCAATACCTCTGCGCCTCGCTCCAGCAGGATCTCCTTGTCGCGGCCGTCCACGTCGGCGAGGACTTCCGGGTCGCTTCCAGCGCCCGGCGCAGCCACGCTCACGGTCACCTTTAATTGAAACCCTGCCATCCGAATAATCGTTTCCAAAAAGTTTCGCAATGCATCGGCGGCGGCTTGCCGATCGAGTTTCCCATTCTGAATAAGTTCCTGAGCCATGACCTCAAGCAATCAAACAGGGTGGAATAAGCTTCGGGGCCCGTTTGCGATTCCGCTACTGCTTCTTGTTCTTGCTTTTCTTGCCTTGGGCCTGGATTGTCGCCGCCGGCAGCGGATGCGTGCGGTTCAGCCACCACTGCTGCAGGATGCCGACCAGGCTGCTGGTAAGAATATACACGGCCAGGCCGCTGGAGATGGGAGAGATCATGAACAGTCCGGCCATGGTCACCGGCATGATCTTCATCATCATCTGCTGCTGCGGGTCGGTGGTGGTCATCGGCGTCATTTTCGAGACCAGGTACATCGAAAGGCCCATGATGATGGGCAAAATGTAATACGGGTCTTTCGCCGACAAGTCCGTAATCCAGCCAAACCAGCGCGCGTGCCGCATTTCGATGGCATAGCGCAGCACGGTGTTCAGCCCGAACCAGATGGGCATCTGCAAAAACATCTGGAAGCAGCCGCCCACCGGGTTTATTTTCTCGCGGCTGTAGACCGCCATGACTTCTTTGTTCATCTCCGCTTTGCGCGGATCGCGCATGGAATATTTTTTGTACTTCTCTTGAATCTGCTTGATCTCCGGCGCCACGCGCTGCATTTTCAGCGTCGTGCGAAAGCTGGAAATACGCAGCGGAAACAGAAGCATGTTGACGACGAGCGTCAACACGACGATCGCCCAGCCCCAGTTCGGAATGTAGCCGTGCAGCCATTTCAATCCGTGGAAGAGCGGATCAGCGATAAACTCCAGCCACCCGAAATTCACCAGCGAGTGCAGCGGCGGGTTCATCTTCTTCAGGTCGTCATAGTCCTTCGGACCCGCATAGACGCGCAGCGCCAAAGGCTGCGCCGAAGTTGCCGTCTGGATTTGCGGGACTGCTTCCTCGGTGTCCTTGCCCTCCACCGGAACGGTGCGGAAAACCTTCCAATAGCGTTCCTCGAGGCTGCTTGGAGGCGCGCTGGTCGGCGGCAGAAACACCGCGGTGAAGTAGCGGTCCTCAATCCCGGTCCAGTCCTTGCCGCCTTGCCACACCCCATGCGGCCACTTCTCCGGCCCGTCCAACTTCTTGGCCATGATGTTGGTGAGCTTGCCGTTTTCGCTGTAGAAGACCGAGACGGTATCGATTGGCGCGGGATTGGAGACCGTTAAATCGCCAAAGCCGCCCAACCAACTCATCCCAGCGACAACGGGCGCGCCGTTGAACCTCACCGAGGTCTCGACGCGCACCACATACGTGTGATCGAAGTGAAAGCGTTTGGTGACTTCCAGGTGGCCGTCGCTCCAACTGAATTCCGCATCGGCCGGCGCGTGGAGCGTGCTCGCCGGAGTGGAAATTTGATACAGCGCGCTGTTCGCCGCGGATTCCTGCTGCTCATCGTTCAACGCCACCGCAAACGGCCAGCCGCCAGTCTGCTGCGCGGCGTCGGGATGCACTAAATCGAGAATGCGCGGCGGCTTCGAGTCATCCGTATATTTTTTGAGCTGCCAGCTCTTCACCACTGCGCCGCGGTTTGAGAATTCCACGCGATAGAGGTCGTTCTCCACCACGATGGTGCGTTCTTGCGTGTCGGCCTTCGGCGGAATTGCAGCTTGCGCGACACCGGACACACTGGTGATTGTCCCTCTGGCGGCTGCCGTGCCACTGGTCGTAGGGCTAGCGGAACTCGGATTGCCATTTCCCGGGGTTACGCGTGCCGTCTGTGCCGGTCGGCTGCCCTGCGGAAGAACAGGAGGGGGCTTGGGCGCAAAAAACCTGGCCCAGGCCAAGATCACTATCAGGGACAATAGCGAGGCCACTACAATGCGCAGCTCGTGCGTCAGCTTGAACTTCTTCTGCGGTTCGCTCACGAATGCGCCTCATTGTGGGTAGCTGTGCTGTGGTGAGAGTCTCGCCAGGTTTCGGGCACGGGATCGTACCCAAATTTGCCGGATAGAGGATGGCAGCGAAGCAGCCGCTTGAGCGCCAGCCACGATCCTCGTGCCACGCCGAAGCGCTCGACCGCCTCGTAGGCATACAACGAACACGTGGGCTCAAACCGGCAGCTTCCGCCCACGAGCAGCGACAAGTACGCCTTATAGAATCGCAGCGCCCCGAGCGCCAGGCGCACGCCAGGTGTCCTTGGCAAGCTGTTCATGCGCTCGGCATTAGGCGCAACAACTCCGCCTCTAGCGCCGCAAACTCCGCCTTCGCCACGTTGCTCTTCGGGTGTATGACGATGTCCCATCCTGCAGGTATCTCCAGACGATGGCAGCGCACGATTTCCCGCACGCGCCGCCGGATGCGATTGCGCACCACCGCGCCGCCGAGCGCTTTCTTGATGCTGAATCCGAAGCGGCTGTGCGGCAGTTGGTTCGCGCGAAAAAAAACGGTGAAATGGGAATTGGAGCGGCGCTTCCCGGCCCGGTATACGGCGTCAAAGTCTCCGCGCCGCACCAGCCGCGCCTCGCGCGGAAAATCCAGGCGCCCCGCGCTATTCGGGAGTGAGCCGATGACGGCCCTTCTTGCGGCGTGCCGCCAGCACCCT
>WNFT01004956.1_pt1 | contig 11628 bp, 15 predicted proteins | sample 5400191 | NCBI WGS metagenome assembly WNFT01 (sample SAMN13153359, study PRJNA577476) | soil metagenome | isolation source: 80 cm saprolite under Madrone tree | place: USA:California | collected 2016-06-14
CGGTCTCCATCTGCAATGGAATATGTTCGGGATGAAGGAGGTTCAGCGGCCAGCGCCCGCTCTGGTGGCGGCGCGCCATTACGATTTTGATGGCTTCACGCACGCGGCTGTCGGGTTTGATTCCTGCACTTCGCAGATAATCGAGTCCGCGCAAGACGTCGTAGTGCCAAAACGTCGGGAACGAAAAGCGCAACCAGCGTTTGTCGATAACTCTGCCAGTTCGAAGCGAGCGGAACATGCGGCGCTCGAGCAGATAGTTCTCGGCCCTCTTGCGGGCCTTAGTGACGGCCGCCGATTTGCGCCCTGCTCGCTCGTATTCGAGCAGTCCTTCGAGCACGCAGATGGTGGTATGGAACGAAGAGCGCCGGCTGGGCGGGCGTTTCGGCGACAAGAAGGGCCATGCTTCGCAGTTCCAGCCGCCATCTTCGAGCTGCTCGCCCAGGAGTTGATTGGCCAGTGCGTCGTTCGGCTCCTTGAAATACGCGCCGATGCCCAAGATTCTGCCGTTGATGCAGGGCTCCGTTTCGCCGTGAAGGTAAGGCCGGTTGTTGAGCGGCTTGAATACGAGCCGCTTGTCGACGCGGTCGATCATTTTGCGAGCCTGCTTGCTGGCGGGGTCGAGACCGAGGTCCTTCAAGACGACGAGACTGTAGAGGGTAATAAGGTCCCACTTCGGCCCGCCGCCCCAGTTGCCTGCAGGAGATTGGCAGGCGAGAAGTTGGGCTCCCCAGCCTTCGGTTGCGATGCGCGACCGCTCGGGGGCAATCGCGTCGGGGGCTTCACCGGTGAGGTCCCGCATGACCTGCCAACGGATGGCCGGTTCAGAATCGAGGAGCCATTTAGTGTGCGCGGGCCGGGGCGCGTAATCGTGTCGGCGCATTGGTCTCTTATAGCATGTGGTGCGTATTTTTGACCCGTGTGCCGAGCGGCGTTCACCTTGGCTCCTGTGGCAGAAATGGGAGGCAAAAAAGCCTTCTGGGCGGATCGTCGACAACCCAGAAGTGGTTCAGTTACTTCCGCATCGCCCGTAAGAACGAAGCCGCCCGGCGGCGAACGCTGCGCGTGAGGTGAACGGAGCCGTGGTTGCCTAAGGGCTGAGATATAAGTTTGGGTCACCAGGAGGCAAAACCCTGTGACCCATTTACGCAAAATGATGCTGGAGGAACTCCAGCGTCGTAATTATTCGGAAGATACCACACGCTTCTACATCCGCGTAGTTGAAGATTTCTTTCGGCTTCTTCACCGTGCTGCACACTTGGAGTCAGAAGCTCAGGCTTCATCCCCATGTCCATTGCGTCATTTCCGCCGGTGGCCTGTCACTCGATCACACCCACTGGGTTGGCTCACGCCACCGGTTCTTTCTTTCCATCAAAGTGCTCCGTCGCGTCTTTCGCGGCAAGTTTGTTGCTGCTCTCCAGCAAGCCTTCCGTGAAGGCCAGCTCGTCTTTCATGGAGACTTGACACTACTCGCTCAGCCGAAGATCTTCGCCGCCTGGCTACGACCACTGTTCCGAAAGGACTGGGTGGTCTACTCCAAACCACCCTTTGGTGGCCCCCAGTATGTGCTCCAGTATCTGGGCCGCTACACTCATCGCGTGGCCATCTCCAACCATCGGCTGGTCTCGTTGATCGAAGAGCAGGTCACTTTTCGCTGGCGCGACTCCGCTCACCACAACGAACAGAAGTTGCTGACTCTATCGCACGATGAGTTCTTGCGCCGCTTCCTGTTGCACCTACTTCCCAAAGGCTTCATGCGCATTCGGAACTTCGGCTTCCTGGCCAACCGCAGACGGGCCACCACCTTGCCGCTTTGTTTTCAGCTGCTGGGCTCGGCGCCGCAAGCCGAGCAAGGGACCTCCGCCGCCAAGGACGCAACTCCTCTTTGGCGCTGCCCCAAGTGTGGTGGACCGATGCTGGTCATCGAAAGGCTTACTCCTGCCGAGATGCAACTTCGTTCTCCACCGGTCCTGGTAGCTACTGCCGCATGAAACTGGTATCTACAACACGAAAACCTTGCGTGCTTCGCCACGCTCAATCCTTCTGCGTTTTGCCGCTGAACAAATCTCTTCTTACCACTTCTCCACGCGTCTATTACCGACCGTTTTGTGCTTCTGTTAGCTTCCAGGCGAGCGGTGTTGTCAGTCTGCGCTTCGCCGCACAACTCCGGCGCATCTCGACACTGTGTCTTCCCTCAATTGAATTTCCATAAGGCCCGCGTCCGCCGCAACCACGGGCGGCTTCGTTCTCACGGCTTTATCGAACGCGCGCCAGAGGACCTTGCTCCCGTCCCTACTCTTCGGTGGAAGCGCGCCTCCGATAAAGCTCTAACGTAATCCAGGCACAATCCCGCGAGGCTCGCTAACCGGCTGCGAAGCTGAATAACGCGCTTCCATCCAAATGACTCTCTCCGCGAATCGCCACCGTCCATCGGAGCTACAATGGCTTTGCCAGGTGAAACAGAAGCGGGCAATGCTGGGATGCATGCTGAGAGATAGCTGGCGGGCTTATCGGGACGATGATCGCGAGCGTGGAAGTAGCCTTTCGCGCTCCTCCCAAATCACATCGGATCGGTAGACGCTGATGCCTTGAAAATCGCCGCCCGAAGGGCGGAATCCTCACTAACGGAAAACGCCGCTTCTCTATTTCAGGCTGAGCCAAGACAAAAGGAGGTCCAATGCCGGAAAAACTGAGCACTCACGTTGTAAAGCACGGGGATGTCACGCAACGAGTGGGCGTGGAAGTAATTCGTGCACGTGGCGTCGACGTTGAGAAGCTAATCAAAATGTTGATTGCCAACGCAGCCGCAGAATTTGCCAGCACCTATTACTACTATACGATCCTTCGAATGCACCTTGCGGGTCACGAAGACTACAAAGAGATATGCGAGGATGCAAGGCTAGAGGACCGTGCCCATTGGGAGTTGATCGTTCCTCGCATCTACGAATTAGGTGGTGAACTACCAAATGACCTTAAGGCATTCCATGATCAGGCTGGTTGCCAGGCGGCCAAGTTGCCGGATCCACCAACCGCGGTCAACATTCTTACTCTGCTGTTGGAATCTGAGCGCTGCGCCATCCGCAGTTGGATCGCCATCTGCGATATGACGTTCGGTAAGGACCCGCGCACCTATGACCTTGCCTCCCGCATCCTAAATGAGGAAATCGAACACGAAGCATGGTTCATTGAACTATTGGCCCATGAACGCGACGGCAAATCGATCCCGTCCGGACATTTCCGACGCGGCGAGCCGGGACATGCTCCCTACAGCAAGAACGCGAGTTTCTACAATCCCTAATCCCCACTCCACGGTCTTGCTTGGCTTCCCTGGCCAAGCAGGACTTCTCTGGCAAAATGCATGACGCCCAACCCAACCGTTTTCGAGGTTGTCCTTTTACTCCCGAATGAAGAGCGATCTGTCCAGGTCGGCGTCGAAGAGCACATTTGGGATGCTGCGTTCAGTGCAGGCGTCGTGTTGCCTGCACTCTGCCACCAGGGGCGATGTTTGACCTGCGCTGGCCGACTCGAGACTACTGGAGAGGTGGACCAGTCAGACTCGGCAAATTACTATCCCGAAGATCGTGAGGCTGGCTTCGTTTTGCTTTGCACGGGGAAGCCGCGGTCGTCTTTACGAATCCGGACTCACCAGCAGAGTGAGATGCGGAAGCATCGAATTCAGAAACGACTTTCTGCGCCCTATTCGTAGGCAATGTAATCGGAACAACGGCCGGGTAGGGAGGTGCTTCTCTATGAACAGAAATGCCGAATTTGGGGAGTTCCCCTTGGGCTCTTACGTCTCATCGCAATGCACCACCGATATTTGACGTACCTGGCAGTTGTGTCATCTGGGCGAAAATGCGACTCCAAAGTAGGTTTTCTAGTCGGTCCGCCGGGACATTCCTAACGTCCCTTTGGCAACGGTGTGTAAGAACATGCCTCCGCGCCTACAGTTCCAGCTCAATGTCCGGACCATTCACCCGGACTTTGTAGGAGCCCAGTCCTTGCGGCGCCGGCGGGCTGAGCACCTCGCCGGTGCTGACCTTGAACTTGGCGCCATGCCAGGGGCAAGTGACCTCGTCGCCCTCGAGCTCCCCCTCTGAGAGAGGGCCGCCGCGATGCGTACAGCTGTTGTCGATGGCGTGGAACTTACCGTCTACATTGAACAGGGCGATCTTCTTTCCTTGCACCTCGACCAACTTGCCGTGGTTAGGTTCAAGCTCGCTCGCCTCCGCTACTTTGACATATTCGGACATGCTAGCCTCCTCGATTGCCCAACTTTCCTGTGGCGGGTTGTCCTGTCAGGATTGGTGAGAGACCCTCGACGTCCTCAGTGTCCCGGTTGTCGTGCGGAGAATTTAGGCTCGCCCAGTGGGTCGCGACCTATCCAGCCGCTGGCTTGAAATAGTCAGCGTTGATTTGCGTATAGTTGGCCCACTTTTCTGGCAGATCTTCTAGCACGAAAATAGCTGTCACTGGGCAGACTGGAACGCAAGCGCCGCAGTCAATGCACTCCTGTGGGTTTATATAGAGCTGCGGCGCTTCGTCGAAGTTTTTTGTTCCTTGGCTCTCTGGCCCGCCGTGATAAGCGCGATTTTTAGCCGGGTGGATGCAATCGACCGGACACACGTCCACACAAGTAGTATCTTTGGTCCCGATACAGGGTTCGGCGATAATATAGGCCACCGGTCACCTCCTTGTGTTGACCGTATCAACCCTCGAAACGTGTGGATCCCGCTCTACAAGTAAGTCGTTTCTCACGCTGATAGGCTACCGCCCTCTAGTCTATACTCTATCTTTTCCTCCCCGTGGGTGAGATGCCCACAAACGGTCGAGCGCCGCAGGATTCTAGACTCTCGCGCGTAACGGATACTGTACAGGCTCACGTTATCGCCGCGGTGCTTTCTCAGAAATGTACTGCGCGTTCATATTCCAACCCCAATTAAAGTTTTCGGCTAGGCTGGAAAACACCGCTGCGAATTGCGGTGTATGCGATTTCTTGTTGCCCCACATCGGGCCTCCTTAGGGACAGTGGCAGGGCTGACATATAGAGCCCGACGCCGCAATGTTTTCAAGTCCCATCTCTAGTGAGCCGACCATGTGTCTCCAAACATCTGCCCATTCGCCTTGAATGCATCTCCATGCCGATGTCTCCACCTCTCAAATAGTCGTGGATTGTTCTTCAGCTGTAGTAATGCAGACGCGATCACTTCTGCGCGCGGGAGATCGGGGTACGCCACAACAGAAAAGCACGTTGATTCGCCGCCGTGCGAGATAACATGCACGAATTTATAGTCCACTCGGAAGCGTATGCGCCCAGCTGTGAGGTGGTAAGTGCCATCGTCGTCTTGCTTGGCTCCAGTGAGTCTTGCGATACGCTCCAGATACTCTGCTGCGCGCTCGGCCAGCGTGCATTTACCTAGCCTGTTCATCGCTAGCGAATCATCGCGCACGTGTGAACACCTGGCCGTCGGCCTTAAACGTCAGGCCGCCCTGAACGGCCCACTTGTCAAACAGCGCTGGATTGTTCGTGAGCTGCAGCAGCGCGGTGGCAATTTGCTCCGCTTTCGGCATTTCTTTTTGCGCGGGAAAAAGCAGGTTTCCTCGTATGCGCATTTGGGGTCTGTTACGTCCCGCACCCGCATGACATATCTATACCGCACTTGGAATCTAGTTGTGCCGATATCTAGGGCATAGCCACTACCCATTTGCGTGGCGCCGGTGAGGGCAACGATACGGCGCAGATAGCTTTGCGCCCGATATTTTCTGTCGACGGGGCCTGCACCACCCACGCGGTTCTCAAGCTCGTCTTCGACTAGTGTCAAACCAGCCGGGTCTAAGACGTGGAGGCCCTGCCCTAAGAGGCCATTCTGTCGCCGTCGCGGTGCGTCAATTTCTCTAACCTGCCATCCCCGTCTCATGCCAGTAAACACAAATCTCCACAGGATCTGCATGAAGCACGGAATCAGAGATAGAGCTGCAGGCACCATACAGATACCCCGCAACGCAAATCGACCGCAGCAAGTGCCGGGTTCAGTCGACGCTAACGAGGTCTTGCACTGCCCGGGTGTGAGGGGAAGCCTCGCAAGGCTAGCCACCTGCGATGGGGCGAACCATCAAGACTTCTCGTTGTTCGCTCGTGACTTTCTCGATGCGTTCACCTGTCGCCATGTCGAACGGCTGCGCGCCGGTCTTGGCTTCATATTCGGCAATAACCCTGTTTACTTCGTCCATGTCGGCCGTTTCCAGATCGTATTCGAGAAGTGTCCTATCGCCGTGGGATGAAAAGGTCTGAATCTTAGCGGTCATGTTTGGTCTCCTGCGGGACGTCCATTTGCGGTCTTCTGTGGAACAGCAGTTAGCGGGGTTTGGATCCCTTTCGTTCATATTGCACCGTTTCTCCGGGTTGTCAATACGCAACGAGCATTCCCGCTCGCACTCTCAAAAACCAAACGAACATGAAAAATCCCAAAGCTGTTGCGGCCCCCAATTTTCAAGCGATATGTTCCAACTGGCGGCGATTTCTTCATTCGCCGTTACGGCATCCGCATCGCCCACATTCGCGGTAGCCTCGAATCGTTGATTCACTTTGAGTGATACACGCGCAGGCTGGAAGCCACCCTGTCGCCGGCTATGCTGCAACGATATAACCGCTTACGGGTTTGCGCAGTCATCAGACGGATGAGGGCACGGCAAAGGAATGCATAATGCTACATTCTAGGAGTGCCGTTCGCCCCCGGCAAATTCCGGATGTATTGTCGGCTACACGGAAGTTATCCCGAAACGGCGATCTCGGGAACTTGCCAGCCATCGTCCTTGTGTCTCGACAATGTCACATGCATCGTGGAGGAATGTGGAGTGAGTGGGAACGCCTCGCTCCAAGCACACGGGCTACGGGTTGGAGGAGGTTCGAGGAGGGGTGTCTCCATCTGCAGACTATACACAGGGGATATAAATTAATTCGTTCCGTGAATTGTAAGGGAACACACATTTTTTCATTGTGTGATTCGGTTTTGGCCATTAGCAAGTTTGAGGAGTCTTAGCAGGGGCTTGATCGTGAGGCCTTGAACCACGATTGAAAAGATAACCACGCCGAACGTCAAATCCAAGATTTGATCACGGTAGGGAAACGTAGTCGGCAGGCTTAGAGCCAGGGCGAGTGCCAATGCTCCGCGAAGTCCGCCCCAGATGACCACATGCTGCCAACGAAATGGAATCTTCTCTGTGAACCGATTGCTCAGAGGAACGAACAGATAGACCGAAAGGACGCGACCCACAAGTACCGCACCGACGGCCAATGCGACAAGGGGCCAATTCCGCAAGAGTTGACGCACATGGATTTCCAGGCCAATCAGGAGAAACACGAGCGAATTCATGACGAACGAAACGTACTCCCAGAACGACTCCATCGCAGTGCGCGTGCGAGCACTCATTCCTGTTTTCGAGCCAAAATTGCCGAGTATTAAACCGGCAGATGCGGTCGCGATCACACCTGACAAGTGCAAATGGAAAGCTAGCAGGTAGCTCCCGTACGCGAGAATCGTTGAGAGTGTAATCTCAATCTGTGGATCATCCACCGCTCCCGTAATGCGGCTCGCTAGGTATCCCAACATCGACCCGAGGAGCGCTCCACCGGCGACTGCCAGGAAGTACTGTGCGACACCCGATGGCACGCTTAACTTTTCCGCAACGACAGCTCCGAACAAAATTCCAAACAGAACAACGGCCGTCCCATCATTGAGAAGGCTTTCTCCCTCTATGAGGAGGGACAGTCGTTTGTCTACTTTCAGATCCTTAAAAATGGCTAGGACGGAAATAGGATCGGTAGCAGAAATGATGGAGCCGAACAGAAGTGCAACGAGAACGGGCAGGCCGATCAACCAATGCACAATGTATCCAGTCGCGAAGGCAGCGAGCAAGACACCTGCGTTTGCCATCAGCAGCAAAGGTATGGAATTTCGAACCAACTCCCGAAGGTCAAGTTTGACGCTGCCTTCAAAGACAAGCGCCGGAAGAAAAAGGATCAAGATGACATCTGGCGTCAGCCAATCGGGCCGGTTACCGGACTGGAGTGGCGACAAGAGTGGAATACGGACGGCTCCCAGTAGGAGCCCGCCAAAGACAAGGGCCACCGTGTAAGGAAGCCTGAGGCGTTTCGCCAGCATCGCGGTGATCGCGGCGGCGATGAGCAGCCAAACCAAAAATTCGATCACTGAGGTCGGCGTCATCGGTATGCCAGCATTTTCATCTGAAGTTGAATCCTAACTGACATTCGAGGCTTCACCACTCGCGAACGCGGACCGCAACCGCGGGCGGAGAAGATAAAGCAGCAAGGCCCCGGCGATCGGAAGCCGATGCCGCCGCGAAGCAGATCACCCCTGAAAATATTGACCAAGTCTCCCAAAACCTGCGTTGCAATTATGGCCACAGCCAACCTCCATCCCCAGCGGCGACGTTTGAACCAAGCTACGGTCGCAACGGCAAGAGTTGCTGCGAGCAACAAAAATGGGATTCCCACTGCCCGTCCAACGGTGCAAGTTCTTTGTGAGCGTGGGGATTAAGACTCCAGATGCGGTCGAGAGCGGTGCCTTGCCAGACCAAGGTTGTTCCCGCAAGAGACGCCATTACGGCTCCAAATAGCAAAAATATGCCGACGGCTGCAATTCCACGGGGACAGACGCTCGGACCGAATGCCGCTGAACATTCATGTCGCAACAATACGGGAATTGTACAGGGCGAGTTGAGTGCCGGGCCGATTGCCGGGCTGGGTGCCGGCAGAGATTGCCCGGGCCTTGGTCGGGTCGCAGAGCTTGTTGAACCAGGCGGCGGCCATCTGGGAACGCCCGGCATTGTGCACGCAAGCAAACAAAACGACATCCATCAAGAACGTCCTCTTTTCCAGTGGAAACGAACGGATTGGTGCGCCGGAGCCATGGCAGGCGCACCGGCTGCCTCCTCTGTGGACGCGAGGTAGGAGCGCTGCGATAGTCTTACAGCTCCGCACGATCCTTCATGACTTTGGGTCCAAGCCTTCCGGATAGCGTGCGTCGAGCGCCAGCGTTCCGCCTCCGACGATCAACAGGAAGACGAGGCCAAGCATCATGCTCACATCCGTGCGCGCTTCGTGCAGTGTGCCCCAGAACCCGTTCTTCACGACCGCGACGATTTTGGTCGAATACAAGGCCACGCAAATGTCGATGAGCAGGGGCACGCAGGCAAGGCGAGTGAACAGACCAGCCAAGAGGAGCGTACCGCAAATGATCTCGGTGACTCCAATGAAAGGGGCCATGAGCTGTGGCAAGGGAATGCCGATCTTCGCAAAGCGACCCACTCCCAACGATTCTGGGAACACAAACTTCTGGATGCCTTCGGAAAGGAAGACCCATCCGACGAGAATGCGGATAAGGAGGACCGCCTTCGCTGCGCGACTTGTCCAGATTACGTCCGTGTTCGAGGTCATGGAACTACCTCCTCTGGCTCGGCTGCGAACTCATCCACCTTCTTCACACATAGTCGAACAGGGTCATGAAGCCAAAGTCCATATGTAGCTGCTGATGACAGTGAAACAAGGTCAGGCCAGGATTGTCGGCGACAAAGTCCACTTCCGTTTCCTGATAGCCGCCAAGCATCACGACGTCTTTGAGAATTCCCGAAGTGGGCTTTCCGGCCAATTTGGTTAGCTCGAAGCTGTGCCGGTGCAAATGGACCGGGTGAATGTCATCGCTGGCGTTGCGCATATGCAGTCGATACCGCTTGCCGTGCTTCAGGTGGAACGCAGCTGGGGCTACTTCGTTCGTCATCGGGTAAGCTAGTCCATTGATCGTCCAACGGTTGAAGCCTTCCTCGGCGGCATTGTCTTTTGCGAAGGTCATTTCGAAGGTCTCGTCCGGTGAAGGCGCAGTCGCGCCGGGTTTCGCGAAGCGTGCGTAGTTCCACTTGAAAGCCGGAGGAGCAATCCATTGCGCTTTGCCGGCGCTGCCCGCGTACTCCACTACGATCCCCATGCCGTGTCGGCGGTCATCATCGGCGAGATCGCCCAGAATCCAAACACCTGGATGAGTCATGTGCACGATGGCCGAGATCCGCTCCGCAGTGCCAGTCCACAACACAGGGACCACCGTTGGGTTTGGAACGGAATTACCGTCGAGAGCGACCACCTCGAAGGAGTGGCCCGGCAACGCCAGGCTGCGAATTTCGGTAGCGCTTCCATTCAAGATGTGAAACAGGACGCGTTCGCCTTGCTTCACGCGAACCGGCTCTCCATGGCCGAGCATGCGGCCGTTGATGGTGAAAGACCGATAGCCTACTTCGTAGCCATGGGGCATCCCTTTGGCCAACGACGCCTTCATTGACGCTTCGCCAATTTCTCTCAGCTCCTTGTTCGCCTCCGCGGGAGACAAGAAATCTTGGGGCATATCGCCACCACGACTGAAGCTGGGCTCGAACTCTTTCAAGACGAGGAAGACCTCGCGGTCATAGCTGCCTGTTTCCTGGGCCTGCTCGATGTACGCCGGCCCAACTTCTCCGCCGTATTGTCCGGCGGCCAGATTAGCCCCCGCGCGATTATGCGTGTGATAGAACCGGAACCCGGCCGGGCTTGGCGTGAAGGCGATGCGCCGCTTCCCGTGAGCGGGAATGAACGGCGTGCTTTCTTCGGCGGCTCCATCGACATCGCCGGAAACCTTTTGACCGTGCCAATGCAGTTGTTCCGCTATATCCGTATCGTTGTAAATATCGACCGTTGCCGGCCGCCCTTCTTTAAAACGAAGCAGCGGTCCCGGAAACTACCCATTGTATGTAATCGCGGAAATGATTCGCTTGGGCGCGACCTCGATCGGGGAGGCCTTGATATGCAGCGTGTAGTCCGGACGTATTTGGTCCTGCAACACTAGGTCAAAAGCGGAAAATGGAAATTGAAGGCTCGCACCGGCAAGTTCTACGCCTGCAAGGGCGCCAGTGCCTGTCAGGAATCGGCGGCGGGAAACGCTCAATGTCCTCATACTCGACTCCTCAAAACCACAGCGCGATGTTTGGTTCGCGCTCGAATTGGATCGAGAGGATCTGAAACACGATGAAATTTTCATCGAATCCAGGAAAGCCAGAGCCAGCCAAACAACAGCGTCAGAAGTGTGACAGGTAAACCGATCCGAAAGTAATCGAGGAAGGTGATTACCGCCGCTGCCTTCTGTGCGCGTTCGACAACGATGATGTTGGCGACGGAACCGGTAATGGTCAAGTTTCCCGCGAGTGTGCTGGCCATGGCCAGTGTGAGCCACGCCGAATGAGGATTGATAAATTGAGTGACCAGAGATTTCAAAAGCATTACGGCGGGCACGTTGCTCACTAAGTTCGACAGTATGGTGGTCACCAGCGTAAAGACGCCCAGGTGTTGCAGGTTGAAACGCTCGCCGAAACCTAGCAGATGCCTCGTAAGACCGGCATTTTCTGCACCGCCGACGATCAAGAACAGTCCGACGAAAAAGACGAGCAGGCCCCAGTCGACTTCCGCATATACAAGGTGCGGGTCGCGGGTCCGCGTGATTAGCAGGACGGCTGCGGCGACTGAGGCGACTAGGGGCGGCGAAAAACCGGCCAGGAATCCGGCGAGCACCAGTGCAGCCACAATGCCGGCCT
>WNFT01006673.1_pt1 | contig 11627 bp, 9 predicted proteins | sample 5400191 | NCBI WGS metagenome assembly WNFT01 (sample SAMN13153359, study PRJNA577476) | soil metagenome | isolation source: 80 cm saprolite under Madrone tree | place: USA:California | collected 2016-06-14
GAATCCTGATCCCGCTGCCTGGGGCTACAGCCTGGTCACACCCCTCACTATGGTGAATATACTGACGCTGTTGTACAAGGGGAAAATCCTGACCGCTCAGGATCGCAACCTGGCCTTCTACCTGATGGAACATATCGAGTCTGATCAGCAGGTGGGAGTGGGAGATACCGCGCCCAATGGTGCCACGGCAGCAATGAAAGATGGCTGGTTACCCGGCCCCGATGGTTACTGGGCCATGAACTCCTCGGGCATTGTGACACTGGGTAGTGAGACCTATATCATTTCTGTGTATACCCAGGAACAGAACTCCCTGGCTGATGGCCAGGCTATTGCCCAACATGTCTGTGGCGCTGCTGCCTCGCTGCTCACCTGACTGAATGGATTCTACCCACATGGGCATTCGTTACCCTGCTTTTCTCCTGCGAGCAGCAAGGTAAACGTGGCCCATGCCGATCAGAAAGACCACTGCTGCAATACCATACAAGAGTGCATCACTGTTTCTTACTCCCGCAAGCACAAATAATACGGCCAGAAGGAAATACCCGATGGCAACAACTAAGAAAAGATTACGTGCCAGCGCATTTCTCTTCATGTGTTTTCCTTCCTGGTTTCCTTCTATGGATGAAGCGATATGATTGCTTTGTGCTAATTATACGATGTAGGAGGAAGGACTTGTCTAGATTTTTGGGAAGAGGCTCGTGACCAGTAGGGGCGGGAGCGGGGATGCGGTGGGAGGGGGTGCTTGCACCGCCCTGGGGTGGAGCGGGGAAATGCGGGATGGTCCCGAAGCATGTCCCCCTCCCCTACTCTCTCTCCCTGACCATTTTTCGAATGATTGAGGAAAGCAGGCCGAGCGAAGCGAGGGCCAGGGGGCGTAGGGGCCCGATTCATCGCGCCCAGGGGTGGGGCCCACGTGCCGGACCGTCACCCGCCCTCTCCTCGCTTCGCTTGTCAGAGTGTTTTGCCGGGGTCACCACAATGTGTCAGGGAGAGAGGATGCGGTGGGAGGGGGTGCTTGCACCGTCCCGGGGTGGAGCGGGGGAATGCGGGATGATCCCGAAGCATGTCCCCTCCCCTGCTGGCATCTGAATCACTTCAAAACACCTCTACCTGTAAGGTGTATAATAGCCGGGTGATGCTCACCCTGCCTTCTTACCCCAGACCTCTCCTATGCACAATGTCCCGCGAAAGTCCTGGCTGAGTGATTCAAGTTCCATCTGCCTGAGCAGTGCCTCAAACTCCGCTCGCGTTGTCACTTCCCACTCGATCAGGGATGGTTCCATCAAGTACAATGTCATGCGCAGCAATTCTATGATGGGGTGGAGTCCCATCAGGCCAGCTGTCAAGGGAACCTCATACACATGGTTTTGGACACGTATGAGTCCTGCATCGCGCAGCAATGGCACAAGTGCCGCTATCTTGCTGGTATACTGCCCATCAGAGGGGTAGCTTCGACCAATCCGCCGCACCGCTTCTTTCACGATCCTGCCCAGGTGCTGAATAGCTGCACTGTTGGTCAGCGGCCACTCAGTTTCAATGAGCCAGAGGACACCGCCGGGTCGCAAGACGCGCTTGCATTCTGCCAGCAGGCTGGACCACTCGGTGGGGAGAAGAACAGAAGCGAGCAAGCTCGCACGAATGAAATCAAAGGAGTTCTCATCGAAGTTGAGCGGCTGGCTGATATCCATGCGCACAAAGGACGTGTTGTCCAGTCCTTGTACGCGAGCCAGGGAACGCGCATAGTTGAGGATCGACTGACAGTTATCAACGCCAATGACCTCCATATCCTGATGCGCGAAAGCAACATCCAGTACCCAGCCGGCAGGACCGCAGGCGAGATCGAGCACGCGAGAGATATGTATAGGGTCTACATCCTGGGGAAAAAGGCCGCCCATATAGGTGGTCAGCAGATAGTGCTGATTAATAAGCCGCGCCACTTCTGCGCCATTTTCAGGGTCAATTAACAAGGGGGGGACTCCTGCTCTCATGATCTGCTCCTGACTTCCTTCCGGAGGCGCATAAGCGTTGAGCCTCCGCATCACCGGTAACGGCTCCGTCTTCCAGCCGGTTTCATCGGTTCTGCTTTTATTGTAGCAAGCTTTCTTTGTGCCGTCAAGTCATTGTCCAGTCATTGACATCATTGTAACAATGTCTTTGACACACACCTTTGTTGTGCTACAATGTGTGGTAGAAGAGCTATGCATCGATGATGATCGTTTGGGACCTTGTGGACAACGCATGGGAACACATGTGAGGAACGGTATGGCTGACCGGGATTGGGACACCTTCCGTACGCTATTAAAAGAGCTGCTGCACGACCAGGCCACGAGAAAACGCATCGAGCAGCGGGCGGATATCGCACCTCGCACCCTCTCGCGCTGGATCAGTGGCGAGACTGAGGAGCCCGATAGGAAGCGACTCTCCAACTTGCTGGGGGCACTGCCCGAGCATCGCGACTCCTTACTGGCTGCCATTATCCAGGCGATGCCAGATTTTGAGATGCCACTCATCGACAACACCACCCGGCTTGTTGAAGACCTGCCCATGGACTTCTGGGTGCGTCTGCTCGAGACGAATGCGAATACACCCAGGAACCTCCATTTCATTTCGGTCGTTCACCTGATTTTCTTGCAATTGCAGTTCGCGATTGATCCTGAGCATAGCGGTGTTAGACTGATCATCGCGCAATGCTCCCCTCCCACCTCACCCCATCACCCGGTACGCAGTTTACGCGAGGTCATGAAAATGACGACTCACCAGTCGTTGCTCCGTAATCCTGGCGATGCCATCTTTCTGGGGGCTGAGTCACTCGCAGGCTACAGCGTCAGCCTCTGCCAGGCAAATATCGTCCAAAACGTCCAGGAGGAGCAGCGATTACCGGTGCTCATTACACCGGAAGAGCAGAGCGCGGCAGCCTTTCCCATCCAAAGAGGCGGATATGTTGCCGGCTGCTTTCTCATCTCCAGTCCCCAGCCGGACTTTTTCTCTCAGCGCCTGCAATACCTGCTGCAAATTTATACGTATTTGCTCAGCATGGCTTTTGAGACGGACGTGTTCTATGCCCCGGAGCGTATTCGCCTCCGCCCGATGCCAGATGAACCTGTCCAGCATCATTCCATCGCTACATTTCAAGAGCAAGTACTTACATTGTTACAGCACGACGCCTCTCTCTCCCGTACCCAGGCAGAACTGCGCGTGTGGCAACAGATCGAAGAAGCACTCCTGGCAGAACTCATCGATCCCTACCAGGAAAGGAGACACTAACTATGCCAGAATCCATCAATCCACGGGGACAAGATAATGCCAGCACATATTTTGTACAGGACAAGGGAAGCGAGGCGGAACTGATCCGCCTCATGATTCAAGAGAGCTTCGTGACGGAAGGCATGGGCGGTCTCTTGCCCGAACAAGACAATCCTGCCGCGTTCCACCGTGTCCTCGATGTGGGCTGCGGGCCGGGCGGCTGGATTCTCGAAGTAGCCAAGGTCTATCCGCACATGGAGATGACCGGCATCGACATCAGTTGGAAGATGATCGAGTACGCCCGGGCGCAGGCGCAGGCAAGACGACTCACGGACGGGGTCAAGTTTCTCGTAATGGATGCCACCAAACCACTCACTTTTCCCGCGCATTCATTTGACCTGGTCAACATGCGCCTTGTGACCAGCTGGATGCTGGCCAAAGACTGGCCGAGCGTGCTGCGCGAACTACTCCGTGTGACACGTCCGGGCGGCGTCGTGCGTGTAACAGACGCCGAGACGCTGATCCGAAGCAACAGCCCCGCCCATATGCGCCTCGGCCAAATGGTACATTGCGCCCTTTCGAAATCCGGCCATCTCTTCACGGAGGAGAGCGTTGGGACGACGCTGATCCTGCCCCAATTGCTCTCAGAAAGTGGGTGCCTGGATGTGAAGACGCAGCCTCATATGCTGGAATACCTGGGGGGAACTGTGGGAGGGCAGAACTTTTATCAGAATAGTATGTACGGGTATCAAACGCTCGTGCCGTTTTTGCAAAAGTGGGGGTGCGCGTCAGAAGATTACGAGGCCATCTATCAGCAGGCCATGAGCGAGATGCAGCAGAGCGATTTCCACGCCACGTGGAAACTCGTCACCGCCTGGGGAACGAAACCAGCAGAGGAAAGTTGAGATGCAGAGCGAGACGACCAGAGGAGGTCATCATCATGCCGGAACCCACTGATCCCCGCGGACAAGATAACCCCAGCCAATATGCCGTCACAGACCGGAGCAATGAAGCCGAGATGATCCGCCTCATGATTCAAGATAGCCTCATCACCGCCGGCATGGGCGGACCCCTCGCCGAGCAACCCGAACACGGCATGTTCGCGCGCGTCCTCGACGTTGGCTGCGGCCCGGGCGGTTGGCTCCTGGAAACGGCCACCCTCTATCCCCATATGTCGCTGGTCGGCATTGACATCAGCTGGCGCATGATCGAGTATGCCCGCGCCCAGGCACAAGCGCAAAAGCTCACCGGCAGGGTCGAGTTTCTCGTAGCGGATGCGCTGCGCCAACTCGACTTTCCTGATGATGCTTTTGACCTGGTCAATATGCGCCTTGGCTCGAGCTTTCTGCTGGTGAAGGACTGGCCCAGGCTCCTGCGCGAGATGCTGCGGGTGACCCGCCCAGGGGGGATCGTACGTCTGACAGACAACGCCGGGGCGTGGCAGAGCACCAGCTCCGACTTCAACCGCATCATCCAGATGTTCTTCTGTGCGCTCTATCGCTCCGGTCGCCACGTATCGCAACAGGCAGGGATAGGACGCGAACTGCCCGAGTTGCTCTCTGAGAGCGGGTCCCAGCAGGTGCAGAGCAAGGACTATACACTGGAGCTTGTTGCCGGAACAGTTGGAGGTCAAAACTTCCACCAGAACATGATGTTCGCGTTCCAAACGTGGCGGCCATTTATCGACAAATCGGGCTGCGCTGCCCAGGACTATGATGCTGTCTGTGAGCAGGCACTGCTCGATATGCAGCAGCCCGATTTCCGCGTGACCTGGCCCCTGTTGACCGTATGGGGTAGAAAGCCGGAATGAAGGCCGTAGTTATGTGTATTAAGGGGGATATACTATGATTCTTACACGCCTCAGCCGCTATTTCCCAGCTCTACTTTTCTGTTTGCTCATGTCAACACAGGCTCCCGGTACCCCGACTGCCTTTGCCATGCGAACAAAGGCCATCTCTCTATCCGCCTGCTCCAATGGGTCACTTTCCATTTCGACCCATATCACCCCGAACAAAGTAGGTAAAATGACCAAATATCTGGTACCAAGTGGAGGTGCATGGGGTATTACAGCTGGTCCAGATGGCAATGTCTGGTTCACTGAGCAATACGCGCAAAACATTGGCAGCATTACGCCTCATGGCCACGAGACGATCTACCCGTTGCCAAACCGGTACAGCTATCCTTATGCCATCACAAGTGGCTCCGATGGCAACCTCTGGTTCACTGAGGAAGCGAGCCAGATCGGGCGCATTACTCCCCAGGGCCAAATCACCGAGTTTACACTACCAGGCAATAACTCTGGTCTAGCTATTACTGCAGGTCCAGATGGCAATATATGGTTCACTCAATCCAGTAATATTGGGCGTATCACACCTCAAGGAGACATCACCGAGTTCCCGCTCCCAGATTCAGATTACCGCTATGGCATCACCACTGGCCTGGACGGCAACCTCTGGTTCACCAGCCTGGAGGGCAATACTATCGGGCGCATCACACCACAGGGACAGGTCACCGAATTTCCGATTCCTACTCCCAATAGCCAACCCATCGGCATCACCGCTGGTCCTGACGGCAATCTCTGGTTTACCCAGGACAACTACAACGAGATTGGACGAATGACACCCGGGGGCCAGATTACAGAATTTCTCCTCGCCAAATCGACTGAACCTCCTCTTTTTATCGCAGCAGGCCCGGACGGCAATCTCTGGTTTACGGAATCGGTTAGATGTGGAGGCAGTGGAGACAGTATTGTGCGGATAACACCTAAAGGCGTCACGAAGATGTTCCCCATTCCCTACAACTACCCCGTTGGTATTACAGCCGGTCCTCAGCATCGTATGTGGTTCGCCGGGTTTGGAGATTTCAGTGGAGAAATTGGGAAGATCACCACGAGGTAACCAGGTCATCTTGTACCGCTTGATCTTTTAGGGCTTTCATCAACTGAATGCTATTCAACCGGGACCCTATCGGCTTCACAGGACGGGCTACCCGATTTGCTATCGGAGAGGCAAACGAGGAGGCACATATGGGCCGAAAAGCAATCATTGCTGTGATCATAGGAGCAATGCTAGGAACTGTGATCGGCTACGGTATCGTACAATCTGTGCTGGGGGCAGCATTGGGTGCAGTGATAGGAGCCGGTATTGTAGCAGTTGGGCTATGGCTGATCGCACTTGAACCGTTTCAGGTATGGATGACTTTGGGCGAGTTTAGCCAGGTAACTGAGTGTTGCTGCTCATTTATTGGCGTTCTTTCGCTCGCAAGCATAGGCACGCTTGCTACATTCTTGCTCTGGCACAGTCTCACGTTGGCCGCACTGACAGGCGTAGGCGTGATGACAGTGTGGCTCATCGTTCTGTCCGCCTGGGCACGCTCATACAAGGATACCCCTGCTGTGCAGTGATAGAAGACAAATGCTCTCTTGTACATTGATGTTTTTGATAATATGCCAGGGGCTCATCCTCATATGAGGCGTACCATCATACGTCGGTTCTCTTTCCATTTCCTGCAGCAGGTGTGGCCTGCGTGCTCACTCTTATCGGGGTCAGGGTTCAGCTACTCCCCATGACGATGCTCATGACACTTTCATGATACTTCCTCCTTATACTAGAACCAGAGCAGAAATGGTCAATGCAGTGAATACAAGGAGGCAATACCCATGGCAGGTGCAACAGACTGTGAGAAACTCTTGAACAGCCGAAACGAGATGAGAGGCCACGGCGAAGACACAAGCGCCATCGACCAGCAACTACAAGCATGTAGCCTCGCCAGAGGAACCTGGACCATCGACGCCAACGGAGCCCAGGGAGCATTTGTTATCAAAACCCTCGATACCAGTGGCAATGTCGAAGGGAACATACTCGGGGACGATTTCACGGGTAGATGGGACACTGCCATCCGCACGCTCACGTTCTCACGCCCGCCAAACGGAGTCGCCCCATCCCAGAACTACACCGGAACCTCCATGCCCTATGTTGATCCGACCACGCGGGTCTCTGAGTCAACGCTCGCTGGATTATTCACTCAGGACACTCACCAGGGTTCTTTCGGGTGGTTTGCTCAAACCACGAATATCCCCGATAGCCTCGCCCCCGCACCAATTCCGAATGACACCTATCAGGATGGAGCGGTAGTACTCTCCTCCCCGCATTCACAGCTGTCGGATTTCGATGCAAATTCTCCTACAACCGTAGGAACAGAAACCGTGACAAGCGCTGCACACGCTTCCCCAGACGGAGCTGATAACGCTTTTCTGTGGAATGTCGAGCAAAACAGCAACGAGGTAGGTCTCCATAAAGACCTGTCCGGATCGCAGGTGCGGATTTTCAGGCACGATCTCAAGATTGACTCAGCCGCGACACTTTCCAACGAGCATACCTACTTCCATACCTGGACAGATCACTTTCAGGCAAACCTTGTTCAGATTCGCGTTGCCCCGCGAGGTGGAAACGTAAATGCTGATTTTGTGTTCGCCTTATATGCTGCCGACAGCGATGGCCACTTCACACTGAGCAAATATAGCTTTGATCACTTCAAAAGGGATCAATGGTATACTGTTGAGCTGTATATGAACGACATTGGCTTTCAGCTCAAAGCAGGGCCGTATGGCCAACCGCTCAGTACCATCATTGACTGGTATGGGGTGAGCGATCAATTTAGCAATCAAGGGAAGTTCATGGGAGTAATAGCTCTCTCGAAGTTCTACTCAGCAAACTTTCAGGGGAAGTATTACGTCCATGCCCCGAAGTGGTTGGCAGACTATACCTACCCCACATTCCCATCGTCTCTTCAAGAGCAGATCTCAGGGGCATGGAAAGGCTGGAAGTACAGGTATCTGAGATCGGATGGCCTTGTCAGAAGACCGAACCCGCAGGGGGTGGATGCCAAAAGTAGCGATAACGTGTCAGAAGGGACGGCTTACGGGCTGTTGTTTGCAGTTCAGATGAATGACCCGGCGACATTTGACCTCATTTACAGCTACGACAAAGCTCACTTACAACGATCACCAGCAAATGTAGAAGCCAACCCAGCTGCCCAAAATAGAGACGTACAAAATGCGTTTCACCTTTCAGGCTGGCATTATGATGATGAGCATAACCAGATGTATGACTTTAACTTTGCCACCGATGCTGATATAGATAAGGCTTTGGCCCTGGTCTGGGCCGCGCGCAGGAAAGTTCAAGGCCACACAGGATGGGTTACCTCACCCATCGACTATGCGACAGAGGCCACACAGGTCATTTCCGACCTGAAGAACTTCTGCTTCAGGACAGTAAACGGCAAAGCCTACCAGGTCACAGATAGTTTCCAGGGAAGTGCCAACCCTGCCGAGATCAACCCAAGCTATCTCTCGGTTGCGGCCTATACAATCTTCCAGAACTTCACGAACGATCCCTTCTGGGCCAGTGCTCTCTCAGGAGCATACGATACACTCACGAAAGATACGCATGCTACTATGAGAAACCCTTCTTACCCGAATGACCCGGCACATTCAAACACAACCATGACAGGCGTAGGATACTGGTCTGAATGGTGTGGGCTTGACCCGGCAACAGGGAATGTCGTCACCCCTCCAAACAACCGTGATATCCTCTATGGATATAACGCATTCAGAACACCCTATCGAGTGTACTGGGACTTGATTTTGAATAACAACGCAAGTGCCAAGACCTTACTCACAGGCAGTATTCGCCAGGATTTCATCAACATGTGGAATACTCCCCCCCCAGGGAGTCCCAAAGCGATCTTCGCGGAGATATGGTATGACGGAACCGTCAAAGAAAAACCGTATGAAAAGTCTATGATGACTATGGCAGCGTACATCACACTTCTGGCAGCAAGTCCCGGTGATCCTACTGCTGCCCAAATATGGAGTGCCAAACTGGCCCAGCTCTTCAGGCAAAATCCCGGAGGGGAATACTTTATGGACAACCCAAACACATCAGGGCAATATGTCGGGCAACCATCCTACTTTAATGACTCGTGGATGCTGATCGGTATGCTTTTGAAGAACGGAACATGGCAGAACTTTTAGGTACAGAGAGGTAGGACCGGCCATGGGTGGAACCACTTCCAATCCTGACCGTCGAGAGTAACAAATAGAGCCGCAGAGCGGTCTGCGGAGGGAGGATCTCATCGATCCATGTCAACGACAAACACTGACCCGGATAGGAATTCCGCGAAAAATTCCGGCGGTGGGCAGCCAACTCCCGGAGCAGATAGCCCGGCGATTCCGCCTTCCACATGCAACAGCGGGAAAGCCACTGAAGAAAGCAACAGCCCAAACAAGCCTCATTCCGACCCTGGGAGTCCACTCAATGCTCCAACAACGAATGCAACCAATCCTTCACCCTCAAGTTGCTACGTACGCCAATGCTTCCTCGGTGGCAATAGTCACTGGATGAAGTGGGAGAAGCTGGACATAGGTACCCTTGAGAAAGACGCTCGCAGCACGGGCACTTATACAGGTGCATTGCTCATGACCGCAGCCGTAGTCCCCGTTATCGCCGCCTTTATCAGCGCAGTCGTCTTTATCGTGCAGCGGCCAAGGGGGCTGGATTGGCTCAGCCTGCCTGGCATGCCCTTGCTTCTGGGCACCGTTCCCACACTCATTATCTGGCTCTTATTGGCGTTCCTTGTTCGTCGTTTGACTGCTGTCGATCGTATGAATATGGAGAGATATGACCTGCTATTCAACCGCTTATCCTCTCTGGATGCACAACTCAGTATCTTGTACCCTGAGCCTGGAGAAACACTAGCAGGTACAACAAAATCTGACGCAGATGCTATGAGCGCACTGCCTCCTCTGGCTGTGGCTGTCGCTATGGCAAGCAAAGAGGTATTGGACTGCCGCAATTCCATCTACGAGAAGCTCCGCAAGAAGAACCTGGCGTGGGTGACGGCTAGCGGGTATATCAACCTGTGGAAAGAGAATAGCCGCTGGGAAGCGATTATACATGCCCGCAACCAGCTTGTCAGTACGATGATTCTCACAGGGCTCACCATCTATGTACTGCTTCAGTTCACCATCCTGGCAGGCGCCCAGCAAGCGACGATTATATCGGCGACAGCTTTTTTCCTGGTTGGTGCGCTGGTTGGACTGTTTTACCGGTTGTATAGCGAATCACAGACCTCCAAGTCCATCGATGACTATCGGTTGGCTCTGGCACGCCTGGTCGCTATCCCGATGTTTTCTGGCCTTGCTGCCGTTGGCGGAGTGCTACTCACACAAAAGTTTACCCCTACAGTGAACGTTTTCGATCCTAAAAACATGCTCCCTGAGCTTATTGTGGCGGCTGTGTTCGGCTTAACCCCGGGCCTGCTCTTTGGTATGCTGCAAAAGCAGACGGAACAATATAAGATTGACTTGAAAAGTACTGAGGAGACCCAACAAGGACAAAAGTAAAGATTCCCTCAAGCAAACTCGTAGGATCTAAGAGAGGTTGGCCTGAGACACCGGGTTCAAAACAACTGTCTTTCGGAATCTTGTGAAGTTCTGTCTGAGGATAAAGCAAGGTAAGAAGAGCATTGAGGACAAGTGTTGTTTGCAGCAGAGAACAGATGTATAATCTGTTACATCAACGGGAGCTCACACCTTCCAAAACTTGACCTTGCTCAACTCACATGACAAAAGGATAAACAATACAAACATGCTAACGTTGCCACTCATACTATTCATAGTGATGACGGAACTCGCGGTCGGTGCATTCGGCGTGCTCTTCGCGCTCGACTGGCGCAACCAGGTCAAACGTAGCTTCCTCGTCACCTATGGCATTATTTACCTGTTCCTTACAGGCCTCACCTATTTGTTCCAGCAGAATTTTTCAACGGCGGACCTGCTCAACACCTTTGTACTGCTCGACAAATCCTGGACGGGTTACCTGGCACTTCCCCTGCTGCTGTTCTTGATACTCATGCTGCCCTACAATCTTTTCCTGTGGATGGATAAGAAGGCCGGGATCGACGGCAAGATAAAGCACGAGGAGGGAACACAAAGCCCCGGTCGCCTTTCAGTCGTGCGCGTTCTGCGCATGATCAGCGGCCTACTGGCAACACTGGCCGGATTAGCCACCATCCTGGTGATGGCGATGATCTATCGACCACTCGCCGGTTCAGGGCTGGCAGAAGGTTTTACGGTTGCCGGTTTCTTTGCCGCTACACTCGCGCTAGGCGGAGTATTGACCGCCATGTGGCTTGGCCACTGGTATCTCGTCACCCCGGCACTTTCGGAGAAGCCCTTGCAGTTCGCAGCGAGATTGGTGCTGATCGGTGTGCTGGCACAGGTCATCTGCTTTGGCTTCACTGCTGGCTTCAATATAGCAACTGCTCATCCAACCAGTACAACAACTTCATCTGCCACGACTAGCTCTACTCCTTCGGTGCAT
>WNFT01004960.1_pt1 | contig 11626 bp, 10 predicted proteins | sample 5400191 | NCBI WGS metagenome assembly WNFT01 (sample SAMN13153359, study PRJNA577476) | soil metagenome | isolation source: 80 cm saprolite under Madrone tree | place: USA:California | collected 2016-06-14
GACATCACCATCAAAGGTGACAGCGAAAGGGCTTCAGCCCGCCGCAAGCCACGCCATTTCAATGGCCGTGGTGAGGCGTCCGTGGCTTTAGCCCTTGACAAGTACAGACAATATATGTATAATATCTGTATGAAGAAACGCATCAACATGTATCTCGAGGAAGAAGATCGGTCCATGGTTCGGTTCCTTCAGGCCAAATATGGCTTGGATACCGAATCGAATACAATCCGCTTTCTCATCCGCAAAGCCGCCAAAGCAGAAGGCTACATCGAGATGAAGCAAGAGCGAAGGAAGGAATAACGAGCAATGGCCAAAGCTACCACCACGATCAAGCAGGTCTTGAACTACCAGCCCGATCATGCCGCGTGGTTTGCTGCCAATGCCGCCCTCTTCAATCACGTTGCTGCCTTCTACTTTGAGGTGATCCAAGCTCACGCGGGCATCCTCGACCTCTCTACGAAAGAGGCGCTCACGGCGCTAGAAAAACTCACCCACATCACACACCAGAACCCGCATCCCGTCATGCCCTTGGAAGATATCCACGAGGACATTCCTGCCATGTTCCGCCGTGCTGCTATCCATGCCGCATTGGGAACAGCTCGCTCATTCTATTCCCATCAGGCCTCGTGGCGAAAGCGCAAGGAAAAGGCAGAAGCCAAAGGCAAAAAGTTCCAAGAGAGACCGCCCGTGCCACCACGTTCCTGGAATAAGTCCGCTACGCTCTATGCAGGCATGTGGAAGGAACGAGGCACTCGCAGCATCGTCGTCAAGCTGTGGACGGGCACCTGTTGGAGTTGGATCAAGGTGCGCATCACTGGGCGGGAATTGCCTCCTGATGTTGAGATAGGAAGTCCTTCCCTCATCAGGCGTGGGGATCAGTGGTGGCTGCATACTCCTGTTGAAAAGCTCTTCAAGAGCCCTGGGAAAATCGAGAAGCAAATCGCCACCAATCCAGACACCACCATTTGTGCTGTCGATTTGAATCTCAACGAAAACATCGCCGTGTGCATCATTCAGACTGTTGAAGGTTCGATCCTTGCCACCCGTTTTATCGGCGGTGGGCAACGGGTAAATGGCTTTAGGAAGAAACAGTTGGGACGCATCGCACGCAACCGATCTCAGACGGGCATCATTGCGCAAGGTCAACAGGACAATGCCGACCTGTGGCGCAAGATACGCCATGTTGATGAGCACCTGGCGCACCTCGTCAGTGCTCGGATTGTCCAGTTTGCCAAAGAGCACCAAGCGACCATCGTGGTGTTTGAGCATCTGGGCAACCTCCAACCACAAAAGGGCAAGTATAGCCATCGAGGGAACACGAAACGGGCGTATTGGATGAAGGGACGCATCTTCCAGTACGCCAAATACAAGGCATGGAATGAGGGGATCATCACCAGTCGCGTGAGTCCGCGCAATACGAGCCGCGAATGTGCGTGCTGCCATGCGCTTGTCACTCGCTACGCAGCAGGTCAACCGACAGAAGGCTATACTCCTGGTGCGCCACTCGTGCTCTGTCATGCATGTGGCATGGCGGGCAATGCCGACAGGAATGCCAGTCTGATGATCGGGCAACGCCTCATCACACGCTATCAGAAAGCTCAGGGAAAGCCTCCCACTCCTCTGGCAACAGAGAGGGAGTTGAAAGACTCAGGTGTTGTCATCTGCCAAGAAGCCAAAAGCGAAGAAGGACCATCTATCCTTCCAGCAAGGCGTGCAGACGACCACGGGCATGGCACCGCCCAGGAGACAGCAGGCACGGATGGGTGCGCTGTCTCAGATATGCCTCCCCCACTACGGTCCCACGAGTCGTAGCTACGCTATATCCACTCAGGGAACCGACTACGGAGGCGTGTCAGAAGCCGCTGAGGCTTTAGCCCAGGCGGAGTGTCACAATTGCCAACGAGGGCAAGTTACTGGCAATCGTTGCGCCGGAGGTGGCGGAGAAGGCGTTGGCGACGATGCGTGCTCACCCGCTGGGGCGCGAGGCGGTGATGATTGGTACGGTACAGGCGGAACCGGCGGGTTTAGTCTTTTTGCGCACGGACATTGGCGGGATGCGCGTGCTGGATATGCTGGTGGGGGACCCGTTGCCACGCATATGCTGATGCTGCGTTTAGCTGGCCTTCCAGGATCCCCATCACTCCCATCCCCAGTGACACACAGACTGGTTTATGTTCCGGCGAGCCGCGCCACCACTGGGGCAAAGTTCTCCACCTGTCCTTCATAGATCTGAAGGTAGGAGAACCCGTAGCGCTCGCGCAACTCAAGGAGATGTGCAACCGCCTGCTCAGTACTGAGTGGTCTCTTGGGAATGGGCGGCCCTCCTGCCTGGGGGGCGAGATCAGTTCCACTGTCGGTGATCACCAGGTCGTAGATCGTCTGACTGAGTTCCAGGTCTGCGAAGCGCTCGCCGGCGGCTTCTTTGATCCAGGCGATCTTTTGCTCCAATGGAGCGTCTGCCGGGTCTCTACCCTGCGCGCTGATTTTTGACCCGATGGCAATGATATTCGCTTCTCTGGCCGCCAGCTTGAGCATTCGTTCTCCGGCGCCGGCAACGAGAAGAGGCAGATGTGGCTGTTGGACTGGCCTGATATTTCCCTTCAGCTCGGTAATCGTGTAGTACTTCCCCCTGAAATTGACTGTCTCCTCTGTGAAGAGAAGTTTCATGAGCTGAAGGGTTTCCTCAAGATGGCCGACGCGGGTGCCCGCGTGCGCAAACGGAATCCCCATCTGTTGAAACTCAGACGGTCCGACTCCTGCTCCCAGTCCGAGTTCAAAGCGGCCCTCAGAGAGCAAATCGAGCGTGGCAGATTCTCTGGCGAGGAGCACGGGATGGCGATACTCATTACAGAACACATAACTGCCGAGGCGCAGCGATGTCGTTGCCTCGGAGGCCACAGCTAACGCTGGAATGGGGGCGAGGCTCCCTACGGTCGTACGGTCTGGTATGAGCAAGGTCGAGTAGCCAAGCTCCTCGACTCTGCGAGCAGTCCTGATCCAGGCAGTATGCGATTGAGCATAAGCCGCTGTGACGCCAAAACGCAATGGTCGGTGCATCTGGTGATTTTCCTCTCATTATCGGTCAACAAATGGTTTGGACCGCATCCGTATTGAGAACTCATTCCTTGACATGAGCTCCAAGGTGAGATATTTTGTAGGCAGTCCGTCCAATTAAATTTCGGATAGGCAGATTGTACAATGGAATTATCGGAGGTGTCAAGTCATCTATGAGTCCTCGCCCCTATCGACTTGGCCAACGTCAGGCTGCCGCTGAACAGACTCGCGCTCGCATTATCAATGCAGCCCGCGAGTTACTCATGTCCAGCGACGGCTATTCCCACTTCTCCATCGACGCTGTTGCCCGTCAGGCTGATGTGGCCCGTATGACCGTCTACCACCAGTTCGGTTCCAAATCAAGGTTGCTCGAAGCGTTGTGTGATTCTCTGGCGGTCAGCGGTGGGATGGAACAAGTAGCCAGCGCATTTCGTCAGCCGGAGCCGCTCGATGCTCTCGACCAGTACATTCAGATCTTGGGTCGTTTCTGGAACGTGGATCGGCTCGTGATGCGTCGGCTGCGGGCACTGGCAGCCCTCGACCCGGATTTTGAGCACGTGATACGGACGAGAGATGAATGGAGGCGGCAGGGAGTACGCGTGATCACGCAGCGGCTCGTCGAGCTGCATTTCCTGTCTGAGGGCTCGGCCTTCGACAAGACAGTGGATATCCTCTTTACGCTGACCGGCTTTGAGACCTTTGATACCCTGGCGGGTTCCACGCGCAGTATGGAGGAAGTTGCACCTCTGGTGTATTGGCTTGCACGCGCGGCACTCAACCTCAACAAAAGGTGATCCTTGTCTAAACATTCGATGAGAGGACGAACATTCTTTGCCCAAAAAGGAGGTAAGCTCCCTTGAAGACTGCTACAATTGATGTCATCGCCTGCGGCGAACTGCTTATTGACTTTGTCTCAACGGAAGCGGGAGTGAGCCTGGGCAAAAGGAGTAGGATATGCAAACACTTCTCGGCATCGATGTAGGCACTACGGGCGTCAAAGCGGTCCTCTTTGTGGCAGAGAACGACGTTGTTCTCGCGGATGCTTTTGTTGATTACCCCTTGTATCATCCTCACCTTGGGTGGGCAGAGCAGAATCCTGCCGATTGGTGGCAGGCTACTCTCATCGCCATTCGTACCTGCCTCGTACAAGGGGCCGCACATGGCGCTCAAGCTTCTAACGTGCGTGGCGTAGGAGTCTCCGGACAGATGCATGGCGTCGTCTTGCTCGATGCTGAGCAGCGCGTGCTGCGCCCGTGTATTATCTGGGCCGACCAGCGTAGCGATGCGCAATGTCGCTGGATGACGGAGAGAGTGGGGGCAAGCCGCCTCATCGAGTATGTGAGTAATCCTGCCTTGACCGGCTTCACAGCTCCGAAATTGCTCTGGATCCGGGATAACGAACCGGAAATCTTCGCCAAAGCCACTACCCTCCTGTTGCCCAAGGACTACATCCGCTATCTCCTCACGGGAGTGATGGCCATAGAGATTTCGGATGCGGCTGGTACCTGCCTGCTCGATGTGAAGCACGGCAAGTGGTCAGAGGAAGTACTCAAAGCGCTAGAGCTCGATCCTTCTCTATTGCCGCCGGTTGTAGCTGCTGATGCTGTCTGTGGCACGATTACCGAGGAGGCTGCCTCGCTGACGGGATTACGTGCAGGCACACCTGTAGCTGGTGGTGGGGCCGACGATGCCTGCGCCGCTGTGGGCAATGGCATCATCCTGCCCGGGCTAGGCCTCGTCTCGATTGGTACCAGTGGCGGCGTCCTGGCCTATGCCGATATGTCGCAAGTCGAGACCTCTGGCCCTGTTCCACAAGTGCATACCTTCAATCACGCCGTTCCGCATGCCTGGTACCTCATTGGAGCGACGCAAGGCGCTGGCCTCTCCTTGCGCTGGGTGCGAGACAATATCGGCCTGCCGGAGCGAGCACTTGAACGCTGGACAGACATGGACGCCTACGAATTGCTTACGCGGGAGGCGGAAAGTATTGCACCGGGCAGTGATGGCCTGATATTTTTACCCTATCTGCAGGGTGAACGCGCACCGCATCTGGATCCCTATGCACGCGGTGGTTGGATCGGTCTCATTGCCCGTCATGACCGACGCCACCTGATCCGTTCTGTCCTGGAAGGTGTGGCCTTTAGTCTCAAAGACTGTCTCGGCATTCTCCGTGAGCAAGGATTGCAACTCGAGCGGATGCGTGCAACGGGCGGTGGGGCAAAAAGTCCACTCTGGCGACAGATCATTGCCGATGTACTTGGCGTTGAACTGGTCACGACCAATGCCACTGAAGGGCCAGCCTTTGGCGCAGCGCTTCTAGCTGGTGTCGCCGGAGGTGTGTATCCATCAGTGCAGCAGGCCTGTGAGCAAACACTGCGCATTGTGGAACGTACCGAGCCAAACCCACAGGCGGTCCATGCATATGCGCAGGTCTACGAGACCTATCGTGCGTTATATCCGGCATTGAAGCCGATAATCAGCCGCCCATCCTAGCACCACTTCGTTAGTTTCGGCTTCTCACCGCACGTGACGTGCTCAATAAATTGGCACTCTACGAGAAAAATCGCCTCCACGATAAATCGGGAGGCTACGGCGGTTCGCTGTGTTTCTGTGGTGGCTGGCAGGGCGGGCGCAGCCCGCCCTGCCAGCCACCACAGAAACCTCTTAGAAGCTGCCGCAGGCAGCTTGTGAGCTTGAGAAACAAAACTAACAAAGTAGTACAAGGGGGTCAGTTGCCAGGTGCTCCATCAGTGCTGACCGGGCTGGCCGTTGGGCAATATCTGCGTCTTGACGCCCTCGCCCTTGCGAACCATGTTCAGCGCGTTGGGGAAGTCCTCCAGAGGAAGAGCCGTTGTCAGCAGGGCTTTGGTGTTAAGCACACCACCACTGATGAGATTAACAGCAGGACCAAAGGAGAACAAGACGGCCATCGAGCCAAGCACACTGATTTCGTCATTGTAGATGCGGAACGGCGAGAGCGAAATTCTGGCTTCTTGAGGGGCAACGCCGAAGATCAGAAACTTGCCCCCACGCTTGACCGCGGCAAAAGCTCCTTCCATGGCCCGTGCCACGCCTGTGACATCGATCACACAATCAAAGCCCAGCGGCTCCCCCTCCAGCAGTTTGTTGATATCCGTTTGGGTGTCGGAGGCTCCGAGGGTGGTGGCCCGTTGCAGCCGTTGCGTATTGAGATCCACCATGGCCACCTTGGAGGCGCCACCGCGTACTGCCAGTTGCAACAAGATCAGGCCCATCGTGCCGGCACCCACGATCAGGAAGGTATCGCCAGACTGGGGATTGAGGCGGTGCATACCATGAACCGCGCAGGAAACCGGCTCGATCAGAGCCGCCTCTTGAAACGAAATGTTTTCAGGCAACACATAGGCATTGGCGGCGGGGACTCTCACGTACTCGGCAAAGGCACCATCGACGGTGTCTCCGATGGCTCCCCAGTTGAGACACAGGTTTCCATGACCCGTTCGACAGAACTCGCAATGGCCACAGAATAACGACGGATCGACCGCAACTCTGGTACCGGCAGTCATTTTGGTCGCTTTGGTGCCAATTCCTTGTGGGACGTTGCTGCCCACAGCGACGACCTCGCCCGCAAATTCGTGACCTGGCACGATAGGATAGGGCGTCGGCGGAAATTCACCCTGCGCAATGTGCAGGTCAGTGCCGCAAATGCCACAGGCTCCAACCCGTATGATCAGTTCGTCTGGCCTGGGTGTCGGGTCGGGAACACTGCCGACTCGCACACTTCCGGGCTTATCGATGATAGCAGCTCGCATAACTATGCCTCCTTATAATGCTCAACTTCGAGTTCCAACGATGCAGATCGGACTAGCTATTGGGCAATATCTGTGTCTTGACGCCCTCGCCCTTGCGAACCATGTTCAGCGCATTGGGAAAGTCCTCCAGAGGAAGAGCCGTGGTGAGCAGGGCTTTGGTGTCTATCACGCCACCACTGATGAGATCAAGAGCGGGTCCAAAGGAGAACAAGACGGCCATCGAGCCGAGCACCGTGATCTCGTCATTGTAGATGCGGAAAGGTGAGAGCGAAATTCTTGCCTCGCTGGGCGCAACGCCGAAGAGCAGTAGCTTTCCGCCGCGCTTGACCGCCGCAAAGGCTCCTTCAATGGCCGATGCAACGCCTGTGACATCGATCACACAATCAAAGCCCAGCGGCTCCTCCTCCAGCAGTTTGTTGATATCCGTTTGGGTGCCGGAGGCTCCGAGGGTGGCGGCTCGTTGCAGCCGTTGCGTATTGAGATCTACAACGGCTACCTTTGATGCTCCACCGCGGAGCACAAGCTGCAACAAGATCAGCCCCATTGTTCCTGCACCCACGATCAGGAAGGTGTCACCAGACTTGGGATTGAGGCGGTGCATGCCATGCACGGCGCAGGAGATTGGCTCAATCAGGGCTGCCTCTCGAAACGAGAGGTGTTCGGGCAGAACATACGCTTTAGCGGCAGGCACAGTAACGTACTCGGCGAACGCTCCAGCTACCGTTACTCCGATAGCGGTGTAGTTGAGGCATAAGTTCTCATGACCTGTACGACAGGACTCGCAATAGCCGCAGTATATATTCGGCTCGACTGCGACTCTAGCTCCGACGGTCAGTTTCATATCCCCGGTGCCAATTCCTTGCGGGACGTTGCCGCCTACAGCAACCACCTCGCCAGCGAACTCATGCCCGGGCACGATAGGATAGCGTACCAGCGGAGAGTCGCCATCAACAACATGCAAGTCAGTGCCACATATACCACAGGCATCCACTCGTATCACAAGCTCATCTGGTTTAGGAGTCGGGTCGGGAATATTCCCGACTCGAATCTTACCAGGTGTATCGATGATAGCGGCGCGCATATTTATACCCCCCTTGCAAGTATGCTAAGCTTCCTCACACCAGGTTTAAGGTTACGTCGGCACGACAATCGACTTGATATTGGCCGGATCACTCCTGGTTGCCTGTAGTGCCTGCTCGGTCTCCGCTAACGTGTAGTGACCGGTGATGATTGGCTTGAGATCAATGCGACCCGTCGCGACCAACGCAATCGCGTCCGCGTACGTATTGGCGTACCGGAACGTTCCGGTGAGGGTGATCTCACGGTTTTGGAGGAACGACATAGGTATGCTGACCTCTTCACCCGGGCTCATCCCAACCGCAACGGCCTTTCCAGCCGGGCGGAGCGAGCGAATGCCGTCTATCAGGGCCTTTTGGTTGCCCGAGCATTCGATCAGCACATCTGCCTCCACCCCTGCATCGGCTAACGATTCCTTGGCGACGTTCACAGTTCGGGTTGCTCCCAGCTTGCGTGCCACCTCAAGTCGTTGTGGCGAGACATCCGTCATCGTGATCTGAGTCGCTCCGAGTGCAAGAGCCACCTTCATGGCAAGCAGGCCGACTGGCCCTGCTCCAGTGACCAGGATATGGTCTGCCCCCTGCAGTTGTGCCTTGCGGCACGCCCATAACCCCACGGAGAGGGGCTCGATTAAGGCCCCTTCCTCGTCCGACAGCGAATCAGGCAATGTGTAGGCGAAGCTGGCGGGGACCGTCACGTAGTTGGTGAAGGCCCCGTCAATGGGCGGCGTGCCGAAGAAGCGGACGTTAGGACAGAGATTGTAGTGCCCCGTGCGACATTGCTGACAGGTCCCATCCGGTATTCCTGGTTCGATCGCGACCCGTTCGCCGATTCGGCTTTGGTTGACGCCTTCTCCTACGTCCACGATCACGCCAGCCGACTCGTGGCCAAGGATGAGCGGCTGACGAACAATATACGAGCCGATCCTGCCGTGTTCGTAATAGTGGACATCGGAGCCGCATACTCCGACGGCCTTGATCTCAATCAGCACCTCTCCCGGACCTGGTCTGGGAACCGATCTTTCCTCTATGCGGATATCGTGGGGAGCATAGAGCACGGCTGCCTGGTTCTTCATCTCCTTGCCTCCTTTTTCCTAAACGGCCTTATCACTTAATCGCACCGCCAGTCAGTCCATGAACCAGGTGCTTCTGGGCATAGAGGCCGACGGCAACAGGCACCACGATGATCAGCGTGGCGAGGGCAGACACCTTGGCCAGAAACAGACTTTCGTTACTCGTAAAGACCGCGACCATGATCGGTAAGGTCGGAGCATTGGTGTAAGTCAACGTGACAGCGAAGAAGAAATCGTTCCAGGCGAAAATGATGGCCAGCAGGGCAGCCGCAGCTAACCCGGGTGCCGACATCGGCACGACGACGCGGACGAGCGTTTGCAACGTCGAACAGCCATCTATCCAGGCGCTCTCCAGCACCTCCTTAGGCAGGTCCATGAAGTACGAACGGGCCATCCAGATAATCAAGGGTAGGTTCATCGCCGTATAGACGATAATCAAGGTGAAGAGGTTGTCAAGCAACTTGAGATCGCTGATGATCACGTATAATGGGACCAGGATGGCCGCAAACGGCATGAAGCGTGTGGAGAGGACAAAGAAGAGCATGTCATCCGAGGACTTCTTGCGCATCTGGAAGACCATCGCATAGGCGGCCGGAATCCCCAGCACCATCGCAATGGCGGTCGAGACCAGCGAAGCGACGAGGCTGTTAACCAAGTAAGCTCCGAACCCCGAATTGAGAGCCAGTTGAAACTGCTCCAGTGTCGGCTGGAAGATCAGCGTCGGGGTGGGCGAATAAGCCGCCGCTTCCGTCTTAAAGCCGGTGATCACCATCCAGAGGATCGGAAAAACTAGCAGAAAAACCACGAGATAGGTCAGGGCCGTCCAGAAAGCCTGAGACCATTTGCGTGTCGCTTCCAGGCGTGCCGAGACCTGCATTGGCTTTGCCTTAGACAGAGATGCCATGCCCATGAGTTAGCTCCTTTCCGATGCTGTCCGCTCCGTGAGGACTAGTAACATCCCCCTGGCAGCCAGGATTGCTACGATCACACCTATAACACCAAGCGTCGCCGCCAGTCCGATCTGGAACGAACTCAAAGCTGTGCGGTACGTATAGTAGGGTAAGGTATTGGTGCTTAGCCCAGGCCCCCCGGCCGTCGTCAGGTAAATCTCGCCAAAGGTCTGGAAAATGAAAATGGTGCCGAACAGCAAGGCTATCTCGTAAGGTTTGCGTAGCAAGGGAATGACGATGCGCCAAAACGTTGTCCAGGCCGTCGCCCCGTCAACCTGGGCGGCTTCCATGACCTCGTCCGGGATGGACTGCAAGCCAGCCAGAATGACCAGCATCACAAACGGGGTCCATTCCCAGGCGACGATGAAGGTCACGCTCTCGAGCGGAAGCGAAGAAAACCATGGCACAGCAGGTAAGCCAACCAGGCGCAGGAGCCAATCGATGATCCCGGAGGAGGGACTGAGAAAGAGGTTTTTCCATAACAAGGCCATCACTGATGGGGTCACTAAAAATGGCACCGTGGCCACGGCACGCAAGACATTCCTGCCTGCAAGTGGGCGGTTTAACAGCAGGGCCAGGATCGTTCCTGCGATCACTGCCAGCACTATAGCTCCCGCCACCAGTTCCAAGGTGTGGCCCATGATGGGCCAGAAGTTGGGGTCATGGAAGAACACGTCGACGTAATTGGAAAGGCCGACAAAGGGAAAGCCCTCAGCCGGTACCAGCAGATTCCAGGAGTGCAGGCTAAACCAAACGGCCAGCACAAACGGAATCTGCGTCAGCACGATCATATAGACGAGTGCAGGCAGGTACAGCCACTGGTCTCGCCCGCGTCGCGTCGCTTCTGCCCCCTTTTGCATTGGCGGGGACGTAGCAGTCTGAACCGCCTGATTTGTCTGACTCATAGCATAGCACACCCTTTCTTCTTTCTCATCGAACTGCCTGTGATGCAAGTGAAGTGACCGAGGAGAGACCGCCTCCTCTCGACTTTCTTGGCGGTCCCTCGTCCATCATACAGACACGGTAGCTAGTACCCGGACGCGTTGTCCTTATTCACCTGCGAGGCCAGTATTTGATCGGCCTGCTGGAGAGCCTGGCTGACCGTCATTTTTTTGGCAACCACGGCCGAGATGAGGTCACTCACCTGCTGACCAACCGATTCAAATTGTGGAATGCCCACATATTGAACGCCGTGATAGGGCACCGGGTTGAGCGTCGGATGATCGGGAGTGGCGGTATTAATAGAGGCGAGCGTGACCGCGGCAAAGGGGGCGCCCTTTTGATAGTCCGGGTTCTGGTAAATCGAGGCACGCGTCCCCGGCGGCACGCTGGCCCAGCCAAAGGTCTTGCCTGCCAGGGTCAGGTACTGCGAACTGGTGGCCCAGGTCAGGAATTGGAAGGCGGCATCCTTGTTGCGGCTGCTGTTGACTATGGCCAGTGACCAGGCCCAGAGCCACCGGCTGCCATTGGGGGTCACGGCTGTGGGGGCATAGGCATAGCCAATATTGCCCGCGACCTTGGATTGCGAAGGCGTCTCTAGCACGCCTGCCAACGAGGTGGCGTCATAGAACATCGCGCCCTTGCCCTGCGCCATCAAGCTCAAGCACTCTTCCCAGCCTGCGGTCGAGGCCCCCGGCTCCCCATAGTTCTGCAACAGATTGGCATAGAGCGTCACCGCCTGC
>WNFT01006575.1_pt1 | contig 11626 bp, 9 predicted proteins | sample 5400191 | NCBI WGS metagenome assembly WNFT01 (sample SAMN13153359, study PRJNA577476) | soil metagenome | isolation source: 80 cm saprolite under Madrone tree | place: USA:California | collected 2016-06-14
GGCCGGGGCCATCGTCGGCGCAGCAGCGCTCGTGCCGTGAGGACGACACTGCCCTGCTCGCAAGGGATGCCGCAGCGCGGCAGAGTTGATAGGAAGGCGCCATGGCTCAGACGACTCTCGCCGAGCAGACCCTGCGCGACCTGGCGGCGCGCCTGAAGGCGCAGCACGACGCGTTCGCCCGGCAGTATCCCGGCGAGTCGGGGACCCGGCAGCCGGTGCACACCGTGTACGGCGGCTCGCACCTGTTCAAGAGCGACACCACCAAGAAGCTGGGCGACCTCGCGCTCAAGGCGCTGAACCAGTACGCGCCGAACGCTTCTACGTTCGCGGAGGCCATCGGCATCGACCCCGGCGTCGCCGAAACCGTCTACGCCCGCGTACAGGAGAAGCTGAAGCGCGAAGCGGTGGAGGACTTCCGCATCGACTTCGAGGACGGTTACGGCATCCGCGGGGACGCGGAGGAGGACGGACACGCGGCACAGTCCGCGCAGGAGTGCGCGAAGGGACTGAAGAACGGCACGCTCAGCCCGTTCATCGGGATCCGCATCAAGTCGCTGAGCGGAGAGCTGGCAGGGAGAGCGCTGCGCACGCTGGACCTCTTCCTCACCAGCCTGGGCGGGAAGCTGCCGCCGAACTTCGTCGTCACCCTCCCGAAGATCACCGCGCCCGAGCAGGTGTCGGCGCTGGTCGCGGCTTTCGAGGCGCTGGAGCCGAAGCTCGGCTTCTCCAAGGGATCGCTGAAGCTCGAGTGCATGGTCGAGACCACGCAGTCCATCCTCGATCACCAGGGCACCTCGATGCTTCCGAAGCTGCTCCAGGCCGCGCAGGGCCGGATGACCGGGGCGCACTTCGGGACCTACGACTACACGGCATCGTGCGACATCACCGCCGCATACCAGGCGATGCGCCACCCCGCCTGCGATTTCGCCAAGCACATGATGAAGGTGGCGTACGCCGGCACCGGCGTGTTCCTGTCCGACGGCGCCACCACCACCATGCCGGTCGCGCCGCACAAGGGCGAGTCGCTGACCGAGGACCAGAAGCGCGAGAACGCGCGCGCGGTGCACTCCGCCTGGCGCCTCCATGCCGACGACGCCCGCCACTCGCTCGTCAACGGGTTCTACCAGGGTTGGGACCTGCATCCGGGGCAGCTCCCCAGCCGGTACGGCACCGTCTACGCCTTCTTCCTCCGCAGCCTCCCGGCGACCGGCGAGCGGCTGAAGAACTTCATCAGCAAGGCGGCGCAGGCGACGCTGCACGGCGACACCTTCGACGACGCCGCCACGGGCCAGGGACTGCTCAACTTCTTCCTGCGCGGCGTGAACTGCGGCGCGCTGACCGAGCAGGAGGCGCTGGCCACGGGCCTGACGATCGACGAGCTCCGCAGCCGCTCATTCCTCAAGATCCTCAACAACCGCAGGGCCGGCGCTCAGAAGGCGTAGCCGAGGATCATCTTGAAGATGAGGGAGTTGCTGCCGGAGGTGAGCCCCTCGCCGACGCCCAGGTTGACCTCCACGTCCTTCACGCCGAACAGATCGAAGGTCTCGTACAGGTACTGCTCCTGGTCGGAGACTGCCGCGTAGTACTCGAAGCCCGCGCCGAAGATGCCGAATTTCACCTTCGCCATCCCCGCAGGCTCGAACGCCGCCGGGAAGCTGACGATCGGATTCACCGCGAACAGGAAGCGATCGTTCTCCCAGGCGAGAATCGGCCGGATCTCGCCCCCCCACCCTTCGTGCGGGACCCTCGAGAGCTCGAAGTTCAGTCCGAAGCGGAAGGCCGGATCGAACGACTCGGGCGTGACGAATTTACTGCGCAGCTTCACGCCCGCGTAATGGCCGTCCTCGGTCTGGAAGTAGCCGCCCAGCTCCCAGAACGCGGTGATCCCGAACGAGGGCTCGAAGGTGAGGTGCACCGGGCCGCCCTTCGGCCGGTTGAGGTGCACCTCGAGACCAGCTTGTCCCGGCGCGTCGGCCGATCCGTCGTAGACCTGGATCTCGAACGGATCCACTGCGAGCGCCGGCGCCGCGGCCAGCAGGACGAAGACCGCCAGCTTCAAGGTCAGGCTACCGTCGGTCCCAGCCCGCCGCGCGCGGCGAGCCAGTCGCGAACCGCTTGCCCCGTGCCGAGCGGCCAGGGGCGGAGCTTGTCTGGCGGGACCGCCTTCACGCCAGCGATCTCGTCGCCGATCGCGATCTCGCCATGTCCGCGCACGTGGTAGGCGAGGATCACCTGGTTCATCTCGGAAAACGGATAAGCGCCGATGAACGAGACGATCTCGCCCTTCAGACCCACTTCCTCCTTCACTTCGCGGAGAACGCCTTCCTCGGGCGATTCGCCTTTCTCCAGGAACCCGGAGACCAGGCCGTACCATTTCTCCGGCCAGCCCTTGTTGCGCACCAAGAGAACGGTGTCTCCGTGCTCGAGGAGGGCGGCAACCACCGGTGCCGGGTTGTCGTAGAACACGTAGCCGCACGACTCGCTCGAGCAGGCGAGCCGCGCGCGGTCGCCCGTCTCGCGGCCCACGAGCGGGCTGGCGCAGGACGGGCAGAACTTCATTTGCAATGGCACAGGGATTCCGTGCCAAACTGGGGCCAACCTGTCAATCACGCTCATCACCTTGGACGTCTTCGGGACGGTTCTGGACTGGCGGCGCGGGCTCCGCGACGCACTAGGCGGCCGCCTTTCCGATGCCGCGTTCGACCGTATCGTCGACCGGCAAGGCGAGCTCGAGCAGCAGGGTTTCCGGCGGTACGCCGACATCGTCGCCCAGTCGCTGGTGGAGGAGTTGGGGCTGGGAGCGGAGGAGGCGGCCGGGATCGGGGCGGCGGCGGGCGCCTGGCCCCTGTTTCCAGATTCCGCAAGTGGATTGCGGCGATTGCGCGCGGTGGCGCCCTGCGCGGCGATCACCAACAGCGACCTCGCCCACCGCGCTCGGATCGAGGAACAACTGGGGTTTGCGCTCGACGGCTGGATCTGCGCCGAGGAAGTGCGGGCGTACAAGCCGGACCCCCGGATGTGGCGGGCGGCGGCGAGCCGCATGGGCGTAGAGCCGGGGCCCGGGTGGTGGCACGTCTCGGCGTACGCCGACTACGATCACCGGACGGCGCGCTCCCTCGGGCTGACCTGCGTGTTCGTGGAGCGGCCGCACTCGAGGCCGGGCCCTGCTGATCTGACGGTCGGCGACCTTTCGCAGCTTGCCGACCAGGCCAGTTGAGCCTGGCCGGCCGGGTACACGGGTACAGGCGGAGCCGGGCGAGGCGCGTTATGGATGTCCGGTGATCCCGATCCGCGACACCATCCGTTCCCGCACGGCCCCGGTGGTGACTGTCGCGCTCATCATCGTCAACGTGCTGGTGTTCCTCCACGAGATCGCGCTCGGGCCTTACGTGGAGCGCTTCGTCTACGCCTACGGCTTGATCCCACGCCGCCTGGTGTACTGGCCCGGCGACCCCCTCGATCCCCTGCGCTTCCTGCCGCTCCTGACCAGCATGTTCTGGCACGGCGGCTGGCTGCACCTGATCGGCAACATGCTCTACCTCTGGATCTTCGGCGACAACGTGGAGGATCGCCTCGGCCACCTCCGGTTCTTGCTCTTCTATTTTGTGGCCGGCGCCGCGGCCGGGCTCACTCACGTGGCGCTCAGTCCGGCTTCCGCGCTGCCGACCGTGGGCGCTTCGGGAGCCATCGCCGGGGTGCTGGGCGCATATCTCGTCACCTTCCCCAGAGCCCGCGTCCTCACCCTGATCCCCATCGTCATCATCCCGTGGTTCGTCGAGATTCCGGCCTTCGTCTATCTGGTGTTCTGGTTCGCGATGCAGCTGCTGGAAGGCGTCGGCTCCCTCGGCGCGCCGGTGGAGACCGGAGGAGTCGCGGTCTGGGCGCACATCGGCGGCTTCGTCGCCGGAGTGGTGCTGGTAAAGCTCATGCAACCACCGCGCCGCCGTCCGCAGCCGCTCGAGGTGCGACCGTGAACTTCGCTTGACGAGCGAGCCCGGCGCCCTTTACACGGGGCGCGCATGATCGGCGTCATTCCTGCCCTGAACGCCTGCGAGGGCGATCGCTCGCGAGGCTTCACTTTCGTCGGGGCCAAAGGCCCGGGCGAGGACCTGTTCGTCTCCTTCCACGACCTGCGCCTGGCGGCGCAGCGCCGCGCCGCCCACTATGCGGCCGCCGGGCTCCGGCGTGGCGACCGCGTCGCCCTGGTCGTCCCGGAGGGAGAGCACTTCGTCCCCGCCTTCCTGGGAGCGCTCTGGGGAGGCCTGATCCCGGTGCCGCTCTACCCGCCGGTCTCGCTCGGCAAGCTCGACGTCTTCATGGACTCGCTGGTCGGCATCCTCAACGTCGCCACTCCCCGCGTGCTGGTGACCACCGATCGCGTCGGGAAGGTGCTCTGGTCCGCCGTCGGGCGCATCCCGAGCATCGAGAAGGTGATCCGCACCGAGGATCTCGCGAGCGAGCCTGGCGGTGAGCTGCCGCCGGCCGCCCACTTGCTCGACGAGGAGGTGGCGTTCCTCCAGTTCACCTCCGGAAGCACGGCGCTGCCCAAGGGCGTGATGGTGACGCACGGCAGCCTGGCGGCGAACTGCAAGGCCATCATCGTCGACGGCCTCGAATCGGGAAACGGCCGCGCGGACATGGCGGTGTCCTGGCTGCCGCTGTACCACGACATGGGGTTGATCGGCTTCGTCCTTTCCCCGCTGTGCTACCGGATCCCCACCGCGCTGATTCCCACCTTGAGCTTCATCAAGAACGCGACGCTGTGGATGGAGATGATCCACAAGCACCGCGCCACCTTGAGCTTCGCGCCCAATTTCGCCTACGCGCTGGTCACCAAGCGCGCCAAGCCGGAGCAGATCGCGCGCTGGGACCTCTCCAGCATGCGTGCCTTCGGGTGCGGCGCGGAGCCGATCAATCCGGACACGATGCGCGCCTTCGTCAAGGCGATGACGCCGGCGGGCCTAAGACCCGAAGCGCTCCTGCCCTGTTACGGGATGGCGGAGGCCACGCTCGCCATGTCCTTCGTCCCCCTCGATGAGCCCCTGCGGACCGATCTCATCGACTCGGAGCGCTACCATGGCGAGGCCAAGGCGGTGCCGGTCTCCAACGGGTCGGCGTTCCTCGAGGTGGTGAACTGCGGGCGCACCTTCCCCCGCCACCAGGTCGTGGCGCAGGATGAGCAGGGCCGGATCCTTCCTGACCGCGCCGTCGGCGAGCTCTGCTTCCGCGGACCGAGCGTCAGCGGCGGATACTGGAAGAACCCGGAGGCGACGAAAGCTGCGTTCCGCGACGGATGGCTGCACACGGGCGATCTCGGCTACCTGGTCGGCGGAGAGGTGTTCGTCTCGGGGCGCATCAAGGACATCCTGATCGTCAACGGCCGGAACTACCATCCGCAGCGCATCGAGTGGCTGGTGGACGAGATCCCCGGGGTCCGCAGGGGCAGCGCGGTGGTGTTCACCCGGCCTGGCGCGGCCTCCGAGGAGATCGTGGTGGCCGTCGAATCGCGCAGCCAGGACTTCGCCGCCGTGAAGGCCGAGATCGTCGCCCGGGTGAGCGAGGAGTTCCAGCTCGCCGTGTCCGACGTGGCGCTGGTCCCGCCCGGCACCCTGCCGAAGACTTCGTCCGGCAAGCTGCAGCGGCGCAAGACGCGCGAGCAGTACCTGAAGGGCAGCATCGGCCGCTCTGGACGTGGCGGCAGCAGCCGGCTGGCCGTCGCCAAGCACCTGGCGCTCTCGCTGGTGGGCCGCGCTCGGCATGAAGTCCGAAAGCTTCTGGGAGGTTGAGGGATGGCCGACAGCATCGACGTCATCGAGATGTTCAAGCAGGCCGCCTTCGAAGTGGACAACCGCCGGCTGCCCGAGCTGAAGGCCGACACGGTGATCGCCACGCTCGGAATGGACTCCGTCGCGGTGATGGAGCTGGTCAGCTACTTCGAGGAGAAGCTGCGCGTGCGCATTCCGGACGAGGAGCTGTCGAAGATCCGGACGGTTCGCGACCTGCGCGACACCATCGCGCGGCTGGCCCCGGACAAGCAGTTCGCGGCCTGAACGGGTTACAACCAGCCTTCGGCGCGATACCACTTCACCGCTTCCTGCACGCCCTGGGGCCACTGCACGCGCGGCTCCCAGCCGAGGTCGCGGCGCGCGCCGGCGCCGGAGCAGACCCAGTGCGGCTGGGTGAGCTCGTTCACCTTGTCGAGCGTGAGCATCTGCGCGGTATTGGTGACCTTCCCCCAGAGCTGGGTCGCCGCGGCCGCGACCTTGAGCGCCCCCATCGGCATGCCGAAGCGGACGAAAGCACGGCGCCCGAGCGCGCTCTCGATGTCCGCCAGCGCGTCGCGCCACACGTACACCGCGCCGTCGTCGACGAAGTACGCGCGCCCGGAAGGCGCGCCGGCGGCGGTCAGCGCCCGCACGATCGCGGCTGCGCAGTCGGCCACATACACGACACTGAGTGTATTCCTCCCGCCGCCCGTCATCGGCAGCACGCCGTTGCGCACCGAGGTGAAGAACGCCAGCGTCTCCCGGTCGCGCGGCCCGTAGATGAGCGGCGGCCGCAACACGGTCACATGCAGCTTGTCCTTCGCCGCCATCACGGCGCGCTCCGCCTCCAGCTTGCTGCGCCCGTATTGCGTCACGGGCCTCGGCTCCGCGTCGTCCGGCACGGGCGTCCCGTCCAGGCTGGGCCCTACCGCCGCCAGGGAGGAGATATAGACGAACCGACCGACGCCCCGCGCAACCGCCGCGTCGAGCAGGTTCTGGGTCCCGTGCGTGTTGACCTGGAAGAAGTCGGCCGGCCTGCGCGCCTTCACGATGCCCGCCACGTGCACCACCGCGTCCACGCCGTCCACCGCCGGGGTCAGCGAGGCCCGGTCCTCGATCGCTCCCGGGGCGAACTCGACCCGCGGCAGCTTCTCGAGCACCCGCTTGTCGCTGCGCGGCCGGACCAGCGCCCGGACGATATGCCCGTCCGCCGCCAGCTGCTCGGCCGTGAAGGACCCCAGAAAGCCTGAACCCCCGGTCAGCAATACCCGCATGGGGCGCCCGTATATCGCAGGTGGCCGCAAGCAGGGGCCAAAAGGTCTAAGGAAACTTGCGGAACTCGCCTTGACGTAGAGCATCAAAGCGCCGTAGGACGGGGCTCGGCAGGCTGGTCTGGAGGCGGTTTGGAGATAGCGATCGTCGGGCTGGGGTGTCGGTTCCCCGAGGCCCGGGACCCACTGGGGTTTTGGGAGCTGATCCGCAGCGGCACGGTCACTTTCCGGCCCATCCCGCCTTCCAGGTGGGACCACTCCCGGTTCTACGACCCGACCACCCGGATTCCCGACAAGGCCTACATCGACAGGGGGGCCTTCCTCGAGGATGGGGAGCTGCGCGAGTTCGCCTCGATGCATTACGGCATCGCGCCCCGGCGCGTCCAGGTCACCGATCCGCAGCACCGGATCCTGCTCGATTCCGTCCGCGCCGCGCTCCAGGACGCCGGATACGAGAGTCGCGCATGGGAGCGCAACCGGGCGGGCGTGTTCGTCGGCGCCAGCGTCAGCGAGCACAAGGAGATCCTGCTCACCCGGGTCCGGGCGACGCAGCTTTTCGACGGCGCCTTCGGACGCGCACTGCCCGGCGCCGAGGCGGAAAGCCTCCGGGATTCGCTGATCGAGCACGTCGTGCCGATGCGGGCTTTCTCCATGCCCGGCAGCCTGCTCAACATGGCCGCGGCCATCGTGGCCCAGACCTGGGACCTGGGGGGCCCCGCCCTGTCCATCGACGCCGCCTGCTCGTCTGCACTGGTGGCGGTCCAGCAGGCGATCGTGAACCTGCGCGCTGGCGCTATCGACCTCGCGATCGCAGGCGGGGTCTACCTGAACCTGCTGCCGGACAACCTGGTCTGTTTCAGCCGCATTGGCGCCATTTCCCGCCGGGGGGAGTGCCGGCCCTTCGACGCCGCGGCCGACGGGTTCGTGATGGGCGAAGGCGCAGGGACGGTGATCCTCAAGCGCCTGGACGATGCGCTCCGGGACGGCGATCGCATCTACGCCGTGGTCAAGGGCGCGGCAGCCAACAACGACGGCCGCAGCGAAGGGCCGATGACGCCCCGCCAGGGCGGCCAGCTCGAGGCGCTGCGGATGGCGTACCGGGACGCGGGAATCTCGCCGGCATCCCTGGGATACGTAGAGGCGCATGGCACCGCCACCTCCGTCGGCGACGTGGTCGAGGTGGCCGCCCTGAGGACGCTGTTCGAGGAGGCCGGCTGGACGCCGAAAGACGGCGTGCACACTGCGCTCGGCAGCGTGAAGGCCAACATCGGGCACACGATGTCCGCGTCGGGGATCGCCGGGCTCATCAAGGCCGCTCTTGCGCTCCACTACCGGACGCTGCCGCCGCAGGCGGGGGTGCTCGACGAGAACCCCAAGCTCGAGCTGGCCACAGGCCCCTTCTTCCTGCCCCGGACGGCGATGCCCTGGGAGGCCAACGGGGCGCCAAGAAGGGCTGGAGTCAGCTCCTTCGGATTCGGCGGCACGAACGCGCACCTCGTGCTGGAGGAGCCCCCGGAAGCCGCCTCGCAGCGCCGCAGCATGCCCGCGCCGCGGAAGGCGCGCGCGGAGCTGTTCCTGCTCGCCGGCGCGCGAGCCTCCCTGGTGGCGAAGTCCGCCCGGCAGCTGGCGGCCGCGGTCCCTTCGCTGGTGCGCGAAGGACGCGCGCTGGCCGACGTCGCGTACACGCTCTCCCGGCGCGCCCATGCGGAGGCCCGGCTCGCGGTGGTGGCGGACTCGTTCGAGACGCTCGGCGAGAAGCTGATCGCCTGCGCGGAAGCCCTGGAGAAGCGCGGCGACGGCGCGGCGGATGCCATGGCTCCCCCTGCGCCCTCCGCCCCCGCTCAGCTCCTTCCCGGTGCCGTGTTCGCGCAGGGACCGTTCGAAGGGCAGAAGATCTGCCTGCTGTTCCCCGGCCAGGGTGCCCAGAAGGTCGGCCTGTTGCGCGAGGCTTACGAGCAGCTTCCCGCCTTCCGCGACCGTCTCGATCGGCTCGACGACTCCATCGCCGATCTGCACGGCCGGATCGGCGGATCGCTGCGCAGCTTTCTTTACGCGGAACCCTCCGCCGAAGCCGAACGGCGGCTCACCGCCACCGAGGTTTGCCAGCCGGCGATGGCGGCGCTGGGCCTCGCGCTGCAGGCGCTGCTGGAGAGGCTCGGGGTGCGCGGGGACCTGGCGATCGGTCATAGCCTGGGCGAGTTCGCGGCGGCGGGCGCCGCCGGGTTTCTCACTCCCGAGGACACCGTCCGCCTGGTCGCGCAGCGGGGTCTGGCGATGGTCGACCTCCGCCTCGAGGATCCGGGCGCGATGGCCAGCTCCGCCGCCTCGGCCGATGTGGTCGGAGAGGCGCTGGGCGCGATCGCGGGCGTGGTGGTCGCGAATCTGAACCATCCGAAGCAGACGGTGATCTCGGGCAGCTCGCAGGGCGTCAAGGCGGCATCCGACAAGCTGGCTGAGCGGGGAATCCAGGTCACCGCGCTCGACGTCTCGCACGCCTTCCATTCTCCGCTCATGCAAGGCGTGGCGGCCACGATGCGCAAGCTCGTCGATGGACTGCGCATCAGCCCGGCGGCAATGCACGTCGTCAGTGGAATCAGCGGCAAGGCCTATGCGGGCGACGAGCGCGACATCTGGGTGCGCCACGCCACCGCCCCGGTGGACTTCGTCGGAGCGCTGCGGTCGGCGGCGGCCCTCGGCGCCCGCCTCTGGGTCCAGGTGGGCGCAGGCAGCGTGCTGACGGCGTTCGCTCGCGCCACGCTTCCGGAGAGCGAAAGGCCCGTAAACGTCGCGCTTGCCAGCCGCGACGAGGACGGCCTGGCGCAGCTCGCGGTCGCTCTCGGACAGATCTGGTCGGCAGGCCTCGACCTGGACTCGGCCGCCCTCTTCGAAGGCCGCGCCCCGCGCCTGGTTACGCTGCCGCCCACGCTGCTCGACACGCAACCCTACTGGCCCGTCGAGCGGCCCCAGATGCCGTCCGAACCGCTGCGGCTGCCGTCGGGAGCGCAGGAGATGACGCAGATGGATCCTCTGGTCGCGCTGTTCCGCGAGCAGGTCGCGCTGTTACAACAGCAAGCGAAGGTGCTGGAGCAGCAGGCAGCGGCGCTGGCGGGCAAGGGAATCGCGGTTCCGCAGCTCGCGGCCGCGCCACCGGACCGGCCCATGCCCGCGATCGCGTCGGCGGCCCTGGCGCGAAAGCCCGATCGTTCGACTCGCTGATGACGGTCGAGCTGGACGGCGACATCCACAAGGCGTTCCCAAACGCCGGCGGGCTGCCGCGCAGCCTTCTCGGGCCGGAGACCACGGTCCAGGACGTCATCGACCACCTCGCGCGCGCGGTGGCGCAGCCTCACGCTCCCATCGCCCCCGTGCTCTCGCCCATCCTGGGCGAGGTGGCGAGCGAAGGGCGAGAGTTGCTGCCCTTCGCGGCCTCGTTCGTCGAGGCGCCGCTGGCGACGCCGTCCGCCGCCGAGGATCCGCTCCCGAAGAAGCTGCTGCTCACCCGCGATTCCCTCGGCGTCGCCGACGCGCTGGCCAGGCTGCTCGAGGACGCGGGCCACGACGCGGTGGTGGGCGAGCCCGGAGATCCGCTGGCAGGAATCGGCGGCGTCGTTCATCTCGCGCCGCTCTCGCGCGGCGAGTCGGAGCTGGTGCCCGGCTTCGCCGCCGTGCTCGAAGCGCATCGGATCGCGCGGGCGCAGGCCGCAGGCGCGGCGGGCGGCCTGTTCGTGGTGGCGACCGCGGGGGCCGACGAGGTGGATGCGGCGCTCGCCGGCTACGCCAAGGCGCTCTCGCGCGAGCGCAGCGACGAGCTGGTCAAGTGCGTGGAGCTGCGCACCGACGATGGCGCGGCAGCGATGGCGCACGCGCTCTTTGCCGAGCTGCGCTCCGGCAGCGCGGCGCCCGAGGTGCGCTGGGCTCGAGGCACCCGGTACGAGCCGGATTTCGCCCCCACCGCCTCCGGCGATCCCGTCGAGATCGGCGCGGGAGACGTGGTGCTGGTCACCGGCGGCACGCGCGGAGTGGGGCTCAAGCTCGCGCAGGCGCTGGCCGCGAGGGGCGCGTCCGTGGCCCTGGCCGGGCGCACGCCGCCGGCCACCCTGCCGGGAGGCGCCGTCTTCGTGCAGTGGGACGTGACTCGGCCTGCGGGAATCGCGCTGGACGAGGCGCGCGCGCGGCTGGGAAAATTCACCGCCGTCGTTCACGCCGCCGGCGTCAGCGAGGACGGCCCCGCCGCCGAGGCGGCCGACGAGTCCGTCGACCGCGTGCTCGCCACCAAGGTGGGCGGCTTCTGGGGCGCGATGCTGGCGACGGCCCAGGATCCGATCCGTGCCGTGGTCGGCGTGTCGAGCTGGGCCGGCCGCTTCGGCAATGCTGGACAGACCTCCTACGCGGCGGCGAATGCGGCCCTCTCGCACGCCGTCGGAATGCTCGGGCGCAAGCGTCCGGGCGTTCGCGCGGTCTCCCTGGAGTACCCGCCCTGGGAAGGCACCGCGATGGTGGCGAAGATCCCGCCTCTGGCGCGCGCGGCCCTCGCGGAGCAAGGCGTCCCTTTCATCGACGACGCAGCGGGGACCGCCGCGTTCCTCTCCG
>WNFT01008364.1_pt1 | contig 11626 bp, 5 predicted proteins | sample 5400191 | NCBI WGS metagenome assembly WNFT01 (sample SAMN13153359, study PRJNA577476) | soil metagenome | isolation source: 80 cm saprolite under Madrone tree | place: USA:California | collected 2016-06-14
CCAATGGGCCCGCGCTTGTCCAACGGGTAGATCATCGGTCTCCGATTCGACGGCGACCAGCACTGAGAAGTCGGGGTCAGCCGACAAGTCATGCACCAGCCTGTGCCCGATCGCTGTGAGGTGGCGTGCGCCTTCAACGAGTCTGATCTCACCCGCGACCACTGCCTGGGCAGCCTGCACGGCTTCAGCTCGCCGCCGCGTGAACGACTCGACTTCGTTCCGAGCTTCGCTCATGACTCACCGTTGTCTGTCTAACGTGAATTAGATGGAACCATCGAGAAACGGTGACGCTTCGCGCGGCGCAGTATAGCAGCAGCGCGGACAATGACTTCGAGTAACAAGTTCAGCCAGAACATCGCCACGTTACATTGCCACGTCGCGCGGATGGCGCTCTTGCTATGCGGACCTGTCCAGTCCAGTTGGAAGCGGCGGCGTGGCGGCCGGGAGTCGAGCGTGTCATGCAGGGAAAATGCGGTCGGCAGGGCTTCGGACGGCGCCTGGGCCCCGGTTCAGGACGTGTGTGTAGATCATGGTGGTGCTGACGTCCTGGTGGCCGAGGAGTTCCTGGACTGTCCGGATGTCGTGGCCGTCCTCCAGCAGGTGGGTGGCAAAGGAGTGGCGAAACGTGTGGCAGCTCACGCGCTTGGCGATGCCCGCTCGAAGGGCGGCGATCCGGACGGCACGCTGGAGGACGGATTCGTGAAGGTGATGACGTCGGCGTTCGCCGGTGGTCCGGTCGAAATACATGCGGGTCGCCGGGAACACCCACTGCCAGGGCCACTCGTGCCCGGCGTTGGGGTACTTCCGGGTCTGATGCTGGTCGCGAACCGTGTTCAGGTGCCGAAGAAGATCGGTCTTGACGGCGACTGGCAGCATCGTGAGGCTATCCAAATGTGATGGACTCGGCTCGAGAGTGCCCATGTCGAGCTGCGCTAGGCTGGACTATACGCCGTTCTGATCGCGCTGACCAACGCCCGCGCCATGCATCGGATCCGATACAGTCAGAGCCTACCTCATTTGACACCAGCGGAAACGCGTGACACAGTCTCGCCACCGAAGCGCACGAGGCGCCGCGTTCCCAGGGGAGACTTCGCATGGCCATTGCCACCGGCCGGACCGCCCAACCAGAGATGACCGACTCCTATGCCCGGCTCGAAGAGAAGATCCTGGAACGCGACCAGACCGGCGCCAGCAATATCTTCTACGACCTGGTCCGCGCGGGCCGGCCCCTACCCGAGCTCGTGGGTGAGATCGTCCGGATCCACGCGCCCTACACCCACGTGCCCTATCACCAGCGCCTCGACGACGGCGTGGTGAAGTTCGTGAACAACGACCACTGCTTCTTGAGCTCGCGGGCGAGCACGGAGCTGATGACCTTGCTCAGGCCCGAGCTGGCGTACCTGCCGCTGGCGCAGACCATCTGGTACCTCCCCACGGGGCTCGATCCCTGGAACCAGCTCCTCGGCAAGATGCCCGGTCACTACGTCCGGCTCTACGAGCTGAAGTTCGAGGGCAAGCCGCCGCTGCCAGAAGTCCACTGGGCCCAGCAGGAGCCGCTCGTGATCGACGGCACCTTCCCCGAGAAGCTCAACACCTGGCTGACGCTCGTCCAGCGCGGCGAGGTCGTGAACGCCTACCGCGTCTTCCTCGGGCTGTGGGAAGAGGCCAAGCAGAACGGCGCCCTCCGGGACCAGCTTCTGGCCCAGCTCGTCTTCGCCGGGCTCATCGACGTGCAGGATCGGGTGCTGCACAACCGCTCCTACACGACGGGCCACAAGTCGTTCCGGGCCCGCGCCACGGTGCAGCTCGCTCGCATGGTCGGCTGGGAGCATGCGCGCAGCATCCTGTACGCCGGCGTGCCGGACATCGCGGTCGGCCCACGCTGGTACTCGAACTACGAGATGGCCTGCCAGATCGTGCAGAACTTCCTGGACAACCGCGATCGCGATCTCCTCGCCAACGATAGTGCTCTCACCGCGGCCGAGTCCCTGGCCCTCGTGGAGGCGCTATTGAGCGGCGAGGAGCCGGTGTACATGAACCTGATCGTGGAGCTGTTGAAGTCCGGGACGGGACTGCGGCAGATCCTCGACACGATTCAGGTGGCCTCGGCCCAGCTCATCCTCGAGACGGGCGATCCGAACAACTATTCCATTCCCCAGCACAGCTACGAGTACTGCAACACCCTGCGCTGGTTCTTCGACACCTTCGACCACCCGCACCGGCTCAAGCTTCTGTTCGTCGCGGCCGCCTTCGTCTGCCGAGGTGCCCACAACCAGCGGTACATGGGCGGGAACGGCCCGATCAAGATCGAGGCGCCCCGCGGTGCCGACGCCATGCCCCAGCACCAGCTGCTCGAGCGGCTGGATGAGGCCCTCATGGGGCTCCGCGCGTTCGAGGCCGTCAACTGGACCGCCGCCTACCTCAAGGCCGGCTTCGACCGCGCGCCGCTCATCGAGACGCTCGCCACCGCCGCCGCCAAGACCGGCAACGACCCGCACAACCAGGAGCTGGGCTCCTGTCTCCTCGAGGACTACGCGCACTCGACCGCGCGCGATCGCGACCGCCTCCTCCTCGCGCAGGCCAAGCACACCGGCGGCCACCGGAAGTACGGCGATCACCTCGAGGCGTATCGGAGGTTCTCGGAAGCGTTCGGTCTTCTGGGCCCAGCTCGTCGCGCAAACGGGCACCTGGATGCAAACGGTCGCCCAGTCGTGGCTGGTGCTCCAGCTCACGCCGTCGCCGTTCAAGCTCGGCTTGATCGGCTCGCTCCAGTTCGCGCCCATCCTGCTCTTCTCGATCGCCTCGGGCGCGCTCGCCGACCGCGTGCGCAAGCGGCGCCTCTTGATCGGCGCACAGGCGGCGCTCGGCTGCCAGGCCCTGGGGCTGGCGGCCCTGGTCGCCTCGGGTCGCGTCGAGTACTGGCACGTGGCCGTGCTGGCCTTCTGCTCCGGGCTCGTCAACGTGCTCGACCAGCCGGCGCGCCAGTCGCTCGTGGCCGAGATGGTCGGGCGCGCCGACGTCGCGAGCGCGGTCGCGCTCAACTCGGCCTCGTTCAACGCCGCGCGGATCGTCGGGCCCGGGCTCGGCGGGCTCTTGATCGCGAGCTTCGGCGTGGTGCCGGCCTTTGTCCTGAACGGGCTCGGCTTCGCCGTGGCCGTGATCATGCTGCTCGGATTGCGCACCCAGGGAGCGCCGAAGGCGCGCTCAGGCCAAGGAGTTCTGCGCGACGTAGTCACGGGCCTCCGGTATGCGTTCAGCACGCCGGAGATCCGTCTGACCCTCGGATTGCTCTTCATCGTGAGCATCTGCGTCTTCAACTTCACCGTCTACGTGCCGCTGGTGGTCCGCACGGTGCTGCACCTGGGCGCCGAGGGCTTCGGCCTCCTCATGGCCTGCCTGGGCGTGGGCGCGGTCACGGGCGCGCTTACCGTCGGCGCATTGGGCGCGCGCCGTCCACCCGCGGCCGTGCTGTTCGGCGCGGCGGCGCTCGCGTGCGGCGCGCTCGTCACGCTGTCCACCGCGCGCACTTTCTCGCTCGCTGCGGTCCTGCTCTTCCTCACGGGCCTGTTCGGCCTCGTGCTGGTCGCCAGCTGCAACACCGCCATGCAGCTCTCCGCGCCCGACGAGCTGCGCGGCCGGGTGATGAGCCTCTACACCCTGATCTGGGGCGGCGTCTTCCCGTTCGGCGCCTTCATCGTGGGCGCCATCTCAGAGCACTGGGGCGTGGGCCGGGCCCTCCTCGTGAACGGCACGGCGGGACTCCTGGGCGTGGCGCTCCTGCTCGGCTGGTGGACGCTTCGAGGCGCACAGGCCAGGAGAAGGCCTGCCGAAACCTAGCGTCCTCCCATCAGGGATCGCTGACCGACGGCGGCTTCCGTACATCGTTCCACGGGGCAAACGGATTCTTGACGTGATAGAGCGGGGCGGCGAGGACGGGGTAGTGTCGCAACAGCACCGTCCGCATGGTGTTGTTCTCGACCCAGTCGATGCCGGCGCGGCTGTAGATCTCCGGCGTGTAGTCTTTCGTGAAGAACCGGTCGCTCTTGAGCCGCCGCGAGGCCATCAGCAAGAACACGCGAAACGCGGTGTCGCTGATCCCGAAGCCCTCCGGCTTCCGCTCCGCATACATCCCGACCATGAGGTCGACCCGGTCCACGTGGCCGTAGATCGCCCGGAGCTCTTCCGCCCACTCCGGCCTCGCCGCCAGCTCCTCGAAAGACTTGACGCGACGGAGATGGAACAATTCCCGGAAGCGGTTGTACCGGGGCACGCCTCGCTCGCGGTCCCTGACGATGTCGATGGCGGCGAGGTCGATGAACTCGTCGGGCGTGCCGTCGCTCTTCCGTCTCTGGAGTCGGCGCATCCAATCCGGGTAATTGTGAAGGACCAGCGCGCCCGGGTTGGCCCTGCCCAGGGAATAGAAAAGATCCTCCATCCCGACCTGGTTCGCCAGCGCCCGATCCCTGGCCCCGGGACTGACGACGTCGACGGACGTGCGATCCCTGTCGGCGTCCAGCGTGAGCTTCGTTTCGAGCTCCTTGCCGTCCGCGACCCGATACACGGCCACCTGGTCGGGCATCAGGGCGTGCATGCGGTAGACCGAGACGAACTCTTCCGTCAGGCAGTAGTCCGCTCCGTGGTGATTGGTCTCCGAGCCCGGAATGCCGCTCACCAGCTCGCCTTCGCTGATGCGCCGGAGCACCTTCTTGATCCGCTCCGTCGCGAATCCCCACCAGTTTCCTTTCATCCCGACCTGTAGCACCGGGTGGCCGAGGATGGCGGGCGTCCATTCGAGCGTATGGATCTTCGCCATCAGGGCGACGTTCACGAGGCGGGCCGTCCGGAAGAGCTGCTCGTCGTCCCAGCCGGGGTACTCACGTCTGAGATGATCGCAGATCGCATTGTGCTCCCTGGCGAACAGGTTGTGCATGAGGCTGAGCCCGATCCACCAGTTGGCGGAGAGACCCGTCCCCTCCAACCCGTTCTCCTCCATGAGCAGCAGCCCGCGGTCATCCAGCGCGAGCCTGCCCCCCCGGTGGTCGCGAAGGTGCCGCTCTGCCTCCTCACTGCTGCCGTAGATCTGCGAGCCGTCCCACCAGTGAGACTCTGCATTCACGTACGTGACGGGGCCGTTGCCGTCATCCTCCTTGCGGGTGGGATCGCGCCTCGTACGCCGTATCCGCATCGGGCACACCAGAGGCTCGTCACCGGGCCTGGTCGGAACCTCGATCACGTCATCGGTCTCAGGATTGCCGTGGTTGAACCAGTCGTGCACCTGGAACTGGATCCATGCCGCGGCGAGAAGGTTCAGTGACTCCGCCGGTATGAAGCCGCCGGGCCTTCGCGCGAGCAGCCGGTTGCTGATCTCGCGAGGATTGGGCTCCAGCAGGCCGCCGTCGCGCTCCGGATCCACCTCGCTCAACGGGATGTTCCGGCCGAAGCGGGCCCCCGGGCTGCTCAGCGTGAAGTCCGACGTGTCCGTCGGGTTCGCCTCGTTCAGGCTGGCGCTGCCCATCTCCGGCTTCGTAAGGTCGTTGTACCAGCCGTCGGCCTCTCTCGAGTGCAGGTATGCCGGGCGGTAGGGCACCGGCGGCCGCAGCCCCGCGGGGTTCGACACGGGAATGTCGGACGTGTTGTGAAGGTTTCGGGCCCGCAAGACTTCGCGAAGCGCATCCAGATTCCCGATGGCGAACAGGAGCGGCATCCGGTGCCAGACCAGCCGGCGTCCCACGACGATGCGGATGCGGTTGATGATCCGAAACAACGTCACGTACACGAAGACGCCGAACGATTTTGGATCGGGCTGCCTGAAGATGACGCGCGTCATGTAGGCGGAAAGGACGATGCCGGCCATGAGCATGCCGATGAGGTGCGCGCCGCGGCTCGCCTTGGGTGCCATCAGCGCTTTGACGAACATCGCGAACACCAGCGCGTGTACGAACCCGGTGAACCGCCGAATCCACGTGTAGTCCTGCCGTACGAGCCACAGCAGCGCGATGTCGAAGCCCCACAGGATCGCCAGGGCAAAGTCCGGCCCAGGGTGCTCGACGGTGCAACCCGGGATCATTTCGTGCCCGGCATGACCGTGAAAGATCGCTTTGAGGTTGCCCTGGCAGATTCCGAAGATGGCCCAATAGAGGTGGAAGAGGAAGGCGATGTAGGCGAAGGTCCAGAACGAGCGGGAATACGTCTCGACCGCCCCCGGCTTGAGGAGGATGAAGAAGCATAGCGCGGGCGTGAGCAGAATCACGGTGGCCCAGATTGTCAAGATGACGCGGTAGTAGGTGACGCTGTGGATGAAAGCCCACCCGGTGCCCCAGACGTAGTAGGTGGCCGCATCGTGCGCGACGATGTGCGCGAGGAGAACGAGCAGCCCGGATAGAATGGCCACGCGGACGAATCTCCCATTGATCGGGCATTCGGCGTTGGCGGTCATCTCGCTCCTTCTTCTTCCGGGCTTCCCATGACGAGGCTTGCTCAGGCCGGCAAGGGCGCGTCCCACTCTGCGGCCAAGCGCCTGGTGCGCTCGACGTAGCGCGGCACGCCCAGGCGCGTGAAGAGTGCCAGCGCCCGGTCGAGGTGTGCGCGGAGCGCGTCGCGGTCGCCCTGGATATGCGCCAGCTCGGCTAGCGTCAGCTCGGTGCGGCCGACCTCGTGCTCCATGCCTCCGGACACGAACAGCTCGCGCGCCTCGCTCAGCAGCCTGAGCGCGTCCGCCGGATTCCCTTCGGCGTGCGCGAGACGACCCAGCAACCGGCGGTTGAGAGCGCTCGCGTAGTGGAACTTGCCCTCCTTGGCGAGCTCGAGACCCTCCGACGCCACCTGCCGCGCGCGGGCAAAGTCGCCCATCAGGAACAGGGCCTCGGAGAGATAGGCGGTGACCAGGCTCTGGAAGTGCCGGTGGCGGAACCGCACGAACATGGCGAGCGCCTGCTCCAGGTGGCCGAGGGCTTCGGCGGGCTGGCCGTTCTCGAGATAGGCATAGCCGAGGAAACAGAGCGCGTCGGCCGTGTTGAAGGGATCGGGCGAGCGCTCGAGGCTCCGCCGGCAGCCTTCGATCCCGAGCTCGGCGTCCCCCATGAACGCCCGCATGCCGCCGGTCGCCCACGCCGCGTAGCTCTGCAGCCGCATGCTGCCGATCGCCGAGCCGAGGGCATCGACCTTCGCCTCCTCGGCCAGCGCCGCGTCGAACTGCCCGACGAAGGCGTAGTTGATCCCCAGGATGAAGCGGGTCATCCCCAGCCAGTACGGCTCGCGGGTGCGCTCGAGCAGCGCGATTGCCTCGGACGCGTGCGTCGTGACCTCGTGCGGCCGGCCCCACCAGATTCCATTCTGGGCGAGGACGAACTGGGCCTTGCCCATGGTCGCCTCGTCTCCGGACTGCCGCGAGGCTTCCAGCGACTTCCGGGCGTGCGCCTCGGAGCGCTCGTTGTCGCCGACGAAGCTCCACACCAGTCCGATCTGGAAGTGAAAGAGGCCGGTGAGGCGAGGGTCGGCTATCCGGTCGAGTCGCTCCTCGTGGGCGGCGAGGACATCGAGGCTTTCCCGGAAGCGGCCCAAATAGAGCAGGGAGTTGGCCAGCCGGAGCACGAGCCCGAGCGTCAACCGGTCCCGACCATCGGGCGGCAGCTCGGGAATGCGCGCGAGCGCGCCCTCGAGAGCCGCGATGGCCTCGGCGTGGGCGTGGCGGGAGGCCGCCTTGTCCGCGAAGCGCGTCAGATAGTCGACGGCCTTGGCGGTCTCGCCGGTCCGCGCGAAGTGATAGGCGAGGCGGTCGTAGACGTCTTCGAGCCGGTCCCCATGCAGCGCCTCGAGCGCCTGCCCCGCCGCGGCGTGGAGCACGCGGCGCTGCGGCGCGAGGATGCTCTCGTAGGCCACCTCCTGGGTCAGCGCGTGCTTGAAGACGTACGCCGTCTCCTCGCCGGCGCGCTGCTCAAACAAGAATTCGAGCCGCCCGAGCTCTTGCAGGTGAACGGCCAGGTCCGCCGCGTCTCCCCACATGGCCGCGAGCGGCTTCGAGGACGCGGCACGCCCGAGCACCGAGGCCGTCTGGAGCAGACGTTGCTGTTCCTCGGTCAGCCGCTCGATGCGCGCCATCAATACCCCCTGCACGGTGTCCGGGACGGCGATGTCGACGTGGCGGTCGCCGCGAGCCATGACCGCGCGAGTCAGCTCCTCGAGGAAGAAGGGATTGCCCTCGGCCCGGCTCAAAATGACCTGGGCCAGCGGCTCCGGCAGCTGCTGGCGCGGCAGGATAGACTGCGCGAGGCGCAGGCTCTCCTCCGGGGACAGCGGCGGCAGCGCGATCTGCGTGGCGTACGACTTCTCGATCCAGGGCGGGCGATACCCCGGGCGATAGGTCGTGACAAGGAGGAGAGGGATTCGCGCCAGGCCCTCGATCAGGGACGCGAACAGCTCTTCCGACGTCCGGTCGATCCAGTGCAGGTCTTCCAGGGTGATGATGAGGGGACGCGCCTGATTCGCTCTCAGCGTGACCCGCTTGAGCGTCTCGAAGGTGTTCGCCTTCACCGCCTCGGGGCTCAGGCGCTCCACTGTCCTCGTCTCGTCCTTGAAGCCCAGCAGATTCAGCAGGTATGGCAGCGACTCCTCGGGAGGCAGGCGCAGCGCATCGAGGCCGAAACGGATCTTCTCCGCGGTCAGCTCGGGCCCGTCCGCCTCGGTGAGACCGAAGCCCTTCCGGATGAGGTCCAGGAAGGGCAGGTACGGAATGGCGCCGCCGTAGGAGACACACCGTCCTTCGAGGTAGCCCACGCCCTGGGTTGCCACCCGCCGGCTGAACTCGTAGAGGAGCCGCGATTTGCCGATCCCGGCGTCGCCGACGATACAGACGAGCTGACCCTGGCCGGCCACCGCCGATGCGAGCCGGCTCTGCAGCACGTCCAGCTCCTGGCTCCGCCCGACGAACGCGGCCATCACCCCGGCGTGGCCAAGCCCGTGCTGCTCGTGCCCCGTGAGGCGGTACGCCGGCTCGGCCGCCTCCCCAGCCCGGGCCACGCGCTCGAGCTTGAACCGGCGGTCGAGAAACGGCCTGACCGCCGCGCTCACCACGGGAACGCCGGGCGCGGCATCCTTTAACAGCGCCGTGAGGGTGGCCCAGCTCTCCTGCCTCGACTCGCCGGCGATCTCGACGCGGCCGCGCAGCGGAGTGACCAGGCACTGGCTCGTGTGAACGGCGATCTTGACGGCGAAGGGCGTGCCCTCCTCCATGGCCAGCCGCTCCAGCGCCTTGCCGATGGTCAGCGCCGCGTGCGCTGCTCGTTGCGGCGTGTCCTCGGCCGGCTCCAGGCCGAACACGGCGACAATTCCGTTCTGACCCAGCTCGTCGATGTGCCCGCCGAATCCGCGCACCTTGGCCATCAGGGTCTCGAGCTCACGGGCCGTCCCGGGCGAGCTGTCGCTCTCGCCTTGGTGGATGAGCGAGGCCCGCAGCAGGGTGATGCGGCGGCGCTCCCAGCGGATCCGCACGGGCGCCGCCACGGGCTCGGCAGGGCGAAGGGAGGGCGCCGGATCGGCGGCGGGCTTGGGCGCGGCTTCCTCGACCTGTCCCGAGCCCGTGCGGAGGCCATACTTCTCGATGCGCGCGCGCAGCGTGTTGCGCGAGATCCCGAGGAGAGCCGCCGTGCGCGAGACGTTCCACCCCGTCTGGGTCAGGGCGGCCAGCAGATGCTCGCGCATCGCGTCCTGGAGCGAGGCCTGGGGCGCCGCCTTCGCGGAGGCGGCCGCCGGCGCGGCGGCCACCGCCGATGGCAGCTCGAGGATGTCCGCGCTCACGACGCTGGCCTCGGTGAGGAGCGCCACTCGCTCGGCCATGTTGCCGAGCTCGCGGACATTCCCCGGCCAGCTGTGCTCGAGCAGCCGCGCTTGGGCCTCGGGCGAGAGCGTCTTGGACGGCAAGCCGTAGTCGGCGCAGGCGCGGGACAGGAAGCGCTCGGCCAGCAGCAGCACGTCGCGCCCGCGCTCGCGCAGCGGCGGCAGCGAGAGCGTGAGCACGGCCAGGCGGTGATAGAGATCCTCGCGGAAGCCGCGCTCGTGCACGGCTTTGCTCAGGTCGGCGTTCGTGGCGCTGAGGATCCAGACGTCCACCGGCTCGCTCGTGGTGCTCCCCAGCCGCCGCACCGCCTGCTCCTCGAGCACCGTGAGCAGCTTGGCCTGGAGCGGCCCAGGAAGCAGCCCGATCTCGTCGAGGAAGAGCGTGCCGTGGTGCGCGGTCTGGAAGAGCCCGGGCTTGGCGCGCCGCGCGTCCGTGAACGCCCCGCGCTCGTAGCCGAACAGCTCGGACTCGAGGAGAGTGTCGGGGATGGCGGCGCAGTTGACGTCCACGAAGGGACCGTCGGCGCGCGGCCCCAGGCGATGGATGAGCCGGGCAACTAGTCCCTTGCCCGTGCCCGTTTCGCCCTGAATCAGTAAGGACGGCATCCGGCGCCCGGCGTGGGGGCGCCCGAGGAGCCTGCGGATATTGTCGCGCACCGCCTGGATGGCGGCGCTCTCTCCAAGGATCTCGTCAAGGCCTGCCATAAGCGCCCCAATCTACCCGGGTGGTTAGGTCACTGCCCAGGAAACTACCATTCTCCGGACTGTCCATCTGGGCAGTCCGAGCAAAACCGTTGATCCCCATGTGCTCCTCGATGGCGCCCTTCCTCCGTGTGCGGAAGAAACGCACACGGCGTGCCAAGAGGAACAGTAAGCGCAGCTAGATTCGCTTGAGCACCAGACTCGATGGCGAGTTGGGAAAGGGCCAGCCGGGGATCCAGGCGGAGAAGCGCCCCGCCGTGCCGCCGGCCACGACGATTCGCACGTTGGCCGGCTCGCGGAACTTCGTGACGCCATGGCCGCCCGTGTCCGCCTGCGTCTGCTCCCAGACGAACTGCCGCGCGTCCGCCTTGGACCAGCCGTCGGCCGCGATGGTCCGCGCGTGCTCGGGAGCGATCACGAGCACGGTGTCGCCGAGACCGGCGTGCGTCTCGCTCGCGATCACGATGCCGCTCCGCGCGATCGTCGCCAGGATCTCGCGCGCCGTGCGCCCCTGGGTGTTCGCCACGACCTGCGGCGCCTCCGCCGCGATGGCCGCCACCGTGCTCTCTCCGGCGGCGAAGCCGTGCTCGACGTGCAGCGGCTCCCACGGGCTCTCTTCCTCGTTCTCACCGATGCAGTAGGAGTAGCGGCCGGTCTGGGAGAAGGTGGACATGCTGATGCCGCCCGCGGCGGCGCCGCCGATGTTCTGCCACACCAGCCGCACCGCGCGGCCGATGGTCGCGTTGGCGCGCCAGCCCGGGCCGAAGACGCCCGCGCCCGAGTTGACGTCGAGCGCGGCGCGGACGGGCCCGTTGAGAATCAGGAGCGGCGCCACCGCGTCGGTCGTGCCCGAGACGCCGACCAGCGCGAAGGCGGGATCGCAGATCGCCTCGACGGCGGCGATGACGGCCGGCATGTACTCGGGCCGGCAGCCGGCCATGACGGCGTTGATCGCGACCTTCTCGACCGTGGCGCGGCCCAGCTTCGGCGCGACCAGGGCCACCAGCTCGTCGCGTGGCCGCCCGCTCGCCTCGACCGCCGCCGCGACGCGCGCGGCCGTCGGCACCACGACGGGCAGGCCGTCCGTCACGCC
>WNFT01027001.1_pt1 | contig 11626 bp, 6 predicted proteins | sample 5400191 | NCBI WGS metagenome assembly WNFT01 (sample SAMN13153359, study PRJNA577476) | soil metagenome | isolation source: 80 cm saprolite under Madrone tree | place: USA:California | collected 2016-06-14
GGCTTGCGCGCGCGTCGTGCGGGAACAAGTTGTACAGTTCGTCGCGAAACACGGAAGCACAACTCGGCTCGAGCACGACGATCGGCAACCCGGCGTCAATCTCCGCGCCCAGGACATCCATGACCTTTTTCAAATATCGCTTGGCCTCGACGAGCATCCCGAAGTCGTACAAAGGCCGACCGCAGCACAAAACGTCTTGCGGGCATTTCACCGCAAAACCCGCGTGCTCCAGAACTTCGAGAGCGGCGCGGCTCGTCTCTGGATGAAAATAATTGTTGAAGGTGTCGACCCACAGCAGCACTTCCTCCTTTTCCCGTCCGGGCGTTTTCGCAAACAGCGCCGGCCGTTCCCGCCGCGCCCATTGCCGAAAATTGAGGCGGGCAAATCGTGGCACTTGACGCTGTGGCGCGAGCCCCAAAATCAATCCCAGCAAATGCCGAAATCCCGGCGCATGGCTGAAAAAGTTTGCGAGTGCCGGTGCCAGCGATGCCCATCGCGCCCATCGATCGATCATCCCAAAGGCATATGCGCGCAGCGGCCGCCGCTTTGTTTCGTAGTAGTGCGAGAGAAATTCTGACTTGTAAGTCGCAACGTCGACGTTTGCGGGACATTCCGATTTGCAGGCCTTGCACGAGAGGCACAAATCGAGAGACTTTTTGACGTGCTCGTCGTTCCAGCCGCCGCGCAGCACTTCGCCCTGCAGCAGCTCAAAGAGCATGTGCGCGCGCCCGCGCGTGCTGTGCTCTTCCTCCCGCGTGGCCATGTAACTCGGGCACATTGTGCCGCCATCATTCTTACGGCAGGCTCCGATCCCGATGCAGCGTAGCGTGGCTTTCGCCAGCGAGCCGTCGTCCTCGGGAAACTGGAAATGAGTTTCTGGTTTGAGAGGGCGGTAGTCTGCGCCGAGCCGCAAATTTTCCGTCGGCAAATACGCGTTCACCACTTTGTGCGGGTTAAGCTTGTTTTCCAGATCCCAGGCGCGCTTGAATTTTCCGAACGCCTGCACCAGCTCCGGACCAAACATTTGCGGAAGCAGCGCCGCGCGGGATTGCCCGTCGCCGTGCTCGCCGGACAGCGAACCTCCATACGAAACCACCAAGTCAGCCGCGCGTTCGATGAATTCGCCGTATCGGCGAATCCCCGTTTCGCTTTCGAGATCAAACGTGATGCGCATATGTACGCAGCCGTGGCCAAAATGTCCGTAGAACGCTCCCCGATACTGGTATTCATTCATCAGCCTGCGAATATCGCGCAGGTAGCCGCCTAATTTTTCAGGCGCCACTGCGGAATCGTCCCAGCCTTCCCACTCCGCTGGCGCTCCCGGAGCAAACGCCGCTGCGCGCGGGCCGGCTTCGCGGATCTGCCACACAGCTTTGGCTTCAGCCGCCGAATACAGGCGCATGCTGGGCGGCGCGCCGGCATTTTTCAGGCGCTCCATCAGTTGCTGTGCAGCGTGGCTTGCCTCCGGAGCGTCATCCGCGCCGAATTCCACAAGCAAGAATCCACCGCCGGGGGGCAGCAGTTCGAGATTCGGCACTCCCTTGCGGCGGAGGCCGTCGACGATGCTTCTTTCAAAGCCTTCGAGACCAATCGGTCCGAATTCCAGAATTTCCGGAACATGGTCGGCGGCGTGAAACGCGTCGTCGTACCCCAGGCCGACCAGCACGCGCTGCTGCGGACTGTGAATCAGTTTCACTTTTGCTTCCAGCACGATGGCGCAGGTTCGTAAACCTCCCCGCGCCTTCCGTGCTGCGCGATTATTCCCTGCAGCTCGCTTTCGCTCGTAGCGCCCACGGTCATCAGCGAACCGTCGTAAAGCAAAATGCGAAGCTCTTCGACGTTGTCGACGGTTTTTCCGCCGAGAAGCGAGTGCGCGCCGCAGGAATTGTTTCCAATCATCCCGCCGATCGTGCAGCGGTTGTGTGTGGAAGGGTCCGGCGCAAAAGTGAGCTGGTGCGCCTCCGCGCGGTTGCGCAAAGCGTCCAGAACCACGCCAGGTTGCACGCGGGCGAACTTTCGGTCGGTGTCGAGTTCCAGAATGCGGCTCATGTACTTCGTGAAATCAAGCACGACCGCCACGTTGCAGCACTGTCCGGCAAGACTGGTGCCAGCGCCGCGCGGCAGTACCGGTGCGCTGAACTTGCGGCACGCGGCAACTGCCGCAACCACGTCCTCCTCATCGCGGGGCAGCACCAAGCCGATGGGAATCTGGCGGTAATTTGATCCGTCTGTTGCGTAGAGTGCGCGGCTGCCGTTGTCGAAGCGAACTTCGCCTCTCACCACGCGCTGCAACTCTTCTTCGAGTTCAGCTGCGGCTGCGAATGTATCGACGGGTTTTCCGTGTGAGCTAAGGGGCAGTGGCAGGCGTTGATTCAAGGCCTGCTTACTTTAGAACAGGTCGCCGCAGCGTGGCGAATCGATTTGACCAACCCGACATTCCCGCTCGCCGCGTCCGGAGGTTTCGAGGAGCTACGGCAAACCTTCAGCGTGTCTCCGTTGCCTGTTTCACCGTCAGGGCGGGAATTTCCTGCTGCTTGACCAAGTCGTCGTACGACTTAACGTCCGTGGAAACTATGGCCTTCCATTTCGCCAATTGCTCATCGACCGCTTTGTTAAGCATCTCGAACACTTCGTAAGACTGCTTTGTTGGCGCGGTATCGGCGCTGGCGACCACGCCACTCAGCGCGGCCAGGTGGTTGTTCAAGCGGACCGGAAAATTCAATACGTCCTGTCCGCTCTTGGCTTTGGTTTGGATCAGCGCTTCCTCCACCTCGGTCATTTTCTTGTCCAGCGATTTGCCGGCGTCGGCAATCGGTTTCCCACGCGGATCGGCCTTCAGCCGCTTGTTGATGGCGTTCATTTGTTCCCGCAAATCGCGGATCTGGTTGATGGCGTCGTCGGTTTCGGTGACCTTGTCGCGGATTTTAATCAGCAGAGCGAACTGCTTTTCCAGATCAGCCTGCGTCACGGCCAGGCGCGGATCCGGATTGATCTCCAGTGGCGCGCCGTAGCTCTTGCCCAGGACGGTAAGCTTCACTTGGTATTTTCCCGGAAGGGCCCGCGGCCCGCTGGTGCCGCCGCCCCACAGGGGCGCGTGTGGCACTTTGCTGGCTCCTTCGTAGTTGAGGTCCCAGACGAAGCGGTTCAATCCCGCCTCGACGGGAAGCGTACTGGCATTGCGATCGGGTGCGCCGAACCCTTCATCCTGCTCGCCCTCTTCTTCTTTCTTGGGGAAGTGACGAATCACTTTGCCAGACGCGTCGATAATGTCGAGCGTAATTTTTGGAGGTTCGTTATCGGATGCTTTCGAATCGCTGTCCTTCTTTTCAGACTCTTTCTTGTCGGCGTCCGGCTTCTTTAGCGAAGTTTTCAGCCAGTAGTCAATCACCGCGCCGGCGGAGGGATTCTTGCCGGTATTGGCTCCGCCGCGGAAGAAAGAACCGCGGAACACGGTGTGATTTGCAGCGGCCGGCGTGAACAAATGGGCGGCGTCTTGCGCTATAGAGTCGCTGTATTGTTCGAGTGGAGTGATGTCGTCGAGCACCCAGAAGCTGCGTCCGTGCGTGGCCACAATCAAGTCATTGTTCTTCACCGCGAGATCGTTCACCGGTGAGATCGGCAGATTCAATTGCAGCGGCTGCCATTGTTCGCCATCGTTGAAGGAAACAAACACGCCGGATTCCGTGCCCGCGAAGAGCAAGCCCGCACGCCTGGGATCCATGCGCACGGCGTGGACATAGTTATTCGCGGGAAGGCCGTTCACGAGCTTGGTCCAGGTCTTACCGAAGTCGGTGGTCTTGAAAACGTACGGCGCGAAGTCGTCCATCTTGTGCCGCTCGACGGTCACATACGCCGTGCCCGCATCTTTTGAGGACGCCTCGATCATGCTGACGGTGCCCCATTCCGGCATCGCTTTTGGCGTAACGTTTTCCCAGTGCTGACCGGCGTCGCGAGTGAGTTGCACGAGGCCATCATCGGTCCCCGCCCAGATCAAGTCTTTCTGGACGGGGGATTCCACGACGGAAAAAATCGTGTCGTACACTTCGACGCCCGTGTTGTCTTTCGTGATCGGACCACCGGAGGCTTGCTGCTTTTGCTTGTCGTTGCGAGTCAGGTCCGGGCTGATGATGCTCCAGCTCATGCCCGCGTCCGTAGTCTTGAACAGCACTTCACCGGCGAAGTAAAGAGTCTTAGCGTCGTGAGGGGAAAATACGATCGGCTCAGTCCACTGAAAGCGATGCTTGACATCAGCCGCAGCCCAGCCGATGGGATTCACCGGCCAGGGGTTCACGGACTGAGTTTCGCCAGTGCGGTGGTCATAGCGTGTGATTTCGCCGCCGTAGGACCCGGCATACACAATTTCGGGATCTGTGGGGTCGGGAGCGATGTAGCCGCTCTCGCCGCCCCCGACGTCGTACCAGTCCGGCCGGTCGATGGCGCCATCGGCGCTCGCGCTGGCGATACTCACTGTGGAGTTGTCCTGCTGCGCGCCATAGATGTAATAAGGAAAGCGATTGTCGGTGGTGACGTGATAAAACTGCGCGGTCGGCTGGTTGTAAACGCTGGTCCAGGTTTGCGCGGCGTCGGTGGAAATGGTGGCGCCGCCGTCGTTACCGTTAATGAGGCGCTTGGAGTTTGTGGGGTCGATCCACAGGCCGTGATTGTCGCCGTGCGGCACGCGCAAAGGGTTGAAAGTCTTGCCGCCGTCGTTGGAACGGTACACGCCGGTATTTAGAATGTAGACGGTGTCGGCGGACTTGGGATCGGCAAAGATGTGTGAGTAATACCACGCGCGCTGGCGGAAGCGGTGATCGTCGGTGAGGAGTTGCCAGTTCTCGCCGCCGTCATCCGAGCGGTAAATGCCGCCTTTCTCCGCTTCCACGACCGCCCAGACGCGGTTCGGGTTTGCTCCGGAAACAGTTACGCCGATGCGACCCAAAACTGTTTCGGGCAGGCCATGTGCTTTTATTTCCTTCCAGGTCGTGCCGCCATCCGCGGAGCGGTACAAGCCGCTCCCAGGGCCGCCGCTATCCATGCTCCAGGGAGTGCGCCTGGCCTGCCAGAGCGCCGCGAACAAAATACTAGAGTTGCTGGGGTCAAAGGTGATGTCAATCGCGCCGGTCTTGGCATCTTTATATAGAACCTTTTCCCAAGTCTTTCCGCCGTCGCGAGTGCGGAAGACGCCCCGCTCCTCGTTGCCGCCAAAGGGATGCCCTAGAGCAGCGACAAACGCGATGTCCGGATTTTTCGGGTTCACAATCAAGCGGCCGATGGCGTGCGTGTCGCCAAGCCCGACGAACTTCCAGGTCTTGCCGGCGTCGATGGATTTGTACACCCCGTTTCCGCCGACGATGTTGCCGCGAATGCAAGCCTCTCCCGTGCCAACATAAATGACGTTGGGATCGGATTCGGAAACCGCGATCGCACCGATGGAGGGCGAGGCGTCCTTCTGTTTGTCAAAGAGAGGCTTCCAATTGAGGCCGCCATCGGTGGTTTTCCAGACGCCGCCTGCCACGCCGCCAAAATAATAAGTGTTGTCCTGGCCGACCACGCCGGTAACGGCCAGAACACGTCCGCCGCGAAACGGCCCGATGAGGCGATAGGTAAGCGCTTTCCACGGACCCTTGTCTTCCTCGTCGTCCTTCTGGGCGGCCGCGGGACCAGCGGATGCCGCCAGTGAAGTCTCTTGCTTCTTGTCAGCGGCGCTTTCGGCGGATTTCTTCGGCTTTTGTTTCTGAGCAAATGCAGGTGTGACCAGCAAAGTGAGAAGCGCTAAGGCAGCAATCGTTCGCAATGTTTCCTCCACAGGGCGTTAGTCGGGTTGGAATCCTAAACGCTTAGGGCAAGCAAGCAAAGCGAAAATATTGCCGAGGCCGCGACGGCGCTTTCTTGATTCGCCGCGAAAAAACTTCTTTCCGTATGAAGAAGCCCGTCTTCCAGCGCTTTTGAATGCGAGCTACTGGTTTTGCCCGTAGTAGGCGTCACGACCATGTTTGCGGCGGAAATGCTTGTCATGGAGGTGCCTCGAGATGGCCCGCGCCTTGGGATTTGCGGCAATCGTTTGGAATGCCATGGATGCAATTTCCTCGACAATCACGGCAATGCGCGCGGCTTCGGCGGGCGTGGCGCCCCAGCAGAACGGAGCGTGCCCGGCGACGAGCACCGCGGGCACATGCAGCGGATCGAGTTTCGCGAGTCGCCGGACAATCGCATGGCCGGTGTTCGCTTCGTAGTCCGAGCGAATCTGGGCCGGGCGCAGCAGTTTGGTCACCGGGATAGGGCCGTGGAAGTAGTCGGCGTGCGTGGTGCCGAAGCAAGGGATTTCGCGTTGCGCCTGAGCCCAGGACGCGGCTGCTCGCGAATGCGTGTGCGCGATGCCGCCGATGGAGGCGAATTCGCGATAGAGAATCAAATGGGTGGGCAGATCGGACGATGGGCGCAACAAGCCCTCCACAATCTTGCCATTCAAATCCACAACCACGAGATCCTCGGGTTTCATGTTTTCGTATGGCACGCCACTGGGTTTGATCACTACCAACCCTTCCTCGCGCGCAATGCCGCTGGCGTTGCCGAACGTGTACAGCACCAGCCCGCGGCGCACCAGCTCCAGATTGGCTTCCAACACTTCTTCACGGAGGGTTTTCAGGATCATGCGTTGCCTCTCGCTGCGGCGGCGACGCGCCGCAGTGTTGGAAGGGTACGACCGGCGGAAATCGCGGGTGCGTTCAAGCTGCCGAAAGCAAAGTAAAGCTCGCGATACAAAGCGTAGAGCTCCTCGTACGTTTGAGCCGCTTTCGGATCGGCGAAGATCGCGGAGCCGAGGGTGGTGACGTCCGTTTTGGGGATGAGCACGGGCTTGTTCAGCACGTTGGCGTACACCCGATTCAGCACTTCATTTTTCTGCGGGATGCCGCCGGCGTTGATGACCCGGCGGATGGGGACGCCATGCTGTTCCATGCGTTCCAGGATAACGCGAGTGTGGAAGGCGGTGCCCTCGATGGCCGCGAATAACTCGTCTTGCGCGCTATGCGTCAAATGCCAGCCCAACGTGATTCCGCCGAGTTCGGGATTGACCAGCACTGTGCGGTCGCCGTTGTCCCAAGTGAGGCGGAGCAAGCCAGTTTGACCGGCGCGGTATGAAGCAAGATCCTGCGATAGCGCAGCCACACTGTTATTGGCGCGGCGCGCGATAGCTTCAAAAATGTCTCCCGTAGCGGACAGCCCAGCCTCCACGCCGGTCTTTTGCGGATGCACCGAACCGGGCACGACGCCACAAACGCCGGGGATGAGCCGTGTGTCGTCGCTCATGGCGATAATGCATGTCGAAGTGCCGACGACGTTTACGACATCGCCGGTGCGTGCGCCCGCCCCCACCGCGTCCCAATGCGCGTCGAAGGCGCCAACCGGGATGGGAATACCCGCGCGCAGCCCGAGTTTGTTGGCCCACTCCAGCGCAAGATGTCCCGCGAGTTTGTCGCTCGTTGCATAACGGCCGTTCAGTTTCGCGCGAACACCGGCCAGCAGCGGATCGACCGATGCCAGAAAATCTTCACTGGGCAGCCCGCCGAGCGATGCGTTCCACATCCACTTGTGGCCCATGGCGCAAATCGACCGCTGCACTTTAGTGGGATCGCTGATTCCGCAAAGAACGGCGGCAACCATGTCGCAATGCTCGAAGGCAGTGGCGAAACGCTGGCGCTTGTCCGGATTGTGGCGCAGCCAGTGAAGCAGCTTGGAGAAACCCCATTCAGAAGAATAGGTTCCGCCGCACCAATCGATCGCTGGAAGTGTTTCGCGGCGCGCAGTTTCCGTGATCAACGCGGCCTCGCGCCACGAGCGGTGGTCGCACCACAAATAGTATTCATCGAGCGGCTGAAGGTTTGCGTCTACGGGAATGACGCTTGAACCAGTCGTGTCGATGGCGAGAGCAGCAACCTGGTCACCGGAGATGCGTGCGGCAGCAGTGGCTTTGCGAGCAGCTTCGGCGAGGGCGCGCATGTGGTCGTCATGGCTCTGGGTGGCGTGATCGGGGTCGTCTTTCTTGCGATGCAACGGGTACTCGGCGATTCCGGAGCCGAGCCGGCCACGCTCAGTGTCAACGATAGTGACGCGCACGCTGAGCGTGCCGAAATCTACGCCTGCTACGATGGCCATGAAATGGTTTCCAAGTTGGATTGAACTCGCGGATGCAGCATTGCTTGCTTACGCGTGCGCGTACATGTCCCAGCCGAGATAGCGCGTGGTCGCTTCGTGGACCATCGGCGCTACGGTCGAGAAATTCGCTGCCACGTGATGCTCGAATCCATTTTCGCAGATGTAGTGCAGGAGTGTCTGCATGTTGGGAATTTCCACCACTCCGGCGCCACCGAAGGTTTCAAGGGGATCATCTGTGAATCGGCCTTCACCTTCATAACCTCGGATTTTCCCGGTGAGGTCGTCGGTGGAGAAACGCGCGTAGCTCATCGCGCCAGATTTGACTCGGCCAACGCAGGTTCCGAACGTGTTCTCTTTTCCGACCGTGCCGGCGATGATGGCTTGGAAATCCATCTGCACATCCTTGAAGAAGTGTTTGGGCAAATTGCTGCAGTGGAAACACACCGCCTTGTTGGGATCGCTGCCGTAGTTGTTGTTCCAGTCCAGCAAGGCGCTCGGTGTCTGCGACGCAAGTTGCAGGGCGTGCATGCCCAGGACGCCGCAGACGTCAACTTCGCAGGCGCTGGATATCAGCGAATCGCTCATCATGCTCATGACCGTACACGGCACAACGCCAAGATTTTCTTCGAGCGAAGTCCAGCACTGCACCGCGCTGATTTTCACCTGCGCGCCGTTCATCCAATCGTCGATCACCGCGCCAAGCTTGGCCATTTTGAGCAACGCCGGTTGGGGAATGCCGCTGGTGGTGACATAGCGTTCAATGTTCTTGAGTTTCTGCACTGCGCGGTCATCAGTATCTTTCATGCGCCCGATGCGGCCGATCACCTCGGAAAGGTCCAGCGTTTCCACGGTGATGCCGTTGGCTTCGAGAAGTTTTTCGCTGTAGCGCACGGTGTTGAACGCCGCCGGCCGCGCGCCAATCGCTCCGATGCGGAGGTTGCGCAAGCCCTTCACCACGCGGCATACGCCGGAGAACCATTCGAGGTCCCTCTTGAATTCGGCGGAGCTGGGCGACTCAGTGTGCAGGGTCGTCAGCGAATAGGGAATTCCATATTGCTTCAGGTTGTTGCATGCGGACATCTTTCCGCAGAAGCTGTCACGACGGTGCGCGATAGTCATTTTCCCCGGTGCGTCCGGAGTCGCCTGCACCAGCACCGGAACGTTCAGGCGCGCGAGGCGCAAGGTATCCGCGATGGCGCGCTCGTCGCCGAAATTGGGAAGCGACACCAACACGCCGTCGATCTCGTCGCCATGGGAACGGAAAAGGTCTGCGCAGCGCCGCGCGTCGGCAAACGTTTCCACAGAGCCGAACTTGCTTTGCTCCGGCGTGAGACAGAACGCCTTATGGCCCTGCTCGGACAGCACACGCAGGATTTCCTCGCGCCCGTCGCGCGCCAGCACGTCGGGGAAGAAACCCCGATTGCCGATGATGACGCCGAACGTGCTCATGAACTCCTCCGTGGCCGAAATGCATTAATGTACGCGCCGCCCAGCACAACCATCAGGCTGCCCCACCAGACTGGCGCATGCAAATTTGCAAGCACGGTTGGTGGAGGATTCTGCCACTCTGCGATTCCACTGGCCAAAATCAGCGCTCCGTAGGTCAGCAGCAGCAAGCCAACGAAGAACCACACCGGAATAATGTGATGCTTTTCGCTCATGACCTCCTACCAGAAAATGATCTGCAGAATTACAAACAGCGCCACCGCCACGCCCGCCCAAAAAATCGGCTTATGTAGCAGCGGCACGTTTTCTTCCTTCGGTATGGGAGTAAATCCATACACGAGCCCGGTCAATTCCGCCGCTGGCTTGGGAGTGGTAGCGAGACTCACCACCACGGTGACCAGGACGCACACCAAACACGACCATAGCGCTTGATACATATCCTGCGCCAGTCCCTTGGCCAACGGCGAGAGCGCAAACACCGCTACGAGGTCATGATCGATTTTCATGGAAACGAAAATGCCGATCGCGGTCAGCGTTCCACACAGCAGCCCCAAGAATCCGCCCAACGGCGTCGCGCGTTTCCACAGCATGCCGATCAGCACGGTTCCGAAAAGAGGCGCGATGAAGAAACTGAAGAGTGCCTGTACGTAATCCATGATGCTCGCAAACCCCATCGCCAGATACGCTGTGCCGATGCTGATAAACAAGCCGATGATCGTGCACCAGCGCCCCATCGAAACGTAATGCTGATCCGTGGCCGTTTTGCGGATAAACGGGCGGTAGATGTCGTAGGTCCACACGGTGGCGAACGCGCTCACGTTGCCGGCCATGCCCGCCATGAACCCGGCAACCAACGCGGTCACCCCGAGACCCATCAATCCTGGTCCGCAGTAACGCGCCAGCATCAGTGGCAGCACGTCGTTGTAACTGTGCTGCCCGGGCTGCAACGCGCTTTCCGGCACCAGTTTCTCCGGCAGGACCGCCAAACCGATTAAGCCGGGGAGGATCACAATTAGCGGCACGGCCATCTTGAAAAACGAACCGATGATCGGGGCAAGTTTTGCGGAGCGCAAATCTTTCGCCGAGAGCACGCGTTGTACCACGAGGAAGTCGGTTGTCCAGTAGCCCATGGAAATTACCGCACCCAATCCAAAAACAATTCCTGTCCAGTGCATCCCCATCGGATTATCTTCAAAGTGCCCCAGCGTGCTCCAAGCGTGCGTGAAATTCTGGCCTGGGAAATTGTGCTGAATGCGCGTGACAAGCCCGCTCCAACCGCCGGCTTCAATCAGGCCGAGGATGGGAATCAGCAGCGCACCGAACCAGATCAAGAAAAACTGCAGCACTTCGTTGAAGATCGCGGAGAACAACCCGCCTGACGCCACATAAATTCCCACCGTCAGCGACGATACCCAGATGCTGAAGTGAATATTCCAGCCGAGCACCACTTGCATGACCTTGGCCATCGCAAACATGTTCACGCCGGACATCAGAATAGTCATGAAGCCGAACGACACGGCGCTTAATCCGCTCGCTGCTTTTCCATAGCGCAGTTGCAGGTAGCCAGGCACTGAATGCGTCCTCGATATGTAGTAGAACGGCATCATCACGATGCCGAGAAACAGCATTGCGGGAATCGCGCCGATCCAATACCAGTGGGCCGCAAGAATTCCGTATTGATAGGAAGAGCCTGCCCAGCCAAGTAACTCCAGCGATCCTAGATTTGCAGAAAGAAAACTGAGCCCCGCTACCCATGCGGTCATCTCGCGGCCGGCCAGAAAAAAATCTTCGCCGCTTTGCGCAAAGCGCTTCAGGTAGAAGCCGATACACAGAACGGCAAGGAAGTAGATTGCGATGATGGCAAGGTCGACCGAAGAAAGATGCACCAATCTTTCGGGCACCAGCATTGCAAAGACATAATTCATCGTCAGTATTTCACCGCTCGAAATTCCCCTTAAAACCAGCTCAATTACTGCGTAATCGTGGGAAACTATATCGTGAGGTATTGGTGTTGTCGAACGATAAG
>WNFT01004963.1_pt1 | contig 11625 bp, 14 predicted proteins | sample 5400191 | NCBI WGS metagenome assembly WNFT01 (sample SAMN13153359, study PRJNA577476) | soil metagenome | isolation source: 80 cm saprolite under Madrone tree | place: USA:California | collected 2016-06-14
CCAATTCTTCCGACGGAGGTCTCTCATGAGCGAGCTTCGGACCCGCATGATCCGCGACATGACGCTGCGCGGCTTCTCCCCCAGCACCCACGAGGCGTACATCGGCCAGGTCGTACAGCTGGCCAAGTACTACAAACGATCGCCGGATCAGCTCACCAATGAGGAGGTCCAAGCCTATCTCGCCTACCTGATTCAGGAACGCAAGCTCTCGTGGAGCACGTGTAGCCAAGCGGCCCATGCGTTCCGCTTCCTCTACCACGTGACGCTGGGGCTCCCGCGCACGGACTTCCACGTGCCCGCTCCCAAACAGCCGCAGCGGCTGCCAGAGATCCTCAGCCGTGAGGAAGTCTGGCGGCTGCTCGAGGCCTGCCCGCATACCTGGCATCGGCTGCTGCTCGCCACGACCTATGCCGCGGGGCTACGCGTGAGTGAAGTGGTGGCCCTCAAGGTCTCGGATCTCGACGCCGACCGTATGACCGTCCGCGTCCAGCAGGGCAAGGGGATGAAGGATCGGTACGTGCCGCTGGCCAAGCGCCTGCTGCACGACTTCCGCGTCTACTGGAAGACCACGCCCCCCGGCCTCTGGCTCTTTCCCAATCGCCCGCGCACGCGCCCGATCGACATCACCGTGGCCCAGAAGATCTACACCATGGCGAAGCTGCGCGCCGGCATCCGCAAGCAGGGCGGCATCCACGCCCTCCGCCACGCCTTCGCCACGCACGCGCTCGAAGCGCACACTGCCGACCTCGCCACCGTGCAGCACCAGCTCGGCCACCAGCACATCTCCACCACCATGCGCTACTTCCATCTCAGCCAGGAGCGCATCCGGGGCACCCACTCGCCCCTCGATCTGCCTAAGCCGCCCGGCGTCGACTAGCTCATGCCGGCGGCGCCCGGCCCGGCGCCGCGCGCGGGCCGAGGGGTGGAGCTGGCCGAGATCTTCCGCGCCCACGGGACGGCGTATCGGCAGACCCACACCCTCTCCCGCGCCCAGCGCCGCGCCATGCACGCGATCGAGACGTGCCGGACCGCCGCGCTCGGCGGCCATCGCGACACGTGCGACACCTGCGGGGCCGTGCAAATCAGCTACAACTCCTGCCGCAACCGCCACTGTCCCAAATGTCAAACCCTCGCCAAGGAACGCTGGCTCGACGCCCGCCGTGCCGAACTGCTGCCCGTCGAGTACTTCCATCTGGTCTTCACCCTGCCGCATGCGCTTAACCCGCTCGCTCAGGGCAATCCCCGCGTCCTCTACACGCTGCTCTTCCACGCCGTCACCGACACCCTGACCACCTTCGGGCGCGATCCCCGCCATCTCGGCGGCGACCTCGGCGGCACCGCGATCTTGCACACGTGGGGACAGAATCTCTTCCAGCATATCCACCTGCACTGTGTCGTCACCGGCGGCGCCCTGGCCCCCGACGGCGCGCGCTGGATCGCCGCGCCGCCGGGGTTTCTCTTCCCCGTCCGCGCCCTCGCCAAGGTCTTCCGCGGCAAGTACCTCGCCGCGCTCCGCCGCGCCTTCGCCAAGGGCGCGCTCCGCTTCGCTGGCTCTCTCGCCCCCCTCGCCGAGCCCGCGGCCTTCACGGCGTGGCTCGCTCAGCTCCGCCAGCCCGACTGGGTCGTCTACGCCAAGCGGCCCTTCGCCGGCCCCGCCCAGGTGCTCGAGTACCTCGGCCGTTACACCCACCGGGTCGCCCTTTCCAACGATCGGCTCCTCAGCCTCGACGACGGGATCGTCCGCTTTCGTTGGAAGGACTACGCCGACGGCGATCGCTTGAAGGTCATGGCCCTCGCCGCCGAGGAGTTCATCCGCCGGTTCCTGCTCCACGTCGTGCCCGACGGCTTCGTCCGGATTCGCCATTTCGGTCTCCTGGCCAACCGCACGCGCCGGGCCACGCTCGCGCGCTGCCGCGAGCTCCTCGCCGCGCCGGCAGCGCCCGCCGCCCCGCGGCGCGAGTCGGTGCAGGCCCTGATGCTGCGCCTCACCGGCCTCGACATCGCCCGCTGTGCCGTGTGTCAGCAGGGGCTGCTTCGCCGCATCGAGATCCTGGCCCCCACGCCCGATCCCCCGCGCCTCGTCGCGCTCCTCAACACGTCGTGACGTCCCCGCCCGCGCCGATCGGCACCGCCCCACCAGCTCCCGTTTGGGCTCGCGCGTCCCGCCCGCGCCGCGGCCCGTCCGCTCCCCACGTTTGCCCCCGGGCGCCGGGCCGCCACTCCGCGTCGAGCCCGCCACCGACCGGCCCGGCGCTCTTTGCTCCCATCTCGAGCTCGTCCACCGCCCGGAGCCACCTTCCGCCACGCACGCGACAGGACTAGAATCCCCATAGCGCGGCGGCGGGCGGACGGCGGTTTAGTCCAACTGGTTTTATCCGCCATGCGCGGCGCACGACGGATAAAAACCTATTCGTTCGGCGGGCTAATGACGTGCAGACCACGAGATGACGACCCTCGAAACAACAGCTAGGCGACAAAGACAGTCGCGAGGCCCGAAGCTGTTCGCGGCGGTGATCGTATTGGCCTTCCTACTTCTCGTGGCCGGCCTATGGGCCGATACTCAGCTTGGCCTGCCTCTGTCGCGACGCGTACGGTCGAGGGCCGCTTGGCTGGCGGGGTTGCTAAGCCTCGGAGCGCTTTACGGGCTGGGGGAGATGGGAGCCGACTGGATAAATGCCCGCGATCACGTCCATGATCCGCTCTGGAAGCGCGCGATGCATCTTCTCGCCCTCTTTGGCTTCTGCGGCGGCGTAGTGGCCGGCATGATCTACGTCGGTCGCATACTCACGGCGGGATGATGGCTGATGGGACAAGACGAAAGCGCACGTCCTCGTGGCTTCTGGCCATTCTGCGCCAGCGAGCCGCCGAACAGCAGGTTGCAGCGGGCAGCGCCGCGCGCTGCCGCTGAGCCTGAACGTTCTGCGACATGTACTGTATCGAATCCGAGCCAGTTGGCGCAGGACGCCCAGGCCGGTAGCATGCGTAAGCACGGCGCCGTGCTACTTCACGCGTGCCGGCGTAAAGAGCTGGCTAGCGAGTCGCAGCGACTGCGGGGTCTGCGCGCGTAATGGCGTCATTTGAGCACGAAGCTGCCCTTGTTCGCCGGCTACTCGACACGTCGGCGTTGCCGTACGCGAACCTTGCCGATCCGAAGGTTCTCTACGGTCGCGAGACTGGCGCCGACGTCCAGATCGAGCACGAGGGGCGGAAGATCGGCATCCAAGTCACCGACTTTTCCGTCGACGAAGCCATCACGGACCCGCGACGAGGACTCCGCGCGACGGAGCGAGAGAACGCGAGGCGGGAGTGGTACCCCACGTACCCGCTGCCCCTGGCGCACGATCGACGGACGGCACTGCGGATGCGTGTTCTCGACAAGATCGAGAAGGCCTGCGGCTATACGTTCAGCGAGTACGACGAGGTATGGCTCGTCATAGGTGCCGGCCTCGCGCTCGCCCACGCCGTCGTGTCGACGTTCCTGCCGGCGATGTTCGTTAGCGTGGACGACCTGAACACCGACCTCGACGCCGAGCTGCGCAGCTCGAAGTACCAGCGCGCCTTCGTTCACGTTGAGGTAGGCGGTACGGTGTTCGAGTGGTTGCCCGACCGTCGGTGGCAGCGCAGCGAGACGCCGCTGCCCGGTGCAGAGACGATGGGCGCGGAGGACGTAATCCGCTTGCTGCGAGATCCGAGCAGCGTCGGCGAAGTGCCTCCGCATCCGAAGACTGTGCAAATGATCTGCGCTGAGTGCGGCGGGCCGTTCGTGCGAGACTACCCGCGCCGCGAGCCGGTGCGCCCTGACGGGCGCTACATCCACGCCGACGAGAGCTGGTGCGCGCACATCAAGCGCATTGCGGTCCGCAGGATGCCGTGATGACGACTGCGCCCGAGCGGGGCGCCCAGTGGAATAGGACCAGCCACTCGATCCGGACGCAGAACAAGCCGTTGCACCTGCCGGCGTTGCGCAGCGCGAGAGGACATGGAGGACAGGAGCTAGGCTTGGCGGCTTGGTCAGCTCGCTCGTTCTGGGCAGGCGTGGGACTCACCTTCGTGGTTTTTTCCTCGTGAAAGCGGCTTGGCCGATTCTCCGCGATATGGCTAGCGGAAACGACTACAGGGTGGAACGCGAGCTTGCTTCCCCGGGTCACACCTATCGCGCGGTTCTCTATACCGGGATGGGTGGTGGTGCCGCGGGCTGGTGTGCTCAGTACATCGCAATTGCTTCGGCAAACACCGCGTTCAGTCCGCAGGGCGCCACGGAGACCTATTCCTATGTCTTCTCCGGAAGATGCAGCAGCGATATCACATTTGAGTGGTCAGCCAACAATCGACTTCGCATTGCGTACACGATCGGGGACGGTACTACGGTCACTCAGAAGCCTCGGACGAGCGATGGGGCCGTAGCCGTGGAATACAAACTTCTCCAGTGACCGTCCTGTGGCTAGAGTCGCGCCGTCCAACTTCACGCTTCAGCGGACCGCGGCTCGCGTTGCTCGCCCCGGCCGCTGAGCGTGGGCGTTGAGCCTGTAGAAAAAGTCGCCTAGGAGGAGTGTCATAATAAAGAAAGCAATAGGTTATGACCATCAAGACGCCTGATTTCTGGATTTTTCTACAGACTCGTTAGCCGCACCAAGGGAAAGCCGTGCCAAAGTCCGCATATGCCAAAGCCGTCGACGCGATCCAGGGCAGTCTCCGGCCCTTTCTACGGCTCAACGGGTTCGGAATGCGTGGGCGGACTTTCAATCGAGCAACGGACGATGGGCTTACTCAAGTCGTCAGCATCCAGATGGGGGCATCGGACCCACCCGGCACGACGTACAGCCCAGGTCTACGAGAGAACCTCCACGGATTGTTCGCCGTCAACCTCGGCGTCTATGTGCCGGAGGTTGCGGAGAACCACGGCGGCGGCACGGCCAAGTCGTGGGTTCAGGAGTATCACTGCTGTGTGCGCGCGCGGCTCGGCGAACTCGTCGGCGAGGGGAAGGAGGTCTGGTGGCACGCTGGAGCAGATGATGCGGTTGTCGCAGATGTTCGTCGGTGCCTCGAGAACGCCGGGTTGCCGTTTCTGGACCGCTTCGCCACTCGGGACCGAATACTCAGCGAGTGGGATGGGCGGTCGGACAATATGGGAGCGAGTAGTCCGCCGCGAATCGTCTTGGCGATCATCCTCGCGGAGAGAGGTCAACGAGAACGAGCACGCGGGCTGCTCTCTCAACAGGTCCGCGAAACTAGAAATCCTGGCCACCCGGAATACGTGCGGAGGCTGGCGGAGGCCCTCGGGCTTGGGAGCTTGGACGGCTAACAGGCCGTTAGAGCCGACGGACGGCTTTGCCGCCCGCGGCTCAACGCTGATCCGTTAGCCGACAAGGACAAATGGTCGGAGCACGGACACCGGAACGGTTCGTCGGGTATTGGCGCATCACTGAGATGGAGCTCTGGGACACGGACTATCTCGATTTGGTGGTCCCCGCCTTCCTCGAGTTTGACCGTGAACAGATGGGCCAGTTTCAGTTCGGCACGGTGCGCGGCTGGCTCGACTGTCGATTTAGCGAGCGAGACGGCGTGCCGGTTGTTGACTTCTCGTGGGAGGGCGAGAACGACAACGATCCCGGCTGCGGTCGCGGCTGGGGTTCGCTTCGAGGCGACCGCCTCGAAGGGCGGCTGTACATTCACTGCGGCGATGACTCGGCGTTTGTCGCGTCGCGGACGGTGCGGGTTGTGTCGCCGAAGCGCCGAGGCCCGCGGCTGGCGCCTCGGCGTCTAACCTCGGCATCCAGGCGACGGCCGCCGGGCGGCCGCGCCTGATACCGATCGTTAGGCTCACAGAGGAATGATGCGTCTGTCGTGGAGAGTTTACGTCGGCGCCCTCGTTGTTTTCGTGGTGTCGTTCGCCGCCGCCTGGATTTTGCCCACTACAGAGCTCCTGCGCGGACTCATGAGCGTACCCGGGGTGGCCGCCCTGCTGGCGGCTGTGTACCAGATCATCCGAGACCAAGCCGCGCATGAGAGGGCGGTTGATCTCCAGCAGCGACAGCAGTTGTTCGATCTCGGGGTCGCCTCACATATGGCGAAGGTCGCCTTTGACAAGCACGTTCAGTTTTCCGAACAGTACATTACGAAGATGCAACAGGGCCTCACGCAACTGTTCGAGACGGGGCCGCCTGGGGAGAGCCTCAGGTTCTGCGGCGAACTCGTGGATATTCGCCTGTCATTCAGAGCCTGGATCACAGAGGACATCGAAGGCAAGGTGATGCCCTTCGAGGACGCCCTCCGTCAAATGGGCGCAAGGAAGATCGCCCTGGAAGGGCTATCACCAGGGCCAGAGCGGTCCCGAGTGGTCAACGAGATATTCCAGATCTTCTCCGAAGTCATCGGGCTTAAGCGTGAGGGCCAGGTGGACGAGAAGCTTGCACCGCGCAGGATTATGAGCCACCTCCAGGACTTGTTAGAGGTCCGGCAACTAGGCCGCCTGCGCCGCGCGGTCCTTCAAGGAGCTATCGATGCACTCGAAAGGAGAGCCTAACAAGGCCATCGAGCTGACGGCACTCCGCGCCGCAGCTCATAGCCGACGTTAGCTGGATGTCCTCGCGGGAGAACGGGCCACTGGTCGCATCCCGGTATGTAGGAGGCCGCGGGATGTTCGAAATCCGCGTTGTGACGGTGATCCTCACCGTCGCCCTCGCTGCCGCGCCGCTCTGCGGAGACGCGCAGCAGGCGGCGAAGGTCGCGCGCATAGGGTTCTTGTCGCCGGGCTCTCCGTCTGACTCGAGGCTGGAGCCTCGGCTTGGGGCTTTCAGGGCCGGTCTGCGCGAGTTGGGCTATGTGGAAAGTCAGAACACCGCCATTGAGTTCCGGTGGGCGGACGGGAAGTACGAGCGGCTTACCGGACTCGCGGCTCAGCTGGTCCGTCTAAAGGTGGACATGATCGTCACGTATGGTCCACCCGCCATCCAAGGAAGCGACGGGGACGATCCCTATCGTCATGACAATGGTTGATCCTGTGGCGACTGGATTCGTCGCCAGCCTCTCGCGCCCAGGGGGCAACATCACCGGCCTTTCCTTGATGGCGCCCGAGGTCGTGGGCAAGCAGTTGGAGATCATCAAACAGGTCTTCCCGAAGATCTCTCGGGTGGCTCTTCTCGGGAATCCGGTCAACGCAGGCACCGCGATACAGGTGCGACACGCGCAGGAGGCCGCCCGAGTATTGGGGATGCAGCTTCAATCTCTGGAGGCGCGTGGGCCGAGTGAGATCGATCGCGCATTCTCGGCTATAAGCAGAGAGCGGGCTGGCGCGGTCATCGTGCTCGTGGACAGAATCCTCAGCGAACAACGAAACAGAATCGCAGACCTCTCGTCAACGCGTCGCGTGCCAGTGATATACGGCCTGACCGACGACGTCGAAGCCGGTGGCCTCATGGCCTATGGGCCCAGCATTCCTGACCAGTTTCGGCGCTTCGCCACCTTCGTGGACAAGATTCTCAAGGGGGCCAAGCCCGCCGACCTCCCCGTCGAGCAACCGACAAGGTTCGAGCTGATCGTCAATCTGCGCACAGCGAAGACCCTCGGCCTGACAATCCCGCCGCCGGTCCTGGCTCGCGCCGATCGGGTGATCGAGTGACCCTGGACGCCAAACACTCTTCAAGAATGGTTCGTACCCGGTTCGCAGCTAACCTCTGCATACAGCCGACGCGCTGACGCGCGCGGCTGATGCGGGCGTTATGCGGACTTTGCGTAGCAGGGGTGAACCGGGGATGAGCGTGACAATCCGCAAAGCAAGTTCGGACGATCTCGGCATCATCCACGACATCCGCCGCGACGCGATCCTTGGAATCTCCGACGATTTCGGGGTAATCGAACGGCAGGCGTGGGCAGACAGACGGTCGCCAGAATTCTTCGCAGAGCGGGTTGCGGCTGGCGATGTTGTGCTTGCGGTTTCTGGGAGCAGTGGGCTTGGTTGGGGAAGCAGTTCAGGAGACTACATCAGCGGAGTCTACATTCGTTCATCATCAGGTCGCACGGGAGTTGGTCGTGCCATCATGTCGAGGCTGGAATTCGCCATCGCGAAACGCGGACACGCATGCGCAACACTGGACTCGAGTCCCAATGCGGTAGGGTTCTACGTCAAGCTCGGCTACGCGCCGGTGGGACCTCCGGACGGTGATGGGGCTGTGCCGATGAAGAAAGCTCTTCGAGTGCCGGACCCTTGAGCCGGCGCCGCATAACACGGCGCTGCAGACCGACGAGCGGCGCACCTCCGTGGTCGCTGATTGAAGGTTTGCGCCCGCGCCGCTCGCGGCTGAGCGCCAGCGTTGATATGACTTCCACTGTCAAGTATCACCGTGACGCCCGGATCGGACCGGTGCCTCGTTGGGTCTCGTCGCCGATTTCATGGAGGCCGTGGTGATCGACATCACCCGCGATGAGCTCTGTGGAGGGATACCGAGATAGCGCCCCCCTTGGCGATCGTCGATTGTGAACCCTCTACGGCCCTCGGTTTCGTAAGCCGGCGTCGAAACGCCCTCATGGCGCCGGTCCAGGGGGGCGCGCGCTTCATGGTAAGGACTCGAGCCACCGGGCAGAGACGGAGCCTGTAACTGCGACGGTCGATCATGCTGATATCCGTGGATTGGCTACCACCTTACTTGTGTCCGTCGCGGCGCCTGCTTCGCTCTAGGGACGAGGATCGTGGCCTCATAACGTCGCCGAAGGTTGCGCCGATACCGGGGCCGCGTCTCCGCCGATGACTCGAGATCGTGATCACTGGGTCGGCACTCCGTTCTCCTCGAAGCGCTCCGCCGTCAGGGGGCCAGCGGGACGAGGCGGGCGATGGCCCAGGCGAAGGCGGCCATCTCTCGGGCAATGGCCACGACGACCTGGTTGGCGTGCTTGCCCCGGGCGATTAGCCGACGGTAGCGTTTGCACAGGCGTACCTGCGCCTTCCAGCCGATGGCCTGGACTTCCGCGGGCAGCTTCTCCAGCCGGAGCTGCAGATGCCGGCTGACCTTGGCCGGATACCGATAGGCCCAGGCGCCTTCGACGAGCGCGCGCCGGGCGTGGGTGTTGCCCGCCTTGGTGATGCCGCCTTGCCGCCGGCGCTCCCCCGACGAGTATTCCGAGGGCGTGAGGCCCAGGTAGCTCATCAGCTGGCGCGGGGTGTCGAACCGCGTGAGGTCTCCCAGTTCGGCCACCAAGATGACGGCGCCCGTGAGCTCGACCCCGCGCAGCGCCTGGATCGCCTCGACCACCGGGTACAACCGCCACGTCTTCACGTGCTCGTGCAACTCGGTCTCCAGACGCTGCACCCGCTCGTGCTGCTCGGTCACCGCCCGCACGTATTCCTGGAAGACGATCTGCTGCACCGGAGTCGGACACACCACCGCCGACAGCCAGCGGAGATGGGCCGCGTTCCAGTTGGCCCGGCCCTCGTAGCGAATGTCCTGCCGCAGCAAGAACGCCTTCAGCCGATACTTGGTGGCCTTCAGATCCCGCAGGGCATCTTCGCGCCCCCGACTCAAGTCGCGAATGGCCTCGTCCTCCACCGTGGGCACGTAGATCGCGGTCAGGTCCCCGCTGCGCATCAAGCGGGCCAGCAGGACCGCATCGCGGCGATCCGTCTTCACGCGGTCCCCTGGCTTCCGCGGGATCAGCGACGGCGCCACGACGTGGCAGCTCAAGCCCTGGCGCGTGAGGTACCGATACAGCCAGTAGCCGCACGGGCCCGCCTCGTACACGAACACCAGCGGCGCGCCCTTCGCCTGCAGCTTCCGGATCAGCTTGTCGATGTCGCACTGCCGGGTGCCGATCGCGCCCAGCGACACCACCTCGGTGCCGCGCTCCTCGGGCGCGTAGGCGACGGCGATGGACTCCTTGTGGACATCGAGACCGACGTACAGGCTCTTGCTAGACTCTTCCATGGCTGACCTCCACGCTTGGTATGTGCCGAGAGCACAGGGCGGCTCTGGCCTCTCGAGGCTAACCCGCGTTGAGTGCTGGAGGTCAGCCTCACCTCGCGGAAGTCATACTGTCTAGCCGATCGACGCACGTGGGGACCTGGTGCTCCGCCCCCGCGTGAACCGAACCACCAAAGGAGGCAGTCATGAGATCTCACAGGATGCACGGCTTCGCCGTTGTCCTTTTCAGCGTATTCGTTATCGGGGCGCCGTGGTCGAGCATGGCCCAGCAGCCGATCCGGATTGGTGCCTCAATGTCGATCACCGGAAAGGCTTATTCCGTGCAGGGCGGCTACGGTCGTGAGGGATACCTGCTCTGCCAAAAGCATGTGAATGCACAAGGCGGAGTCCTTGGACGTCCGATCGAGTTTGTGATTTATGACGATGGCTCTGATGAGAAGACCGCTGTTCGCCTTTACGAGAAACTGATCGCAGAGGACAAGGTCGATGCGGTGCTCGGTCCGTACGGCTCGGCCATCACCGACGCCGTGGCCGATGTCACCGAGAAACACCGGAAGCTCATGATCGCGCCGATGGCGGCGACCACCTCGATCTGGGAGAAGGGACGCCGGTACCTCATCATGATGGTTGCGCCCGTAGAGGCCATGTCGGAGGGTGTGCTTGATCTCGCGGCTCGCAACGGCCTCAGAACCTTGGCCGTGATCAATCAGGACGGCGCGCTTGTGCCGAACGCGGTGGCCGAGGGGGCCAGGGAGTTGGCCAAGAGGAAGGGCTTGGCGCTGGTCTTTTTCGAGACGTTACCCAATGGCACTGCCGATTTCTCCGGTATTCTGAACAAAGTAAAGGCAGCGAAGCCCGACGTCTTGGTCGTGGCCTCCATCCGCATTGACGACCTAGTGGCCATCACGCGCCAGATGAGGCAGTTGGATCTCAATGTCAGAATGTTGAGCAGTCTGCCGTATGGCCTGCTCCCTGACTACTATCAGCGGCTCGGAAAGGATGCAGAGTTCGTCTATAGCGGCACGTTCTGGGAAGCGGGCCTTCCGAACCCCGGAAACCAGGAGTTTGTCACAGCGTATGAGAAGGAGTTCAACCGCTCGCCGGCTGTTCAGTCAGCCAATGCGTACGCCGGGTGCCGGCTCTTCGTGGAGGCCGTACGACGCGCTGGGAGCCTCGACTCCGACAAGCTGCGAGCGACATTGCTTGCTTTCAGGACCAAGACTGTTCTTGGCGACTTCGCTGTTGACGAGCGGGGATTTCAGATCGCCCACAAGGCTGTCGTCATCCAGTGGCAGGACGGCAAGCAGGTGGTGGTCTGGCCGGATGAGCTAATCTCGGGTAAGCCCCGATTGCCGACCCCGCCATGGAGTCGACGGTAGGAAGTCCGGCGGCCATACGCCTCCCACGTGGGCTCGTTTGGCTCCATCGGCACGCATGGCGACTGCGGCAAGCTGATCGGTCGGGGACATAGGTAACAAAACAGTCCGAGGACATGGGTTACACATGTCGGCGATAGAGTCTCCCGTACTCAACCTCGATCCGCATGTGTCGCTCGCTCGGGCGGACGAGCCTCAACGGTCCAAGGCTACCCGGTCGAACTCGCGGCGAAGGTTGCTGTCGCCAGCGTCCGATCCTCCGTGCAAGAGTTCGCGACCATCGAGGAGGTAGTTTTCTGCTGCTTCTCCACCGCCGACCTTACGGTCTACACTGGGCT
>WNFT01004964.1_pt1 | contig 11625 bp, 16 predicted proteins | sample 5400191 | NCBI WGS metagenome assembly WNFT01 (sample SAMN13153359, study PRJNA577476) | soil metagenome | isolation source: 80 cm saprolite under Madrone tree | place: USA:California | collected 2016-06-14
CGACCGTCGAGCGCGACGAGGCGGGATGGTGGGTTGCCACGGTCCGGGGGATTGCTGGCGTGCACACCCAAGGGCGGACGCTCGACCAGGTGCGCGAACGCCTCCGCGAAGCGCTGGCAGCGGCGAGGCCTGGCGCTGTACTAGGCGCAGTCGTCATCAAACCGCAGGACCTGCGCTCTCTGCTGCGGAAAGTACAGACAGCGCGCCAGCGCGCCAAGAAGCAGGACGCGGAGGCACAGAAGCTGCTACGACTGGCAGCTCGCGAACTCAAGGCGAAAGGCGTTGGCCGACGTGACGCCGGCGAGCTCCTGGGCGTATCCTTCCAACGCGTGCAGCAGCTCGTCGACGAGTAACGCGTACCCGTCCGTCACCGGTGCACGGTCGGCGAGCGTGGCTTTGACCCTGGACAGCGCTTCGAGTCAAAGGACCGGTGGCGTACGCGCGCGTACTGCCTGCCGACGCCGCTACGGTTACCGCGCGCTGTCACGCATGAAGCGGATCAGCGCTGCCGGCTCGACCCGGATTGCGTTCGCGACGCGAAGGTGCCGAAGGCGGCCGTCGCAGCACAGCGCGTATACCGTTCGCGTGGAGACGCGCAGGAAGGCGGCGACTTCGCGGACTGTCAGCAAGGGAGCAGCAAACGAGAGCGGAAAACCTGCCAAATCGTGATGCCGCGTGGAATCGTCGTCCCGAGAATGTCGAGCCGTTGCGACAGCTTGCGAATCCTTGCCACCCCGTGCGACAAGCCGACCTGGCCTTTTAAGCCGAGGGTCGTGGGTTCGATCCCCTACGCGGCTCACTCTGGAAGACTCGATTTCGGCTCGGCAACCTGACCGCGAAATCCCGTTATTCGAAGTCCGTTGGCGAGTCTGGTCGCTGCGCGTGATCGAACATGCGTCTGACCTGTGCGACGGTGACGCGTCCCGGCGAGAGAGGCGGGAGCGCATCTCGCGCGAAGAAGGAGACCTCGCTGGTCTCGTTGCTGGGGCGCGCCACGCCGCCGGTGATCTGGCAGATGAAGAACATCTTGTAGATGGACGCGGGATGCCGTGAGACATGCCCCTGCTTGCGGTAGTCCCAAATTGCCGCGAGCTTGAGTGCGGAGACGTTGAAGCCCGACTCCTCTTCGAGTTCCCGCACGACGCACTCGGCCGCGGACTGGTTCACGTCGGCCCATCCTCCGGGCAGGGTCCAGAGACCATCGCTGACCTCGCGAACCATGAGAATCCGGCCATCGACGAACGCCGCGCCGCGGACGTCGATTTTCGGTGTTGCGTACCCGAGGTCCTGACGAAAGAGCTCGAGAATCCTCTCGCGGTCCGCGCCACTTCCCTCCGCCATCAGCGACGCGGCGAGCTCGCGGACGCGCTCATAGCGCTCCCGATCGAAGCCGTTGTCCGTGTAGGCGAGCCCAGTCTGCGCTATGGCCTGCAGCTCGCGCGCGATCATTAGCCAGGTCGGTTCGGACATGTTGCCCGGATTGTGGCTGCGCGCCACGGATCGCACAACATGCGAGAATCCGCCCGCAGCAAATTGCTCAGCGCGGTAGCCGCAACCGTGCACGCGGTGACCACCCGGTGACGTGTGGCGTGCTGAATGAGGACCGAGCCAAGGAGGCCCCATGCTGTACGTCCTCTTCGTCAGCCATTGGATCGCGAGCCCGCAACGAGCGATCTACCCGGCACTGGCAGCCGCATGACGCTCGCATGGCTCGCGGCCATCACTTGCCTCGCTCTTCTCGCGTTTCTCCTTTTCCAACGAGCGCCCGTCAGGGATCCCCCATCGCTGACTCGTCTCGCGCTGCTGCACGGCGTCCAGCGAATCCGAGGCGAGTCCGAGCAGAGCCTGCGCAACCGCACCACCGCCGCGGCGCGGTGGCCGTACAGCCGGCCGGAACCGCAGTTCGTGTGGTGGGCGCGGGCTTGGCGACGGATGATCCGCGCGCTGCATCGCAGGTAAGGCTGCGGCGCCGCGGGGCTGTGACAGTCGGCCGCAAGCGCGAAACGTGTCGGGCTCCGGCGAGGCAGTCAGGTTATTGGTGGGAGGCGCTGATTCGCGCGGAGTCAAACAATGGGTACCGCAAAAGAGTTGAAGGACCTGGTGCAGCAGGCGATCGACAAGGGCGCCACGACGGTCGAGGACGTCCACCAGGCGATCGCGCGCATGCCGATCGACGTGCTGGAACGAATCTCGCCGCAACTGTCGCTCGCCAAGACAGTCGGCGACGTGCAGAAGATGACCATCGGGACGGTCTACGATGCGATCCGGCTGGTCAACAAGACCGCCGGTGACATCGCCGACCAGCTTCTTGCCGCCGGGAAAAAGCCGGCGCAAACGCCCCGGGCGCGCTCGACCTAGCAGGGTCGGTCAGGCCCGGCCGGGCGAACCCAGCGTCACATCGGCGGCGGGCGCTCGGCGATTCGGGAGCGTCGGTCGCCTCTTTCGGCTAGGATGTGGATGACGCCGCCTCCTTTCATCCGACCTCGCTTGCGCGCGGAGAGCTGAATCGGCCCCCCGGCGCCACCGAGGAGACGGCATGAAGCGAATGATCCCCATCGTCGATCTCGCCACCGGCGCGATCACGGATCGGCTCAGCAGCACCCCGACGTTCGACGTGCCCGAGGATTTCGACCGTTCCGTGGTGGCAGCGGAGGTCGACGCGCGCTCGCGCGTGCAGTACCGGTCGGTCAACGGAAAGAGCGTGGTCTCGTCGGCGTTCCCGCGCCCGCTGTCTTGGCGCGTTCACGGCGAGGAGTGTTTCGTCTGCGACGAGCATCGGGCGGGGCTTCCGGAGCAGACGCGCACCTATACGCTCTCGGCGGTCGAATGACCGCCGACCGCAGCCGGGAGATGGCATGGACGACTTCGTCCCGGCCGACCTGAGTCGCGATCTGCATCAGCTCGACGAGTTGCTGGGGGACACGCGCTCCCGCTACCATCGGCGCCTGACGCCGTTCGCCGCCTCCGAGCAGCTGATCGTCATCGATCGGGAAATCCGCGATGCGCGCGTGCAGCCGCCCTCGCCGGAGCTCCAGCTCGAGATCCGGAAATTGACCGCGCGCCTGCGGGCGCTCGATCCACACTGACTCCGGTTAGACTGCCTGCATGCCCACCGGTGCCGTCCGGGATTTTCCGCCGTCCGACCGCTCGCCGTCGCGCCTGATCGGGAGCGAGCTGATGGCGCTCGCCGCCTCGTCGCTGCTCTACCCCTTCGGCATCGGGGCGAGCCGCAAGCGCACTGCGCGGCGCGCAGAGCAGCGAACCGTCGTGCTCGTCCATGGCTATCTGGGGAACCGCTCGTCGTTCTATCCGCTCGCCGCGTATCTCAAGGCGCACGGCGTGGGCCCCCTCCTCTCCTTCAGCTACTCGGCCGCGCACGGCATCGAGCGCGCGGCCTTGGAGCTGCGCGAGTCGCTCCGCCAGCGGGTCGGGGGTGGCCGCATCGACCTCGTCTGCCACAGTCTGGGCGGCCTCATCGCCCGGACCTGGCTCCAACTCCTCGGCGGAGCCCGCCGGGTGGACCGCTGCATCCTGCTCGGTACCCCGCAACGCGGCACCTACAATGCCTACTGGCTCCTCTCCCGCGTCGGCCGCGAGTTGCGCCCCGACTCGGCCCTCATCGAGCGCCTGCACGCCACGCGCGGCGCAGCGAAGTCCGTGCGGTTCTCGTCGATCGTCGCGGGCTCCGACAACATCGTCATCCCCCGCGTCTTCTGCGCCGCGGACGAGGACTTCGTCCGGGTACCCGACCTCGGGCACATGGGACTTCTCTTCTCGCCGAAGGTGTTCCGCGAGGTGCTCGATCGGCTGGCGCCGGCGCGGGTCTGAGACGGTGAGCGCCAAGCGTCGCCGCGCCCGAACAAGTCGATCCGATCAGCGCGGGCGAGCGTCGTCGAATGCTTCGCGCCAGGAATTGCCCTGCCCCTCGATCGAGTAGAACGATCCGGCGATTCCGTTGCCGACGATGCAGCAATAGCGCGCCAGCCGGCCGCGCTGCTTTCGCGCGGGAAGGGGCGGACGGAATTTGATCGTCCCGCTCGGGCCCCATCGCCGGATGGCTTCGGCCAGCGCTTCCGTCTGCGTCATGTCCTTCATCGGCGTACCGTTCTATCACGGGAGCGGCGGTTCCGTCCTGGATCGGACTGCATCGAGCGACCACCGGTCCCATGAGCGCGTGGCGATCAGCGCCGCGTAGACGAGCGCATAGATCATCTGTTGGGTGAGCGTGTCCCAGCGCTGCAGCAGCGCCGTGCCGAAGACGAGGGCTGCGATCATCACCGCCCCGGCTGCCAGCGCCGCCCGCTGGAACAGCCCGACCGCAACGAGAGCGCCCACCGCCGCCTCCGCGAACGGCAGCGCGAGGGCGAAGAGGTGCACCAGCCCCGAGGGAAGGATCGTCGGCTGGAAGTCCCGGGCCATTCCGTCGGCGAAGGCGGTCAGCTTCGGCACGCGCACGAGGCCGTGCACGACGAGGTTGATCCCCAGCGTCAGGCGAAGCAGTGCGCGGGCGAGAGCGCGGTCATCCATGGACCGGTCTTATCGGTAGGGGATGTCGGGCGCCACTCATCGCCTTCAGCGGGCGCCGCGACGGAGCTTCGACGGATCGACCCGGCTGCGGTAGCAGGCGATGGGCGGATCGCCGGGAACGATCGTCGTCAGCTCGTAGTTCGACGCCGCGAGCCTCGCTCCGTCGCTCTCGATGACCGCGGCCAGGTCCTCTCCACTCTTGCCGCGCGCTTCCTGCAAGACCCTGCAGACCAGGGGCTTCGTCATCATCACCGTCTGCAGCCGGCGGACGGACGTCTCCGCGAAGACCTCTGCGGGCAACGCCAGGAAAAACACCGCTGCGGCGGTCGAGACTGCCTTCTTGATCATGTCAGCTGCTCCGTTTTCTCGGACGAACGTCGCGCATCGGAATACCTCAATTCCCCGGAATCATTGGAACTGAAACACCCGCGTTGACGGATGGCCGGCGCAGCCTGGAAAGTTGCGACCGCCCTCGCCCCGAGAGGCAATCACCTGGGAGCCCACGGAATGAAGAAACTGATCCTTGCCGTCGCGCTCGTCGTGTGCGCCGGCGCCCTCGCCCACTCCGCCCTCGCCGATCGCTATCCGGAGCTGAACCCGCTGCCGCGCCATTTCCCCACGAAGGACCGTTTCGTCCACGAGCACGCCGGAAAGGGCGGCTCGGGATCGAACCTCGTCTATCACGGCGGCCCGACCATCACGAAAGCGCACGTGGTCCCGATCTTCTGGGGACCGTCGTGGCTCCCCGGCGGCGCCGACAGCGCCACTGCCGACACGCTGGGCCGCTACATCGGGAACTTCGGCATGACCGGCGAGTACAACACCATCACGCAGTACTACTCGGGGTCGCCCGCGACCTACATCCAGCTGAGCTCCTTGTCGAACGGCGGAGTCGTGCGCGACTCGAGCACGCCGCCGGTCGACGTGACCGATGCCGCCGTGCAGGCCGAGGTAAGCAAATACATCTCGACGAACGGCTACGACTCGTCCGCAATCTACGAGGTATTCCTGCCTTCGTCCTCGTATTCGTCCGACGGATCCAGCACCTCCTGCGGCGGGCCGAACCTTCAGTACTGCGCCTACCACGGGCACTTTGCGTCCGCGTACGGGGACGTGAAGTATGCCTCGATGCCCTACCCGAGCTGCGGCGGATGCCAGAGCTCAGGCTTCTCGGTCGCGCAGAACTTCGAGCACTTCATCTCGCACGAGACGCGCGAGGCAGTGACGGACGAGGACCTGAACGCCTGGTATGACCGCCGCGGCTACGAGGCTGACGACAAGTGCGCCTGGTCGCCGGCGCCGTTCATCGACCCCGGCACCGGCTACGCGTACCAGTACGAGTGGTCGAACGCGAACTCCGGCTGCGTGAAGACGCGGTAGCTGCCGTGGTGGCCGCGGGCGCGATCGCTGCGCCGGCGGCCCTCCCACGATGCGTCCCGAGCGATTCGCGCCTGCCCGCGCCGACCGCAGAAGCTGCGGAAGGGAATTGACGGCGAACCCGCGCGGGCGCAGAAGCGCGCGATGAGGCGCCTGCTGATCGCCGCCTTCGTGCTCGCGTGCGCGCCCCGGGGCCATTGGCCGCCCCGGCCCGCGGAGCATCCGCCCACCCGGATCGAGCTCCAGATCTACGAGCTGACGGTGCGCGCCCCTTCCGCTGAAGAGCGCGCGCAGTTCGCCGAGGCACTGCGATCACGGGGGTTCGCGATCGTCGATCACGAGCCATTCAAGGGACATCTCGAAGTGACGCTGACGCACGAGGCCGACTCGCTGGTGGCGACGTTGCGCAGCGACGGGTGGTTCGTGGACGAAGCGGTGGGAAAGGAGGTCGACTCGCTGGCAGCTACCCTCGCCGTCTCGCAGCGGCTGACGGACTTCATCCGCAACAGCGGTCTTCCCCAGCAACACATGGTGCCGGAGCAGTGAGTGGTCAGGAGGGCAGCAAGTGGCAAGCTTGCTGGGGAAGCTCGACGACGACCGCCTCGCCACCCTCGAAAGCGGGTCCGGCGGGCGTCAGCGCCCGCACCTGGGTTCCGCCGCCGAGCGCGATGCGCAGGTCCTGGAAATCCCCTAGATATGCCTGCTGCAGCAGCCGCCCGCTGACGTGGTTCTCGCCGCGCTCGATGCCGTTGCCCAGCCGGTGCACGCGGACGGCGTGTGGGCGGATGCAGAGCACAACCTCGTCGCCGGGCCGGAAGCCTTCGCTTTCCGCGGCGCGGACGCGGGCCTCTCCGCAACGCACCAGGCCGGGCTCGAGGACGTTCGCTCGCAGGCAATTGGCACCACCCATGAAGGAGGCCACGAAGCGCGAATGGGGATGGTCGTACATCTCGTGCGGCGTCCCGATCTGCTCGATGACGCCCTTGTTCATCACGGCGATCCGGTCGGCGATGACCATCGCCTCCGCCTGATCGTGCGTCACGTAGATGGTCGCGACCTTGATGCGCTCGTGGATGCGGCGGATCTCGAAGCGCATCTGCTCGCGCAGGTTCGCGTCCAGGTTGGAGAGCGGCTCGTCCAGCAGAAGCGTCTCCGGCTCGACGACCAGCGCGCGAGCCAGCGCCACCCGCTGCTGCTGGCCGCCGGAGAGCTCGTGAGGGTAGCGGCGGTCGAAGCCGCCCAGGTTGACGATCTCGAGCATGCGCTGCACGCGTTCGCGGATCTGTCCCTCGGCAAGCCTCCGCATCTGCAAGCCGAAGGCGATGTTCTCGAAGACCGTCATGTGCGGCCAGACGGCGTAGCTCTGGAAGACGAGGGACATCCGCCGGCGCTCGGGCGGAACGACGCCGCGCGGGCTGGAGAGCAGGCGGTCGTCGGCCCAGATCTCTCCCGAGTCCGGAGCGAGGAAGCCCGCAAGCAGCTGCATGGTGGTGCTCTTGCCGCATCCGGACGGACCGAGGACGGCGAGCAGCTCGCCGTGCTCCACCGTCAGGTCGATGCCCCGGAGCGCAGGAACGCCGCCGAAGTCCTTCTTCACGTCGACCAGTCGAATCCGTGCCATGTTGTTTCCAGAACCCCGGTTGTCACTACACGATGTGCATTCGGCGCCTATCCGCGCGCGCGGGAAAATAGCACCGTCCGGCCGAACAAGCGGTAGGCCAGTGCGATGAGCCCGAATGTCAGCGCCATCATCAAGACACCCAGCGCGGAAACCGGCTCGAAGTTTCCAGCGTCCGACAGATCGAAAATGATGTTGGTGATCACCGCCGTCGAAGGAGTGAAGAGGAAAACAGCGGAGCTGAGCTCGCGCAGCGACGGGATGAAGGCGGTCAACCAGGTGGCGACGACGCTCCGGCGGAGCAACGGGAACGTGATCCGCGCGAAGGTCCTCAAGGTCGTGGATCCCAGGGTCCGCGCCGCGTTTTCCAACTCCACGTCGATGCTCCGCAACGCCGACTCGCTGCCGGAGTAGGCGATGGGCAAGAAGCGCGTGGCGAAAGCGACGATCAGCATCCAGGCGGTGCCGTAGAGGACCAGCGGCGGGCGGGCGTATGCCGAGAAGAACCCGATCGCAAGGATGATCCCGGGCACCACGAACGGCGCCATGGCCACGAACGCCAGCAAGCGGGCGCCGGGGATGAGCCGGCGCTGCGCGACGTAGGCGGTGAAGAGGGCGATCACCGTAGCGATCGTCGCGGCGGCGGCCGCATAGGTGAGGCTGTGGCCGATGGCGGCGCGGGCGGCCGGGTTCTCGACCAACGCCCACTTGTACCAATGCGCGGTCAGGTTGCCGGCAACCGGCCCTCGACCCCAGGCCCGTGACAGCGAGGTCAACAGCAGCGAGGCATATGGCAGGACCAAGGCGCAGAAGGTCGGGATCAGACAGAAGCCCAGCAGCGGCCACCGCCAGCCGCCGAGCCGGAACGGTTCGCGGACGCCGCCCTTCCCTCCCACCGCTGTGAAGCGGCCGCGCTTGAGGAGCCGTTGCTGCAGCAAAAAGAGGCTGGCGGTCACCAGGAGCAGCGGAACGGCGTATGCGGCGGCGAGGTTCGGCCTGCTGGGATACTGGAAGAAGAGGTAGAGCTGGGTGGTGATCACCTGCTTGCCCGCGGGGATGAGCAGGAAGGCGGGCGTGCCGAATTCCGCGATGGCCTCGAGAAAGGAGAGAAGGGCCCCGGCCACGATCGCCGGTCTCACTAGAGGAAGCGTGATGCTCCAGGTGATGCGCGGCCAGCGCGCGCCCAGGAGGGCCGCGGCCCGCTCCATGTCGGAAGGCACCAGCTCGAGCGCGCTGCTGGCGAAAGAAAACGTGTACGGAAAGCTGTAGAGCGCGATGACGAAGATCGCTCCTCCCAGCGAATAGATGTTGAAGGGACCGCGCTCGGCGCCGGTGAGCGCGATCCAGATCCTGTTCAGCCAGCCGGAATTGGGCGCCGCGAGGAAGATCCAGGCGGTCGCGCCGAGGAACGAGGGCGTCGCGAAGGCCGCGAAAACCATGATCCGGATCAGGTTCCTGCCCGGCATGTCCGTGCGGCTGACCGCCCAACTCAGGACCGTCCCGAAGAGGGTGGCGATCGCGGCCGAGGCGGTGGCCAGGACCAGCGCGTTCCAGATCGGCGTCAGATAGATCGAACGCGTGAAAGCCCGCGCGTAGTTGGAGAGGGTCAACGTCTCGTCGGCGTCGCTGTGAACGCTGCCGACGAAGATCCAAGCCAGTGGAACGATGACCATGAACAGCAAGATCAGCGCCGCGATTCCGAATACCGCGGCGCTGACGTCCACCCTTCGCGTGCGAAGCGCGGGGACGGCCTCGGCTGGGCCTACGCCTTCGGCCATTTCACACCCCGAAGGTCTCGCGCCACTTCTCGATCACCTCCGGGATGCCCTTGTCCAGACGGTCCGCCTTGTTCCGGTGGTACTTCACCTTGTCGATGGGGATCCCCGTCGGTGCCGGGACCTCGGAGCGCAGCGGGTAATTGAAGGTCTTCGCCATCGCCTGCGAGTATTCGCGCGTGTAGAAGAAGCTCTCGAAGAGGCGCGCGGCCTGCGGGTGCGGAGCGTCCTTCAGGATTCCCACCGGAGAGATGACCAGCACCGCGTCGTCGGCCGGCATCTTGATCTCGATGGGGTTCCCCTTCGCCTTGCTCTCCAGCGACTGGTTGTCGGGGCCTGCGCCCACCTTGCGCTCCCCGCCGACGATGTCCGTCACGGTATCGAAGATTGACCGGCCGATCTTCGGCTTGTTCTTGGCGAGCTTGGTGAAATAGTCCCAGCCGTACTTGTCATTCATGGCGACGACCCAGTTCCCGACGTAACCGGAGAACCCGGGGTGGCCGAGCGTGATCTGCCCCTGCCACTTGGGATCGTGCAGGTCGGTCCACTTCTGCGGCGGCGGCGACACCGACGGGTGGTGGTTGATGACCACCAGGGCCAACGCGCCAAGATGATACGTCTTGTCCGCGTCGATGTTCTGGAACTCCTTGGGCAGATGATGCACGCCCAGAGGCGTGTGCGCAGCCAGCACGCCCTGGCCCTTGAGCTTGAGGTAATGCGACTCGTCCGTGCTGGCGAAGACGTCCAGCTCCTTCACGCCCGCTTTGAGGTTCTGCGACAGGCGCTGGAAGATGACCTGGGCGGTCTGCCGGATGAACTCGACCTCGATTCCCGGGTACTTGGCCCTGAACGCGTCGCGCACCGCTTCGGCGGCGCTCAATTGGTAGTGGGAGGTCCACCACACGACCTTCCCTTCCTTCTTCGCCTCCGCGTAGGCCTTCTGCTCCTCGTCGGATTCCGCCCCGAGCAGCGCGCGCGGCCCGAGCGCAGCCGCGCCCAGCGCGCCAGCAGTCAGTCTGAGAAACCCACGGCGGTGGATCCCTGGCGTCTTCCTCGACATAGCGACCCTCGCTCAGGCGCAGGGCGGCGCGCCTTCTGGTGTTTGGAGGGCGCGCACTTTCGCATAAGACGAACGGATTAGTCGAGGGAGCCGGCGCTCGATACTTCGAAATGCTGGACGCGCCGCGATCCTTCCTACGCGGCGCGGTCGAAGTCGGGGGGAGAGCCCGTCTCGGGGTGCGCCGGCTGGGTCGGGCGGCGGCGGGTCTTGCGCGTCACCGCGGTCGCCAGGATGGCGAAGTAGAGGAACCCGACGAACGAGCAGCCGGCGATCTCGAGAATACTAAGCACGGGTAGACCCCCGAACAGGTATGCGGCGAGTGTGCCGCGTTGCTGTAAGCAAGAGCACCGCTCCGGGTGGGCTCGCTAGGCCTTGCGCTCGCACCGCAGGACATGGTGGCGGTGCTGCGCGCTCCTTTGGCTGGGAAGGGGTAGGATTACGTCCACTCGCGCTCTAGCGATTTCCGGAGGAAACATGCCGCTGTCGGGAGATGAGTGCCGCCGGCTGGTCGACGCAGCCCACGCCCGCGCCGCGCAGATCGGCATCCGCGTGACCGTGGCCGTCGTGGACGAAGGCGGTCTGCTCCTCGCGCTCGCGCGCATGGATGGCGCGCCGCCGATCTCCGCGCAGATCGCGGAGGCAAAGGCGAGCGGCGCCGCGATCTGGCACCGCGAAGGTGGCTCTCTCGCGCAGGTGGCGCAGGACCGGCCGGCATTCTTCGAGGCGGTGGGAAGGTTGGCGCGGGTCCCCATCATTCCCGGACTGGGCTCCACGTTGGTGCGGCGCAAGGACGCGGTGCTCGGCGCCGTGGGAGTGAGCGGCGGCAAGCCGGAGCAAGACCTGGATTGCGCCGAGGCCGGGCTGCGCGCGATCTGATCAGCGAAAGCCGAGCAACGCGCCTGCCACCAGCGCGGCGACGATCAGGATCACGCGCCCGACACCGGCGAGCCGCGAGGCGGGCTGCGACGGCGAAATCCGCGGCAGATCCGTGTTGCTCATCATGGCCTCCCGATCGAGGCCTACGAAACGCCGGGGTGCGACGACAAGGCCTTGCTGTGGCCCGGGCGGGGAGGCTGTCGAACGAGAGGCGTGAAGCGGTTACCCCTGCCCCTCCGGCGCCGTCGCGGCGAGATGCTCCATAGCCGCCGTCACGCCGCCGGGCCGATGCGGCACACCGGCGAGGCCGAGGCCCATCTCCACTCCGGAGAGCGTCCCGCAGAGGGTGAGGTCGTTGAACGCGCCCAGATGCCCGATCCGGAAGATCTTCC